>Ga0209253_10001090_pt1 | contig 23735 bp, 19 predicted proteins | sample FrelakmetBRP12BR_FD_187145 | JGI IMG/M metagenome (GOLD analysis project Ga0209253, IMG submission 187145) | Freshwater lake sediment microbial communities from the University of Notre Dame, USA, for methane emissions studies - BRP12 BR (SPAdes)... | ecosystem: Environmental > Aquatic >...
GGGCGGTGGAGCTCGCCCCGGACCAGCCGAGCCCGCACGTCCACCTGGCCTTCCAGCTCGCCGACAGCGGGGAGGTGGCCGCGGGACTCGGGGCGCTCGAGGCCGCGCGGCGGCTCGCGCCCGAGGTCGGCGAGTACGCGCGCTGGCAGGGCGAGCTGCTGCTCCGCCTCGATCGCCGCTCGGAGGCGCGCCAGGCGCTCGAGGACGCCGTGCGCCTCGACCCCGCAGACCGCGAGGCGCGGCGGCAGCTCGACGGCCTCTCGCGCTGAGCGCCGCGAGAGGCCCGACGTCCGGTGTCGCCTCCGCTCCCACAGCGGCGCCCGGCGCTCACTCCCCACGATCTTGATCGCCGGGCCCACCGGGTGATGATGAGCCGTGGATTCGCGTCCGAAGGTCCTGGTGACGGGGGCGTCCGGCCTGCTCGGCCGGCACGTGCTCGAGGCCCTGGGCGATCGCTTCTACATCCACGCCATGGCCAGGCGCTCGCCGCGCGAGGCGGGCGTCGAGCTGCGCCCCAACATCCGCTGGGTGCCCGCCGACATCGGCGACGAGAACTCGGTCCGCAACGCCATCGACTCCGTCCGGCAGTGGGGCGGCGCGGACTACGTCATCCACCTGGCGGGGTACTACGACTTCAGCTACGACAATCACCCCGAGTACGAGCGGACGAACGTCCTGGGGACGCATCACCTGGCAACCCAGCTCGCCGCGCTCCGCCCGAAGAACGTCATCTTCGGCAGCTCGCTGACGGTCCACACCTTCGGCGCCGGGGAGTCGCACATCACCGAGGACAGCGTCCCGGACGCGACCTTTCCCTACGCCGTGAGCAAGTCCCGGGCGGAGGTCATCCTCCGGCAACACTCGGAGCACTACCGCTGCTCCATCGTGCGCCTGGGCGCGATCTACACCGACTGGTGCGAGTACGGGCCGCTCTTCCAGTTCCTCTCCACCTGGCTCGGCCCTGGCCTGCAGAGCCGCATCCTCGGGGGGCGCGGCAGGTCGGCCGTGCCCTACCTGCACGTGGACGACTTCGTGGCGCTGGTGCTGCGGCTCATGGAGCGCAGCGAACAGCTGCCCCGTCACGGCATCTACCTCGGCAGCCCGGACGGCTGCACGTCGCACGAGCAGCTCTACGCCATCACCAGCCGCTACAGCTTCGGCGAGCACCGGGCCCCGATCTTCATGCCCTGGCTGGCGTGCCTTCTCGGGATCCTCCTGCGCGGCGCCTGGGGCCGCGTCACCGGCGACCAGCCCTTCGAGCGGCTGTGGATGCTGCGCTACATCGACCGGTTGCTGTCGGTGGACGCCTCGCGCACCAGGGACGTCCTCGGCTGGGCTCCCACGCCGCGCCTGCAGATCGGACGGCGGCTCCTGTTCCTCATCGAGAACCTGAAGAGCCAGCCCTACGAGTGGAAACGGCGCAACGAGGAGGCGGGCCACCGAAGCGCCCCCGAACGCCTCAACTTCCGCATCTACGAGCGGATGATCGAGTCGCGGGAGGCGATCGTGGGCAACGTGGCGGGCGCCCTCGGCCTGGCGGCCGGAGGAGAGCCGGAGGACCGCACGGTCGACAGCCAGCGGCTGCGCGACGGGCTCGAGCAGCTCTTCCGGGGCCTGGAGATCGCCGTCCGGATCGGCGACCGGCAGCACATCCTCGACTACGCCCGCCAGCTCGCGGATGCCGGCAACCCCCGAGGGGCCTTCTCGCCGCAGCTCATGCGGGACGTCGTCCAGACCATGGCGCGAGTGACCGAGGACCGGCTGGCGCGCCACCCCGCCCTGGAGGGGCTCGGGGCGCGGATCCACGACCTGGTGACGCTGACGTTCCAGCTCGTCGGCGACGAGGTGGAGGACGCCTTCGCTCGCACCGGACCGGAGCCGCAGGTGGCGCCGGCGGCGTCGATCCGATAGCCGAGGGAAACGACCTCCTCCCCGTTGACACCCCCGCCCGCGCGTCCCGAGAATGGGCGGACGGGAATCACGGCGCACGGGCCGTCAACGGACCGGGCGGGCGAGGGTCGCCCGCCACGGGCGGTGACGCCGGATCCCCGGGTCGCGAGACCGGAGGCTCCAATGAACGACACGTCGGTGCCGCAAGGACTCACCGTGGAGCAACTGCGGGACGCGGTGGACTGGGCCATCACCTCCAGGCGCAGCGTGCGCGCCTTCCTTCCCAGGCCGGTGCCGCGCGAGACGGTCGAGGCCATCCTCGCCGTCGCCAGCCGCGCCCCGTCGGGGACCAACACCCAGCCGTGGAAGGTGCACGTGGTGACCGGCGAGGCCAAGGCCCGCCTCGCCGGCGCCATCCTGCGTGCCTACGACGATCCCGAGGTCGCGAAGACGCACACCGACGAGTACGACTACTACATGCGCGAGTGGGTGTCCCCTTACGTCGAGCGCCGCCGCAAGGTGGGCTGGGACCTCTACGGCTTGCTGGGCATCGGCAAGACCGACAGGGCCCGGATGCACGCCCAGCACGGGCGCAACTACCGCTTCTTCGACGCGCCGGTGGGCCTTCTGTTCACGATGGACCGCGTGATGCAGCAGGGGAGCCTCCTCGACTACGGAATGTTCCTGCAGAGCGTCATGGTGGCCGCACGTGCGCGCGGGCTCGACACCTGCCCCCAGGCGGCCTTCATGCAGTTTCACCGCATCATCGAGGAGCACCTCGGCATCCCGTCGAGCGAGAGGTTCCTGTGCGGGATGAGCCTCGGATATGCCGACGAGTCCCAGGCGGAGAACCGGCTGCGCACCGAGCGCGAGCCGGTGGGCGCCTTCACCAGGTTCCACGGCTGACAGGGCCCCGCGCCCGGCGCCACGTGTCTAGAATGGGGTGGTGAGACGGGCCCGGACCCTGCTCGTGCTTCTCGCCCACGCCCTGGTGCTCTGGGGGCTCTGCGCGGCGACCTTCGCCATCGCCAGGAGCCTGACCTCGCTGGAGACCGCCCTGATCGTCCACGCGGTCGCCGCGCCCATCCTCGCCGCGATGGTGTCCACCGTGTACTTCGAGGCCTTCGACCTCACGTCGCCGCTGGTCACGGCGCTCGTCGTGCTGGCGGTCGTTGCGCTCGTGGACCTCCTCGTCGTGGCCCTGCTCATCAACCGAAGCCTCGACATGTTCAGGAGCGTCCTCGGGACCTGGCTGCCCTTTGCCCTGATCTTCGTCCAGACGATCGTCACCGGGGTCGTGGTCCGCAGGACCCGCAAGCCGAGAGTCGCTCGCTAGCGGTGCCGTCCGGGCCCGACCTCCGGGCCGTCGCGGCCCCGGTCCCCTTCCGTCACTCGGCTCGAGTCGAGGCCGCCTGCAATGAAGCGCGGGCGCACGCGGGGAAGGTACGACTGGAGGACCCGAACGGGAGGCGGCCCGAGCGAGCGAAGCCTGCCGGACCCCGATCCGCGGTATGTCCTTCCATGCGAGAGACCGGGGGGCGCTCATGCACACGGACCCAGACTTCCTGATCATCGGTTCCGGCTTCGGGGGCAGCGTCAGTGCGCTGCGCCTGGTCGAGAAGGGCTACCGCGTCGTCCTCCTGGAGAAGGGCCGCCGGCTGGGCGCCGCCGACTTTCCCAAGAGCAACTGGAACCTCAGGCGCTGGCTGTGGATGCCCGGGCTCGGATTCCGCGGTCTCTTCAAGATGACCTTCCTGCGCCACGTCACCGTCCTCTCGGGCGCGGGCGTGGGCGGCGGCTCGCTGGTCTACGCCAACACCCTGCCGATCCCCAAGGACGACTTCTTCGCGGCAAGGTCGTGGAGCGGGCTGGCCGACTGGAAGAGCGATCTCGCGCCGCACTACCCGGTGGTGCGACGGATGCTCGGTGCCAGCGAGAATCCGTACACGACGCCCGCCGACGAGGTGATTCGCCAGGTCGGCCAGGACATGGGCCGACCCGACGGCGACTTCCGCCGCTCGCCGGTCGCGGTCTGGTTCGGGGAGCCCGGCGTGACCGTGCCCGACCCCTACTTCGGCGGCGACGGGCCGGAGCGTACCGGCTGCACCCAGTGCGGCGGCTGCATGATCGGGTGCCGGCACGGCGCCAAGAACACGCTCGACAAGAACTACCTCTGGCTCGCCGAGAGGAGGGGCCTCACCATCCAGGCCGACACCGAGGCCACCTGGGTGCGCGAGGTGCCCGGCGGCTACCAGGTGGATGCGCTGCAAGGCGCGTCGCTCCTCGGCCGGGCCCGTCGCACCTGGAAGGCGCGCAACGTGGTCTTCGCCGGTGGCGTGCTCGGTACCGTGCCGCTCCTGCTCAAGCTGCGGGCCAGCCCGGAGGGCCTGCCGCGGCTCTCGCCCCGCGTCGGCGAGTTCGTCCGCACCAACTCCGAGGCGCTGCTGGGCGTGGTCAGCGGGCGGCGCGACGTAGACCACTCCAAGGGCATCTCCATCGGCAGCGTGCTCCACACCGACGAGCACTCTCACCTCGAGCCGGTTCGCTACCCGTCCGGGTCCGGGTTCTTCCGCCTGCTGGTCGCGCCGCACGCCCCCGGCGGGAACGCTCTGGTGCGGGTGCTGCGGGCGATCGGCGAGGGGCTTCGCCACCCGGTGCGCGCGTTGCGGGGGCTCTTCGTCCTCGACTGGGCCAGGCATACCGTGATCCTCCTCTACATGCGCACGCTGGAGGGGCACCTCAAGATGCGCCTCGGCCTCGGCGGGCGTCTCTCGACCTCGGTCTCGGGAGGTGCCGCGCCGAGCGCGTCGATTCCCGAGGCGACCGACCTGGCGCGCCGGGTGGGCGAGAAGCTCGACGGCCTCCCCCAGGGACTGGTCACCGAGCTGCTGCTCGACACGCCGACCACGGCGCACATCCTCGGCGGCGCCTGCATGGGCGCGACGCCGGAGGAAGGCGTGATCGACCCGCGACACCGCGTCTTCGGCTACGAGGGGCTCTACGTGATCGACGGCGCGGCGATCTCGGCCAACCCGGGCGTGAACCCGTCGCTCACCATCGCCGCGCTCGCGGAGCGGGCGATGGGCTTCGTGCCGCCCAAGGCCGGAATCGAGTCGCCGTGAGTTCCGCCTTCCTGGCGCGCCTGGCAGGACACGTGCCGGCCGCGGCGCGTGGGGCCTGGGGCGAGGACGCAGCCGCGCAGCAGCGCACGAGACGGTCGTCGAGAGCATCCCCTCCACCCTCTCGTCGGTGCCGGCGGGTCCCACGACGCGGACTCCCTGCGATCCCTTCTTGCCCCGCCTTCTGACCGCGCTCCCCGCTTGCCGTGATCCCGGACGTTCGATCTGCTGTCCGCAAGAGGGGAACGGGGGGAGGCGGCGATGGGTTGGCCGTATTCCTTGGATCTTCGGGATCGGGTGGTCGGGGCCTTCGACGTCGGCGACATGACCGACGAGCAGGTGGCGGAGCTCTTCCGAATCGGGGAGGCGACGGTCCACCGCTGGAACCGGCTCAAGAAGGAGACCGGTTGATTGGTGCCGCCGCCGCCGCGCGGAGGAGGCATGCCGCCACGGGTCGCCCCCGAGAAGTACGAGCTGGTGCGGGAGATCGTGAAGGCGGAGCCGGACCTCACGATTGCGGAGGTCACCAGGGAGTTCCACCGGCGCACGGGCCGGAGCGTGAGCCCCGCGGCGTTGGGGCGGACGCTCCAGAAGCTCGGGCTCACGCGAAAGAAGAGACCCTGACCCCGACCGAGCAAGCTCAGCCAAGGATCCAGGATCTCCGGCGCAGGTTCATCGCGTACATCAAGACGCTCGATCCGAGGCGCCTCGTCTTCCTGGACGAGGCCGGCAGCCACATCGCGACGACGCGGGACCACGGGCGCGCTCCTCGAGGCGAGCGCGTCCACGGTGCATTGCCCCGCAATCGTGGCGAGGTCACAACGATGATCGGTGCGCTCGATGTCCGCGGCATGCGGGCGCTGATGACCGTGCAGGGCGGGACCGACGCGGACGTGTTCGAAGCGTTCGTCGAGAAGGTGCTCGTCCGCAAGCTCCGCCCCGGCGACATCGTCGTGCTCGACAACGTCGGCGCCCACAAGCCGGAGCGAATCCGGCAGCTGGTCCAGGCCGCCGGAGCGCGGCTGCTCTTCCTGCCGCCGTACTGGCCGGACCTCAATCCCATCGAGTTCGGGCGGAGCAAGCTGAAGGGGATCCCGAAGAACTTCGGGGCGAGCACCCGCGACGCGCTCGACGTCGCAACTTGGCGTGGCATGGACCTCATCGGAGCTGAGGACGCCAGAGCCTGGTTCACGGAATGTGGCTACCAGGCTCATGGGATCTGATCGGCGCTGTGTGTATCTTGCACGGGCGGCCCTGGCGACGGGACCGCCCGTTCCATTCCTGGCTACTGCCGCCTTGCCTTCCGCGTCCAGCGGCAAGGCCCTCCGTCCCGAAATCCTCTGCGCTCTGAAGCCCCGTCAGAACCCCTGCGGCGGCAGTTCAGCGAGGGGCGTCCCGGTAGCCTACTTCTTGAACCATAGATTGTTCCTTGCGACATATGACACTTGATCAATGACAACCATGGTTCCATCAGTAGCAAAGACTTCTCCGTCCTTGGTGCCGACAGTGCCGCCCGAAAACCGCAAGTCATGATTCAACGAACCTTTGAACGTTATTTCTATCATTCCACTGGGGAGAATCGTGTAGCTGGTGCCGCCCCCCCATTGAAAGGTAATGTCTTTGCTATTCATATTGGACGTTGCGTCTGAGTACTTCCGTAGCCTACTTGCCAGATCGGCTGATGGTTGCACATTACCGCCCGAGTTCTGCGCATAGAGCGCAATGCCAAGTTCTATCGCTGATCGCATCTCGGGCGTAATATCCTCCCTTGATTCAGCAACCTTCCTTTGTGGACCCAGCTCTCTCGTTGCTTCAGCGGCTGTTGCCTTCGGGTTACCCTCGGTGCCGGGTGTCTTGCTGCAACCAGGCCCCAATAGCATCATGAGCATCGTGACTGCGCCTATGGCCAATCGTTTCATTTCTTTGTCCTCCTCGTGCACGACAGCAATTAGGCGGATCCGCGTGAGACGCGCGAGGCCGATTTCGTGTCCACGTAGCACGCAGCCTGTTCCGCCACGGACGATGTTGTGGGTCCATCCACCCCGATGACTCTCTGCTGTGATGCGAGTCATTGCTGTGTGACCTATGAATGATCGTATCATGCACGGTCCCCCGCTCAGATGCAGACGCTTCTCCCCAGCTGTCACGGCGATCCCGCCCGCGAATTGTGGGAGAGCCGTCAGGCTCGTTGTTCGCCGCCGGAACCTGCGTCTGATAGCGCCCCTCGCTTGCCGTGATCCCGGAAGCGTGATCTGCTGCGCCCGTTGATGAGCCAGCGGGAGGGGGCGATGAGGTGGTCGTATTCGTTGGACCTTCGAGAGCGGGTGGTTGGGGCGTTCGAGGCCGGCGACAAGACGGACGAGGAAATGGCCGAACTGTTCCAGATCGGCGAGGCCACGGTGCACCGGTGGAAGCGACTCAAGCGGGAGACCGGTTCGCTGGTTCCGAAGCCTCGCCAGGGCGGGGGCATGCCGCCGCGGGTCGCGCCGGAGCAGTACGACCTGGTGCGGGAGATCCTGAAGAAGCAACCCGACCCGACCATCCCGGAGACGGCCTGGGAGTTCCATCGACGCACCGGCCGGAGCGTGAGCCCGGCGTCGATGGGGAGAACGCTCAAGAAGCTCGGGTTGACTGGAAATGGAGGAGCTTGAGCGCCGTCGAGCGGGAGACGCCGCGGATCCAGGAGTGGCGGCGCAGATTCCTCGACCTCGCGAAGAAGCTGGACCCGCGACGCCTCGTCTTCGTGGACGAAGCCGGCAGCAACATCGGGATGACCCGTGAGTACGCTCGGGCGCCGTGCGGCGAGAGAGCGCCCGGATTCGTGCCTCGCAACCGAGGCACCGTCACGACGATGCCCGGCGCCCTCGACATCCGCGGCGTCCGAGCCCTGATGACCGTGGAAGGCGGGACCGATGCGGACGTGCTGGAGGCGTTCCTCCAGCAGGTCTTCGTCCCCAAGCTGCGGCCCGGCGACATCGTCATCCTCGAGAACGTTGGCGCCCACGAGCCGGAGAGCATGCGGAGCCTCATCGAAGGCGCAGGCGCCTCGCTGATCTTCCTCCCGCCGTACTCGCCGGACACGAACCCCATCGAGTTCTGCTGGAGCATGCTGAAGGCCGCCCTCAAGGACTTCGGCGCACGCACCGTCGAGGACCTCCACCAGGCCATTCGACGAGCCATGGACCCGGTGTGCGCCGACGACGCGATGGGCTGGTTCACGCATTGCGGCTACGGGGCTCCGGGAAGGTGATCGGCGCCATGACACGCACGGAGGCTGACATGCGAACCGCCCGGACATCCCGCGTCGCGACAGCCGCGCTCCTTCTCATGGCGGCCTGCGCTGGCGCTGGCGGCACCGGATCCGCAACGCTCGTCTCGATGGAGCTCGCGCCGTCATCCGTTGCCCTGACCATGGGCTCGGCGCAGCAGCTCACCGCGAGCGGCGTGTACTCGGACGGCAGCAGCCAGGACCTCACCACCCTGGCGACCTGGGTCTCGGCCAGCCCATCGGTGGCCGCCATGGGCGCCGCCGGTCTGCTCGTCGGCGTCTCGGTGGGCCGCACGACGGTGACCGCGACGGTCGGGACCGTGACCGGAACGGCGGACGTCGTCGTTTCCGCGCCCCTTCTGACGGGCCTTGCGGTGACGCCTCCCTCCGTGAGCCTGCCGCCGGGTCGAGCCCAGCAGCTCGCGGCCAGGGCCACCTATTCCGACGCGACGATCCGCGACGTCACCTCGCAGGCCACCTGGGCCTCCGGTGCCCCTGGCAACGTCACCGTGAGCAGCGCCGGCCTGGCGACGGCCGTGACGGGTTCCGTGGCCGGCAGCACCGCGGTCATCACCGCCACCTTCGGCGGAATGACCGGGACGTCGACCGTGACCGTGGGGGCGGCCCTCCCCGGCCTCGAGGCGCGCCCTCCCAACACCACCTGCATCGCCCCGCCCCGGGGCGGAGCGGCTGCAGGAATTCGGGTGGCCCGCGTCTTTCCCGGAGTGTCCTTCGGTGGCCCGGTCCTCCTGCTGCAGGCCCCGGGAGACGCCTCGCGCTGGTACGTGGTCGAACAGGTCGGCCGGATCCGCGCCTTCGCGGCGGTGCCTGGGGTCGCGGTCGCCGACACGGTCGTCGACATCTCGGCGAGGGTCGCCTCCGGGGGCGAACTCGGCCTCCTGGGGCTTGCCTTTCACCCGGACTGGCCCAGGACCCCGGAGGCATTCCTCTCCTACACGCGGTCCGCGCCGGGCCTGCAATCGGTCATCTCGCGGTTCCGATCGCCCGACGGCCGGACGCTCGACCCCGCGTCGGAGCAGGTCGTGCTCACGGTGGACCAGCCCTTCTCGAATCACAATGGCGGGAGCGTCCTCTTCGGCCCGGACGGCATGCTCTACGTGGGCCTCGGCGACGGCGGCTCCGGCGGTGACCCGCTGAACAACGCCCAGACCCTCACCACCCTGCTCGGCAAGATGCTCCGCATCGACGTGCGCGGCACGGGCCCTGGCTACATCGTCCCGCCGGGAAACCCCTTCTCCGGAAACCCGCCCTGTCCGGCCGGCGCCGGCGCCCAGGCCTGCCCCGAGATCTGGGCCTTCGGCTTCCGGAACCCGTGGCGGTGGAGCTTCGACCGAGGGACGGGCGAGCTGTGGGTCGGCGACGTCGGGCAAGGCGCGTGGGAGGAGGTGGATCGCGTGGTGCGCGGCGGCAACTACGGCTGGCGCCTGCGTGAGGGCACCCACTGTTACTCACCGTCGATGGGATGCCCGAGCCCCGGGACCGTGGTGAACGGCTCGATCATCGTCGACCCGGTGACCGAGTACGACCACGGTCCGTCGGGCGGCCAGGCCATCACGGGAGGATACGTCTACCGCGGCACCGCCGTCCCGGCGCTTCGAGGGCTCTACGTATTCGGGGACTTCTCCTCGGGGCGCATCTGGACCCACGAGCCGGGTGCGCCCGGCCTGCAGAGGACCGAGGTCGCCGCCATCGGCGCCAGCATCGCCGCTTTCGCCGAGGACGAGGCCGGCGAGCTCTACGTCCTGGACTACGGGAGTGGCGGCATCCTCCGCATCGAGGCAGCACCCGGCGGCGGTACCGACGCCATCCCCGTCTTGCTCGCAGACACCGGCTGCGTCGATCCAGCCCATCCCACGCGCCCGGCCACCGGGCTCATCCCCTACGGTCCCAGCGCGCCGTTCTGGTCCGACGGCGCGACGAAAGAGCGATGGATCGCGCTGCCGGAGGGGCAGGCGATCACGGCCACCGCCACCGGTGACTGGGAGTTCCCCGTGGGTACCGTCCTCGTGAAGAGCTTTGCCCTCGGCGGGAAGCTCGTCGAGACGCGGCTCTTCATGCGCCATCCCGACGGCGCCTGGGCCGGGTACACGTACGGCTGGAACGACGCACAGACAGGCGCGACCCGCGTGATGGGAGGCGCGACCCGCCTCGTCGGCAGCCAGACCTGGATCTATCCGAGCGAGCAGCAGTGCCTGCAATGCCACACCGCGGCTGCGGGCCGGAGCCTCGGGCTCGAGACGGCGCAACTGAACGGCGACTTCACCTATCCGCAGACCGGCCGAACCGCGAACCAGGTGATGACGCTCGGCGCCATCGGCGCGCTCGTCCCGCCGCTCCCGGGGGCGCCCGCCAGCCTGCCCGCGTTCCCGGACCCCTACGGCGTCTCGGGGACCAGGAGCGAGCGCGCTCGCGCCTGGCTCCACACGAATTGCTCCTCCTGCCATCGTCCCGGTGGCCCGACGCCCACCAACCTCGACTTCCGCGCCAACTCGGGACTGTCGTCCACCCAGGCATGCGAAGCGCTGCCGCAGCAAGGTGACCTCGGCATCGCCAGCGCGCGCATCATCGCCCCTGGCGACCCCGCCCGCTCGGTGCTGCTCGAGCGCATCCGGAGCACGGGGACGCCGCGCATGCCGCCGGTCGGCAGCAACGTGGTGGACGAGGCGGGGAGCCAGCTGATCTCGGACTGGATCCAGCAGTTGACCGGGTGCCAGTGACGGCCCTTGGGGGTCGGCGGTTCGACCCGCCTCTCGGGTCCGACCATCAGGGGTCACAGAAGCGTCCTGAAGGTCCGACGCCGAGCCAGGAGGGCTCGGTCGCATGCCCGAATCCGCCTCTGACGCAGCGGGCCGAGGGCGAGGATGGGATGGAGCTACGCAGGTCTCGACCTGCGCCGGCCTTCAGGGGGATGCGACCTCTCGCCAGCCGGCCACGCCCAGATCGGGGACCTCGAAGCCGCGGGCTCCGAGATCGTTTCGGGTGCATCGAGCGGGTCTGCTCGCCCAGGCCCTCGCTTCTTCGGTGCGGCCGACCCCGAGTCGCCGGAAGGATCATGCGGTTCGTCGGGCAGGACAAGGGGCAGGGATCAGCCGAAGCGGCCGCCGCAGGAAGGGGACGCGACCGGAAGCGGATCGCGGGCGCGCAGGGAGGACCGTCCGCCGCGAGCCGCTGCCGCCGAGGCTCCCGAAGGTGCTCCGGCCGGGGGAGGAGCGCGTGGCGCTCCTGGCCGAATCCTCTGGCGGTAGCCGCGCAGACCTCTTTCTCGCCGTGTTCGTGCTGCAGGAGCTGGCCGAGGTCGCGCGCGTCGTCGACCGAGGTTCCGGACGCGACCCACTTGCGTGACGCCTCCCTCCGGGCGAGAGTCGCGCGATGCAAGTCCTCATCGCCTTCGCCGTCCTCGGGGTCCTCCTCATCGCCGGCGGGTTCCTGCTCCGTCCGGTCCCTCCGGTACGCCTCCGGGGCGAGCGGGAAGGGACTGCCGTCGTCCTGCGTCCGCCGCCGTGGCGCTACGCGATCCTGGCCGCCATGGCCATCGGGCCGACGGTCCTCGTCGTCTCGGTCGCGGCCACGGCGGCCCGGCACAACGGGATGGGCGCCGCGGGCGCCGCGCTCGTGGCCTTCGTGGTCCTGGTCGGCATCGCCGTGGCCGCCTATTTCCTCCTCGCCGAGCGAGGCATGCGGGTCCGGGTGGATGACGGGGGGGTGGAGCGAATCGACCCCTGGAAGCGCCGGCGGCTCGCCTGGCCGGAGGTGGAGCGCATCGCCTACAACGGCACGAGCCGCTGGTTCTTCCTGTCCGGCCCGGGTGGCGCTCGACTGTGGGTGCCGGAGAACATGGCCGGCATCGGCGACTTCGCCGAGGCGGCGCTGGCGAGGCTGCGCCCCGAGGTGGTCGGGTCCGACGAGGCCACCCAGGAGGCGCTGCAGCAGCTCGCCTCCGAGGCCCGGGACGAGGACGCCTCGACGCGCCCGGCCGGCTAGCGGTACGCGGTCACCGGAGCGGTGGCGGGGGCGAGGACCCGCTGGGTCTGGCTTCCCGGGAGCGGTTTCTCGTTGCCTCGAGCCGCGCCCGCACACCTCCGCCAGCGTCGTCGGCCGTCCGCGGTTCGAGGGAACGCCCGGACGGAGAGTCCTTGGCGAGCCCGAGATGCGTGCGGTCAAGATGGTAGTCGTCTAGGAACTGGCCGACCAACGGTCGCAGGTGGCGTCCGCCCGGGACGATGACGCGATCGAGGAGTTCCCGCCGGACGGCGGCGAAGAAGCGCTCGGCGATGCCGTTCTGCCACGGACGGCGGCGGCCGGTCCTGGCGGGATCGACGTTCATGGACCGGTGCAGCGAGACGACCTCGGAGCCGAAGGTTGCGTTGCGGTCGAAGACCCGGCGCCGGGGCGACGGGGTTGCCGTACGTGCCCTCCGTCGGACTCGAACCGCGGGTTGCCTGGCCTGTCTGCGAACGATTCCCTGGATTTTCGGCTATCGTCTGGCCAGGAGGTCCCCATGAGGACCCTGTCCGCCACGTCCACCGCATTGCTGGCGCTGCTCGCCCTTCCGGTCTCCGCCCAGGACTCCAAGGCCCCCGCCGCTCCCGCCTCCGCGCCGGTCGCGAACCCGGCCGTCTCGGGTCTGAAGATGCCGTGGAGCCGGGTGAAGGACATCGCGGTCCGGGCGGCCGAGAAGATGCCCGAGGAGCACTATGGCTTCCAGCCGACCCCGGAGGTGAGGACCTTCGGGCAGCTCGTGGGGCACCTCGCCGACTCGAACGTCATGCTCTGCTCGATGGCGCTCGGCGAGAAGCAGGAGCCGAGGAACATCGAGAAGACGAAGACGTCGAAGGCGGACCTCGTCGCGGCGCTGAAGGAGTCGGTTGCGGCGTGCGACCGCGTCTTCGCCCAGGGAGACGCCGACCTCGCGAAGGGGTTGAAGTTGTTTGGCGCCGACACCACCCGCTTCGCCCTGGCCGGGCTGGTCATCGGTCACGAGTTCGAGCACTACGGGAACATGGTGACCTACATGCGGATCAAGGGGCTCGTCCCCCCCTCCAGCGAGACCCCGCCCGCGCCAACGCCCGCCCCGAAGTGAAGGGTTCGCGGGCCCGCGGCGAGGTGGAGTCCGCTCGACACGTCTGCGCGCGCCGGCTCGACCTCTGCCCCGGCCCGCTCGTGCCCGCCACTCGACGGAGGTGAGTTCCCAGACCCAGTCCGATCTCTCCTCGATCGACCGCTGCGTCGCGGGCCTCGCCCGTCGCGGCGCACGGATCGATCGGCTGGTCCTCAATGCCGCCATCGTCCCCACGGCGGCGCGGGCGACGCTCCAGGGGCTCGACGAGATGTTCGTCGTCAACTACCTCTCCTCCTTCGCCCTGGTGACGCGCCTGCTCGACGAGGGCCTGCTGCCCCGCGATCGCCGGGACGGCGACGTGCCGCGCGTCATCTTCGTCTCCTCCGAGGCGCACCGCTGGAGCGACGACCTCGCACTGGAGCGACTGGACGGTCCCCCGGACGGCTCGCCCCGGCGCGTGCTCGACTGGTACGGCACCTACAAGCTCATGCTCACCACCTTCGCCTGGGAGCTCGCGCGGCGACTCCACGTCGAGGGAATGCCGCGGGTCGCGGTGCTCGCGCTCTGCCCGGGAGCGATGCGCAGCAACATCGCACGCGAGCTGCCGGCGCCCCTGCGCGCTCCCCTCTCCGTCGTGATGCACCTCTTCTTCCAGGATCCCTTCGTCGCCGACGAGCCGGTGCTCCACCTCGCGTGCAGCCGCGCGCTCGAGGGCCGCACCGCGGTCTACCTGCACAGGATGGCGCCCAGGGACGTCGACGAGCGAGCCGCCGATGCGCGCGTGGGTCGGGCGCTCTGGGAGGCCAGCGAGGCGGTGCTGGTTCGAGCACGCGGCTGGCGCTGGCCGCCGGGCTTCCCGCCTGCGCTCACGCCGCGACGGTCGGGTGCGACCGCGCCGCGACGGCGACGGGAGCGACCGGCGCGGCGGCCTGGATGGCGACATCGAGGGCGATGGCGAGGTGGCTGAAGGAGCGGGAGGGGCTCGAGGAGACGGCGGAGCGCCGCTGCCTGCGGATGCTCCCGGAACGTCCGGGCGAGAGGCCGGTGACGGACGCGATCACAGGGGCCGGGCTGTCGCGGGGTCGCGCCCAGCTCGCGACCGGCCTTCATGGGCGCGGCTTTCGCCCCGCGCGCAGCCGGTCCGCGAGGCCCAGCAGCAGCCAGACCGCGCCGCCCCACGCGAGGCTGTTGAGCGGGAGCGCCACCATCCCGAGGCCCGGCCACCCGGACTGCTCGGCGAGGTGGACGAAGGGAAACGTCACCACGGCGGCGATCCCGTAGAGCGAGACCCCAAGGAACTCGCGGGTCGCCCACTCGGGCCCCACCGCGAAGCCGACGGCGTAGAGGCCGAACTGGAGCCCCAGGTGAATCCCGGCGACGAGGCCGCCGGCGAGGAGGCGGGCCGCTCTGGTGGTCGGCAGGCGGATTCGGGCAGTGTACGGCGGCGCCCCGGTCCGGGCGAGCGGCCCGGCGTGCTCGACCCCGGCCCGAGCCGTGTTCCGCTGTGGATCGGTTGCGGGTAGGCGAAACAACCCCGATTTCGAGTCCGATACCAGGGTCTTCCGGTAACTGGCCCCGTTTTCAGGGGAAGGTTGTCACGCCGCGTGGGCCCCAGCAGGGGCAGCCGGCCGCCGTCGAGACGAGGTTGGGCCTGGCCGTCGAGGGCTGTCCTAGTCTGGAAAGGCGAAGTCAGCGCCGTCGTAGCTCGGGCCGGGGTCGAGCGCGTCGGGCGGCGCCTGAGCGCGGGCGACCGGCGGTCCCCGGGAGCCGAGGCCGAGGTGATCGAGGATGCGCCTCGCCATGGTTGCCTCGGCGATGAACGCGATGAGCTACGATGCGCTCCAATTCGCGCGGTCTCGTCATCGTTTCGGCCCTTCGATTGATGGTCGTGCTCCCGTGGTAACGTGCGTTCCGGCCGGTTCCGCAAGATGACCGGAACCGGCCGGCATTGTTCCGGCTCGATTGCGGAGATCGACACCCGGTCGTTTGGGCCCGCATGAAGACCTTTCTCGCCGTCCAGCTGGGCCTGCTGCCCCTCGTCGTGTTCTGGACCGCGGCCGGATTCGGACACGCGGCGGCCGGGGCGACGGCCGGCGCGCTGCTCGCCGCGGTCGCGGTCGTGTGGTTCGCACGCCAGCGCCGTGATCCGCTCTTCGCCTGGATCTCGCTCGCCACCTTGGCGGCGATCGCCGCGGCCTTGCTCCTCGACTGGCCGCCGGTGGCCGGACAGGCCGTCGCATGGAGCCAACTCGGGCTGGGCGCGGGCGCGGCGGCGAGCGTGCTGCTCGGGCGGCCGTGGACGGCGTCGTTCTCGGCGCGTGAATGGTCGGGAGTCGAGCGCGACCCGCTGTTCCTGCGCATCAACGCGTTCATCTCGGCGCTGTGGGCCGTGGTCTTCCTCTACCTGGCGCTGGCGCGCTTCGCCGCCTTTCCTCCCGCCGCGACCTGGCTGCCGCCGGCGATGGCCGTCGCCGCGTCCATGCTCCTGCCGCGCGCCTGGGTGCGCGCCAGCCTCGCCCGCCGCATCACGCAGGCCGAGGGCTACCGCTGGCCGGCCCCCGACTTCTCGACGCGGCGGGCCGATGCCGATGTCGTCGTCGTCGGCGCCGGCATCGGCGGGCTCACCGCCGCGGCGCTGCTGGCGCAGGCCGGCCTGCGGGTCGTCGTCGCCGAGCAGCATGTGGTCGCCGGCGGCTTCTGCCACAACTGGCTGCGCAAGGGCCGCGACGGCGAGGCGCGGCCGGTGTTCCGCTTCGACGCCGGCGTGCACGACGTTTCCGGCTGGTGGCCCGGTGCGCCCGTGCATGGCCTGCTCTCGCGCCTCGGGCTGGCCGAGCGCCTGACCTGGGCGCGGCTCGACCATCGCTACGTGAGCGAGGGCCGCGTCTTCGACGTGCCGCGCGACTGGGACGCCTACGTCGAAACGCTGGCGGCGCGCTTCCCCGCCGATGCCCAGGGCATCCGCCGGGCGATGGCCGACATCCGCGTGATCCACGCCGGTATGTACTCGCAGGCGCCACGGCGAAGCGGAGTGCCGGGTGCGCCGCGCACGGTGGAGGGCATGCTGGCGTTCGCGCGCGAGCATCCGCTGGTGGTGCGCTGGATGCAGCGGCCGTTCATGGAACTGCTCGCCAGCCACATCGCCGATCCGGTGGCGCGCATGGCCATCGCCGGGCTGGCCGGTTACGTCACCGACGATGCCGCGCGCGCCAGCGTCGGCCAGATCGTGCCACTGCAGGGCTACTACCTGCACGGCGGCTACTACCCGCTGGGCGGATCGGGGCGGCTGGCCGACGCGCTGGTTGCGGTCATCGAGTCGCACGGCGGCGAAGTGCGGCTGAAGACGGCCGTCGCCGCGGTGCGGATCGAGGGCGGCCGCGCCGCGGGGGTGCGGCTCGCCCGCGGCGGCGAGATCGGCGCCGCGGCGGTGATCGTCAACGCTGATCTGCTCGGCGCAACGCGCGGGCTGATCGATGCCTCGCTGTGGCCGGACGAATTCAAGCGCACGCTGGCCGGTCTCGAGCCGGCCTGCTCCGCCTTCGCCGTGCATCTGGGGGTGCGCGGCGATTTCCCCGGCGTGCCGCCGATCGTGCATGTCGAGGGCGCCGCCGGCAGCGCCGGTCTCGTCATCCCGTCGCAGGTCGACCCGGATGCGGCGCCGCCCGGCTACTCGAGCGTCGAGATCCTGCGGCTGCTGCCGCAAGCGCAGGCGCGCGACTGGTTCGCGCGGCCCGAAGCGCACGACGACGAGGCGCTGCGCGCTTCCTCCGACTACCTGCAGCGCAAGCAGGCGCTGGGCGACGAGCTGATCCGCGTCGCCGAGACGGCGCTGCCGGGGCTCGCCGGCCGCATCGTCTGCCGCAGCGACGCCAGTCCGCTCACCTTCCGCCGCTATGACTGGACGGCCGACGGCGCCATCTACGGCTGCACCGGTGCGCCCGCGCCGATCGGCGTCAGGAGCCCGATCCCGGGGCTCGCCTTCGCCGGCGCCGCCACCCATGGCGCCGGCATCGAGGCGGTGATGATCTCGGGCGCGCTCGCCGCCGAGGCGCTGCGGCCCGGCCTGCTCGATTCCTGAGCGCGACGCGCTCAGAGGCCGAGCGCCGCCAGCCGCTCGAACAGCGCGATGTAGAAGCGCCGCTGCCAGCCGATCTGGCCAACCTCGGGCGTGGAGGCGGCCCCGGGTGCCGCCGAAAAGTCGAGCGGTGTCGAGTGAGTAGATGGTGGAGGCGCCGGGAATCGAACCCGGGTCCAGAAGACTTCCAACGAATGGTCCTACGCGCGTATCCCGGAGAATCTACGTGAGCCCCAGCCTCCGGGCCTGCAAGAGCTCACGTCCTCGCCCTTACATCTCGATCCGTCCTAGGCGGCTCGCCTCCCGTCCGGATCCAGCCGACGCTGACGTCCACACCCGTTACTCGGCGCTCACGGGGGAACGGGCTACCTCTTTTTAGGCGGCCAGAGCCATGGGCTCGTTCGCGTGTCTCTTTGGTCCCCTTTTTACGTGGCCTGGTGACCAACCACGGCGCGCACCTTTCGCCTTCCGTCCTCCGTCGAAACCAGTTCGCCCCCGATGCTGCGAACCGGGAAGAATCATAAGACGGGCACGGCAGCGGTCAAGGTGGGCAGATTTCGGGTGTCCGGGCGCGCCCTTGGCCCAGACGCCCCCGCGCGCGCCCGCGGGGCCCAGGTCACGGGGGCGCCGCAGGGCCGATCGCACGCGAGCGGCAGAGCGCGGTGCAGAGGTCGCAGCCGGCGCACACCCGCGGGTCGACGACCATCGCCTCGCCGCCACGGTCGCGGAGGGCCGGGCAGGCGAGGCCCAGGCACGCGCCGCAGCGGTTGCAGCGCGACCCGGTCACGACCACCGCCGGCCGCCCCGTCGCGCCGCGGACACAGGGAGCGAGCGCGACGACGGCGGCCCGGCCGCGGGCCTCGGCGGCGCGCGCCACGGCCGCCTCCATCGCGCCGAGGTCGGAGGGGCTGACCATCGCGACCGTGGCGCCGGCTGCCTCGAGCTGTGCCGCGATGCGGGCGGCCCGCCCCGGCGTCTCGATGTCCCCGACGATGAGCAGGGAGGCGCCGGATCGCGCCACCGCGTCGAGCAGTTGTGAGGCCCCTGCGCGCGCGAAGTGTTGGCCGCCCGCCACGGCCGCCCAGCGCCCGGAGGCGGGGGTCCACCGCCGTCCGACGCGCGGGTCGCACCCGAGGCCTCCCTGGACCTCGAACCCGGCCCGTCGCAGCGCCCGAAACGTCCCGAGCTGGCCGCAGCCGGCACAGCCGGGGTCGCTTGCGGGGCGCCCGGTGGCGACAGCGCGCGGCCGGATGGCCGGCCTTGGGTCGACGAGCGGCACCAGGGTCATCCTACGCGACCGGGCCGGGCCGACGCACGCCGGGCCGCCGGCACGCAAGGACCGGGGGCCACGGGGGACGGGCTCGCGGGCGGTCACTGCCCCCCGGCCGCCGCGAGGCCGCGCCGTGCCTCCGCGTCGGCGGGGTCGAGTGCCACCGCCGCCGCGAACGCGGCTTGCGCGTCCTCGACGCGGCCGAGCCGGAACAGGCTCTGCCCCTGGGCAACGGCGAGCCGCGCCTCCTCCGGCGAGATGCGGCGGGCGCGCGCCAGCCAGCGCACCGCGCTCAGGTCGTCTCCCTCCTCGGCGAGGAAGCGTGCGTAGTAGAAGATCGGCGCTGAGGCGTCCGGCGCGAGGTGGATGGCCTTCAGGAACGCGGCCCGAGCCCGGGTCCTGTCGCCGACGCCCGCCGCGGCGATGCCGAGATTCACGTGGGCGCGCCAGTAGCCTGGGGCCACGGAGATCACGGTTTCCAGGGGCGAGAGGGCGCGTGCGTACTCCCGACGGCCCAGGTAGGCGGTCGCCAGGTTGTTGTTCACGACAGGGTCGAGCGGCGCCTTGGGCAGCTCCGACCGCCAGAGCGCCAGGCTGTCGCGCCAGTCGGCAGCGCGCACGGCCGAGCGGGTTGCCAGGGCCGCCACGGTGGCCAGCGCGAGGAGCGCCGCGACGGATGCGAGCCGGCCGGCCGGCGCGCCCGGGCGGCCAACCGACGAGGCGGTAGACCCCGGGCCGTCCGCCGGGATCGCGGCGGCGAGCAGCGCCCCCGCGGCGATGCAGAACCCGGCCGATGGGAGGTAGGTGAGCCGCTCGGCGAGCATGACGCCGATGGGCACGAGGTGGACGACCGGCAAGAGAGCCACGAAGGTCCAGGTCACGCCGGCCGACACGAGCGGTGCACGGCGCAGGAGCGCCAGTGCGCCGACGAGCACCGCCATCCAGGTCACCGTCGCCAGCGCGAGGGCGGCGCCTGCGGTGGTGACGAGTGGAAGGCGCGCCGCATAGGCGAAGTCGGTCCCCAGGAACCACGGGAAGGCGAGGATGCGCAGGTACTCGGCGAGGATGCGGCTCGTCGTCAGCAGGACGGTGGCCCGGGGGACGCCGGCGAACCACTGCGCGGCCAGGGGCGCCGCCACCGCCGCGCCGCGCAGGACCAGGTAAGGGACGAGGGCCAGGGCGAGCGCTCCGGAGACGAGCGCGGTCCGCAGCAGCGCCCGTCGGGCGGGGGCGCTGGCGAATCCGGGGCGCGCCTCCAGCCCGGCGGCGCCAGGCACCGCGAGGGCCACGACGGCGTAGAGGGCGGGAACCACGGCGGCCCCTTCCTTCGCGAGCACGGCCACGGCCAGGAGCGCCACCGATGCCGCCAGCCGCCCGACGCCGCGGGACGCGCCCCGGCCGCCGAGCGCGACGGCCAGCGACGCGAGAGCGCCGCACGCGGCGAGCAGCTCGCTCCGTCCCACCATCGGCGCGATGGCCTCCACGTGTGCCGGGTGCACGGCGAAGAGGACGCCAGCGAGGAGTGCCACGCGGGGTGCGCGTCCGGGGGTGGCTGCCTTGGCGAGCCGGAACGCCAGCGACAGGACGAGGAGCGCCGCGAGCGCGTGCAGCGCCAGGTTCACCACGTGGTAGCCCGGAGGGAATCGCCCGTGGATCGCGTAGCTCGCGGCAAAGGTGAGGGTCGTGATCGGCCGGAATGGCCCCGCGAGGGTGGCGCCCCCGGCGAAGCCGTACGGGGAGGAGAAGATCCGCGCCGCGTTCGAAAGGCCGCCCTGGACGAGCGGGTTGTCCACCACCGCCCACCCGTCGTCGAGGAGCGGTGGGCTCGCGATGGTGAGAAGGAAGGGCAGCACGGCCGCGAGCGCGACGACCCGGCGCGGCCTTCTCGCCATGGCGTCGAGCAGGCGCAACGGCCATGGAGCGGCGGGAGCGAGGAGTGTGGGCGCGGGCGCCAAGGGGGACCGCCAGGGGACGCGGGATGATACCGCCGCACACGTCCCCGCCAATGAGTCACGACACACGGGTCCAGACCCTTCCGGGGGCTCACGCTCCCGAATCCGAGGGACACGATACTGGTGATGAGGTTCCTCGACCGGACGGAGGCTGGCCTCCACCTCGCCAGGGCGCTCGCGCCACACCGGATGCCCGATGCGGTGATCGTGGCCATCCCGCGAGGAGGCGTGGTGGTCGGCGCCCAGGTGGCCCGCCTGCTGGGGCTGCCGCTCGAGGTCCTGGTCGCCTGCAAGGTGCCCGCGCCGGATCGGCCGGAGCTCGGGATCGGCGCGGTGGCGGAGGGCGGCACGCGCCAGCTGGATCTGGGGCTCGCCGGCGTCCTGCACGTCTCCCCCACCGCGCTGCAGGCCAGTGTCGCGGCGACGGAGCGCGAGGTGGCGCGCCGCGCCGAGGCCTACCGGCGCGGCCGGCCGGTGGCCGACGTGCGCGGGCGGACCGTTCTTCTCGTGGACGACGGCATCGCTCGCGGGGTGACGATGCGCGCCGCCCTGGAGGCGCTGCGACGGCTCGGGCCGGCCCGGGTGGTCGTCGCGGCACCGGTGGCTTCGGGCTTCGCGGTCGACGCACTCGCCGGCCTCGCGGATGCAGTGGTGACGCTGGTGCGCCCCTCCGTGCTCCGCGCCATCTCCGAGTGGTACGAGGACTTCCAGCCCCTGCGCGACGCCGACGTGGTCGCCTGGCTCGACGCGCCGATGCGCGAGGCCGGCGAATCCCACGCGGCGGCGTAGCGCCGTCCCGCCCGCGGCACACCCCTCCGCCGCGGGCGGGCGGCGGGTCTTCGCGCGGCGATGAGCTTCGCTCGCCGGCTCGACGCGCCGGCGCCGGCTTCAGCGCCAGGCTCCGGGGCGCGCGTAGACCTGCACCAGCGGCACCTCGTCGAGGTAGACGCCGGCCACCGGTCGCGCCGTCCCGAGCTCGGTCCAGGTGCGGAACTCCCGGTCGCGGAACTCCTGGTGGTACTGCCAGAGCGAGACGTCCGCGTCCTCGGGGCCGTTCGCCCAGGCGAGGTCCGTCCGCAACCTCCCGTCCCGCTGGTACTGCTTCATCGCCCGCCAGGTCGTCTCCTGGAACCACACCCGGGCGCCGGGCGCCGCGTGCTGGTTCAGCTCCGGCAGCGCCGCCACGACGGCGTCGCCCCAGAACTGCCGCTGCATCCCCAGCGAGGCCGCACCCGGCGCGCCGCCGGCGAGCTCGTTCCAGGCGGCGGTCCCGTAGGGATGGTTGCGGGCCACCTGCCAGGCTGCCGGCCAGAGCGCCAGCGCCGAGAGCGCTCCGGTGACGAGCCAGGGGCGGGCCGGGGAGAGCCGCCGCCCGGCCACGACGAGCGCGCGCGCGCCGAGGAGTGCCAGGAAGGGCATCGCCGGCAACCAGTGCTTCACCCCGCCAAAGATGGGCACGGTGGGCCAGGCGATGAGCGCGATGGGAAAGAGCGCGTTCGCGGCAAGCAGCATCTCGGTGCTCACGGAGATGGTCTCGCCGTGGCCGCGCACCGCTGACCCGATCCGGGCGAGCGCCTGGAGGAGGCCCCCCACCATCGCGGCGAGGATCGCCGCCGGTACGGTGAGCGCGGTGACCACGAACGGGTAGGCCACCGGAAAGGGAGGATCGCGGAGCAGCCGCCCGAAGTAGTGCCAGGGGTAGCTCTCGTGGAAGAGGTGGAACGCGAGGTACGCGCGCAGGCGCGGAAGCGTCTCGTGCCACAGCCAGGGCCAGCTGCCCACCAGGACCAGCGGGCCGAGGAGGGCCATGGCCACGAAGGCGAGCGGGACCCCGGCGAGCGCGTGCATCGGATCGCGCCGGAAGGTGCCGAGGCTCGCCAGCAGCCAGGCGGCGACCAGGAGCGGCGGCAGGAACCAGGCGTTGTGCTTGGTGGCCAGCGCGGCGCCGAAGGCGAGCCCCGCCGCCAGCGACCAGGCGAGGTAGCGGCGCCGGTCGCCACGCGCCTGGAGGCTTCGCGAGTACGCCCAGGCGGTGGCGAGCCAGAGAGTGGTGACCGGCAGGTCCAGGACCGCCAGGTGAGCGTGGTAGAAGTGGCGAGGCGCCAGGAAGAAGAGGGCCGGCGCGAGCAAGCCGCCGCCCGCGCCGGCAAGCTCGAATCCCCAGAGCGCCAGCAGTGCCGCGAGCAGCGCCGCGAACAGGAAAGCGCCGAATCGAGCGCCCTGCAGGTGGCTGGTCCACCCGAGGCCGCTGGCGAGCAGGGCCTCGGTGGCGCCGAAGACCGTCTTGGCGAGCGGGGGGTGCTCGTGGTTGAAGGCGAAGTGCCGGTCGGCCGCCGCGAGCGCGGACGCTGGCGCCCGCAGCGCATCGCCCCAGAAGCGGGCGTAGCTCGCCCCGGCCTCGAGGTAGGCGCTCTCGTCGCGGGAGATCCCCACCGCCGGTGCCGTCGCCGCAGCGGCAACCAGGACTGCCGTGGCCCAGCCGAGCGCGAGGCGGCGAGGCGCGGTCCGAGGCAGGAGCGCTCCCAGGCGCGCGATGGCGGAGCGTCCCGTCACGGCAGGGTCGTCGCGTCGAAGCAGAACCAGCGGCGTGTCGGGTCGGCGGCGCGGACCTCGAAGGTCACGGTGCGCGGCTTTCCCGCGAGGCGCGCCGTGTCGAGCTGGAAGGGGTGCCAGCCCGGCCGGCCCGGTGGCTCCTCGGCGAAGCCCACGTCCTCTCCGTCGATCCTCACGGCGAGCCGGACCGGCGCGTTGCCGTCGAGCGCGGCGTCGGCGGCGATCCCGGTGTGTCCGCGCATGGAGCGCCCCACCGGCACGTCCGGGAAGGAGAGGACGAGCGGCGCTCCTCCGACGGGCGGGTGGGCGAAGATGCAGACCCTCGGCACGAGGTCGATCTCCCGCACCTGGCGCGCCACCGTCTGCCAGGCGGGCCCTGGACAGCGGAACCGCCCGCGGGCGTCGCGGGGGCAGGCGACCTCGAACCCGGGACGCCGGGCGGGCGCAACCTGCACTTCGGCATCCGCGAGCACGCGATGGCCGCGGCCGTGAACGGCATGGCGCTGTCCAAGCTGCGGCCGTTCGGCG
>Ga0209253_10001092_pt1 | contig 23702 bp, 19 predicted proteins | sample FrelakmetBRP12BR_FD_187145 | JGI IMG/M metagenome (GOLD analysis project Ga0209253, IMG submission 187145) | Freshwater lake sediment microbial communities from the University of Notre Dame, USA, for methane emissions studies - BRP12 BR (SPAdes)... | ecosystem: Environmental > Aquatic >...
CAATACTTCAGCAAGAGTTGCATCTTGCGCCTGCATGCCCACCGGTCCCCCGACCATGCCCACCGACGTCAGTCCCGTGCGGATGGGATACATGCCCGTAATGAACGCGGCACGCCCGGCGGTGCAGGATGGATGCGCATAGTGATCGGTAAACACTGCGCCTTCGTTCGCAATGCGATCGATGTTCGGCGTGCGGTAGCCCATGACACCGCGACTGTAGACGCTGAGGTTGGTGAAGCCGACGTCATCGCCCCAGATGACGACGATGTTCGGCTTCCTTGGCTGTGCCGCGGCCGTGCCGGCCATCAGGCCGGCGAGGACCACGGCCGCCATCATCAGTGCGCTGATACGTCGGGTGGGCATGGGTGACGGTCCTCGCAGGAACGTGGTTAAAGGGCCCAGTTGCCGTACACGGTCAGCACGACGGACAGTGTCTGGTCGTACGAGCCCGCCAGATTGCCGCGCCCGCCGAGCACCGGGGGCAGCGTGCTGCGCTTGTCGACGTCGATGTTGCCGCCGTAGAGCAGCGCTGTCGTGAATCCCCATTTGAATGATTCGCTGGCCTGGCGCTCGCCGCCGGCACCCAACCGCCACGCTGAATTGACCGGGAACAGCGGCGAGACGTCGTTGCCGTCCTGGAAGCCCGAGTCGTAGGCGAGGCCAACGTTTACCTTCCACTGGTCGTTCGCGCGGTACTGCGCGCCCACCGCGGCGTGCCAGGTGTCGTCGAACGACAGTGGGTTGGTGAGGCTGGCCGGGTTCTGCGTGTTGTCGATGCCGATCTCGACCTCGCCGAACTCCGACCAGTCCTGCCAGCCGACGTTGCCGAGCAACGCCCAGCGGTCGTCGATCTCGGTGTACACGCTCCCCATCACCTGCTGCGGCACCTTGGCGCCGACATCCACGCGTGCATCGAGCAGGCCGCGCGACTGCAGCAGCGCGGTCAGGATCGGGCCGGTCCCCGAAAACTGCGCCGGGCCGCTGAAGTCGAGGTCGATCTGCGACGTATACGTGAGCCCGAGGCGCGTGCCTGCCGTCGGCTCGTACAGCACGCCGACATTGCCGCCCCAGCCCCAGGTGTCGTCGTCGATCTCGAGGCGACCATCGCCCAGCGACGGCAATGCGTTGTTGATCGCGACCTGCTGGTCGAACATGCCGTACATGCCGTTGATGCCCGCGCCGAGCGACAGCTTGTCGTTCACGCGATACGCGATCGACGGCACGACGGATACGCCGACGAGGTCGGCGTCCTGCACGCGGTAGCGACCCACCCAGTCGTCGTCGTAGTCCAGCATGGAGCCGAAGTTGCCCGCCACGGCGAAGCCCAGCGCGAGGTCGGGCGACACGCGATGCGTCAGGAAGGCGCCGCCGCCCGGGACGTAACCGTTCGAGCCGAACGCGCGGCCGCCGTCGCCGCTGCCCAGGCCGGGCGAGGTGGCGCCATCGACCGAGAACTGCGTGTTCAGCCACATCAGCTGGCCACCCACGAGCACCTGCGTGCCGTCGAGTTTGGTCATGCCGGCCGGGTTCGTGAACGCCGTCGATGCATCCTGCGCACGCGCGGCATAGCCGGCCGCGGCGAGGCCTGGCTCGGCCGTGCCGAACTCGTAGAGCAGCAGCCCGCCGGCCTGCGCGGTGCTGGCGATGAAGGCTGACGCCGCGAATGCGACCGTCGCTGAGCCGGCCAAGACTGCCCTGCGTGCCTCGGTCATGATCCACCCTCTGATGGCTTGCAACTGATTGACCCGGACTTCGCGACCACCGTCACCGGCGCACACGTACGTAGCGCAGTTAGTGTTCCAGGCCGTCGTTGTAACCGGCCTTGCCCGTGGGCGCCATCACGGCCGGCGCACGGGTGGCGGCTGGCATCAGATGGCTTCGATCCAGGGTGCCATCGAGTTCGGCCAGCGGTCTGCCGCCCGTCGCCGGCACACCCTTGCCGAGCACGAAATCCGCCAGTTCGCGCCGCGTCATGTCGACGTGCGCGGGTGCCTTCGCTTCGGTATCGGAGATCACGAGCACGCTGTTGCGCAGCTCGACGCGCTTGATTCGCGGGTCGCCCTCGGCGGCGATCGTGAACGCGAACCGCTTGCCCTCCGCCTTGCGCGGATCCACGAGGAAGCGCACGAACTGCAGGTTCTCGTCCACGGAGGCCGCGGTCAGCTGGTCGATGCCCGGCGTTCCGACGAATGTGCGAATCGCGTCCAGCGTCATCGGCTGGCCCTCGACCTTCAGCTGGCCCTCGATCTGGAGCGCTTCGGTGATGTAGAACCCGCGCGCGTTAGCCGAGGTCGTGTGCTGTCCGAGGGCGCGTGCCGAGTCCGCGCGTACCCTGCGCGCCTCGGCGTCCGCGGGGTCCAGCTGCAGCAACAGCGACGTGAGCTTGAGGCTCCAGCGCCAGTTCGCCAGCCCACCTTTGTTCGCAGCTTCTGCCGCGGCCCGGCGGACGGCGTTGACGCCTCCCATCATCTCGACCGTCCGGCCCGCTTCTTCGCGCAGCGACAGCGGATTGATTTCGTAGACGTCCCCATCGAACCAGCCGACGGTCCCGTTGTAGACCTGGCGGACGTGGCTCTCGACCTGCCCATACGCCTCGCGACCCTCGCGCAGATGGCGTGGCATGTAGAGGGCCTCGGCCGCCTCCCGCGGACCCATGCCCTGCGCGATCAGGCGGAGGGTCTGGTCGTGGATCAGTTGCACCTGGTCGACCGAACGCTCGATCGCCTCATGCACGACCTTTTCGCCCTTCAGCGTCGGCCCATGGATGTCCAGCAGTATCTCGGCGTTCTTCGATTCGACCCAGCGTGCGTCGTTGATGAAGATATCGGGGTTGCGGAAGGGGCCGCCCCGGAGCGTATAGACGTTGAAGATCGCGCCCGTGACCATCATGTTCGTCACCGCCAGGCGGTGGCGGGGAAAGTAGAACGACACGCTGCAGGAGGTGTCCGTGCGGCCGGGAGCGACCTGCACCGGCTCGCCGGCAACGACGACGTCGTTGACGCGGCCGTTCTCGAACAGCCGCGTGGGCCGCTGGTAGCTCGACTCGACGAGCAGCTTCTCCGGGAAGAACCTCATCAGGTTCGGGAACGCGTCCGGACCTTCCGTCGGGTGGAAGACCCCGAACTGCGCGATCGCGCGCGCCTGGTAGAAACCGCTCTTGACGCTCACGCCGGTCGACGCGGAGCGGTTGCGGTCGAGGAACTCGTGGCCCCAGATCTCGGTGCCTTCGTCGAGCCACGCGCTGGTGCCATCGGCATAGTGCCAGTGCGTAAGCAGGATGGCCGCGACCTTGATCTTCCCGCCGAGCGTCCGCTCGAGCAGCTCGCGCATCTCGGCGGCGGCGCGGGTGGAGTCGCCCGTATCGATGATGATCCAGCCGTCGGGAGTCTCGAGCGCGTAGCTGCTTGCGATGCCCCAGCCCCGCAGGGCGTACACGCCGTCCTTGACCTTCTCCGCGACCTTGGTGTCCGTGAGGCCCCACAGCGCATTGGCTCCGAGGGCCGTGCGCGTCGTCACTGCGCCGTTCGGGGCGGTGACGGTCTCATCGACGAGCGACGGGCTGCTCCAGGACGGCGACTGCGCTGCGGCGCGGTCCGTCGACTGGGCGCGGGCGGCGAGCGACGGAGCCAATGCAGTCGATACACACGCCAGGATCAAAAGAATACGGTTGCTCATGGCTGGTCCCTCGGGGTTCGGCCCACGCGACGCGTCATTGCGTATTTTCACGGCAGCCAGATACCACGGCCCCGGCGTGCACTTTGCGCAAAATGGTACAGTCGACATCGATATGACCAAGGCCAGTGATGCGATCGTCAGGACCAGCTTCCCGATCCGTGGTTGGTTCGCAGACTGCCCGCCGCGCTTCAGGCGCGAATTCCTCGCGCTGGGGCGCCCGAAGTTCCACGCAGCCGGCAGCGTGATCTACCAGGCGGACGAAGTCGGGGAGGACGTGTTCGGCATCAGTTCCGGTGTGGTCACCTTGCAGAGCAGGTTGACTCATGCCGATGCGGTGCTGCTGCACATGCTGCGGTCCGGAGAATGGTTCGGCACCGTGTCGCTGCTGCTCAAGCGGGGTCGGCGTGTCACCGCCATCGCGAGAACGGATGTGAACCTCCTGCGCGTGCCGGGCGACGAGCTGCGGGCACTGCTTCGCCGACGCCCGGAGTGGTTCGCCGAGCTGGGGCGCGACGCGGTTTACAACTTGGACCTCGCCATGCAGATCGCCGCCGACCTGCTGATCCGCGATGCCTCGGCGCGTTGCGCGGCCGTCCTGCTGCGCCTGGCCGGCCGGCGTTGGGCGTCGAGTCCGGATGCGGGCCTGCCGTCCGAGATTCCGGCTTCGCAGACCGAGGCCGCGATGCTCTGCAACGTCTCCAGGAATACGTTCAGTCGGGTCCTGAGAGGTTTCTCGGCCCGTGGACTCGTGAGTCTCAACTACAGGTCGCTGACCCTGGATGACCCTGCGCGACTGCGTGACGTTGCGGATGCCGGCTGAGAATGAACCGCAGATTCCTCGGAGGGGGCGCAGTCGGGAAATTCGGGGGCGAATCACACCTGGGTCACACGCAGACCGGTCCGTGCTCGCAAGGTATTGATAATCGAAGAGGTGCAGCCCCGGTCATTTGGGTTCGATTCCCATCACCCGCTCCAATTCCTCGCCAGGCTGAGGTCACATCAGCCAAGTCCAGCCAGAGTACCTTCAGAAGGTCGCGCGGCGGTCGCAGGGCCTGACGCTGGCCGGCGCTGGCTGATGTTGGCGTGGCAATCACAAGCAGGAGCGGACGCTTACCACTCCAACGGGGCCGACTTCGCCATGGAAGCGGACGTTCGCGACCGGGTACTATCGGCCAACGGTCCTACAGAGCGTGTTGCGATTGCGGTCGTCGCTCGACGATGTCGGCGCGCATGTCGCACAGAATCGATGTCAGGTCGCACAACCGGCACACGATGCGCAGGACCCGTGAAACTCAGTCCGAGAGCCACGCAATGATTGGCCAGAGGATCACTTGAATGCTCAGGAGACGCGAATTCTTGATGGCACCCATGGCGGCCACCGCTCTGCTGGCCAGCGCGACCGGCGCAGCGCCTCCCGCGCGCCGCGTCGACGCCGCGGCGCGGCTTCGGTCGCTCGAAGTGGGCCCGGCACGCCTTGGCGTTTGCTTCCTTGACACCGCGACCGGCGAAGTCAGCGGGAACCGCATGGAAGAGCACTTCGCGATGTGCTCGACGTTCAAGCTGGCGCTGGTTGCAGCATGCCTGCGCGAGTCAGACCAGGGCCGCTTGGATCTTGCACAGATCCTGACTTATTCAGAAGCGGACCTCCTCCCTTGGGCGCCGGTGACGGGCAAGAATCTCGCCAGCGGAGGCATGAGCATTGCCGCGCTGGCGCAGGCGGCCCAGGAACTGAGCGACGGAGTTGCCGCCAACCTGCTGGTCAAGCGCCTGGGCGGACCGGCCGCCGTCACCGCGAAGGTCCGCGAAATGGGCGACTCGGTGACCCGGCTCGACCGCTACGAACCGGATCTGGGCCTGGTACTTTCCGCCGACCTTCGCGATACCACCTCGCCCCTTGCGATGGCGCAGCTCGTTCGGCGGATCACAACCGGTGATCTATTGAAAAGTGGCTCGCGGGAGCACCTGCTCCTGTGGATGCAAAACACAGGCACCGGTCCCAATCGGCTGCGCGCCGGCCTCCCTTCTGAGTGGCGTACCGGGAACAAGACCGGAACCGGACGAACGGAAGGAACTACCAACAAATGCAACGATGTCGCAATCACTTTCCCGCCCGGCATGCCACCAATCATCATCGCCGCGTATTTCGACAGCGGCGAGTACACCGCGCAGACCGAGCGTCGGCACGAGGACGTCCTCGCTGAAGTGGGAGGGATCGCCGCTCAATGGGCCGTCAGCTAGTTGCGCCAGAGACTCAACCGAAGCCCAGCCTCGAAGATTGCTGCCTGACGCCTCGTAGCAGCAAGCCAGACGATGGTGCTGCAGTGGTTCACACGCCAATCGCACGTGAGCAGTAGCGCGCTGCTAATCCATTGATTGGGCGCGGGTGCGGGCGGCAATCACGTGGGTTCGATTCCCATCACCCGCTCCATCTCCACCTGTCTAGTCGGCGAGGTAGCCGCTCTTCCTCGCTGCATCGATCGTCAGCCGGCGGGCCAGCCGTCGCGAGATACGCATGGCGTTGCGGCCGAGTCGTGCCCCCGGTCCCGTAAAGAGAAAGCTCGCGTCCGTCAGGACGGCACGGACTACATCCGCTGCCACCACATTCGGCTCGCAGCCTTCGTCCGCGTAGTACTTCTGCAGTTTCTTGATCTGCGCCTCGCTCATGCCCGAAGCGGTGGGGCTTACGTGGACGATAGCTGTGTTGATGATGCCGGGGCACACCACGAGCACAGAGATGTCCGTTTCGTGAAGTTCCTGTGCCAGCACCTCCGAAAGTCCGACCACGGCGTGCTTCGACGCTGCATAGGCGGACATGTTCGGCAGCGGTGAGAAGCCGGCAGCTGAGGCAACGTTTACGATCTTGCGGGGCCCACCAGCTGCGCGCATTGCAGGGAGGAACGCGCGGATACAGTGTACGACGCCGAGAACGTTGATATCGAAGATGCGGTGCCATTCCGAGAGCGGCGTTTGTTCGAAGCCGCCGAGGAAAGCCACGCCCGCATTGTTGATCAGCACATCGACGGGGCCGACTGCCTCATGCACGAACATCGCGAAGTCCGTCACGGACGCTTCACTCGCAACATCGCACGTCCGCGCAAAGCACTGCACGCCGGTCGCGGCAATCTCGGCGCGAACGGTCTCAAGTGCCTTTGCATTGATGTCCGAGATGACGATGCTCGCGCCGAGCTTCGCGAACGCCCGTGCGCACTCGAGGCCGATCCCAGAGCCGGCCCCTGTGACGAGTACCACCTTGCCTTGCAGGTCTTTCATGCGGCTGGCCCGTTGTAGACTTCGAAGAAGCGGGCGATACCCGACTCGGGCACGGCCAGGTTGGCGTCCCTGCTAGTGCGCACGCAGACCACGGTGGGCCCAGCGCCGCCCTTGGCACGCAGGAGTGCCGCCGGAAGCATTTCCATCGTTTCCACATACTCACCGTGACATCCAAGGCCCTCGGCGACCTTGTCCCACCGAACCTCGCCCATGCGTGTTCCAAAGGTCTTGCCCCAGCGCGCCATCTCGTTCGGGATCTCCATCGTCCATTCGGATTCGGCCATCACCACGTAGGTGATCTTGAGTCCCTCGCGCGCTGCGGTCTGCAGCTCCATCGCGTTGAAGCCTGCGGCGCCATCGCCGGTGACGCACACCACCTCACGCGCCGGTGCGCCGAGCTTCGCGCCGATCGCTGACGGGATGCCGGTACCCAGCATGCCCAGTTCCAGGATGCCGTGATACGAATTTGGCTGCGTGGAGGGCAGCGCCATGCTTGCCCAGAGTGAGGTCATGCCACCGTCCGTGCAGTACACGGCGCCACTGCCGAATACGGCGCCGACGGCGCCGATCGCGTGGGCGGGATGGATGCCGGGGCCGGACCATGCGGACACCCGTTCGCCCATGGCCTTCAGCCAAGCGTCGTGGCTGGTGCGCTGCGTGGCGACGTCCTTGCGGGCGCGACTTGCAATCGTGCGGCCATGCAATTTGACGGCGAGCCCTTCGAGCGTTGCCCGCGCATCGGCGACGATGCCGAGCGTGACGGGACGCGAGACGCCGATGTGGCGGGGGTCCACGTCGACATGAATGATGCGGCACTTGGCGGGATCGCCCCAGTACTTGTCGAAGGGGACGTCGAGATTGCCGACGCGGGAGCCGACAACCAGCATCACGTCTGCGTTACGGCGCAGTTCGTCCGCCGCGGGACTCTGCGAATTGAAATACAGTGGATGGTCGTGGGGAACGACGCTGCGGCCGGCCATCGACGGAATCACGGGGCACTGCAGGAGATCGACCAGCCCGTTCAGCGCGGCATTGGCCTGCGCGCGGTCGACCCCAGTTCCCGCGAAGATCACCGGAGCCCTGGCGTTCGACAGCAGGTCGGCCGCCGTCGCCAGCTGTGCGTCGGACGGTTGCGGCAATGATGCGCGACCGCTCTCGCTCGGGAAGATCGAAGCCGATGCGGAATCGCCCGTGGCATAGAGCACCGGTGCCGGAATTTCGAGCTGGACTGGGCCGGGGCGACCCGCCCACATCTCTCTGAAGGCCATGCGAACCAGCTCCGCGATGCGGGTCCATTCGAACACGGGACCGTTCCACTTGACGACAGGCTTGAACAGATCGATCTGGTCCTGGCCCTGGAAGGTTGCCGGCGTCGACGGATAGACGACGCCGGTACGGTGCTGCGAGGTGATCGCCAAAACGGGCACGCCTTCGTGCTTTGCCGTGAGCATGCCGGGCAACAGGTTCGCGGAGCCCGGGCCCGGATTGCCGAGCACGACCGCAACCTGGCCGGTTGTCTTGTAGTAGCCCTCGGCCATGTGCACCGCGGCGGCTTCGTGGCGGATCGTCACGAACCGAATGCCGTTGACCTCGAGCGCCGCGAGCAACGGATCGACCTCCGGGCACGGCAGACCGAAGACGAACTTGATGCCCTCGTTCGCCAGGGCGCGGGCGAGCAGCTCGCCACCAGTGAGTTCGTTCATGATCGTTCGCCTCCTGCGGGCCGCGCATCGCGGACGCTTCATGACGTGGATTCTGAACACGCGCGGCGCCATCGTTCTTGACATTTTCTGCCAAGCTATTAACAGTTTAAGACAGACAGCTAGTGCGTCCGCGGGTGCAGGGAGAAAGAAAGTAATGCGTAAACGCACCGAGTCGTACCGGCTGCCTGCGCGCTACATGGCCCAACTCATCGACTACCTGGAGTCCACGGGAGTCGATCGTGCGATGGTCATGCGCGCGGCCCGCATCCGCTCTCTCGAAAACCCGAAGTCGCAGCTCACACTGCGGCAGGTGGAGGCATTGCTGCGGGCAGCCGAGCAGGTGAGCGGACGAGTGGACCTCGGCTTCGAGCTGGGCCGACGGCTCAACCCCACATCGCATGACATCCTGGGGTTCGCTCTACTGACCAGCCCTAAATTCGGGCACGTGCTGCGCCTGCTGGTGAATTACCAGCGGCTGATTCAGCCAGCCTTCGCATTGAGCATGCATCAGCGCGCAGGTCGCGTGGAACTCGTCTACCTGCCGGCTGCGGCGCTGCCGCATCGCCTGGTGCGCGTTCTTCAGGAGGCGATCGTCGTATCCAATCACTTCGCCTTCCAATCCATGCTGCACGGCGAGTTGCCGCCTTACGAAGCCTGGCTGTCGATCGAGCGCCCGCCGCACGCCGAGCGATACCACGAACTGTCACGGGCGCGGATTCACTTTGGGGACGCGGTGCCCGGCGTGAGGATCTCCCTGGATGCCGCGCTGCTCGACACTCCGCTGGCCATGGCTAACGCGAGGGCCATGCAGGCGGCGGAGGAACGCTGCAAGACGATGCTGCGCCAGACGCGTGCGCGCCGTCGCTGGAGCGAATGGTGCCGCATGCTGCTGCGCGAGTCCGAAGATACGCGACCGACGCTGGAGCAGCTCGCGGGATTCCTGAACATTTCCCAGCGAACGCTGGCCCGTTACCTCGACGCCGAGAACACGAGCTTCCGCGACCTTTCGCTGCAGGTGCGCACGGAAAGGGCTCGTCAGCTTCTCGCGGAAGGCGATCTTTCGGTGACGCAGATCGCCTACCGGCTGGGTTACACGGATGTCGCCAGCTTCGTGCGCAGCTTCCGCGCGCAGACGGGCAGCACGCCGGGTGCGGTCAAGCGATCGCTGTCGAGGCTCGCAGCCAGGTGATTCACACGCCAATCACACACAGGACCGGCGCCAGCTATAAGTCATTGATCCGGTGAGCGAGGCCGGGCGGCCCACGTGGGTTCGATTCCCATCACCCGCTCCACCTCATGTTCAACGGGCCTCGGTCGGCGGCATGCGCAGCCTTGCAGGGTCGATGAGACTGCCTGCGCCACGGATCGCCAGCATCTCGTTGGCGCCGTCGGCGATCATGCCCGCCCGCGCGTCGCGCAGCAGCTTCTCGAGCGGGTACTCGCGTGTCACGCCGTTGCCGCCGAACAGCTGCATCGCCTCCGAGGCCACCTCGAAGGCTGTCTGAGTCGCGGTCACCTTGGCTGACGTCGAGGCGATAATGGCTGGGCGCGACGCGGTCGCGTTGTAGGTGATCGCACGGCGGGTCAGGGCCCGCGCCGCCTCGACTTTGCGGAACATCTCGAACAGCCTGTAGCGAACGTGCTGGTGCAGGATGATTGGCTGCCCGCCCTGGCGGCGCTCGTGGGCATAGGCGACGGCATGTTCGAGCGCGGCGCGCGCGATGCCGACCGCGCACACGGCGACGTGCGGGTTCGCCTCGCACAGCATGCGGTAGGTGAGCTCGTGGTAGGTATCCGGCCCGGCGAGCAGGTGGGCCCGCGGCACCTCGACGTTGTCGAAGTACAGTTCACCCTGGTTCATGGCGCGGAAGCCGATCTTGTCGAGCGGCTTGCCGCGCGTGACGCCGGGCAGATCGAGCGGCACGATCACGGCCACCCCCGGGCCAGTCCGTCTTTGCTCATCGACGTGATGGCAGAACAGGGCGCAGACCTGTGCCGTCATCGCGCCCGAGATCCATGCGGCTTTCTGGCCGTTGATCACGACCTTGTCGCCGACGATGCGCGCGGCGCAGTTTGGCTGCCCGTAGGGTTTGCCCGGAGCCCCGATGTCGCTACCCGGATGCAACATGTCAGAGCCGTGGTCCGATTCCGTGATGGCCCAACAGCCGAGCTTGCCCTCGCAGTAGCGCGCCATTTCCAGGTTGCCCGCCAGCAGCGAGTACATCACCGGGAAGTGGTTCACGAGCAGCGCGCCGGCGAGTCCGCCGTCGCCCCAGGCGAGTTCCTCGGTGGCGATCGCGAACAGTCGTGCGCGCTCCAGCGGCGGCAGCTCGGCCATCTCCAGCACCGACAGCCCGAGGCCCTCCGCCTTCTGCAGCACCTGCCAAAGCGGCGATTCCGGTGCGATGACCTCCTCGGGCGTCATGCGGTCCAGCGTCGCCGCCAGCGGGCGCATGACTTCCGCAGCGAAGCGGTGCGCGTTCTCCTGCACGGCCTGCTCGACCTCGGACAGCGGTTCCTCTAGGCCAGTCAGCGGGAGTTCGACGAAATCGGTTTGCATGAGCCTTGCTCCGTTGGATTCAGCGCGTCGTGAGCCGACGCACGATGGCGGTGTAGGAATTGGGGAACAGCCGCGGTAGCCACCAGGCGGTGAAGGACCGGTTGCCCACCAGCACGCGACGCTTGCCGCGCTCGATACCGTCGACGATGGCGGCGGCGCAGTCCTCGGGCGGCGTGGTCAGCAGTACTTCGTAGCTGTCCGCTGCGAGCTTTCGCTCGACCTCGTTTGCAGCGGCGCACATTCGCGCGACCTTGCCGATCGCCGTGCGGATGCCGCCGGGGTGCACGGACAGCGCGCGCACGCCGGTGCCCTCGAGCTCTGCCCACAGGCACTCGGTCAGGGCGCGCACGCCGAATTTCGAGATGTTGTAGGCCGACTGCCCGGGGTAGGCGATCAGGCCGAAGATGCTCGAGATGTTGACGATGCAGCCGCGGCGCTGCTCGAGCAGCATCGGCAGGAAGGCCTTGGTGCCGTAGATCACGCCCCAGAGGTTGATGCCGAGCTGCCACTCGATCTCCTCGATCGTGAGGTGCTCGACCGTGCCGATGATGGTGACGCCGGCGTTGTTGACGACCACGTCCACGCCGCCGAAGTCACTTCGCACCTGCTCGGCGTGCGCGAAGACCGCCTCGCGCCGTGACACGTCGAGGGTATAGAGGCGTGCCTCGCATCCGGCGGGCAACAGTGCTGCAGTCTCCTGCAGCGCCGCCGTGTCGATGTCCGAGAGCGCGAGCCGTGCGCCGCGCGCGGCGAGCTGCAGGGCGAGCGCGCGGCCGATTCCGGAACCGGCGCCGGTCAGCACGACGACGTTGTTCTTCAACGAATGCATGTCAGCTCCTGGAGTGCACGTTGCCGGCGCCGACGGCGAATGCCTCGAGCATCAGTCGCTCGAGGGGCTTCTCCGAGGCGGTCTTGGGAATCTCCGGTAGCACTTGCAGGAAGCGCGGCACGGCATTGGCGTCGAGTCGTGCTGCGCAGGCGGCAAACACGGCCTGCGGGTCGAAGCGACCGGGCTCGCTCGGCACGATGGCAGCGACGACTTCCTTCTCGCCCGAGGCCATGCCGGGCAGCGGCACTCCATAGACGTACAGGTCGTCGACGCAGTCGAGATCGGCGAGGGCCTTCTCGACCATGGCGGTATTCACGAAGTCGCCGTTCCGGCGGATGCCGCCACCCTTGCGGTAGTGGAAGAACAGCCACCCGTCGGCGTCGACGTGCCCGACGTCCCCCATGTGCAGCCAGCCGCCCGAGAGTTTGCGCTCTGTTGCAGCGGGGTCGTTCATGTACTCGAGTGGCGGGCAGGTGCCGTCGGCGTTGCGGAAGCAGATCTCGCCCGCAACGCCGGGCGCACACGGCTGGCCCTGATCGTCGAGGATGGCGAGCTGCAGGTTGGGCAGTGGCCGCCCGCAACTGCCTGTCGGTCCGTGCCCGGGATTGATCGTGAGCCCGCCCTCGGCCGCGCCGTAGAACTCGACGATGCGCACGCCGAATCGTCGCGAGAAGTCTTCCCAGATCGCGGCGGGCATGCCCGCCGATAGCACGAGTCGCACAGGATTCTCGGCATCGTCAGGCCGGCGCGGCTCGGCGTAGACCGCCGTCGTCATGCCACCCAGCAGGTTGAACATGGTGCAACCGTAGCGGCGCGTGATGTCCCACAGGCGCGACTTGGTGAAGCGGCGGCTGATCACGCCGGGCAGGCCGTTGACGAGCATCAGGCCGAGCGAGATGACCTGCGCGTTGGCGTGAGTGAGTGACAACCCGGTGTAGGGTCGGTCGGCCGCGGTGAGGCCGAGCAGCGCCATGAGCGAGCCACCCGCAAACAGCTTGGTGTGATCGGTAACGATGGCCTTCGGGTCGCCGGTGGTGCCGGAGGTGTAGAGCACCTGCATCGGTGCGCGCGGATCCGTGCTCGCGATGGGCAGGTCCGCCGCCTCGCCGCAGGCCGCGACGATCCCGGGGATGTCGTCGAGCCCGTACTGCGGATCGATCGGCGCGACGGCCACCACGAAGCGACCCTCGGCGCGCCCGCCACCCCACAGTTCATCGATCGCCGGCAGGGCGTCGAGTCCCGCGAACACGCCGCGGCAGCTGGCGAACTCGAGCATGAAGCGAAGCTTGTCGCCCCGGCTGCGGGGATCGATCGGCACGAAGACGGTGCCGAGGATGCTCGAGGCCACCATCAGGTCCACGAACTCCGGGTGGTTGGCCATCATCACGGCGAAGCGGTCGCCCTTCGCGAGACCGCGGCTTGCGAGCCATCGGGCGATGGCCTGCCCGCGCGACCAGAGTTCCCGATAGCTGCGCGTCTCCTCGGTGTAGCGTCCTGCACGATCGACGTCCACGAACGTCAGGATCGTCGCGTCACCGAGTTCGGCCGCCTTGTCACGGACCAGGTGGGCCAGGATGGGCAGGCTCATCTCAGGACTCCCGGGCCAGGATGCTGACCACCGTCGCGGCCGCGTCGTTGCCGATGAGCCCGCCGCCGTTGTGGGCCAGGCCGACGCGCGCATTTGCGACTTGGCGCGGACCGCACTGTCCGCGCAGTTGCTCGGTCAGTTCGACGATCTGCGCGGCGCCGGTGGCGCCGATCGGGTGCCCCTTGCGCAGAAGCCCGCCCGAGGCGTTGACCGGTGTTCGGCCGGTGATCTCGGTGACGCCTTCGTCGATCAGGCGACCGCCGCCGCCCGGCTCGCACAGGCCGAGGTACTCATAGGCGATCAGCTCGGACGGAGCAGAGGCGTCGTGCACCTCGGCGAAGCTAAGGTCCTGCGGGCCGAGACCGGCGACCGCATACGCTTGCCGGCAGGCGTACGCGCCGAGCGACTCCTCGTCCGGCGCGTGGTCGTAGCCCGACGCTACGACAGAGGAGAGCACACGCACGCGATGTGACAGGCCGAGCGCCGCCGCCTTGCGACGGCTGACCAGCACCACTGCGGCCGCGCCGTCGCCGATCGGCGAGCACATCGGCAGCGTGAGCGGCCAGAGGATCTCGCGCGCTGCCAGCACCTCCGCGACCGTCATCGGCTTCTGGAACTGGGCCCGCGGATTCAGGGCGCCGTTGCGCGAATTCTTCGCGGTGACGCCGGCGATCTGCTCGCGGGTCGTGCCGTAGCGGCGCATGTGCGCCTTGGTCATGTAGGCGTAGATGTCGACGAACACGCTGCGCGACTTGTCGCCCACCTCCGCGTCGGGATCTTCGCCCGCCTGGGCGGCGAGCGAGCGCAGCGCGCCCGCGAGGCCGTTCGGGTCCTCGGTGTCCACGGCACCGTCGAAGGCGAGGAAGCTCTTCTGCTTGTCCTCGTTGAACAGCTTTTCGTACCCGCAGACCAGAATGACGTCGTGCGCCCCGGCCGTGACCATCGCAGCAGCCTGCGCGAACGCCGTGCTGGAAGTGGCGCAGGCGTTCTCGACGTTGATCACCGGGATGCGGCCTAGCCCCAAGCCGCGCAATACGGCCTGGCCGCGGATCATTTCCTGTCCCTGCAGCACGCCCGCCGCGGCGTTGCCCATGTAGGCGGCCTCGACGTCGTCGAGTCCCAGGCCGGCGTCGGCCAGCGCGGCGCGAATCGCCTCGGCGGCGAGGTCCTTGAGGCGAGTCGTGAGGTGATTGCCGAAGCGGGTCATGCCCACGCCAGCGACGAAAGCGTCCATCTTCATGGTTGCTTCCTCACTCCGGCAGGTTGCAGTAACCGCGCCGATGGAACTCGGCGAGCAGTTCGCGGTGACCGAAGGCGCGTGCTGGCGACTGGAAGCCCACGGCGTGGTGCTGGCCGCGCAGCAGTCGCTGCGCCGCTTCCGCGCACAGGTCGCCGGTCCAGCTGTACGGGGCCGACATGCTGAGGCAGAAAGTGCGCGTCACCTGGCGGCCCTGGCCGTGACAGACGATGACGCTGCGCTGCACGTCGAGGTCGTCCTTGGGCGGCTCGTGATCCATCATCTTTTCGCCCACCGCGTTGGTCCACGCTTCGCGGTGCTCGGGCGGCAGGTGGGCCGCCTGCTGCTTGAAGGCTGCGAGTGCCTGCACGATGCCGCTTCTCAGGTGATCGGCGATGTGGGTCAGCACGCGGCAGTTGCGCACCCGCGGATCGTCCTTGAACCACACCGGCTCGCAGCCGCCGCCCCAGGGATGGGCGAACATCTTCATCGCGCGGTAGGGCACGAAGACGTCGTGCAGCACGTCGAGCGGCCAGCTCCTGTACTCGTTCTGCTCCAGGTAGAACTGCGAGGTCTCGTTGCAGATCATGCGCAGGAACGACTTGGTCGACGCCTGCGACGGCAGTCCGTTGTCGATCTGGTAGAGGATGTCGAGGCTGTCGATGCCGGGATCCTCGAGCACGACCTCGGCCGCGAGCGCGCCGGCGGTCCACATGTATGAAGTGGCCGGGCACAGCAGCAGCTTCTTATCTGCGAACGCAGCGCCGAACTTGTCCGCGACCGCGATCGTCCAGTCCTGCTCGCCGGTCGTGTCGACGTAATGGCAGCCCGCTCGCAGGGCCGCTTCCACCACCGGCCAGGCGAGCTGCATGAACGGCCCGACGACGTTGATTACCACCTTCACCCGCTGGAACAGCGGCAGCAGCGACTCGACGGTGTTGTCCGCAGTCACGAGGCTGGCATCGATCGGCCGACCGATGCGCTGCTCGACCACCGCGCGAGCGGCCTCGAGGCGCGCGGTGTCGCGGCCGGCCATGTAGAAAGGAATGTCGCGGGCGGCGAGGTATTCCGCCACCAGCTTGCCCGTGTAGCCGCTGGCCCCGTAGACCAGCACGTCCCGGTTCGTGGTCATCGCGCTCCTCCTGTCGGAGTGGATTGATTCGACTGGTGAGCAGCCTAGGCCGCGGGGTGGCGCGAGCGAATGGCGGATCCGGCAGAAGCCTTGTGAAAAACGGCAAGCCCGGCGGACGGGCGCAAGGCTACGGCGCGAGGCTCGCCCGCATCGCGGCCACGAAGGGCTCGATGATGTTGGGGAACAGCTCTTCGAGCGGGGTACCCCGGAACTCCGGCAGGTACCGTGCATTCCAGTGGGCCCACAGCTGCATCCCTTCAGGGCATTCCGTCGCTGCGACACCGATGGCCATCAGGGTCCTGATCGGGCCGGGCGGCTGTGCTGCGTAGGCGGCCTTCCACTGTGCAGCATCCAGATAGTGGCGCTCGACCCTCCGGCCGAGCAGGCGCTCGCGCACGTCCAGCAGGTCGTTCCAGCTGCAGTAAGCCGTTGCAGCGACCGGACACACGGCGTTGCGCGACGCAGGATGGGCGAGCACGTGCGGGATGATGCGGCCCACGTCGCGGCCGGTGGACCAGGCCATCGGCGTGTCGCCATCGCCCATCACAGCGACGGGCTCGAGCAGGTAATACTCGGGCCACATGCCGGCCGGAATGATCGTGTAATCCAGGCCGGCCAGCTCGATCACGCGGCGGATGAACGCCTTCTGCCGGGCCATCGCACGGTGCTCGGTGTCCGTGGGCCAGAACTGCTCCCACTCGTAGATGAAGCCGAACTCGGACGGCACGAAGCGCTCCACGCCGGCCTCGCGCGCCGCATAGATCAACGCGTACTGGGCTTCGGTGGCCGAGTACGGCGCGCACGACACGAGGTAGTCGGTGCCCTGCAGCGCCGGGATCAGCGAGGCGTGGGACGCTGTGTCGGCCTCCACCAGCCGTACGCCGCTGGCCTGCCAGCGAGCGTAGAGGCTCTGCCGTCCCGCCTCGTCGCGACCGCCCTGCAGGGTCGATCGGTCCGTGTCGCGGCCCTTGCGCACCAGCACCTGCACGTCGAACAGTTTCTGCTCGATCAGTTCGTCGACGCAGGCGCTGCCGGCCGTGCCGGTCGCACCGAATACCGTGACTGTCTTTCTCATCGCAGTTCTCCCCGGGAGCCGTCGCCGAGGCGACCACTCAATAGCGCAATGAACAAGAGGGCATAGATCAGGTCGACGCTGGAAAGCGCCAGCAACGGCCAACCGATGTGCCCGGCGATGTAGTGACACAGCACCGTTGCCACCACCGCCAACTTGGCCGCAGCGCCCAGGAGGGCGAACGGCCGGTATTTCGTGAAGTCGATGGCCAGCATCAGGTAGGCCGCGCCGAACGCGATCACCACCACGGCGAACAAGTCGACGTAGACCTTGGCGTTCGTTGCGACGGGTTGCAGTCCCAGCAGGCGTTCGAGCAGTGGCATGGCCAGGATCAGTGCGGCACCCACCACCCAGTTGAACAGCGCCGCGCTGGCGAAGATGCCGCGCCGTAGAGACATGTGGACGCTTCCTTTGCGGAGTCGGGCTACCGACGCGGAGCCTAGCGCCAGGCGCCCGTGGCGCCATTGCCAATCGCGGCAAAGCCCTTGTGAAATTCGGCAGATGGGCTAGAGTCGGGCGATGCGCCTCGCTGGATGACGTGCCGTGAGTTCGCGAACCGCCGTACACCGCATGAGTGGCTTGATTCCCGTGCGGCAGTTGCTGGACGGCGACGGCATCGATTGGCGCCGCTGCCTCGAGGGCACGGGGATTGCGCCGGCGGACCTCGATCGCGACGGGCTGACCGTCACACAGCGACAGGAAGTGCGGCTCTTCGGCAACCTGCTCGCGCTGACGGGTGACCCGGCGATCGGCCTGCGCCTCGGCCGGCAGTATTCACCACAGCGTTACGGACTGTTCGGTTACGCCATGCTGAGCGCTCCGACACTGCGTCACGCTCTCGTCATCGCGACGCGGTTCGGCGAGGACCTGACCTTCACCTGGTTGCGCCTCGGCCTCGACATCGGCGGGCGTGAAGTCTCGTTCTCGCTCGGCGACCGCGAGCCGCTGCATGGAGCGGTGCGCGACTTCTTCTACGATCGCGATACGCTCGCGGTGAAGGTCGCGCTGGACGAATTGCTCGGCGAACCGGCGCCGATCACACGCGTGGTGCTGCCGCACGACGGGCACGGCCTCGCGTCGCGTTACCGCCGCGCGTTCGGGTGTCCGGTGGAGTTCAATGGCGCCTTGGGCTCGAGCTTGACCTTCCCGACCCGTCTGCTCGAGCGTCACCTGCCGTTCCGGGATGCGGCGACCTCGGAGCGCCTGCAGGCCCAGTGTCAAGCGCTGCTCGCGCGATTCAGGCAACGCGGCGACCTCGCGAGCGAGGTCCGTGAGCTCATCGTCGGCCAGCCGGGCTACTTCCCGGGCATCGAGGTCGTCTCCAAGCGGTTGTCGGTGTCCGTCCGCACGCTGCGCCAGCGTCTCGCCGAGGAAGGAACCGGCTACCAGAAGATCCTCGACCAGGTGCGCCACGGACTGGCCTGCGAGTATCTCGAGAACACCCGGCTGCCCGTGCAGGAGATCGCGCACCTGGTCGGCTTCGACGAGCCGGGCAATTTCACGCACGCATTCAAGCGCTGGGCCGGGCTGACGCCTTCGGCGTATCGCGCGGCCAAGGCTTCTTAGTCTGTCGGCTGATCCGGCGAGCGGGGCAGGGTGGCTCACGTGGGTTCGATACCCATCACCCGCTCCACCTGATATCGAAGACTAAGAAGCGCCCTGCGGGGCCCTGCGTCGTTCACGGGTATCTTGCCGAGATGTAATCGAACGATTACACTCTCGCCATGTACGTCATCAGGACCCTGCCCGAGTTCGATGCCTGACTGAAGGGCCTGAGCGACAAGACGGCGCAGCGTCGGCTGGTCGCGCGACTTCGCAAGGCTTCGCTCGGCAACCTGGGTGACGTGAAGCCCGTCGGTAAGGGTGTCGTCGAGATGCGAGAGCATTTCGGTCCCGGCTGGCTCATGTACTACACGCTGCGGGGCGACCAGCTGGTCGTCATGCTCGGCGGTGGGTCAAAGTCTTCGCAACGGACGGACATTGCATTGGCGCAACGACGAGCGGCGATGATCGAGGAGGGTTGACGGTGAAACGCAAGAAGATCAAGACCAGTGATCTGCCGGAGTTCGACGCGGCAGAATACTTGGACAGCGACGAGGCGGTCGCCGAGTACCTTACGGCCGTCCTTGCCGAGAATGATCCGGCGCTGCTTGCGGCGGCGCTCGGCGACATCGCGCGTGCAAGGGGCATGAGCGAAATCGCGAAGTCGACGGGCCTCGCGCGCGAAGCCCTCTACAAGGCGCTTCGGCCGGGTGCCCAGCCCAGATTCGACACCGTGTCACGCGTCTGCGCTGCGCTGGGCGTGAGGCTCGTCGCTGAACCAGTGTCCTGAGTGAACCCGGATCTTCGAACTGTCACACGTGAATCACACGCGAGATTATCGCCGCGTGTAAGTGATGGATCCGGCGAGCGGAGCCGGGCGCCTCACATGGGTTCGATTCCCATCACCCGCTCCAACTCCCCTTGCTGCGCCGTCCCAGTGCTTCCTAGCCAAGCAGCTGGCTGTCACGTCCCGCAGCAATGTCAGCGAGTCCAGCCGCATCGACGACACTGAGCGCCCGGTAGGCCTGCGCGACCAAGCCTCGGTCTTCAAAGCGCCGCAGGATCTGCAACAGAGTCGTCCGCGATACGTTCACCAGCGTCGCGAGTTCGTCCTGCGTGATGGGAACCGACTGCCGCTCGGGGCGGGAGCGCCGCGGGAACTGCTGTCCTGAGATGCGCAGCAGCGTGCACGCAAAGCGACGGTCGCTGTCCGGAATCAACGAGTCGGCGTAACCGGTGATCGCGATGTCACCGTACTCTAGGCACGCGCGGGCGATGAGTTGCCACCACTCCGGTCGCTCGCGCAGCAACTCCTGCATTGCGTGCCAAGGTACGCACGCGAGCAGGACGTTCGTTCGGGCCACTGTCGTGACGCGCAGCGGTTGTCCGCGGACGGCGGCACCGTAGCCGATCCAGGAGCCCTCGTGGGAGAGGTGCAGCATCGGGTTGTCGCCCGCACCGTACCTCGAGTAGATCTCGACGGACCCGTCGACGATGCCGCAGGGGTCGGTCTGGACATCGCTCGCACTGTAGATGGGCTGCCCGGCCCTGACCTCCCTCCATCCGCAGCGAGACAGGACTGCCTGCTGGAACTCCGGCGCGGCGCGGCCGAACCAGCCCTCGTTTTCCGTGAGGATCGCGTAGCGCTCGGTCAGCGGTATCGGCTTCATGTGTGCGCCAGCGGCTCCAATTGCGCGGATCCGCGCAATCTTCTGCGGCACGATCCATAGAATCAAGGCACGGCAATCCCAAAGGACCTCGATCAATGACGCCCAGAAATCATCGGAATCATGTCCTCATCGCGTGTGTCTGTGCCCTTGCCGCGTGGATGCCCGCGGCCAACGCGCAGCTGCACGGTCGCCAGGAGACCCGCTCCGGCGTGCTCGAGTTCGAAGCCAACGGCTATCCCACCGACGCGACCGTCGATCGCGTGCGCGAGGAGATCGACTACCAGCGCGCCGTGCAGGCCTACATCCACTTCCTTCCCGCCGTCGCCATGACGCAGTGGCGCAACGCGCACCTCGGCTCACTCGGCGGCAAGCCGGGCGACCTGGTCGTCTACCGGACGACGGCGCAGAAGCTGCCGATCCTGACGGCAAACGACACGACGACCTACGTCATCACCTTCGCGGAGTTGAGCGACACCGGCGGCCTGCTGATGTACGAGGTGCCACCCGGGCCGACAGCTGGCGGGGTCATCGACGTGTGGCAGCGGCCGGTCTCCGACACCGGCAATGTCGGTCCCGACCGTGGCCGGGGCGGCAAATTCCTGATCGTGCTCGAGGGCACGAAGGTCCCGGAGAACCACGGCGCGGACTTCGTGATCACCTCGAAGACCAACACGGTGCTGATCGGTACCCGCATCCTGACGCCGGATCCGAAGGAAGGGCAGCGGATCCTCAACGCCCACAAGATCCACGGCCTGGGCAAGGAGTCCACGATCCGGGTCTTCGAGGCGCCGAACAATGACTGGGAAGGCCACCAGCACCGCGGGCTCGAGTACTGGAAGGTGGTCCACCAGGCCATCCAGTTGAATCCGATCGAAGAGCGCGACATGGCTGTGCTGCAGGGGCTCAAGAACCTGGGGCTCGAGAAGGGCAAGCCGTTCGCGCCGACCGCCGCGCAGAAGAAGATCCTCGAGGAAGCGGCGCTCGTCGGCGAGACGTGGGCGATGGGCAACAGCTTCCTGAAGCCCGACCCGGTGAAGCACTGGGCGGACGATCCGAAGTCCCAGTGGCAGTACATCCTCTTCATGCAGAGCCCGCTCGACCAGATGGCGAAGACCCACATGGAGATCGATGCGCGGACCGCCTACACCTACGAGGCGATCACGGTCACCGAAGCGAGCACGCAGAACCTCGTCGACGCCGGCATCCAGTACCTCGCGTCATACAAGGACGATGCCGGCAAGTGGCTGGACGGTGCCAAGGCCTACGAACTCGTCGTGCCGAAGGACGTGCCGATGCTGAACTTCTGGTCGGTCGTCCTCTACGACAACGACACGCGCTGCATGATCGTCAACCCGCAGGGCAAGACGGAGGTCAACAGCCGCCAGCCGCTCGTCAAGAGCAAGGACGGCTCCGTGCGCCTCGTGTTCTCACCTAAGAAGCCCGATGGCGTGCCCGACGCGAACTGGATCCAGACTAATCCGGAAAAGGGCTTCTTCGCCTACTTCCGCTGGTACTCACCCACCAAGGCGTTCTTCGACCGCTCGTGGAAGATGGGGAACATCGCCGAGGTGAAGTAGAGGAGCGGTGATTCGCGACAACCGGGCGCAACTCATGGACAGGAATCTCCGATGATCAATCGACGCAAACTGCTGCAGACTCTGCCGGCTGCCGGCCTGCTCGCCGCAGCTGGCCCGCTCGTTGGCCGTGCTGCACACGCAAGTGCCTCCTCGCCAGCGGCGCCGGCACCGGACATCGACAAGTTCCAGTGGCGTGCCGTCGAGGCAATGATCTGGGGCATGCCGGCGGTCAACCTGGAGCTGATGCGCCAGGCGATGCGCAACGTGACGAAAGGCCGCACGAACCTCATCCTCTACTGGTCGGAGCTGCTCGACTGGAAGTGCCAGACCCTGACGCCGAACTCCGACGTCATCTACTTGAAGCCCTTCTTCGACACGCGCGAGGCCGGACCGATCGTCATCGAGGTACCACCGGCGGACGACGGCGTGATCAACGGCACGCTGATGGACGCTTGGCAGTCGCCACTCGAGGACGTGGGACCCGCGGGCCTCGATGGCGGTGCGGGCGGGCGTTATCTCATCGTGCCCCCCGGTTACGACGCACCGATACCCTCCGGTTACTACGTGTTCCGTCCCGCGACATTCAGCGGCTACGGCCTGTTCCGCTCGATCCTGCGCAGCGGAAGCGCTTCCGACCTCGCGAAGGCCGTCGAGTACGGCCGGCGCATCCGCCTGTACCCGCTCTCGGCGGCCCGGAATCCGCCGCCGACCACGCTCGTGGACGCGCAAGGAACGCTCTTCGACTCGACGATTCCGTACGACGTGCGCTACTACGAGCACCTTGCGAGGGTGGTCGACAAGGAACCGTGGTTGCAGCGCGACCGCGCGATGATCGACACGCTGCGCACGATCGGTATCGAGAAGGGCAAGCCATTTGCGCCGGACGACGCGCAACGCCAGCAGCTCGACGCTGCGGCTGCGCGGGCGCACGCGCTGCTCGATGATCAGTTCGAGCGCCTGTTCGACACTCCGTTCTGGCCCGGCACCCGTTGGGCCTTCGTGGCCTCGCAGGACCTGGCGGCCGAGTTGACGCAGGATTTCCCAGACCCGAACCGCTATGCCCGGGACGAGCGCGGCCTGCTGTTCACGTACATCTTCTTCGCGCCGCGGCGGCTGGGCAGAGGCCAGTTCTGGTTGATGAGTCACCAGGACTCGACAGGTGCCGCGCTCGAAGGCGGCAAGACCTACCGCCTGCGTGTTCCGCCCAACGTTCCGATCCGACAGTACTGGTCGATGACGGCCTACGATCGGCAGACGCATGCGTTCATTCGCGAGGTGTCCGCGACGAGTCGGTCGTCACAGACGCCGGGCTTGCGCATCAACCGCGACGGCTCCGTCGATCTCATGCTCGGTCCGACCGCCCCGAAGGGCTGGGAGCGCAACTGGCTGCCGACTGACCCGAATCGCCGCTACGAATTGATGGCACGCTTCTACGGGCCGGAGCCGGCGCTGTTCGACCAGAGCTGGAGGCTGCTGGACGTCGAGCGCATCGTGGTGAAATAGAGGACCGGGCGATGGCCAAGGACTTCGAGCGGATGGAGGACAGTAACCGCAGCGCCAATCCGTCTATCCACGAAATCTCGGATCCGTCGCGGCGCGTCGTGCTGCTGGGCGGCATCGGCGCGCTGACGGTCGGCGCGTTTGGGCCGTGGCTGGCGGGGCGCGCCGCCGCCGCGTCCGCTGGCGGTGGCAGGCCGCTGATCGGTTTCAAATCGGTGGCGGTGAGCGAGAGGGACGCGGTGTTCGTGCCCGAGGGCTACGAGGCGGTGGCCTTCGCCGCGTGGGGCGAGCCGGTCGGCGTGCCGGGGAACATGCCGGCGTTCCGCTGGGATGCGAGCAGCAGTTCG
>Ga0209253_10001093_pt1 | contig 23680 bp, 23 predicted proteins | sample FrelakmetBRP12BR_FD_187145 | JGI IMG/M metagenome (GOLD analysis project Ga0209253, IMG submission 187145) | Freshwater lake sediment microbial communities from the University of Notre Dame, USA, for methane emissions studies - BRP12 BR (SPAdes)... | ecosystem: Environmental > Aquatic >...
CCGCCACAACCACCCGTGCGACACCCGCCGAGATCAATGCATCGGCACAGGGCGGCGTGCGGCCATGATGACTGCAAGGTTCCAACGTGACATAAGCCGTCGCGCCGTGCGCCGCTGCTCCTGCCTCACGCAGCGCGTGTACCTCGGCATGCAGCTCCCCGGCACGCTGATGCCAGCCGCTACCGACGACCCTTCCATCAGCCACCAGCACGCAACCGACGCGCGGATTCGGGCTGGTGCTGTACAAGCCCTGCTCAGCCAGCCGCAGAGCTTGCGCCATCCACTGACAGTCCTGGGCGGTAAACATGCCTATGGATTCTTCTTGGCTCGGCGGGTCGGTGATTTGCGCACCGCCTCGACCGCTTCGGTGAAATCGCCGACATCCTGAAAGCTTTTGTAGACCGAAGAAAAACGGATGTAGGCCACTTTGTCGAGCTTCAGCAACTCTTTCATCACCATTTCGCCAATCTGCCGGGATCCGACTTCGCGCTCCCCCAATGCGAAGATTTTCTGTACGACATTATCTATCGCGGTATCCACCAGCTCGGTGGGCACCGGACGCTTGTGCAGTGCGCGGGTAAAACTGGTGCGCAACTTGTCCTCATCGAACTCGCTGCGCATGCCGTTCTGTTTGACCACCTGCGGCATACGCAGCTCCACTGTCTCATAAGTGGTAAAACGCTTGTCACACGACAGACAGCGGCGGCGACGGCGAATACGATCCCCCTCCTCGCTTTCGCGGGTATCCACCACGTGAGTGTCGTTACCTTTACAGAATGGACATTTCATGGGGACGTGGGAAGAAAAAAGTGAGAAGTGAGGAAAACCGCAGTTACCCTTCCCTCTTCACCCTTCACCATTCCAGCTTTAATTTCCATAAACCGGAAACTGTGCAGTCAGCTTCTTCACTTCACCGGCCACGCGCGCGATCACCGCATCATCGCCCGGCGCATCCAGCACGTCGGCGATCAGGTGGGCGAGCTTTTCCGCTTCCAGTTCCTTGAAGCCGCGCGTGGTCATCGCCGGGCTGCCGATGCGAATACCGCTGGTGACGAACGGTTTTTGCGGGTCGTTGGGAATGGCGTTCTTGTTCACCGTGATGTGTGCGCGGCCCAGCGCGGCCTCGGCATCCTTGCCGGTGATGTGTTTGGCCTGCAGGTCGACCAGGAACACATGGCTGTCGGTGCGACCGGACACGATGCGCAAGCCGCGCTCCTGCAACACTTTGGTCATCACGCGCGCGTTGTCCACGACCTGCCGTTGGTAAACCTTGAATTCTTTGCTGGCAGCTTCCTTGAGCGCCACCGCCTTGGCCGCGATCACGTGCATCAGCGGACCACCCTGCAGCGAGGGGAAAATCGCCGAATTCAGCGCCTTCTCGAATTCCGCCTTGGCCAGAATCAGCCCCCCGCGCGGACCGCGCAATGTCTTGTGGGTAGTCGTGGTGACGAAATCCGCGATGCCGACAGGATTGGGATACACCCCCGCCGCAATCAACCCCGCGTAATGCGCCATGTCCACGAACAGGTAGGCGCCAACACTGTCTGCGATGGCACGGAAGCGCTTCCAGTCGATCACCAATGAATAAGCGGACGCACCAGCGACGATCATCTTCGGCTTGTGCGCCGTGGCCAGCGCCTGCACCTGATCATAGTCGATCTCCTCGTTTTCGTTCAGCCCGTACTGGATCGCGTTGTACAACTTGCCGCTGATGTTCACCGACGCGCCGTGTGTCAGGTGTCCGCCATGCGCCAGGCTCATGCCCAATATCGTGTCGCCGGGTTTGAGCACCGACGTATACACCGCCTGATTCGCCTGCGAGCCGGAATGCGGCTGCACGTTGGCATATTCCGCGCCGAACAGCGCCTTGGCGCGGTCGATCGCCAATTGTTCGGCCACATCCACATACTCGCAACCGCCGTAATAGCGCTTGCCCGGATAGCCTTCGGCATACTTGTTGGTCAGCTTGCTGCCCTGTGCTTCCATCACGGCCGGGCTGGTGTAGTTTTCCGAGGCGATCAGCTCGATGTGATCTTCCTGACGGCGGTTTTCATTCTGGATCGCGACCCACAATTCCGGGTCGGTCTGGGCGATGGTGTTTTTGCTGGTGAACATGGCGTTATTCCTGAAATATTGAAAGCGGGAAAGGCGCGGATTCTACCATGTAGGCAGGGAAGGCCGGTAATGCGGCGTCATGAACCCACTCTCCCCTCGCGGGGGAGGGTTGGGGAGATGGGAAAAACCAGAATCAACTTCGCCGTGGGTAGCCCGGCGAAGTTGATTCTGGTCATTCATGTTTCGGCAGTAAACGGAAGGGATATATCAGCAGACATCGCGACGTGAAACGGCGACCATTAGACAGGCCCAAGGCGAACAGATTTCCAATATCACGCGAATCCCTATGGCAAGTTCACCATCGGCTTGAACCCCAGCTTGCTCTCCATACTCTCCGCGCTGCTCCGTGCTTCGCTCTGACTGGCATACGGCCCAATGTGCACACGCACCAGTCCATCCTTGTTGGATAACTTCAACTGCTTGCCCGTGCTGTTCAATTCGCTGCGCATTTTTACCAAGAAGCTTTCTGCGCCCTCCTGCGACCTGAATGCACCGAGTTGCAGGTAGATGTTGGTATCACTGTTTCCCGGTGGCGTTGATGCAGCTGTGGGTATAGTCACTGCTGAGGCAGCAACTGGAGCGGCAGACACGCTGTTTTCCAGCGGTTGGGTCTGCACAGTGCTCGCGGCTATGGTGCTGATGCTGGGAATGGCGCTGCCACTTGCAGTGAGGCTCTCCACCTCGACCTCCGCACTGCCGTTGCTGACAATGCCAAGCTTGTATGCGGCTGAATATGACAGATCGATCACCCGATCATGCAGAAACGGGCCGCGATCATTGACGCGAACGATGACCGATTTTTGATTGGCGGGATTCGTCACACGGGCATAGCTGGGAATCGGCAACGTGGGATGCGCGGCAGTCATTGCATACATGTCATACACTTCGCCGGACGAAGTGCGCTGGCCGTGGAATTTTTTGCCATACCATGAGGCAACGCCGTGCTCCTTGAAAGTACCGTTACTGGTCAACGGTGTATAAGTTTTTCCCAGCGCGATGTAAGGGCGGTTGGCGTAGCGGTGCAACGGCTCGTTCTTAGGCGCGGCATCGGGTATCTCATCCAGATTGGTGGGGGCGTCCGCTCCGGGGCCGTCTCCGCTGAGGTAGCCGCCGGAACCGGCCGGAGTGGCTGCGCCGGTTTCAGCAGGTGCCTTGGTACCGTGCGTTTCGGCTTTGCGTTGCGGCGCACTGCCGCAAGCGGCGACCAGCAGGGTTGCAATTGAAAGTAATACGATTTTCTTGCCCATTCGATACCTTAAGATTTGACCAGCTTTTTGTGCGTTTCTATGCTCATCAGCATACCAAAGCCCAGCAGCAGGGTCAGCATGGATGTGCCGCCGTAGCTGATCAGAGGCAATGGCACACCGACCACCGGCAGGATGCCACTGACCATACCCATGTTGACGAACGCATAGGTCGCGAAAGTAAGCGTAATGGAGCCGGCCATCAGGCGCGTGAAATAGGTGGAGGCATTTCCGGTGATGAAGAAGCCGCGCCAGACCACGAAGGAATATATCGCCAGCAAGATTATGCTGCCGAGCAAACCGAATTCTTCCGAGTACACCGCGAAAATGAAATCGGTGGTGCGCTCCGGCAGAAAGTCCAGATGCGTCTGTGTGCCGTTCAGATAACCCTTTCCGAGTATCCCGCCGGAACCGACCGCGATGGTCGCCTGAATGGTGTGATATCCGTTACCCAGCGCGTCCTGCGAGGGATCGAACAGCATCATGATGCGATGACGCTGATAATCGTGCATCATCGACCACATCACCGGCGCGCTGGCAATCACCGCGACTAGCAACACACCTATCACCCGCCAGCTCAAGCCGGCCAGGAACAGCACGTAAAACCCGCTGGCAAGAATCAATATCGAGGTTCCCAGATCTGGCTGGCGCGCGATAAGCGCGATCGGCATCAGTAGCAGTAGCGCGGCGATGAAATAGTTTTTTAGCGTAAGCGTGGCTTCGTGTTTTTCGAAATACCAGGCCATCATCAGCGGCACGCCGATCTTCATCAGTTCGGATGGCTGGATATTCATTACACCGAGATTCAGCCAGCGCCGCGCGCCATGACTGATCTCACCGAACAACGCCACGCCGACCAGCAATATCATGCCCAGTACATAGATAGGCACGGCAGTGCGCATCAGATAATGCAGAGGCAGATTGGCGATCAGCCACATACAGGTGAGCGCCACGACGATGTTGAGCATTTGCCGCAATGGTCGATCCCAACTGGCATTGTCAGCGCTGTACAGCACCAGCAGGCTCGTCAGCAGCAGCAGCGATATACCCAGCAGCAGAGGCCGATCAAGATGAGCAATAAAACGCAGCCATAGTTGCCGCCTAGTCATGTTCGCTACCCTCCTTCTCCTTCACTTCGACCATCGGTTTCGGAATCTTGCCGAGCAGATAGTAATCAAGCACTTTGCGTGCGATCGGAGCAGCAGTGCTGCCGCCGTGTCCGCCATTCTCCGCCAGCACCGCAAGTGCAACCCTGGGTTCCTCGGCAGGAGCGAAAGCGATGAACCAGGCATGGTCGCGCAGCCGCTCGTCGACCTTTTTTTCATCATATTTTTCTCCCTGTTTCATCGCAACGACTTGTGCCGTGCCGGTCTTTCCCGCAATGTGATATGGCGCACCTAATGCCGCATACACCGCCGTTCCGCCGGGCTGAGTCACCGCAGCCATGGCACTTTTCACCAGCTGAAGTTGTGCTGGATCGATTTTAAGATCGTATATTGGCTCGCTGGCGATCAACCGCTTTGAATCCCCGAGCGAGCTGCGCACTTCTTTCACCAGATGCGGCTTGTAGGCCACACCGTCGTTGGCCAGCGTGGCCGTGGCAAAAGCCAGTTGGGTCGGCGTCACCAGGTTATAGCCCTGACCGATACCGACCGATACCGTGTCGCCCGGATACCAGATTTGCTGGTAACGCTTCATCTTCCAGTCCTGCGATGGCAACAGGCCGGAGGTTTCACCCTCCAGATCAATGCCGGTCTTTTTGCCGAAACCAAAACGCGACAAGTAGGTGAAAATATTGTCTATGCCCATCTCGGTGGCCAAACCATAGAAATAAGTGTCGCATGACACCTGGATGGCCTTGAACAGGTTGACGCTGCCGTGGCCGCCCGCTTTCCAATCACGATATTGACGGCTGCTGCCCGGTAAATAATACACACCCGGATCACTGATGGTTTGCTCGGGTTTGCGGGTGCGAAAATTCAAGCCCGCCAGCGCCATGAATGGTTTGATCGTGGATCCGGGCGGATATTGCCCGCGCAACGCACGATTGTTGAGCGGTACATCGGGCGAGTTATTCAGCTCATCCCAGCTCTGCGTATCGATGCCGTCGATGAACGGGTTGGGGTCATAGCCCGGCTTGCTGACAAAGGCCAGCACTTCGCCATTGTTCGGGTCTATCGCCACCAGCGCGCCGCGGTAGTTGCCGAATGATTGTTCGGCGATTTCCTGCAACTTCGCGTCTATGCTCAACACCAGCGTATTACCGGAGACCGGCGCGGTGTGCGACAACATGCGCACCGCCCGGCCACCTGCATCCACTTCAACCTGTTCTATCCCGGTGGTGCCGTGCAGATCGCCTTCATAGCTCTGCTCCAGACCGGTCTTGCCGATGTAATCCGAACCTCGATAGTTCGCCCCCAGATCGCTGGCTTCCAGCTGTGCCTCATCGGTTTGATTGATGCGCCCGATATAGCCGAGCAAATGGGACATCTTGTCGCCGAACGGGTAATCGCGAAACAGCCGCGCCTTGATTTCAATCGCCGGGAAGCGATACTGTTGAGCGGCGAAACGTGCAACTTCTTCATCGCTCAAACGATTGCGGATCACCAGCGTTTCAAAGTCATGGCTTTCAGCGACCAACTTCTTGAAGCGCTTGCGGTCTTTGGAGGTAATCTCGACCAAGGTGGCAAGCTGGTTAATCGTGGCTTCCAGGTCGGCCGTCTTGTTCCGGTTTATCTCCAGCGTGTAACCGGAATAGTTGCGTGCCAGCACCACACCGTTGCGGTCAAGTATCAGACCGCGGTTGGGAACGATGGGGACAATGGAGATGCGGTTGCTCTCTGCCAGCGTCTGGTAATAATTGTGGCGCACCGCTTGCAGATAGATGAAACGTATCAGCAGAATCGCCAGCAGCAGCAACACAAATCCGATGCTGACAACCAGACGCAACTGAAAATGGAAAATCTCGCGCTGGTGGTTTTTAAACTCGGCGTGCTTCTTCATTCACGATCCACACGCTTCTGCCGCATCGCCTGGAACATTATGCAGAGCGGGGGCCACAGCAAAGTCGAGGTCAGGCAACCGAGGAAATAGAGCCACACCACATAACCGTTCACCTGCCAATGCACCAGAGCATACACCGCGTAAGTCAGCGCCAAGATGCCGAATACCTGTATGGTTTGCTGGCGCAGATTAAACATCTGCATGCGATTGTTCAGCACCACTCCGCCAAAGGCGAGCAGCGTGTACGCCAACGCATGTTGGCCGAACAGGCTGGCATCGGCCACGTCGGCGATTATTCCCACTGACCAGGATATGCCTACGCCGAGACGCCACGGCTTGTGCATGCACCAATAGAGCAACACCACTGCGACGAAATCCGGTCGCAGCATCAGCCATATACCTTCCCACGGCAAGCCGTTCAGGAACAAAGCGGCCAACACACTTGTCAGGATGAAAGTATTGCTGACTGGGAGCTGAATCTCCGATCTGGCCTGGATGGCGGCCTTGACTTGAGCAGACATTTAATTCTTTCTCCTGGTCTTTGCTCGTTTTTCAGCATCCCCCGATGCAGACTGTTCCAGCGGGCGTTCTGGCAGCTTAGGCATCTCGGACAAAATCAGCAGGTGACGATTTTTATCCACTCCGGCCAATGGCAAGCAAACAATATGCGCAAACGGATAGGCTGGATCTCGCTCGACCGTTATTACCTTGGCGACCGGGATGCCCGGTGGATAGATACCATCTATACCGGAGGTGACCAGGATATCGTCGATCTGCACATCCGAACTGACCGGCATGTAGCGCAACGACAACTGGCTGGTATCGCCCGCGCCGAACACGATGGCGCGCGTACCATTGCGCAACACCTGCACCGGCACGGCATGATCCTTCTCTGTGATCAGGGTGACTTCGGAAAGCCAGGGATAGACGCGCGTAACCTGTCCAACGATACCAATGTCATCCATCACCACTTGCCCGATCCTGATACTTGTGTTTTCACCTTTGTTAACCAGCACTCTGCGCTTGAACACGTCACGTTCGGCATATGTGATCTCGACCAATTGGGCGGTGAACTCGTTCCGCAGCGGCAGCGCCGCCAGGTTGCGCAATTGCTGGTTCTCCGATTGCATCGTTTGATATTGCAGTAATTGCGCGGCATCGAGCTGATGCCGACGGTTCAGCTCGTCATTTTCCGCTATCAAACTGTGCTGTCTGCTTTGCGTGATATATAAATCGCCCGCCATTTGCCACAGTGCGCCAGGCACGGTTGCCAGCCGCTGTATTGGCGTGACCAATATCGATAATGCGCTACGCGTGGATTCCAGATAGCGGTAGCGCGCGTCTACAAATAGCAACAACAACGAGAGCGCCGCAAAGAACACCAGACGCACCACGGAACTGGGACCGCGATTGAAAAATCGGAAGGATTGCGTGCTGTCCATCAACGACTTTCCATCACGGTTCTTGGCGGATTATGCAGGTGAGATATTATTCTGTAGTGAAGATGCTGGTTGACTTATCCATGCTTTCGAGTGCCATTCCGGAGCCGCGTACCACACATGTCAACGGATCGTCGGCAATCAGCACCGGCAAACCGGTTTCTTCCATAAGCAGGCGATCCAGGTCGCGCAACAGCGCGCCGCCACCGGTCAATACCATACCCTTGTTGGCGATGTCGGCACCGAGTTCCGGCGGGGTCTGCTCCAGCGCCGTCTTGACTGCGCTGACGATGTTATTGAGCGGATCAGTCATCGCTTCAAGAACTTCATTGCTGGAAATGGTGAAGCTGCGCGGCACACCTTCGGCCAGATTGCGGCCGGTCACTTCCATTTCGCGTACTTCGCTGCCGGGGAAGGCGGAACCGATGTTCTTCTTGATTTCTTCGGCGGTGGTTTCACCGATCAGCATGCCGTAATTGCGGCGGATGTAATTGATGATCGCTTCGTCGAACTTGTCGCCACCAACGCGTACCGAGCCGGAATACACCGCGCCGCCCAGCGAGATCACGCCCACTTCGGTGGTACCGCCGCCAATATCAACCACCATCGAACCGGTTGCATCCTCCACCGGCAAACCGGCACCGATTGCGGCGGCCATCGGCTCCTCTATCAGTTCCACGCGCCGTGCTCCCGCACCGACGGCAGATTCGCGGATCGCACGACGCTCCACTTGCGTGGAACCGCACGGCACACAGATCACGATGCGCGGACTGGGACTGAAAATACCGGCCTTGTATACCTTGCGGATGAAATGCTTGAGCATCAGCTCGGTGACGGTAAAATCGGCGATCACGCCATCCTTCATCGGGCGGATCACGGTGATGTTGCCCGGTGTGCGCCCCATCATCTGCTTGGCGGCGAGTCCAACCTGCTGGATCACCTTCTTGCCGTTCGGCCCGCCCTCCTGGCGTATCGCAACGACCGAAGGTTCGTTCAATACGATGCCTTGTCCGCGCACCCAGATCAGCGTGTTTGCGGTACCGAGGTCGATCGCAAGATCATTAGAAAAATAGCCGTTCAAAAATCCAAACATGTCGTGTCCTGTAGTCAAAGAGATGCGTCAATAAACTCTTATATGATACCCTATTGGCTATACTTCAATAAAGCTTTTCCTATGTCACTGACCAATGCAGATGTCCAGAAAGTCGCCCGTCTGGCGCGACTCGCGATGAGCCCGACGGAAATTGAAACCGCGCGCACTCAACTTTCCGGTATTTTTGACCTGATTGCCGAAATGCAGGCCGTCGACACCAAGGGTATCGCGCCCATGTCCCATGCCCAGGACGTGTCGCAACGATTGCGTGAGGATGTGGTCACCGAGACCAACCAGCGCGAGTTATTCCAGGCTATCGCTCCGCAAGTCGAAGCAGGCCTGTATCTCGTCCCGCAAGTCATCGAATAGCCAGAATCATGCTTAATTCAAGTTTGCAGCAAATCGGCAGCGCGCTGCGCGCCAGGAAGATCAGCAGTGTCGAACTGACGCAGCTTTACCTCGACCGCGTCGCCGCGCTCAATCCTGCGCTGAACGCCTATATCACCACCAACGCCGGGCTCAGCCTGGCTCAGGCACGCGAGGCCGATGCACAGCTGGCAAACGGCAAGGCGCAAGGTTTGACCGGCATCCCGATCGCGCAAAAGGACATCTTCTGCGCCAAGGATTGGCGCACTACCTGCGGTTCGAAAATGCTGGAGAATTTCATTGCACCTTACGACGCGCATGTAATCGAACTTTTCAACAAGGCTGGCGCGGTGAATCTGGGCAAGACCAACATGGACGAATTCGCGATGGGCTCAAGCAACGAGACTTCGCATTTCGGTACGGTAAAAAATCCCTGGAATCGAAGCGCCGTGCCCGGCGGCAGCTCCGGCGGCGCAGCATGCGCGGTGGCTGCACGGCTTTGCGCAGCAGCGACGGGAACCGACACCGGCGGCTCGATCCGCCAGCCCGCCGCCCTGTGCGGCATCTCCGGCATCAAGCCGACCTACGGCACGGTGTCACGCTACGGCATGATCGCGTTTGCCTCCAGCCTCGACCAGGCCGGACCTATGGCACGCAGCGCGGAAGATCTTGCTTTGCTGCTGAACGTGATGAGCGGCTTCGACGAGCGCGATTCCACCAGCTTGCAACGTGACAAGGAAGATTACGCGCGCGATCTGAACAAACCGCTAGCTGGCTTGCGCATCGGCTTGCCGAAAGAGTTTTTTGCCGAAGGCCTGGCACAGGATGTCGCAGGCAGTGTGAACGCAGCAATAGCCGAATACCAAAAGCTGGGCGCAACCATCGTCGACATCAGCCTGCCGAACTCCAGGCTGGCGGTACCGGTCTATTACGTGCTGGCGCCAGCGGAGGCCTCCAGCAACCTGTCGCGCTTCGACGGCGTGCGTTACGGTTACCGCGCACCGGAATATTCCGACCTCGCCGACATGTACGAAAAGAGCCGTGCACAGGGTTTTGGTGCAGAAGTGAAGCGCCGCATCATGATAGGCACCTATGTTCTGTCACATGGCTACTACGACGCATATTATCTGCAGGCGCAAAAGATCCGCCGCCTGATCGCGCAGGACTTCACCGATGCATTCAGGCAATGTGATGTGATCATGGGTCCGACCAGTCCGGGCACCGCATTCAATCTCGGCGAGAAAGGCGACGACCCGGTGCAGATGTATCTTTCGGACATCTACACGATTGCGGTGAATCTGGCCGGACTGCCCGGCATGTCTATCCCTTGCGGCTTCGGAGCAAGCGATATGCCGGTAGGTTTGCAGATCATCGGCAATTATTTCGCCGAAGCACAGATGCTGAACGTCGCGCATCAATACCAGCTGGCAACCGATCATCACGACCGCGCTCCACAAAACATCGGGCTGTAAGGACACGAACATGCAATGGGAAATCGTCATCGGGCTGGAGGTACATACCCAGCTTTCGACCAGCAGCAAGATCTTTTCGGGCGCGTCTACCACTTATGGCGCCGAGCCGAACACCCAAGCGGACGCGGTGAGTATCGCGCTGCCCGGCGTGCTGCCGGTATTGAACAAGGGCGCTGTTGAGCGCGCTATCAAGTTCGGCCTCGCCGTCGGAGCACACATCGCGCCGCGCTCGGTGTTCGCACGCAAGAATTATTTCTACCCGGACTTGCCCAAGGGCTACCAGATCAGCCAGTTCGATCTGCCGGTGGTGGGGCAGGGCGCACTGACGATCCAGGTCGAGCCGCTGTCAGGTAATGCCAAACCCTATGAAAAAGTAGTGCGCATCACCCGCGCCCATCTGGAAGAAGATGCGGGCAAATCGATCCATGGCGAGTCCCAAGGCGTGACCGGGGTTGACTTGAACCGTGCCGGCACACCGTTGCTGGAGATCGTCTCCGAACCGGACATGCGCTCCGCCGACGAAGCAGTGGCGTATGCCAAAACCCTGCACTCGCTGGTACGCTGGATAGGCATCTGTGACGGCAATATGCAGGAAGGTTCGTTCCGCTGCGATGTCAACGTGTCGGTTCGCCGTCCCGGCGAACCGCTCGGCACGCGCCGCGAGATCAAGAACCTCAACTCGTTCAAGTTCATGCAGCAGGCTATCGATTATGAGGTGCAATGGCAGATCGATACGCTGGAGAGTGGCGGCAAGATCCACCAGGCCACGATATTGTTCAACCCGGACACCGGTGAGACGCGCGCGATGCGCAGCAAGGAAGATGCGCACGACTACCGCTACTTTCCCGATCCGGATCTGTTGCCGCTGGACATCACGCCCTTGATGCTGGAGCAGGTGCGCGCGACGCTGCCCGAGTTGCCACAAGCCAAGCGCGAACGCTATGTTGCCAACTATGCACTTTCACCAAATGACGCCAACGCGCTCACGGCATCGAAGGAAATTTCTGATTTCTTCGAAGGAGCACACAAATCACTTTGGTCGCAAGGTGTTGGCACTCTTACTTCTCCAGAAACACCTTCAGCTGAAGCATATGCTGCTCAGGTATGTAACTGGGTTACTGGTGAAGTTAGTGCACAGTTGAAACGTGATGGTCTTGACATGGCACAATGCCCCATCATACCAGAACAACTTAGTAGTATATTAAAACGCATAGCTGATGGCACCATCTCCAATTCTGCCGCAAAAGACGTGTTTCGAACTATGTGGAGCGAAGGCGGTGATACTGATGCCATCATCGAAGCCAAGGGCTTGAAACAGGTTTCCGACAGCGGTGCGATTGAAAAGATCGTTGACGAGATCATCGCCGCCAATGCCGACAAGGTCGCGGAATACCGCAGCGGCAAGGATAAATTGTTCGGCTTCTTTGTCGGTCTCGCGATGAAGGCCAGCAAGGGCAAGGCCAATCCGGCACAGTTGAATGAAGTGCTGAAACGCAAGCTCGCCGGTTAGCGCACTAACAGAACAGCGTGCGTTGCCTGAATCCGAAACAACCTGTGCATTGATGGAAATAGCCAACTTTGCGCCACACTGAATATCATCGTTTTGAACGGATCGGCTGGCTGCGTGCCGCTGTGCTGGGTGCCAACGACGGCATCGTGTCGACCGCAAGCCTAATACTGGGCGTCGCTGCTGCAGGCGCCACAGCCAAGGGAGTAATTATCGCAGGAATAGCTGGACTCGTGGCGGGCGCGATGTCCATGGCCGCCGGTGAATACGTTTCGGTGAGTTCCCAGTCGGATACCGAAGCTGCTGACTTGGCGCGCGAGCAAAAAGAATTGGACACCGACGTCCAGTCTGAACGGGCAGAGTTGGCGGGAATCTACGTTTCCAGAGGTCTGGACCTCGCCCTCGCGCGACAGGTCGCAGAACAACTGATGGCGCACGATGCGCTCGGCGCCCATGCGCGTGACGAACTCGGTATTTCCGAAACACAGCGCGCCCGTCCGATACAGGCAGCCCTTGCATCGGCTGGAACGTTCTCCGTCGGTGCTGCGATGCCTTTGCTGGTTGCGTTACTTGCTCCCGCAAACACCCTCGCGGCGTTTGTCGTGGGTACATCGCTCGCATTCCTGGCGATTCTCGGAACACTGGCAGCCCGTGCCGGAGGTGCGGGCACCATCGTTGGTGCACTGCGCGTAACCTTTTGGGGCGCTCTCGCAATGGCACTGACGTATGGCGTTGGCGCGCTGTTCGGCACCGTTGTGTGATTTTTGATGTTACCTCTAAGCGCTATCCAGCCAAGGTTAAAAGGCTTGCTCAAGCTACTGGAGCATGCTTAGAGATAAAATAAAAAAACCGCTTATTGCGGTTTTTTTATTTTGAAACAAAGCTGCGTTTGATTACTTCTTAATCACTTCCACTTTATCCAGGAAAATGATCGTATCAAAAGTCCGGTTCAATGATTTGCTGTGAAAGTTGGTCATGGTCGCGCCGGTTGGATAACTGATGTTGGCACCCTTGGCAACATTGGTCTTCGAGCCGGCAAGCCAGATCGGACCGTTGTCGCTAGTGACTTGCATGTAGGTGTACATCGAGGTATCGATCACTTCCAGCACCTTGCCCTTGTTGGGGTATTTGGTGCCTGTGGACGCAGCCGGCTTGGCAGCAGGAGCGTTAGACGGGGTTTCTGCAGCAACAGCGGTACCGGCAAAGGTAACCAGAGCCAGCAGAGTAATAATGGTTTTCATCATGACATCCTTAAAATAGTATAGACGGGTTGTGAAGAGCCTCTTGATCCATGAAGCCTGAAGTCGGACTGCTTAAAGTCTAACAGGTTCCCAGAATACAGAAAACTCGCCGAGTTGGCAAAGAGAAGAGCGCCGGACAAGCGCAACTGTAAGCTGTCAACATTTAACGCGCGGCTTGCGCGGCGCGTTGACGAATAATCGATCGTATATCCAGCGCGGCAAGCACTTGAGAACAAGTCCGACCAAACCCATTTGCCAAGGGATCACAACGAAGGCGGATTTCAGTCTGATGGCATTTGCCATGCGCCTTGCGGCCTCATCGGCATCCAGTATGAACGGCATAGGGTAAGGATTTATCGCGGTCATCGGAGTCTTGATATATCCCGGACAAATCGTGACCACCTTCACCCCGCTGTCGCGCAACTCGACCCGCAGAGATTCCAGATAGGAAATAGCCGCAGCCTTGGAAGCAGAGTAGGCGCTCGCACCGGGCAGCCCGCGAAAACCAGCGACACTCGCAATCCCCACAAGGGTGCCGCTTTGCGCCGAGCACATCGCAGAGACAAACGGCTGAAAGGATTTCACCATACCCAACACATTGATATCTATCACCTGCTGGAAGGCATCGATATCCTCGGCATATTCTGTCAATGAACCGGTGCTTACCCCGGCGTTGGCTATGACCACATCAGGACAACCGATGCGGACGATAAAATCGCTGGCGGCGCTTTGCACCGCAACGGTATCGCGCACATCCAGTACGTAGCAAACCACCTGACCCGGGAATTCCGTAGCGAGGATTTGCAGCAAATCGCCACGTCTTGCGATCGCGGCAACGATAGCGCCGCGTTCGAGATAATGGCGCGCAAGGGCCAAACCCAGGCCACTCGACGCTCCACTAATTACTACACGCTGCGACATATCCTTGCCATGGGCGATCCTTGCGCAACGTACTGCAATGCGTGCTGCCCGGTTAAGCTGCTTACTTCTTGCCGGACCTTGCCTTGCGAGCAATATCTATCACTTCTTTCAGCACGCGGACGGTTTCATCCGGCTGCAAGCCGGTTATCAGATATTTGCCATCGACCACCAGGGTCGGGGTGCCGTTGATGCCATAGCTGCGGACCATTTGCTTGGCGCGCGTCACCTTGCTTTGCATCGAAAACGAATTGTAAGCAGCGGTGAATTTCGCCCGGTCCACGCCGTGTTTGGCCACGAAGTCGCCGATGGAGGCCTCATCGAACAGTTCCAGGTTGTCCACGTTCCAGGCCCGGTAAAGCGGCTCATGCAATTTTTCAAGCTGGCCGATACTTTCAAGCGCATACATGGTACGAGCCATCGGTTCCATGGAATCGCGGAAAATAGTCGGAACGAACGTCAACTCCACATCCTTGGGCATGGTCTTTTCCCAGGCACTCAGCGGGGTGTGCAGTTTGAAACAGTGCGAACACCCGTAAAAGAAAAACTCCAGCACCTCGATTTTTTTGCTGGCGGTCGGCTGCGCCGGATTCAACAATTTGTAATCCTTGCCCAACTCCGCTGCGGCAAACGCCGCGCCGCTGATGAACAGTGCAGCCACAATCAACAAACCTTTGGTCAACTTATTCACGTATTGCTCCTTCTGTAAAAATGAAAAAACAAACTTATTGCGCCCGGATTGGAGTGCTATCCACTCCATTTTGTTTCAAGAAACTGCGGGCTTGGCTCTCCTCGTCTGCACTATGGTATGGTCCCAAGCGCACACGATACCATACGCCTTTATCTGGTATGGTCGCGCTTTGGACATTGGCCTCGACTCCCAGCATCGCGAGCTTGGCTTTGAGCTTTTCGGCGTCATCGACGTTCTGGAACGAGCCGGCCTGCAACAGATGAGGCTCATAGCCGGCAGCCGGCTTGTGGTCAGCAACCCTGGGTGGCTTGTCGGCAGGCTTGGCCGGCGTGACGATGGTCTTATCCTGCTTGTCGGTCAGGACTTTGTAGAACTCAAAGCGCGGCTTGCCGCCGCTTGTGCCCGGATCTGCAACTCCTGCAGGCGGATTCTGTTGCGCGGAATCTGTAGCGGGTTTGTTCGCCAGCGGTTCCTTATGCAAAAAGGGAGCAGGTGATTTCATCAAATACCATGCCAAGCCGGCAGCAATGCACACACCGATGACCACGCCGACAAGAATGCCGGCCATCAACGGATTGCCTCCCTTGTTTGGCCCAGCTGTTTTGTTGTTCGTGTACCTGCTCATATCCCGACCATTCCTTTTTCGTCACATTTTTTCCGGCGCCGTCACGCCCAGCAAGGACAGACCATTGCGCATCACTTGTGCGACTGCGGCTATCAGCGCCAATCGCGCGCACTTGAGCGCTTCATCTTCGACCAAAAATCTCGACGCATTATAGTAGCTGTGGAAATCCGCAGCAAAACCCTTCAGATAAAAGGCTATCAAGTGCGGAGCCATATCAGTCGCGGCATTTTCAATCACCTGCGGGTAGTCGATCAACTGCTGCAGCAATGCCGTTTCGTATTCGCTATCCAGCAATCCGACATTTGCCTGCAGCAATGATTTCCGCTCACCGCCCCATTGTGCCAGCACCGCGCTGATACGGGCATGTGCGTACTGGATGTAATACACCGGATTCTCGTTGCTCTTCGATTTTGCCAGATCGATATCAAACACCAGTTGCGAATCAGGATGGCGTGCCGCGAGGAAATAGCGCGTCGCGTCGCATCCAACTTCGTCGATCAGGTCGCGCAGCGTGACATAGCTGCCAGCGCGTTTGGATATCTTCACCTCCTGACCGTTACGCAGCACCGTCACCATCTGGTGCAGCACATAATCCGGCCAGCCTTGCGGGATGCCGGCGTCCAGCGCCTGTAACCCTGCCCGCACACGTGTGATCGTGCTGTGGTGATCCGCGCCCTGCTCGTTGATGACGCGCGTGAAGCCGCGCCGCCACTTGTCCAGGTGATAGGCCACGTCCGGCACGAAATAGGTGTAAGTGCCGTCGCTCTTGCGCATCACCCTGTCCTTGTCGTCGCCGAAAGTGGTGGTACGCAGCCACAGCGCATCGTCCTGCTCATAAGTGTGGTCGCTGGCGATCAACTTATTGACCACCTCCTCCACCTTGCCGTCGGTATACAGCGCCGATTCCAGCGCGAACACGTCGAACTCCACCTCGAACGCGCGCAGATCGAGATCCTGCTCGCGGCGCAGATACGCAACCGCGAAATGGCGAATCGCCTCGGCATCGTCCGCATCACCTTTCCCGGTGATGTTCTGGTCGTCTGCCTCGATAGCCTCTTTTGCCATGTAGGCGTTCGCCACGTCGAGGATGTAATCACCACGATAGCCGGATTCCGGCCAGGATGGATCGTCCGGCGTGACGCCCATGCAGCGCAACTGCACCGAGTGCGTCAGGTTATCGATCTGAACACCCGCATCGTTGTAATAGAATTCGCGCGTCACATTCCAGCCTGCCGCATGCAGCACATTGCACAAACAATCTCCCACCGCCGCACCGCGCCCGTGCCCCACATGCAGTGGTCCGGTCGGGTTGGCCGAGACGAACTCCACTCCCACCTTGCGTCCCGCGCCGAGATGGACGTGGCCATAGCCCGCACCTGCCTGCAATACTCCATGCACCACACGCTGCTTCGCCTTAGTAGTGATGAACACATTGATGAAGCCCGCTCCCGCAATCTCCAGCCTCTCGATGGCGTCAGATTCCGGCAGGACCGCGATCAACGCATTTGCAATATCGCGCGGCGATTTGCGTAGCGGTTTGGCCAACTGCATCGCCAGATTGCAGGCATAATCACCGTGCGAGGCCAGCTTGGGCCGCTCTATTAGTATCTCGGTTTGCGTGGCATCGGGCGCGACCTCTCGCAAAGCCTGCGCGAACAATTCGACCAAATGGGATTTGAAATTCAAAACGACAGACATGAAACGGTACCTTTCGAGAGTTTTTGATTATAACACTTGGGTACTATCGGTTGAATTATCAACTTGCTTCTTGCTCGGGATTGGCATTCTGCTTAACGTCTGTATTCAAACTAAAGCGAACAACTATGTGTGATTGCCAAATGCAAGTGATGCGGGTAGGCTTTCGGTTCACAGAGTTTCTATATCCATATCTTCCCCGCGTTGCTTGAAAGTGAGTAGAAATAAATTTCACTCGGCAAATCCGTTTTCAGTTCGCACCTCAAAAGTACAAGGATCTTGAGGCACTCCAGGTCAAACTGATGTGAGTTAATTCACCACTGGCATACCCCCATATCCAAGACATGAAAAGTATATGGATCTGACTACCCAATTTGCCCGCCTTCGGCAAATCTCCCCCTATGCACTGGTATTGGTCAGTGCGATGGTAGCCGTTGGCGCTTACCTGCAAGCGCTCAACTATCCTTTCATCTCTGATGACTCGATTTACATTATTGAAAATACAAAGCTGTCAGGACTTCAGTTAGTTAACCTGTGGCTCATCTTCGCCGAACCGTACAACCCCCTTGCCGAGTTTCTTCCGTTACGGGATTTATCCTACTGGCTCGACATTGAATTGTTCGGCCTGAATCCCTCCGCGTTCCGGTTGCATAACATTTTGTTGTATCTGTTGTGCCTTCCGTTAGTCTTTGCCACGACGTTAGACTTATGGCGATATTTCCGCCCGGCAGACTCTTCCAGTGCACCGTGGGCTGCGGCGACGGTCACCGCACTATTTGCGCTGCATCCTGCGCATGTCGAAGCAGTGGTGTGGATAAGTGGTCGCAAAGATGTGTAGTCCGCAATGTTCTCGGTGCTTGCGCTGTGGCTTGCCATGGCTGCCAGACGGGAACGAGGGCTTTCCCCTCGTTATGCCGCAGCAGCCTTGCTCGCATTGCTGGCGGCAATGCTCTCAAAGGCAACGGCGGTAGCCGTATCACCGGTCATCGCGCTGCTTTGGGTGCTGTTTTGGCGCGATATTCCAGTTTCGAACAGGCGCCGCTCCCTGTTGCTTTGGCCCCTTGCCTGCCTGCTGCTGGCAGCAAGTATTTCCCTGATATTCGCGACAATCATTACGTCAAGGATACCCTTGTATTTCGGGATTGAGGCACTTACCCGTTCCTTTGCAGTACTGGGATGGCTGGTTCGTCTTTCCGTCAGCCCGGAAAGCCGACATTTCTTTTACCCGGTGTTCGAGGATCCATATCTTTCCTTCAGGGTCACCCTTGGAGTAGCGGCTCTGGCTGCGTGTATTGCCGGCGCGATGGCCTTGCACAAGCATTCGTTTGAGGGTTTTGCTTTGGCCGTTTTTCTGTTGCTCTGCGCACCCTCGATACAACTGATCCCCTATTCTCCGCCATCGCTTGTTTCAGACCGCTTTGTATTCCTTGCGATATGGCCAATCGTGCTGTTGATTGTCGCCCTGTCTTGGCGCTTGAAACTCTTCTTACGCGCGATTTTGTTGCTCGCCATCGCGTTGCCGTTGATCTTCCAAACTGCCCAGCGCCCTCGCGACTGGCGCAGCCAAGAGGTAATGATTGAAGCCGACTTGCGTCGCTTACCCTGGATTCTATATGCCAGCTATGAACAAAGCCGCTGTACAGTTGCTGGGCGTATTGAATCGCGAAGCAATGGAAACAGCCCGCAGCATATCCAACCCTGAGTTCCGGGACATCATGACTGGGCTGATCAATGCTAACTCTGCCGTTATCGATGCAGATGCCAATGGCAAGCCTCAAGAAGCGATGATCCTGTTATGGAAATTATGGCTCGAGCATAAGCAGCCACCTGACCAGGCCAAGTGGAATACACCTATTAACTTCATTTGGAAAATGAAGCATGATTTATTTGTGATCTACTGGGATCGTTTAGCAGAGTTTTTTTCTGGCGATGAATCTGTACGCTACAACGCGGGTTTATGGATGCTAAATGCCCATAAGTATGAAAATGCAGCAGCTCATTTGCGCGCCGCATTGGTACAATCGCACCCCGATTTGCGGGCATACTGCGAGCTCTCATCAGTATATAAACAGACCGAACGGCTAGAGGATGAGGCGAGGGCCGAAGCGGAATGCCGCAAGCAAGTACCGGCCGGTGATTCACAGTAAGTCAGTAGAGCGGGTGCTTCACTGTTGTGCTGCTTATGCGCAGATTCTCATGATCCAAAAGGTCGGGAACAATTTTGCATTCCGTCTTTGCCATTTCAATCTCCGCATCTTTAAGCACCAGACGTTTGAATAAGCGTATGGTTCCATCGACAATTTCGTTAGTCAGCTGCCGGCAACCGTATGGTGTACTGCCCCGACTTCTCATCACGCACCACAACGAGTAATTTGTGTTGCTGTGCATCTTCAACCAACTCCTTGAACGAGCGGTATCCGAAATATGATTCGGTAAAACCCGGTTTGCGTCGCTGCATCGTCGTTTTGACCATGGAGCCCCAAATCTTTTCATCCGAGCCGCGCTCGGCGATCAAGGCCTCGACGGTCTCGACGATGAAATCGAGCGCCTCTTGGCGCTTGTCATCTTCGCCCTTCGATTCGGCGGATTTCGCCGTTCCGGGGCTTGGCTTGGCAGGCGCCTTCTTGGCGGCCTGTTTCTTTTTCGCTTCCTGTGCACGCACAAGATCGTCGTAGAAAATAAACTCATCGCAATTCGCGCTAAGCAGATCCGACGTTGAGTCCTTCACGCCTATGCCGATCACATATTTATTGTTCTCGCGCAGCTTGGAAACCAGTGGCGAGAAATCCGAATCGCCGCTGATGATGACGAAGGTATCCACATGGGATTTGGTATAGCAAAGGTCCAATGCGTCCACGACCATGCGAATGTCGGCCGAGTTCTTGCCGGATTGACGCACATGCGGAATCTCAATCAGTTCGAATGCCGCCTCGTGCATCGTCGATTTGAATTCCTTGTAGCGATCCCAGTCGCAATAGGCCTTCTTGACCACGATGCTGCCCTTGAGCAGCAGTCTTTCGAGCACCTTCTTGATATCGAACTGCGCGTACTTGGCATCGCGCACACCCAGCGCCACGTTCTCGAAATCGCAGAACAAGGCCATGTTGGTGATTTCCGGTTGAGCTGCCATTTGCGCCTCCTATTTTTATTTTGTTTAAATGGGCTATAGAACCTTGCCGGGATTCATCAGACCCTGCGGGTCGAGTGTCTGCTTGATGTTGCGCATCAACTCCAGTTCCAGCGGGTCTTTGTAGTCACGTATGGTATCGCGTTTGAGTTGTCCCAGACCATGCTCGGCGCTGATACTGCCGTTGAGATCACGCACCACCGCATACACCAGTTTATTCACCGCACCTTCCTGCTGTGTGATGAAGGTCTTGTTCAGTCCGGCATCCGGCATCGAAACGTTGTAATGGACGTTGCCGTCGCCCATGTGCCCGAATGTTACGATGCGTATGCCCGGATAGGTGTTGCGCAATGATGTATCGGCGTGTGCGATGAATTCCGCAACGCGGCTGACCGGAACCGAGACATCGTGCTTGATGCTGATGCCCTCGCGCTTTTGTGCCTCGCTGATGCTCTTGCGCAACTTCCACCACTTTTCAGCGATATCGGCATCAGAGGTGACGGATTGTTCCAGCACGCCCGCCCCAAAACTCTGCAACGCTGCACGCAACGCTTCGTCCAGCAGGCCTGGCATCACATCGCTCAATTGGATCAATAGATAATATTCATACTTCTTGCTGAACGGATCGCTGGTCTCTGGTATGTGCGTGAACACCAGATCCAGGCAACTGCGCGAGATGATCTCGAAACTGCTCAGCACGTCACCACAGTTCGCGCGCACATGTGCCAGCAGCCGTACCGCCACATCGGCGTCAGCGATCGCCACACACGCGGTTACAGTAGATTGCGGCCGGGGGAACAGCTTGAGCACGGCAGCGGTGATGATGCCCAGCGTTCCTTCTGCACCGATGAACAAATGCTTCAAGTCATAACCGGAGTTGTCCTTGCGCAGGCTGCGCAAACCGTTCCAGATACGCCCGTCCGGCAGCACCACTTCCAGCCCGAGTACAAGGTCGCGCGTATTGCCGTAGCGCAATACATTGATACCGCCCGCATTGGTGGATAGGTTGCCGCCGATCTCGCAATACTTTTGAGTGGCGGTCAGGCCAAGCGGGAACAAGCGGTTGTTTTTCTCTGCCGTTTCGCGCACATCGGCCAACTTGCAACCCGCCTCAACAATCATCGTATAGTTGGTGGCATCAAGCGCCCGAATGTGGTTCATGCGCGACAGGTTCAGCACGATTTGCTCGCCTTGCGGCAACGGTACGCTTCCACCACACAAGCTGGTGTTCCCGCCCTGAGGCACAATGGCGATCCGCTGGGCCGAGCACAGCTCTACTACCTCGGCAGTCTGTTGCGTATCCGCTGGCAGCACCACTGCCAGCGCGTTGCCAGAATAGCGATTTCGCCAATCGGTGCAATATGGTGCAGCCGATTCACCGGTCAGCACAGCAGCGCTGCCGACTATCGCAGAAAGTGAAGAAATAAAATCTGCTTGTTTCATCACTACTCGATGAGCGTGGCGGTCGCATACATGACGGAGAGGATGGTCAGTATCCGGTTCTGGTATGTACGCCGGGCAATTCAGCGCCGCTGGAAATCAGCGTCCAGATCATGCGGGCGATGTTTTCTGTTGCGACTATCGTATGACGGTTCCCGGATGCCTGCAACTTCTCCCGAAGCTCCTGCCTTACCTCAGCCACATCGGTCAGGTCAAAAAGTATGTCTATACCAGCGCCCAGCCCAACCAGTTCATCTATGCTGATGTTCCTGATGCCGCGGGCTTTGGCAAGGGATCGTCCCGGCGTATTGGCGCATTCCACGACAGCAACGATCTCGACCCCCGCGTTAGACTGGTCCAGCAATTCTTTCAGAAAGGCTGATCCAACCCTGCCTAGCCCGACGATTGCGATTGATTGCTTTTCCATTGCATCACTTCCTGATTGTTACGATTCAATCCGGCTTCCATGCTGCCGGATTCTTAAAAAGTAATTGTATCTTGCAGGCCAGTTCAACGGAATGAGCTGCGAGTGCAGGTTCTTCCCAGCGAAAAAACGCCATCGTGCACCCGGGGGAATGCTTGAGGGTATATCAGACTTTCAGTCTCGACCAAACCTGAAGCTTCACGTTGTAAAGCAATAAAGTCAAAATGATCAGGTATCCGATTACGTAATAACCCAGTGCCTGTCTCTCCGCCTCATGCGGATCGGCAGCCCATGAAAGAAACGACACGATATCATGTGCCTTCCCCTGCAGTTCCGAAAGCTGGGCAGGATCAGTCGCACTGCTGATCCCCAATGCATCAGGCATCTTGGTCAACGGGAAAACATGATTGCCGGTTTTGCCATCCGGGGTGGGGTAGTAGCCTATCAGGTAGGAATACAAATAGCTGTTACCTCCCTCGCGCGCCCTGACCATCATGCTCAGGTCTGGCGGGACTTTCCCGAATGACTGTATGGCTGCTTCGTCAGTCATCAGACTGCTCATTGCCGAATCCAGCGTCGAATCGCCCCGCCAGGCAGCAATCTTGTTCTTGTCTATGCCGAAGCTGACCAGGTCCCGGTAATGAACGTATTTCAGGCTGTGGCAAGCATGACAGGCATTCATAAAGGTATCTACGCCGCGCTCCACTGCGAGCACGCTGGTATCGACCTGGAATTTCTCCAGCCGGTATTCGGTGGCAGATACGGAAAACATGATAGAGCACAGCGCCAGCGAAGCAATAAGCTTGTTCATCGCTATCTCCTTTTTCTTTTTTCTTCTTCTTCGCTGGCGATCAAAGCCAGTATTTTGGGAGGCAGGCCGCGCTTGAACAGCCAACGATCTTCGGCTTTGGAAATAAAAGGCAGCAGCACGAATGACCCGAAATAGTAGAGGGTTGCCACTTGTCCGATCGCAATGGTCTGACTGGTTGGCGGAACGAAACCGACATAACCCAGCACCATGATATCGATCATGAATATGAAGAACAGGATTCGGTACACCGGACGGTAGCGGCCACCACCGGGAATCCGCGAGCGGTCCAAAAATGGCATGAATGCAAAGATCATCACGGACAGCCCCATTGCCACCACTCCTCCGACCATGTTCGGCACCGAACGCAAGATCGCATAGAACGGCAGGAAGTACCATTCCGGCACGATGTGATCCGGGGTTACCATAGGGTTGGCGGGAACATTGTTGGCCGGCTCTATCATGCTGTGCG
>Ga0209253_10001094_pt1 | contig 23674 bp, 22 predicted proteins | sample FrelakmetBRP12BR_FD_187145 | JGI IMG/M metagenome (GOLD analysis project Ga0209253, IMG submission 187145) | Freshwater lake sediment microbial communities from the University of Notre Dame, USA, for methane emissions studies - BRP12 BR (SPAdes)... | ecosystem: Environmental > Aquatic >...
ATGCCTGGCCCGGTAGGCGGTTTCCTCGCGGATCGGCGAAGCGCACGGCGTCCAGTAGACTCCAGTTTCCTCATCCCGGATGTACAGCGCTTCAGAAGGCGGATCCATCACGGCGTCGTTCGACCATTGCGTCAGCCGATTGTGCTGGCTGTTGCCCTGCCAGGTGAAGCCGGCCCCCGTTTCGCTGATGAGCGTGCCGAAACTCGGGTTGGCGATGACATTGGCCCAGGGCATGGGCGTGTTCATACTCGGGCCAAGATAGATTGCGTACTCAAGACCGTCCGGAGTGAAACCACCGATGCTGTTGAAGTAAGGGAGTTCCATGAAAGGGAGCGCGGCCGAAGGATCACGGGAATCGCGTTTCGAGGCGATAGGCTCGGGCGACTCGGGAGCTTCCAGCGACACCCCCAATTGCTGGAGCAAATTCCCGCGGGCCGCCACCATCACTGCACTTGCCACAGCCCGCAGGAGCGTCAGGTCTTCCGCCGGGATCATATTCGCACTGCGCAAGAATACTCCCCCGGGGCGGTCCACCCACGCATGCGCCGAATGAGATTGGATCAGGCGCTCGAGCTGTTCGTGCAACGGGCGCTCATAGCCGCTGGCCTCTTCGTTCAGGATCACCAGGTCGGTCGAGAGCCCATGCATCCGCCAATAGGTATGCGCCTGAAGCATTTGACGGACCAGGCTCAGATCCTGCGCCTCGCCAATGGCAACCAGAACGATCGGCAGGTCACCCGAAATCCCGTATGCCCACAAGCCGGCCTGACCCTTGCGGTTCTCAGCGATGCGTTCCGCGGGGGAACGCAGAAGGAGATTTGGAAACAGCAGATGGCTCGCCAGTTGCTGGAAGCGGCGCGCGTCGTCAGGCTGGATGCGCAGGAGCCGCAACTCAAGCTGGGCCGAAGCCCACGCAAAATCCATTGCCCGATCAATCGCCCGCGGATCGCCGTACTTGTTCATGATACTCAAGACCTGTTCGCGTGTCGCGGCGCCGGCTAACACCATGGAGAGCTGTACGCGCTGGCCGGGGCCTACACTCAGGCTCTGACGCAGGCTGAGGATCGGGTCAATGGCGAAGCCCTGGCTATTCCCCGACTCCTGTACGGCCCCCATCGGAGCGGCGAGCGTTCGGCCCCGGCCGATGAATCGGGTCCGATCGGTCTCGAAGCGCAGGGCTTCAACGTCATCGTGTTCAAGCGTGAAACGGTGTCCGACATAAATGGGCGGGTCGCCGTCCTGCCGCAGCCGCCGGAAGGCAAGGAGTGCGTGCTGCTCGGGTACTGCCTCAGTCTGGATGAACAGTTTGTTGAAGGCCGGATGTTGCCGGTCTGCGTTGTGCGGTGCCAGCGAAAGTTCAATATAGCTCGTCAGATCGAGACGGCGGGTGCGGAGAGAACGATTGATAAGTGTCATTCGCCGGATCTCGACGTCATCTTCCGGCGTGACAATAATCTCTGTTTCGCTCTGAATCCCGTTATCGACCCGTCGGAACACGGCGCGGTCAAGAGAGAAATCGGCGGAATACTCCTCCACCTTCCCAACGGTTGGATGATAGGTGTTGCACCACAACCGGTCCGAGTCTACATCACGGATGTAGCAGAACGTTCCCCACGGATCCCGTGTCCGATCCGACCTCCAGCGTGTGATCTCGAAATCACCCCAGCGGCTGTAACCGCCGCCCGCGTTCGTCAGCATCACTCCATATCGGCCATTACAGAGCAGCTGGGTCTTGGGCGTGGAAGTATGGGGCGTTTCGAACTGGCTCACTGAAGGCGCGACTTCGCCGATAGCCGCTATCGAGGAGATCCGGGCGCGCGTCGAGACCTGATTCAGCGGTGGAAGGTGCGGAATGCGTTCATGAAGCAAAGGCTCAACCGTGCGCACGCGCGGGTCGCCGTGGAAATGGTTCTGGATGGAATTGCCGTGGAGGAGGTTGGTCAGCGCCAGGAATCCCATTCCCTGATGATGGGCCATATAGGCTCGCACGACAACGCCGCGCTCCCCTTCACGCGTCGGCTGCTGGCTGAAGTCTAACGCTTCGTAATAACCGTAATCGTCCAGCAGTCCCAGACCGGCCAATCGTCTGAGATTTCGCAGGCTTTCTCGCGGTGCGATGTTCATCGCCAGAAGGGTGGCGTAGGGCGCGATCACGATCTTCTCCGCCAGTCCGCGCTTGAGTCCGAGTGTCGGCACGCCAAACGCATTGTATTGATAGGTCTTGTTGATGTCCAGATCCCCGGAGGCACACTCCGAAATCCCCCAGGGCACATTGTGGGTGCGGCCGTAGGCGATCTGAATCGACACGGCTTCCCGCGTCGCTTTGTCGAGTAGTGAGTTTGCATAGGAGCGCTGGAAAAGAAGGGGCATGAGGTATTCGAACATGGTTCCGGTCCAGCTAAGCAGCACCTGGCGCCGGCCAACCGCACCGTAGGGCCGGCTCATGGCAAACCAGTGCTCCGTGGGAATGTCCCCCCGGGCAATGGCGACGTAACTTCCGAGGCGCGCTTCGCTCGCCAGGAGGTCATAGTAAGCGTGATCTAGTCGCCCTTCAGTGACATTATAGCCGATCGAAAAAAGTCTGCGGTCGGCGTCATAGAGAAAACGCATGTTCATTGATTCGGAGAACTCTCGTCCTGCCTGGGCCAGTCGACGGATAGCAGCCAGCATCTCACCGGCAAGCCACTTCGACTTGTCAAGGGCTTCGAAAACGCGATCGATCCAGGAGAGGAGAACAGAGTCGTTGGAGGCCGCTTGCTCCCGAATTCCCTCGAGAAACGGGATCCAGGCGAGATTTCCTTCTGCAAGATCCTGAATCGAAGGTGCATGATGAAGAGCTTCTCGGAATACCGGGAGGGCATCCGGATCCAGCATGGCAATCTCTTCGGCAGTTTTCTCACCCAGGATCTCAATCCAGGCAAGGTAACGATCCACAATGTTCAGCCATGCTTCCAGCTGGCTATGCACCTGCGTTGCCCAGTAGGATACACTCCCTCCCACCGTGGCGGATACACCGGCTATGACGGCCAGATTGTTGACCCCTTGTTTCGCCCGGCGCAGCATGCTGAGAGCGTCCACGATGCGGTCCGGCGGGAATTCCCACGCGCACATGAAATCGTGAAGGGCGTGAGCATCCAATCCTGAGAACTTCTCTGCCACGACGGCCTGTCGCAAAGCTTCTCCTGCGTCCCGTAAACCTGCAAAGACTCTCTTGTCGAGTAGTTCCGTCTGCATCAACACCCCGAGTCCCTGATCGAGGGACCATAAGGCGCCAAGCAGGTTGCCGCTATCGACGGTGGAAACGTAGTGCGGCTTAAGGGGAGCCATGGTTTGAATATCGTACCAATTGAGCAGATGACCCTCGTGGCGATCCAGGTTGCCGATCGACTTCATCGTGCCTGTCAGTTTGCCGTTCACCTCGTCCACGGTGATGTACCCGAAATCATGCGCCCCGAGAACACTGACCATCCAGAGACCTATATTTGTCGGGCTGGTCCGCAGGGCCAGTTGATTCTGATAGGAGACCTGGTAATTGTCGGGCGGCAACCATGAGGTTCTTTCATTGACAAAGTCCGAGAAATAGCGCCAGGTTCGTCGGGCAACGTTCCTCAGGAATAGCCGTTCCTTCTCCCGGAGCAACGACTGTGGCTGTTTCGTCTGCGGACGCCGGTTGAGGACCCAGCCGACCACCGGTGATACAAACCAGAGCATCAGCCAGGGACTGGCGATCAGGAGGGTTGATGGCCCCCAATGCCATACCCACCATCCCATGATCACGCTGAAGAGGCTGGCAAGGCACATGGAAAGGAGAAGCATCGGCACTTTGGCCTGGGCATCGCCATGCATCACCTGGGCCGAAGTCCACTCCAGCAACCCCCGATGCGAAATGTAGCGTCGGTGTAAGACGCGCGTAATCGCGTCCAATGCCAGCCACGCCTGGTATGGAAGCAATGCTGCTTCGACGACAACCCGCAACAGATCGTGCGCCAACGACGAGACGTTGATGCCCTTCGATCCAAGTGGGGTAGTGGCCCAGGTGAAGGGCTGCGCGAGAGAATGAAAAAGGAGTTTCGAAGCGACCACGACAGTGGCGATCCAACCCGCCTGAGAAGATATGAACCAGGAAGCTAACAGCAAGGCCAGGCTGGCAACGGGGAGCAAGCTGCGGCGCAAGTTGTCAAAAATCTTCCCGCGATCGTACCAGGAAAGCGGATTCGGATCTCTCCCACCGCCCGGCCGGGGAACGCGTGGCAGAAGCCAATCCGCTATTTGCCAATCACCGCGAATCCAGCGATGTTGCCGTTTGATAAAGCTCAGATAGTCCTGTGGGAACTCATCATACAGTTCGATATCGCTGGCCAGACCCACGCGAACATGTGCGCCTTCAATCAAATCATGGCTGAGGAGCCACGCTTCGGGGAACTTGCCTCCGAGCACACGGTTGAAGGCGCGTACATCGTAGATGCCTTTGCCATGGTAGGAACCCTCACCGGCGAGATCTTGATTGACATCGGAAACTGCATTGGTGTAAGGATCGATGCCGATCGGGTTGGCAAAGAGCCGGCTGAACGGCGAGCCGCTCATACTGGGGAGTGAAGGGCTCACCCGCGGCTGGATAATTGTATAACCCGTCAGGATTCGTCCTTCGTTATCGAATCGTGCCTGGTTGAGCGGATGCGACAGGGTCTCAATTAGCCGGCGGGCAGTGCCGTTTGGCAGTTGCGTATCGCTGTCCAGAGTAATGACATACCGTACGTCGGAGAGTTGATCAGGGTTGCCGACATGGAGCAGGCGTCCGGCCTCGTCCGGCCGCGTGCCATCGATCAGCCCATTGAGTTCTTCCAGCTTTCCGCGTTTTCGTTCCCAGCCGATGAACTTTTGCTCGGACTCACTCCATGTTCGATCACGATGAAAAAGAAGGAACCGATTGCCGCCATAGCGCTCATTGAGGACCTGGATGTTGAGCTTCGCGGCCTGGAGCAGGGACTCGTCTGATTCGCAATGAATCTGCATCGCATCCGCGTAATCCGAGAAAAGACCAAAAAGGAGATTGTCCTCCTTGTTGGCGAGATAGCGTATTTCAAGTTTCTCGGCCTCATCCTGTACCGTCTCCAGATCCACCAGCACGACGGGTACGACGACGAGTGTCCGATACGCGTCGGGAATCCCTGAAACCCTGTAGTCCATCTTCGGGAGGGTGCGTGGCGGCAACAGCCGCATGAGCAGGTAGTTCATCACCTCGAGCGATAGCTGGCTTACGGGGATGAGCATCAGGAGGGCGATCAGAGACTGAATATCGGATGTCTCGCCCTGCAATCCAATCAGCGCGAGCAAGGAGACCAATGCCACGGAGAAGAAACCGATCCCGGCAAAATACACTGAGGTATGATGACGATAGGTCCAACGCAAGGCACGAAAACGCAGCGCCTCGCGGCACCCGATCATCCGCGACAGATCCGCTCTTCTTTCGCCGATCAAATATGTTCCGACATAATGCGATCGCTCATCCGGGGCGGCATCACGGGCGGCCCGGGTGGCCAGATCAAGAACATGCCGGGCGACCAGTTCCTCGGCCAGGCCCGAGCCCCGGTGGAGATTCTCGATTGCCCGGCGGCATCGATCACGAGTGTTGAAATCCATCTGGGGATAGATGCCGGCTGGATCCTGCCGCAGCAATTCCTCCACGCGGCTCAGCTGTTCAAAGCATTCTTTCCAATCGAGCAGGTCGAGCTGGCGCAAACTGGTGAATGCATTGCCGATGGATATTTGATCTTTCGCCTGGCGGTTCTTCTCTCGCAGGCTAAGTTCGCTTAGAGACTTCTGGAACTTTCGTTCAAGCCAGCTTTGAACCGGCGCCAGCGCGGCCTCCTCGTCATACAGGTAATCGATGATTTGCGACGCGAAATACGGGCTCGGACTGGGCTGGGTTTGGGTCAGTTCCGCCAGAATCGAGAAGATCTGTTGCGGATTCCGGCGGTTGACCGCAATCAATCTGTTCGCCCAGAAATTGGCCATGCCGCGTTCATGCAGTTCAGTCTGGGTTCTGGCGGCAATATGCTGGATACCTTCCAGTAGCGCTGTGCGCAGCATCTGAGGAACGGCCCAGAGTTCCCCGATAGACAATGATCCCTCGCTTTGATACGCCGCAATGAAGGCGACGATGTTATCCTGGTCCAGGCGCAAATCCGAATGGGAAACAAGTTCACGCGCCAGGCTGTAGATGCGGGGGAGATTCCGGCCGGGCTCGCTCGTGAGAGCCGGCAGCTGCCGGTAGTAGCGCCGGGGCAGGTTCAGCAAAACCTTCCGGGCGTTGGCCTCGATAATGTATTCATTGTCGAGAAGCCACTCCGCGGCCGGTGATACGTTCTGTTCCAGGAGATTCGCTACGGTGAGATCCAGGCATGCTTCATGGAGCCACCTGCGGCCCCGTTCGATGCGTTTGAGTAATTCGGTGTTTTCCGGCGGACCCAGGGCCGACCGGTGGTTCGTGGCCAGGCGTTGGGCATGTTCCTGGAGCTGCGACACGGTGATCGGCGTTCCGGGACTCCACTCATCTCCGTCAGGGCTCTCGCGCTTCGGATACAGGATGAAAACCGCCGGCTGGATCTCGCCGCTCTCCAGCAAAACAGATACTGGTACCCCGAGTGTCTCGATAGGAGCCTGAAGAATCAGAACGCTCTCGCCGGACACGAGCCAGCGTGCATGATCTTCAATGAGCTCCCGCTTCACACCGAACGTCGATCGCCGCATCCATGAGACACACAGCAGCGCTCCAATCAATCCACCCACAAGGACAGGCAGCGGGGCAGAACCCCACATTACCGGACCGGAGAATTCAAGACTGGAGGAGACAACCGAGCCAAGAGCCCCGAAAAGGATGAAGGCAAGGACAACCTCGAGTGCCCGACGCTGGAGGAAAGGATCCCGGATATGCAGATTCCCGTCATCACTCTTGCTCACCCACGCTGCCCGTCGATAACCCTTCCTTCGCAATTGTCTGAAAGCTTTTCGGGCTTCATCCTGCTTACCGAAATAGCCGATGAGAATACCTGCGTGCATCTCTGGTCCCTATGGAAAACACATTGTGGCCCCCCCACTCTATGCGCGTGAGGCCCTCGGATACGAAAGATCTCCATGCAACGGGATACCCTTGAGTGGCCGGTCCGAAGCGGCTACCGGCGGGACCTGGCGAGACGGACGACGTACAACAGGATGAGTGCGCCGACAATCCCCGCAAGCAGCAAACCGATGATACCGCCGCTTGAAATGCCGAGCAGACCGAAAACCCAGACCCCGATGAACGAACCGATCACCCCGATGATCAGATCACCGATGAGACCGAACCCGGAGCCTTTCATGATTTTCCCTGCAAGGAAACCGGCGAGAATGCCGATCACGAGAAAAAGAAGCAGGTGTTCCGTACTCATATGACGTTCTCCCTTTGTTCTCTTAGTGCAGCAAGTCTTCTAAACAAGTCTATTTCCTGTTCACTGAGATGCTCCGGTACCCGGATATCGAACTTCACGAAGAGATTCCCGAACTCATTCTTCTTGCCATAGACCGGCATCCCGAGTCCCAGAAGCCTGAGCTCTGTACCGTTCAGCGTTTCTTTCGGGATATCGACCTTGACCGTGCCTTTGAGTGATTTCACCTCTGTCTTTCCCCCGAGTACAGCAGTGTACAAATCAACGGAGGAGTTCCTGTGGAGATCATTTCCCATCCGGTGGAATACCGGATGGGGTGCAATCCTGATAGTGAGATAGAGGTCGCCGTTTGGACCGCCGCTCCTCCCGGCACGCCCTTTGCCTGCAACCCTCAATACCTGCATATCCGCAATGCCCGGCTTGATCGTCACTCTGATGGTCTGGCCATGGAGCTGGATAATCCGTGCCGAGCCGTTATACGCTTCTTCAAGTGAGAGCGTCGTTTCTGCCTCGAGGTTTTCTCCTTTTGCTGCGGCGCTTCTGCCCCCTCGCCTCTGACCACGATGCTGTCCGAACAGAAGTTCAAAGAGATCACCAACACCCTCGTCGGCGAACGTCGCATCGAATTCTTCGCGACTCATCCGCTGTGCTTGTCCACCCTGGCCGGCCGCATATTTCGACCAGTCAAATCCGCCCGGTTGCGCTCCGGCTTCTTCGTAATGCTTCCACTCTGCACCAAATTGGTCGTACTTTTTCCGCTTCTCCGGATCGCTGAGGACTTCATTGGCCTCGTTGATTTCTTTGAACTTCTCCTCGGCTGCTTTGTCCCCCTTGGCCTTATCGGGATGATGCTTGAAGGCGAGCTTTCGATACGCCTTCTTGATCTCCTCCGGCGTTGCCGTTGTGCCAATGCCCAGGATCTTGTAGTAGTCTTTGTAGGTCACGTTTTTACGGGTTTCTCATCAGTTTGACTCACGCTATTCTGCGACTTGCACCTGCGCCGGGCGTAGCAGTGCATCTTTCCAGAGATAACCCTGTCGTAGAACCTCAACAACAGTTCCAGGTTCCACATGGGCGCGTTTTGTCACGGCGACGGCCTGGTGAAGGTCAGGCGTGAACAGCTTGCCCGCGGAGTCGAAGGGGCGAACTCCCTGGGCCTCCAGCAGAGCAATGAGTTTCTTGTGAATGACCGGTACCCCCTTCACGAGGGCCTGTTCCCCTTGACTTGTCCACTTCAAGGCGTTATCCAGGTCGTCGACGATATCGAGTAAGGAGCGCAGTACCTCGCGATTGCCTTCCTCGGCAATCTTGTTGCCGTCACGCTCGACGCGACGACGATAGTTTTTGAAGTCCGCCAGTGTGCGCAGGTGCCGGTCACGCTCATTGCGTAGGTCCTCCCGCAATCCTTCGTTTTCCGCTGCCAGATCGGCCTGGGGCAGCAAGGTGTATCTATCCCTTTGAGCGAGCGTTCCCATCGTAGCCTCCTCCTTTGCGAGATTGGTCGCGTCCCTTTCTCATCTCTGCTTTACGATCCCGGCTGTGGTCGACGGGAAAACCTTGTCCGCCTTAGCGATGATCGCAGTATCAGAAGCACTTGTGGCAAGCTCTCCCACTATTTTGGCTTCGCGATGGGCGAGAATTGAGAGAGTACGCGTCCTGTCCGATTTGGGATTATCCCGGAAGGACTTTTCCGCACGGACGAGAGCCTCGCGCGCTTTGTACAGGCTCTCCGGGGCGAGTTGTGCCGCCGGGCTCACGCTTACACGCGCGTACGCTTGGCGCGCGTTATTAAGCTCTGCCGGGGCGGGAATGCTTGCCGCGCAGCCGGTGATGAAGCCTGCGCAGGCGAAGCCAATGAGAAATGGTGTAATGTTCAAGGGTATGTATTCTCCGAGGAAAACTGGTTGTCCTGCTGGAATTGATCCGTCTGCCTATACTGCGCTTCTGCGGCTATTGATCCTGAACAAGACGGCAATAACAGCAATCATCAGAAGAATCTGAATGAAACCCCCCAGGGTGTGGGAAGTGACAAACCCTACGTACCACAGGACGACGAGAACGACCGCGACAGGGTAGAACATTGCTGGTTTCCTTCAAATGCCTCGTGTTTATGGGGTTCTCCAAATGAAGAACCGTTCGTATTGAACCTGATACAGTATACCGAACAGAACTCCGTGATGAATCGGCTGAAAGGATGAAAGAGGAGTTAATCCCTAAGTTGTGGCCCTCTCCTCCTCCAGCATTCCCATCCTGAATGGCTTTGTTTGTCCTTCGATCGCCCAAAGCGCGCCGGTCGGTAGAATACCTCTACTCCCTCGTTCATAGCCGGCAGCGCGTACGGAGATAGGTCGGCGCAATCGCAATGCTCGGCCGTACTCAGGGAGGGTTCTGTCTCCCTTTTCAGGGCGGTCAGAGTATGATCATATACGCTGTGAACTGAGCGTACATATTCCTGCACACGATCCACATCGTACACCGCGACACTCACTGCCGTTTGGATATCCCCTGTCAGCCGGTCAAAAGACCTGCGGGCGAATTGTCTTGCAAAACCTGAAACACCTCCATCCCGCACACTGAGTTCCAGGTGCTCCAGCGAATGGAAATCGAAATACGACAAATGAAGATTGTCGGGAGAAGCAATGATGTATCGCGCAAACGTTCCAAGCGCGCCGATCGTATACGGTGTACCGCCAAAACAGGTGGAGACTATCATGAGATTGAACCTTGCGGAATCACCTGTGAAGCCTTTTAACCCGTTTACGAGGTGACCAACAGTGAACGGCCGATCCGGATAGGATGCATCATAGCCCGCGCCGCCGCACTCGGGGATTTCGTGACCATAGTAAAGGAACAGCCTAATCATCTCACGTTGATTGCCCATCCCGAAGCGGCGATACAACTCCAGTTCAGGCTCGAAGCGTGACTCTTTCTGATCGCGCCAGTACGATTCAGTCGCAATGAGCCGTCCGTTCCGGTAATAATAGAACTCCCCGTCGCGAAGAGGAAAGAAGAACAAGAAGTGTCTCCCGGGCCTTTGATGAAAGATGAACACCTCGGCCTGGGGATTTTGTTGCGCAACCTTTTGTGCTCCTTCAAGAGCCTTCTCGTTCGCTTCGTATTTGTTCCCGCTGGTATCGTGGTACAGATAATCACCGTCACCGTGGATGACGCACACGATGGAGTACGGCGCCGCCGGCACTTCCTTTTCCTGATGAGCTTCACGCTGAACGGAGAGGTCGGCACTGCACGAACAAAGCAACACAGCGAGCGCCGCACAACACGCGCCAACGACACGCATCGAGCAGGGGGTGCCCCTGAGCGATCGGTTGTACGGTTCTCGCATGTCGAACGCCGGCAATGTTCGCTCGTGGTGAGACGACTATACCAGGAGAATGATAATGATGATGATTAAGAGCAGGGCGACAAGGCTGATGGTGACTACCTGGTCAGCCTGCTCCATATCCTGCACAACGTAGGCAGAGAAGGCATTAAGTTGTTCATCCGACACGCGCGCATAGCCGTTGTGACCTGCAAGCTCATCCTGCTTCTCTTGAAGTGTTGCTTTGAGGTACTCAATACCGGCTCCATCGTCTTTCGACATCGACGATGACCTTTCGACCATCTCTAACGCTCTGGACATGGTTTGAAATGATTCATGGAGAATGGTGCGTTTTTCGGACGGGTTGTCTGTTGCTTTCACTCTCGTTGCGGCGTTATTGAAGTATTGTTGGAGCTCGTGCTTTCCACCCGCATGGGCCGGAAGGGCCAGAACAACCATCATCATAATAGATCCAAGAGCTATTCGTGTTGTCATTGATGCACCTTTCGTGAAGTTGACGATCAAACAGGTCGCTTCATCAGAGACCAAAGAGGAAACTTGCGCTAATGACGTAGAAATTGCTACCCACGCTGTTGCTGCCCGGAAACTTCCTGCGGCCCAAACCCAATGCTACCCTGAGCGGCGAAATACCCGTGTACCAACAACCTTTCCGCACGGCATGCACCACGCATTCGCCTCTTTGTTATCCACGAGAATGTTGGCCATTGCGGCAGGCTGGCCCTCCGGTGACTTCGTCACGAAGAGAATCCAGGAGCCGAACGTAATCTTGATTCCGACGCCAGATCCTGAGTGAGAAAACACGTTTGTTCATCTTTCTATGTTAGCTTTCTGCCACTGAAGAGATTATACACGATGGCAATGACTGCCAACACGAGAAGTATGTGGACGAAACCGCCCATCGTGTAGGAAGTGACCAGCCCTAGGAGCCACAGGACCACGAGAATAACAGCGATAGTATACAACATGACGGGTATCCCTTCTGTATTTGGTGAGTGTGTGTAACAGATGTTTACGCGCAGCGGTGAACCGTGATTTCTCGATGGACGGTGAGCACCTCCATTGGCACAGATACAGTATACTACTAAATACATGTCTTTGTAATCGGCCAAAAGGATGAAAGGATGGTTAATCCCTTTCTGAGCAAACAGACTCTCCTCTCGTGGGGAGAACTTCTGGATTCCGTACTGTGTCCTCACGGAATCCATTCGGCATACTGATCAGTTGCCAATGTGGATGTTCAGAAGAGAATCCAACAAACCGAAGGCCTTCAACAGCCATAACACCACAGCAATGACCACGACGGCGTTCAGGATTTTCTTTATCGTGGCCTGCATCGGTATGTAGCTATTCACGAGCCATAGCAGAACGCCAACCACAACGAGAATAATCACAACTTGCAGTAAAGGCATCGTAACCTCCTTGTGTGTGTTACGTAGGTATCTGTAGTCTTCAGGTTCACCATATCGTTTCTTTCAGCACATCACTCTCTATCTCTCTCCGTGGCATTGTCCACTTTTGGTTCCGTCGTTTTCCCGCAGCCCGTTAAGAGCGTTCCTGCCATACCCCCCTTGACAGCGAAGGTGATATTGTGTTTTTCAGGAATCCCCTTTTGATTGGGGAGAAACGGTTAATCCCTCTTTCACGATGAAATTGCGTACCGATGGGCACGCTGATCTCCCATCGACCGAAAGAGTGGAAGAGTAGCGAACTCCTTTTTGAGACGACAACGCCCAATTTCAGATTGTTCGTCTGGAAGGATGGCTTGTCGTTCGTCAGAAGAAAGAGCACAGCACTAGAGAAGACGATTGAATCCGGCAAAGGTCAAATCAGACTCACGAATGCAGCAACCCCGGATATCAGAATCAAGATGCCGGCAATCTTATTAACCCATTGGAGTCCGTCCGAGTCCAGCTTCTTTCTGAAGGCTGTCGCAACGAAACCAAGAGTCAGGAACCATAGCCCAGAACCGGCAAATACGCCGAAGACAAGAAGGCCCGCTGAAAAGACATTAAGCTTATGTCCCAGCCCGAAGGCAGCGAACACGGCAATGAAGGCGAAAATGGTCAATGGGTTGGTGACTGCGATGAGAAAGGCGGAGGCGTAGGGTCCCCAGAATCCCTTGTTGTCGAAAGGCATGATCGGAGCTTTGCGTTTGGCCCGGAATGTCCTTACTCCAAGGAACAGGAGTAATCCCCCTCCAACAAGTCGCACCCAAAACTGCTGGCTGGTGATCGCATCCGAGATGATCGTGAGGCCGAATGCAGCGAGACTGCCGTACAGCGCATCTGCCGTTGCAGCCCCGAGGCCGATGATAAGGCCGCGTGAGTGCCCCTCAGCCAGTGTCTTGCGGATGCACATGATGCCGACCGGGCCAATAGGCACCGCCATGGCAAATCCGATGATCAATCCTTTTAGCAGGAAAAGTGGTTCCATGCTCTCATGTGCCGATCAGCATCTCACTGATGAAACAGTCAGCTCCATATACTCGCCTTCAAGCTGTTTTCGATCCGCGCACCACCCCCGCGAGCCCCAGGACCGTGACGACAACGCCACCGACTAACATCCATATCGACTTATCAGTGGCAGAGCCGGTGAAGAAGCGAGAAATGTCAGAGCTCGACGAGTCATAGGCATTGATGCCAAAGATCAGCAGAATGATGCCGCCGGCTAGAATGGCGATCGAGATTGTTCTGTTCATGGATATTCCCTCATTGTGAAAAGTGTTGTCGGACTTTTGCGGCGAGCTGCCGTTCAGTCAGCTTGTCCACTGTTTCAATTCCAGCGATGCGCCCACCGAGCGCTTCGCTCTCCAGACGCGTTTTGAGCTCGACTTTCGCCTCGCCCGGACCAAGTATCAGAATGGAATCCGCGTCACGAATATACGAGACGACCTTGTCGTAGTACTTGTGGAGATGGCCGGTAAATCGCCTGTCACGCTGATCCTCCGCCAAGCCGTCCTGTGTTTTACCGGAAAACCGGACATGCTTTTCCATGTGAGAGACAATATGCCTTGTCTTCTCAGCCCTGTCGGTAACGCTCACAATGACTGCCTTCCTGTGATCTATCCACAATCCCACGTTGTTTTTCACAGATTTCTCCTTTCTCTGTTGGATTCAACAGAGTCGATGCATGCGGCGTAAAGCGGCATATGATCGTGTCAGATGGCCAGCGGTTTCTTCCTGCCGAGCAGGAGAACCGCACCGCCAATGATCATTGCTCCGATTCCGACGTACGGTTGCCACCGTACAGCGTGTTCGTTGTCTGTTGTTATCTCCAGATTCCCCAGGTCCACAACCTTCTCTTTCGTGACATAGGTGAATCCCGTGTACAGGGTCATTAATAAACCCAGGATCAATATGATGATGCCCGCTGTTTTCATGATGGTGATCTTTCCGTGATGTGCGTTGTGCCTGAATTATGCTTTTGCCTTCGATCGCGGTCTTTTCCTCACTGGTGTTTTTGACTTCACCGCTTTTCTGTTCGCCTTCGTCTGTTTATTCAATGCTTTTTGCGTTTTGATCAGCTTGTTATTGGATTCTTTCAAAAGCTCCACCGTTGTGTTGAATTCATCCACTTGACGTCTGGCTTCCTCTTTGGCAATCCCGTAGTTCTCTTGAAGCCTCCCTACAAGCTCTTCATACTTACCGGCAATCGCGGCCAACTCGTCATTCATCATTTTGCCCCAATGGCTTATGGCCTTCCCACGCCGTTGCTTCCACTGTCCTTCAATTCGATCCCAGCCCATGGCATCTCCTCCTCTCGGTTTGAATGATCACACGAGGTATTCAACGACAATCCCCGCTGAGCGGACTACACCTTCATTGCCTCACAGGAAGTATACGACGAATGACCTGCGATTGTAATCAGCCAAAGGGATGAAAGAATACTTAATCCTTTCTGACGAAGCATGGGCACTTCATAAGGGGAGAGCCCCCGATTCCCGACTCTCTCCACAGGGGAACTTCTGGTATATCGAGTCATTTGCCCGGCCTTCGGGGTTCGCGTTGTCCGCCACCGGTCTATCTTCACCGATTCCCTGCGCTTGAATCAGATCAGCCGGATACCCACGAGAGATGATGTATGAACGCACGGCATCCGCGCGCTGCACCGACAACACGAGATCGGAGCTGGAAGAACCCTGCGAGTCCGTATGGCCCTCAACGATAATCTTCCGCTCGGTCTTCGAAACGAGCGCATCGTAAACCTGCTTCAACTGATTCTGCGCCGCCGGCAGGAGCGCCGATTTGCCCGAAGCGAAGATGATACTGCCCGAAAGCGTAATGACGAGACCGAGAGACTCGACGATCCTTCCTACCCATTGTCTGACGGCGGTTGTACGACGTCTCCTGCTCCTTTCAACTACAAAGCCGGCGCCTCCCACCAGGAGCACCGGCCATGTTGATCATCTGACTCGCAGATTCAGTGCTGCATGATTCGCTCAGTCAGATGGCATGCTCTTGCTGAGGATCATCGCATTTTCAGGGATCCTTCAGGAGGCGGAGCGCCCGGCACGTGGAGGTTCATCTTGTGCAGAGTCTTATCGGTGACAGTAGAACCAAGTGCTGGATGACCTGCAGCGGTGATATTATAGAGCGCAAAGACTTCCCCCTAGCTCGTTTTCTGCCACCCTTTGAATACCGCATCTTCACTCCGGATGCTTTGCGGTACAGATCCGGCTGTTGGGTATTTTTCTTTGAACATGTGAACCACCTGTCACAAGTGGACCAATTTTCGAGGTGTGTTCCGGGTTGATTGTATTGATTTGATCTTCCTGGGTGCCGACTTCGATTTCTTTTGACGTGCCTGCAATTTCATCAGGCTGGCGTTAGACTTTTTCAAAAGTCCGACGACCTTTCTAAAGTCTTCAACCTGGCGTTTGGATCTTTCGCTGGCAAGGCCAAGTCTCTCTTGCAGCCTTCCCACAAGCTGCTCATACTTGCCCGCGATTGCGGCCAACTCGTCGTTCATCATCTTACCCCAATCATGGACGGCTTTCCCCCTCCGTTGCTTCCACTCTCCCTCCATTCGATCCCAGTTCATTGGCCGGTTTCCTTCCAGTCAGAATTCTTCAGATGGCTTGCGGGCATTGGGTTCCACATTGGGATAACTCTTTGTCCTGAACCTGATGAAGTATACGGAACAGAACTTCAGAATGAATCGGCCGAAAGGATGAAAAAGGAGTTAATCCCCTAAAGTGAGCATAGTATGCCGCTTGCGGGGATTGGGGAGACGAGGCGGAGATTCGGAAGTGCGGTCGTTAGAGCGAAGAGTAGGAGAAAGGGCTCAGATTCCCGTGTTTTCCAAGGATTGTGTTGCGATCTCGAGGCGACTGTGCAGTGCCATTTTTTCCAGGATGTTGTGGATGTGGCTTTTGACAGTGTAGGTCGAGAGGTTTAGCCGATGGGCGATTTCCTTATTACTCAATGCCTCGGTAATGAGCACGATGATTTCACGTTCGCGTTTCGTCATCCGGACCGCATCGGGCAGTTTACCGTTTCCCTTCCGAATCGCATGATCGACAACATGGGTGAAAAGCGATCCCGTCAGCAAGGGGGGAAGGATCTTCATTCCCCGTGCCACGGACCGGATGGTTTCGAGGACTTCCTCGAGCGTCGCGTCTTTGAGGATGAAGCCCGCCGCACCGGCTTCCACGAACTCGATGATGTCCAGCTGTGAAGGGATAAGGCCCATCCCGATTACTTTGATTTGCGGCAATTCCTTGCTCAGCATTGCAACAACACGGAGGCCGTTTTCGCCTCGTAGTCCCAGGTCCATGAGGACTACCTGAGGCTTCAACGTCCGGATCTGCAACAGAGTTTCGTGATTCCCTCCGGTTGCTGCCACAACCTTGAGATCCGGCTGCTTGTTGATTATGGCTTTGATGCCATCGCGCAATAGGCGGTTGTCCTCTATGAGGACAATCTTAATTCTCTTCATGTAATCGGTCTTTCCGTCATGCGCAAATGCGGCATTCCCCTGAGCCGACCGTATTATTTAACATATCAATTTCTGCAACCTTAGTCAACCACCTGCCTGACTGCCGCTTCTGCTCTCCGGCCTCCCGGCCCCCCTCATGCGTGCTGCGATCCTGGCCGGCTACGTCCGGATCGATCAGAAGAAATATCTTCCCCCGATACCCGCATCAATGCCAAACCCTGTCGATGGGGTAAGCTGGAGTGACGGAACGAGCTCCAGAAATACATCGATGGGAGTATTGTGTGGCAGCCATGCAATACCGAACACACCGCGCACTGCCACCGAGGCGTCATAACCACCGCCAGTGTTTATCCGTCCACCAATGCCATAATATAATGGAAATCGTTCAGAGGAGTGGATGGCATTAAACGCATGCCAGAGATAATCCATGTGAAAATGAACGCGGCTTCCTCCATCAGGGTATCCTTCGTCTTTCCCGATCCGATCCCCTCCAATCGACCAGCCCAGGCCAAAATCGAACGCATTCACTGACGACGTCCATAATTTCGCACTGATTCCTGTAGGTTCACCGATGATCACGCCAAGCCCAAAACCCCGATCTTGAGCGACGGAACCTTGAACGGCGAGGACCATACACAGTGCGATGATTGCATAATGAGAACATTTCACCTGCAGACTCCTTTGCTATGGTGTAGCAGCGATTCATTGACTCTCGTATTACATTTCTTCATCCACATCCCCCGGGCGACTGATCATCTCTGTTGCTTCCAGGAGTCCACATCCAGCACCAGCTCTCGCACACCATTAATCACAAACTGGGCGCTATTTCTTCTTTTTCGGCACGGCGGGAATGCGTTCAGGAGAAATCTCCGGCCCAAGCAAAATCGATATCCATCGTGTGTCTTCGCTGGACTCACAGGCGAGCTTGAGGGACATTGTGAGAGGAACACACAGGAGCGCACCGACCACACCAAGCAGGTTTCCCCAAAACATCAACGAGAGAAAAACAACCAATGTGGACATGCCAAACTTGTGACCCATGATCTTTGGTTCGATCACGTTGCCGAGTACGGTACCGATTACCAGATATCCGACTGCGGTGAAGGCGGCAGCTCCTCCCCCAAGTTGAACAAAGGCAAGGAGAACTGCAGGAACAGCAGCGATGATGGAGCCGAGACTCGGAATAAAGTGGAGGAGAAATGCCAGGAATCCCCAGAGAATGGGAAAATCCACCCCGAGGATGTACAGCCAAACCGCTGTCAGCACTCCCGCGAGCAGGTTAATCAGTGTCTTGACGACCACGTAGTGTTCGATTTCAGTGACGAACCCCGTGAATTGCGGCAACGATGCCTTGGGATCACCCTGCACAAGCCGAAGCTTGGCCGGGAAGCTTGAGGCTTCGAGGAGAATAAATGTTACTGTAAAAAGGATCACGACAATATTGGAAAGCACGGAGCCCAATGCCGTAAACAAGCTCCCGGTCAAGTCCATCACCACCCCGGGGTTGATATAACCGAGCAGTATCTTGTCGGTGACGATGAAACCCTTCGCCCTCAACAGGGTCTTGAACTCAAGCAGCATGTCATGTAGGCGAGTCTGATAGAGAGGCAATGCCTCGGAAAAACTGTTCAGCGATGCACCGACAACTGCACCGATACCAAGGAGGAGAGTAACCATGGCTGCCACAACAATCAACACAGCAGCAAGAGTAGGAATGCGTCTCCGTTCCATCCAGAGAACCGGAACCGTCCCGATGACAGCGAGAAACACAGAGACCAGGAACACCACCACAACCGACTGTGCCTGATTGATACCCCAGATGATTAAGACGAACGCTCCCGCGATGATAAAGAGGCGCGTTCCGCGATGCGCATTGCTCTGATCAGTCATAATTCTCCAGTTCTTCTTCACTCACAATCCAACAACGTCCTTTACTCCGCTGCGGAGTGCAAACCACACAAAGCTGAAGAACGGGTCGTCCCTCCGGCGCGAGTACGCCACTGTACCGATCTTCATCGTGCCATTGTTGTCCGGCATATTGCTTGTACGCAACTTGATGTTGTTGGCTACAAAAGAAGCAAGCACATCGAGGATGCCCTCTTCGCTTCCTGTTCGTCTGTTGATCGCTGCGAGGGTCAGGTTATTATACACCGCTCGCACACTGCCGCCTGCACGCCCGTCAATAACGTGGATATCAAACATTGCCGTTCGCAGAACGCCAGACTTGAATCGTGTCTCGTCGGCAATTTCAACGAACGGATTGAGAGCGGTAAGATTCATTCTACTCAGCGAGCCGGAATAGTGAAACGAGAACTCGGGTGACGAAATGGGAATCGACATAAGGAGATTCATCTGTGCGGAGTTCATGAATTCTCCTTTCGCGCGAATCACCACTGTATCGCTGCCGTCACCGGAATTATTGATCCCTCGCACCGACACCTGCGCACTATCCCACGTTATCACGGCGGGCTTTGAGCCAACCGCAAACCTCTCACCGTATGTCAGCCGCCCGTTCATGATACCCAGGCTGTCAACCTGCAGGGTTTCCTTCATCGAAGAAAGAATCTCGTTCGGCATGGGGGGACTGGAAGTGTCCCGGACGGCGGCCTTTTCCTTGTTGATCAACACGTCTATGAATGGATCGCGGAGTTGGGCGGAACGGGAACGGTAGCTCTTGCCTTGCAGGAGGTCGAGACAGGCCAAACCCGTTACGCTGGCATACGGAACAGCAAGGCGAAACCGGGTTCTCCTAAATTTGCTGTCTGCAAAGAACTCCTTATCGTCGCCTAACGGCTGAAGCGTCAAGGCTTCAACCACTACCTCTGAATCCGGCACCGATACACGCAGCAGTCCGCACCGAAGCGCATACCGTTCGTGCGGAAACGTCACTACAATATCATGTGCCTCAAGAGCAGTTCCGGAAAAGCCGCTGGGAACAAGCCCTCTGGCCCAGAGAAGCTCCAGCCAGCCTACCCCACTGACGGAGTACCCGGCAATAGTGCACGACAGGGTTGAATCCATAGTCGTCAGTGCTACAGAGTCGAATCCAATGCGGTTCTCCTGGACATTGTAGTGCAAGCCGCCAATGCGAATCGCGTAGGCGGGATATGCCTCTGCAAATTCCCTAACTATCCTTGCTTTAACCACCGTCTTGACCATGATGTCCGGCAAGAAGAGGATGAGCAACACGCCCACGAGCAGAATGACGGCGACTATGGATGCACTTGCGTACGCCGCGATTTTCCACGGTGAGCGCTTTTTCCGTTTATTCGGTGGTTTTGACATCTCAAGCTGCTCCATCATTGTGCTTTCTTCATCACAAGTGCTTCAACTCTCCCTCCATTCGATCCCGGTTCATTGCCCGGTGGCCTTTCAGACGTAATCCTTCTCATGGCTCGCGAGCATTCGATTCCCCAATGGGAAAGCCGTTCCCATACCGTCTAATACAGCATAGCGAACAAAGCTTTGGAAAGAATCAGTCTAAAGGATGAAAGAGGAGTTAGTCCCCGAGAGAGAAGCGCCGTTCATCCTCTCTGTCCCTCAAGCTGGGACTACCAGAATTTCCTCAAACTCTCCAGCACACCCCGCGGATCTCCGATTTACAATCATTGCTGTCAAACATTCCACATTTTTGCAGGTATTTCTTGATACATCTGTTGTGAGGGATTAACTACTCTTTCATCCTTTCGGTGGATTGATCCCGGAATGTCGTGCAGTTACCTTGAGCATATGCAGCACCATGGGGAATCGAACAGAGCAGGCATTCACGACTGCTGCAGACATTTGAATACAGGACACTGGAGCGCCAGATCTTCGCACGCCTCAGAGAAAGACTCTATCTCAAGGGAAAAGTCTATGTCGAAAGAAACCGGTCAATCTCATCGTAAGGTCCTCCCAAAATCCCCAACAAGTATCCAGGGATTGGACGAAATCACAGGCGGCGGGCTGCCGAAAGGCAGACCGACGCTTGTATGCGGGGGCGCGGGTTGCGGCAAAACCCTCCTTGCTATGGAGTTTCTCGTCCGCGGGGCAACGGAGTACAATGAACCGGGCGTCTTTGTATCGTTCGAGGAAACAGAGGAAGAACTCGCAGCAAACGTGGCTTCGTTGGGGTTCGATTTGGACGGCCTTGTAGAGCGGAAAAAGTTATGGCTTGAGCACATTCACATTGAACGGAGTGAAATCGAGCAGAGCGGTGAATACGATTTGGAGGGTCTGTTTGTCAGGATCCATCTCGCCATTGAAAGCATCGGCGCCAAGCGTGTTGTGCTGGATACCATGGAATCACTCTTTTCAGAGCTGCCCAATCCCCATATACTGCGTGCTGAACTGCACCGGTTGTTCCGCTGGCTGAAAAAGAAAGGGGTTACAACAATCGTCACTGCGGAGCGGGGTGAAGGTTCCTTAACACGTCAGGGTCTGGAAGAGTACGTATCCGATTGTGTCATTCTGCTCGATCATCGCGTGAACGATCAATCATCCATACGACGGCTGCGTATTGTCAAATATCGTGGTTCGACCCACGGTACAAACGAGTATCCTTTCCTTATTGATGAACATGGTTTTTCTGTTCTGCCTGTCACTTCCCTGGGCCTCAACTACTATTCTTCGAACGAGAGAATTTCCACCGGTATCTCGCGTCTTGACACAATGCTCTCCGGCAAAGGGTACTTTCGCGGCAGTACAGTCCTTGTTTCAGGCACTGCCGGGACGGGCAAGACGAGCATCGCAGCACAATTTGCTGAAGCGGCGTGCAAGAGGAATGAACGTGTTCTCTATTTTACATTTGAAGAATCCCCCAATCAGCTGATGCGCAATATGCGTTCCATTGGAATAGACCTGGAACCGTGGATGAAGAAAGGGTTGCTGCAGTTTCACGCAACACGTCCGACACTCTTTGGCCTGGAAACACATCTGACGACGAGTATCCGACTGATCAACAAATGTGAACCGAAGGTCGTTATCCTCGACCCTATTAATGGGTTCATGGTCGGCGAGAACCAGGCGGAAGTCAAAGCAATGCTACTCCGTCTCGTGGATTTCTTGAAGATGAAACGGGTCACGGCGTTCTTCACGAGTCTCACGTCCGCAGGCGATAATTTGGAAATTAGCGATGTGTATATCTCATCCTTGATTGATACGTGGTTGCTCCTGCGTGATATTGAAATTGGAGGTGAACGGAACAGAGGATTGTATGTGCTGAAATCGCGCGGTATGGCGCACTCCAATCAGATTCGTGAGTTCAGGCTGACAAACCACGGCATCGAACTTCTGGATGTCTATGTTGGCGCAGAAGGCGTCCTGACAGGCTCGGCGCGATTGTCACAAGAAACGAAAGACAATGCGGAACAACTCTTACGTCAACAAGAAATCGGTAGCAAGCAATTCGGCTTGGAGCGTAAACGTGAAGCAATGGAAGCGCAGATTGTTGTGCTACGATCTGAGTTTGAAGCCGAAGAATCAGAAGCACTCAAAGTAATCGGGATCGAAAAAGCCAGGAATGACCGTTTCAGCCAGGACAAGGTCAAAATGGCGAAGAGTCGAAGAGGTGATGTCTTTGTGAAATCAACCGACAAACCAAAGAAGAGAATACGTATTCAGAGGCACTCACTGTGAACTGCACACACGACAAAATGAAAACCGGCCGGCGAAAAGAACAGCCGGCCAAATCAAGAAACGATAAATGGTACTTACGCTTGTATGTTGCCGGACAGACTCCCAAAGCCGTCACCGCTTTCAATAATCTCAAAGTAATCTGCGAAGAACAATTGAAGGGCCAATACCACATAGAAGTGATTGACCTTTTGGAGACTCCACGGCTTGCTCGTGACAACCAGATCCTTGCCATCCCGACATTGGTACGCATATTACCCCTGCCGGTACGGAACATCATCGGGGATCTTTCTAACACTGAGCGTGTGTTGGTTGGACTAGACCTCGTGGAACATGGCGCGCTCAAACTCAAGGAAGGATAGAAGTCTTACCATCAACGCCCAGAAGAAAACCCCTGCCACCCTAACGCGCGCATGAAACCCGCAATCCGGCTTCATTCTGCAAGAATTGCCTTTCGCATTGGACGGGGAGGGAATCATACCCCCGACAGATTTAAACCCGCCAGAGTTCATTGCCCGGCCATCTTCCGTCCTGCTCAGGGATCACTTGAAGCGCTTCAATCGGAGTGAGTTACTCACGACGCTCACCGAGCTGAATGCCATCGCTGCTGCCGCGATCATCGGATTCAACATTCCCAGGGCCGCAAGCGGGATCCCGATCACGTTATAGACAAACGCCCAGAAGAGATTTTGTCTGATCGTCCGGAGTGTCCGGGAAGAGAGGCGGATCGCGCGAACCACTCCGCTGAGGTCTCCGTTCATCAGCGTAATGCCCGCACTCTCCATCGCAATGTCCGTCCCTGTCCCCATGGCGATGCCGACATCCGCCTGCGCAAGAGCGGGCGCATCATTGATGCCATCCCCGACCATTGCCACGACGTTCCCGTTTGCCTGGAGGGCTTTGACGTGGGCTGCCTTTTCGTGAGGAAGGACGCCCGCGATCACCCGGTCCACTCCCGCCAGTGCCCCAATCGCCTGCGCCGTCTCCTCGTTGTCCCCTGTCAGCATGACGGTTTCAATCCCCATCTCCCGAAGCGCACGGATGGCTGCAGGAGAGCTTGGCTTGATCGTATCTGCAATCGCGATCAATCCGGCTGGGATCCCGTCTATCGCAACGATTATGGAAGTCTTCCCCTCGCTTGCGAAACGCGCAACATCAGTCTGCACCGCATCCAGTCCGATAGCGTACTCCTTCATGAGCTGAACATTGCCCACAATCACAGGGACTCTGTCCACAACCCCCGCAACACCGAGTCCTGTGAGCGACTGGAACGCATCAGCATCGCCCGGCCCGATTCCCTTCTGTTTTGCATAGCGTACGATTGCTTCAGCCAACGGATGCTCGGATTTTCTTTCGAGGG
>Ga0209253_10001095_pt1 | contig 23647 bp, 20 predicted proteins | sample FrelakmetBRP12BR_FD_187145 | JGI IMG/M metagenome (GOLD analysis project Ga0209253, IMG submission 187145) | Freshwater lake sediment microbial communities from the University of Notre Dame, USA, for methane emissions studies - BRP12 BR (SPAdes)... | ecosystem: Environmental > Aquatic >...
CAGGCCACCGAGGTGGTGGACTGCGGCGGGCATGTCCTGCTCCCGGGCCTGGTCAATGCCCACACCCATGTCCCCATGACGCTGCTGCGGGGCCTGGCCGATGACCGGCGCCTCGACGTCTGGCTGCTGGGCTACATGATGCCGGTCGAGCGTGAGTTCGTCTCACCGGACTTCTGCCGGCTGGGAACGCTGCTGGCCTGCGCCGAGATGATCCGCAGCGGCGTGACGTGTTTCGCCGACATGTATTACTTCGAGGATGCCGTCGCCGCGGCAACCGCCGAAGCCGGCATGCGGGCCGTGTGCTCGCAGACGGTGCTCAAGTTCCCCACCCCGGACGCGGCTTCGTTCGAAGACTCGCTGGCTGCGGCACGCGATTACATTGGCCGCTGGAAGAACCACGCGCTGATTGTCCCCTCGGTCGCACCCCACGCGCCCTACACCTGCACGCCGGACATCCTGCAGGCCTGCGCCGCTCTGGCGGCCGAGTTCGATGTGCCACTGCACACTCATCTGGCGGAGACCGCCCAGGAAGTCGATGACTGGCGTGCGGAGTTCGGCATGCCCGTGATCCCGTGGGTCAAGAAGCAGGGCCTGTTCGAGGCCAAGGTCCTGGCGGCGCACTGCGTGCACATCGACGAAGGCGAGATCAACACGCTGCAGCACGCCGGGGCAGGGATCGCCCACAACCCGTCGAGCAACCTCAAGCTGGCGTCCGGTTTCGCCCCGGTGGTCAGCATGCTGCAGGCTGGACTGAACGTCGGTGTGGGGACGGACGGCCCGGCGTCCAACAACGACCTCGACATGTTCGAGGAGATGCGCCTGGCAACGTTCATCGCCAAAGCCGTCAGCCGCGACCCGACCGCCCTTCCGGCGCGCGAGACCCTGGCCATGGCCACCCGGCTCGGCGCCGGCGCCCTTCACATCGGCGACCGTTGCGGAACCCTCGAGCCCGGCAAGCGCGCTGATCTGATCGTGCTCGACCTGGACGGCGTGCACTCCTGGCCCCCCTTCGAACGGGAGCCGGAGGCGATCTACTCACGCCTGGTCTACTCTGCCAAGTCGACCGACGTGACTGACGTGATGGTCGACGGGCGCTGGCTGATGCGTCATCGTCAGCTGCTCACAGTCCAGACAGGGCCGCTGATGGAGGCCGCTGCGGAGTACGCCCGGCGCATTGACACCTTCCTGCTGGCGCGTGAAGGCTCCGTTCTGTCGAAACTGATCGCCATCGGCGGCGCCGAGCAGGAAGAAAGCTACGAGGTTCAGCTGAAGGTCCAGGTCGGGGACAGCGAGCCGGTGCTGCGCGCCCTGCAGAGCGGTGCGGTGCAGGTGGTTCGCAAAGCGCACTACCACGAGTACGACACCTACTTCTCCTTCGGTCCAAAGGAGCATGAGCGGCTGCGGCATCGCGAGGACGAGTTCATCGACGAGTCGGGCAACGTGTTCAACGTTCGGTACCGGTTGACGCTGACCGGGCCGGCGAAAGAGGGTGAGTACCCGAATGCGGTCCTGCTGTCCCGCTCGCGCTTCATCGCGCCCGCCAAGCACAGCCTGCGCTTCTACCGCGAGTACTTCAAGCCGGCTTCGGAGGACGAGGTCACCAAGGACCGGGTGCGCTGGCTCATCACGTACAAGGGTGAGGAGTTCTACGTCAACATCGACCAGATCACCCGCCCGGTTCTGCCCGGGTTCTTCGTTGAGCTCAAGAGCCGCACCTGGTCGCGCAGGGACGCCGAACAGAAGGCGGGGCTGATCAGCGAGCTGCTGGCGGCGCTGGGGATCCAGGGCGCCGCGCCTGTCTCCCAGGAGTACACCGAGCTGGCCGCTTTGGGGGTGGACTGAGCCCCATCTAGGGTCCTGGCGCGCCCGGCGCTAGCTGCAAAGGGAGGCGCGTATGCGCACTCTGGCATGCCTTCTGGGGTTGGCGCTTCTGGTAGCCGCCTGCCGCCCCGCCACCCCGACCCCTGAGCCCACGACGGCCGGATCCGAGGCTTCGCCCCCGGGCAGCCCATTCGATGTCGACTGGTCGGACCGGAGCACTTTCGCCCCAGGACTGGTCACGTCCCATCAAGGCATCCTCAGCCGCCTTCCCGGGGCCAGTGTCTACCACCTCGAACTGACCATCGCCGACGATCTCGCCTCCGCGCAGGGCGTCGAAGACGTCTTGTATACCAATACCGAGGCGGCGCCCCTCGACCGGGTCGCCTTTCACCTCTTCCCCAACCTGCTCGGCGGCGAGATGACGCTGTCCACCGTCCGAGTCGAGGGCGTCGACGCCGAGCCAGTCTACGGCGACGGCGACGGATCGGCGGCGATAGCGCTGGATCCGGCGTTGGAACCCGGGGCGAGCATTGAGATCCGCCTCGAGTTCAGGGTGAGCGTCCCCAGCGACATCAAGCTGAACTACGGCATGTTCGCCAACAACTCAGGCGTTCTTGCCTATGCGCATGGCTACCCAATGATCGCCGTCTCCGACTCGGATGGCTGGAACGTCGAGATCCCGCCGCTCTTGGGGGATATCACGTATGCCGATGCGAGCTTCTACCTGGTGCGGGTACAGGCACCGAAGGATCTGGTTCTGTGCACCTCGGGGATCGAGATCGATCGGGGCGAGATCGACGGTCGGCAGGCTGTGACCTTTGCCGCTGGCCCGGCGCGCGACTTCTATCTCGCCGCCAGTCGGGACTTTGAAGTGCTGACCGAGACAGCCGGCCCGGTCACGTTGCGCGTCTGCACCCCCGGCTATGGCCTGGAAGCGGGCAGACGGATCCTGGCAGTTGCCGCCGAGGCTTTGGACGTCTTTGGGCAGCGGTATGGTGAGTACCCGTATACCGAGCTGGACATGATCACAACGCCAACGCTCGCATCGGGCATCGAGTACCCGGGCGCCTTCGCGCTCACCGATCGGCTCTTCACACAGGAGGAGGACTTCGAGGGAGCCCCGGAGTCCGTCTACCTGGAGTCTACCGTCGCCCACGAGACGGCCCACGAGTGGTTCTACAACCTGGTCGGCAATGATCAACTCGATGACCCGTGGCTGGACGAGGCGCTGGCGCAGTACGCTATGTTCGAGTACTACGCGGCCACATACGGCGACTCCGGCGCGCAAGGCACGCTCTCCTCGTTCTACGACCGGTGGGATCGGGTAGACCGACAAACCATCGCGATCGGGATGCCGGTCGGTGCCTACGATGAAGGCTCCTACGCGCCGATCATCTACGGCCGCGGGCCACTGTTCTTCGACGCGTTGCACAATGCGCTCGGCCAGGAAGCGTTCGACACCTTCCTGCGCGACTACACAGCCGCATTCACCTGGAAGGTGGCGACACCCGAGGGCCTGAAACAGCTCGCCGAGCAGCACTGCGGTTGCGACCTGACCCCGCTGTTCCAGGAATGGGTCTATGGGCAACCGTAACGTTGCTGCGGAGGTTGCCTCTTGCTGCGGCTCGGCCTGCCGCCGGGCGGCGGCCGGCGTCTGATGCTAGACTCGGCCCGCAAACGGGTCTCAGCAGCACAGATTCCCGGGGCGCAAGGAGGGCGTAGATGAGCGAGGCGATCGAGTTCAACTCCAACTACAGCGATGCCAGCACCGAGAAGGGCTTCCAGTTCGAGTTCACCTGCGGCCGCTGCGGGAACGGCACGAAGACGCGCTTCCGCCCGTGGGCCGTGGGCGGCGTTTCATCTGCCCTGGATGCCGCCAGCAGCCTGTTCGGGGGAGTGTTCAACAGTGCTGCGGAGGTCGGCGAGCAGGTGCGCTCCGCGGCATGGGAGAAGGCGCACGATGCGGCGTTCCAGCAGGCGGCCGCCGAGGTAAGGCCGGCCTTCGTCCAATGCCCGCGCTGCAGCACGTGGGTATGCCGCAAGGCGTGCTGGAACGACAAGCGCGGCCTGTGCAAGGAGTGCGGGCCGGACTTGGGGGTTGAGATGTCGGCCGCTCAGGCCAGCCAATCGGTGGACGAGGTCTGGGCGCACGCCAAGATGGCGGAGGAAGACAAGAAGCTAGCCGAGGGCAACTGGCGCGAGACCATCGTGGCTTCGTGTCCCAAGTGCGGCGCGCCGCAGGCCTCCAACGCCAAGTTCTGTGCCAACTGCGGGACAGCGCTCAAGCGCGGGGACAAGTGCGCCAAGTGCGGCGCCAAACTGACGCCGAAGGCCAAGTTCTGCCCGGACTGCGGCGAGAAGATCTAGCCCCCGTCCGCTGCATGCATTCCGGCCTGGGCTGCCGGCCTGGTTGGACAGGCCGGCAGCTGCTGGCCGGCGATCCACCCCTCGCTTGGCCTCTCGGGGAATCAAAGCGCCCCACCTCTCGGTGGGGCGCTGCGGGTGGTCGAGATTGAATTAGACGAGGATGACGTTGGTGGCCTGCGGGCCCTTCTGGCCTTGTTCGATCGTGAACTCGACCTTCTGACCCTCTTCCAGCGTACGGAAGCCTTCAGACTGGATTGCAGTGAAGTGGACGAAGACATCCGGTCCGCCCTCACGGGCGATGAAGCCGTATCCCTTCCCACTGTTGAACCACTTCACTGTGCCGACAACACGCTCTGCCATGGAACTTGCCTCCTTCGGGCAAATGGGCGTTAGGCGCATGCTTCGTTCGTCAGCGGTCGGGATGCCGGTCGCCCGGTCCTTGCCAACACGGCCCGAGCAGCGTGCGCTCAGGCCGTGGTCTTTCGACTTCCTGACAGAACTACACGCGCAACCTACAATGCGGGAGTTTAGCACGCATCGCGCGCCATGTAAAGACCCCTGCGGGACTCCCCCGCGGCGCCAGCGCGCGTGCCGCTGAATGGCTGTCAGCCTGGGGTCCGCCCTCCTTCGGCTAATCCCTCGGCCTTCGTGGTATTCTGGTGGGTGTGTGACGATCATCACGAGGCTTCCGCCTCCCGAGTGGAGCGGATGATCCTGCATGGGAGCTGTCATGAGCACTGAACCGAAGCGCACTCCCTGGTTCCTGTGGCCGTTTGTAGCACTGTGGCGGCTGGTGAGCGGGATCCTGATCGTGACTGGCCGCCTGGTGGCAGTAGTCCTTGGCCTGGTCTTTGTCCTGGTCGGGGCGCTGCTCAGCGCCACGGTCGTCGGGGCCATCGTCGGCGTGCCGCTGATCCTGTTCGGGGGACTGTTGGTAGTGCGCGGGCTGTTCTGAGTGGCGCCGCGTCCGGCCCTCAGGCGGCCGGAGGGTCCTGCAACCGCCCGAAGCGCCGCTGCCACTCGAAGAGCTTGTTGAGCGCCTCGAGCGGCGTCAGCGACGTCACGTCCAGCGCTTCCAGCTCGTCGAGCAGCGGGTTGTCCTGCGGGAACAGGGCCAGCTGACGGATCGGCGCGCGTTCCGAGCGTACCTGCCCGGCATCGGCCTCCAACTGGGCCAGGATCTCCTGCGCCCGGTTGATCACCGGTCGGGGCAGGCCCGCCAGCTCCGCTACGTGGATACCGTATGACCGGTCGGCGCCTCCGGGAACGATCCGGTGCAGGAAGACTACCTGCCCCCCCTCTTCCGATACGGCCACGTTGTAGTTGCGCACGCCGGGGAGCAGCTCCCCCAGCCGGATGAGCTCGTGATAGTGCGTGGCGAACAGCGTGCGCGCCCGCAGACGCGGGTGGTTGTGCACGAACTCGACGACCGCCCAGGCAATCGAGACGCCGTCGTACGTGCTCGTGCCGCGCCCGACCTCGTCCAGGATCAGCAGGCTGCGGCGGGTGGCGTGGTGCAGGATGTTGGCCGTCTCGACCATCTCGACCATGAAGGTCGATTGGCCGGCATGGATCTCGTCCTGGGCGCCGATCCGGGTGAAGATCCGGTCGGTGAGACCCAGCCGTGCGGAGCGGGCCGGCACGAAGCCGCCCATCTGGGCCATCAGGACGATCAGCGCCACCTGGCGCAGGTACGTGCTCTTGCCGGACATGTTCGGGCCGGTGATCACCCGCACGCGCTCGCCCTCTTCAAAAGCCGCGTCATTGGGCACGAAGCGTTCGCCGCGCAGATACTCTTCCACGACCGGATGGCGGCCGTCGCGGATCTCGAGCACGTCCTCGTCAACGATCTCGGGCCGTGTGTAGCCCTTGGCCACCGCCACTTCGGCCAGAGCCGAGACCACGTCCAGGCGGGCCAATGCCCGCGCCGTCTGCAGCAGCCGCGCGGCCTGGTCTCCCACTTCGGCGCACAACTCGCGGAACAGCTCCGCCTCGATCTCGCGGATCCGCTCCTCGGCATTCAGGACCAGCGACTCGTACTCCTTCATCTCCGGCGTGATGTAGCGTTCGGCATTCACCAGCGTCTGCTTGCGGATGTACTCCTCGGGTACCGACCCGGCGTTGGCCCGCGTGACCTCGATGTAGTATCCGAAGACGCGGTTGTAGCCAACCTTCAGGCTTCTGATGCCCGTCCGCTCGCGCTCGACGGCCTCCAGCCCGGCAATCCACTCGCGGGCATGGCGTGAGGCCTCAACGACACTGTCCAGCCGCTCGGCGTAGCCGGACCGGATCACACCGACATGCGCCAGCGTCGTCGGCGGGTCGACCATCAGCGCCCGGTCGAGCAGGTCCAGCAGCGCCTCGCACGCATCGATCTGCTCCACCACGGGCCGGAGCGCTTCGGCCGGGGCCTGCGCCGCAGACTGGAGCACGGCCGGGACCCGCCGCAGTGTCTCGCGCAATGCCGCCAGATCGCGTGGCGTGGCCAACCCCGCCGTCGCGCGGTTCACGAGCCGTTCGAGGTCACTCAGTGGGCGCAGCGCGCCGCGGACCTCGGCCCGGGCCATGCCGTGTGCAAAGAAAGCCTGCACCTGCTCCTGGCGACGCACAATGCGCTCGCGGTCCAGCAGCGGGGTAACCAGCCAAGTGCGCAGCAGCCTGCGGCCCATCGGCGTAACGGCCGCGTCAAGCACGCCCAGCAGCGAGCCGCGCACGTCGCCGGTTCGCAGAGTCTCGGTCAGCTCAAGGTTGCGGCGCGTGGCGCCGTCCAGTGCCATGAAGTCGTCGAGGGTATACGTGGATAGACGCGTGAGCAGAGGCAGGACGGCTTCCTGCGTGTCGCCGAGATAGGCCAGCAGCCCGCCGGCGGCCCGGGACGCCAACGGCCGGTCCGCCAGGCCGAAGCCGGCCAGCGTTGACGTGCCGAAGTGCGACTGCAGGCGTTCCTCGGTCCGCTGGAGCTCGAAGCGCCAGTCCGGTTGCGCGGTCACGTGGCCGCTCCAACCGAGGTCTCCGGCGTTGGATTCCGGCACAAGGACCTCGGCTGGCCGCAGGCGCGTCAGCTCGAGGCGCAGGACGGTGCGCAGCTCGCGGGCGGCGATCTCCGTGGCGGCGAACTCGCCGGTGCTGATGTCGGCATAGGCGACGCCCGCCCGATCGTTCTCCACGACCACCGCCGCCAGGTAGTTGTTGGCATCGCCTGGCAGTAATCCGGGTTCGACGACAGTGCCCGGTGTGACAACACGCACGACCTGCCGCGGGAACAGCCCCCGAACCGGCGTCCCACCCACCTGCTCGCAGATGGCGACGTGGTAGCCCTTCTCGATCAGGCGCGCCAGGTAGTTCTCAACCGCATGATACGGGATGCCGGCCATCGGCACGCGCGCGCCCTTGGCCACGTTGCGCGACGTCAGGACGATGTCCAGCTCGCGGGCGGCAACCTCGGCATCCTGGTCGAAGGTTTCGTAGAAGTCGCCCAGGCGAAAGAAGACGATCGCGTCCGGATGCTGGCGCTTGATCTGGAGATACTGGTGACGGACGGGGCTCAGGTCCTGAGTCACAGCGGGCGCATTCTAAGTCCGCGGCGACGGAACCGCAAGCAGCTGTGCTATACTGCGCGCATGCCTGCGGTGGTCGCCGTTGATCTTGGCGGAACGAGTACCCGCGCCGCCTACTACCCGCGTGGCGAACCGCCGGCGCAGGCTCAGCACAAGCTTCCGACTCCCAGCGGCGTGGGCGCCGAGGCCATTCTGGACTGCATCGTTCAGGCGATCGAGGCCGTCCTTCCCGAGGGCAAGCGCCCGGAACGGATCGGCGTCGGCGCCCCAGGCCCGCTTGACCCCTATCGCGGCATCGTGCTGGACGCTCCCAACCTGTCGGGCTGGATCGACTACCCGCTGCGCGACCGGCTGCGCGAGCGATACAGCTGTCCGGTGGCCGTCGGGAACGATGCCAATCTGGCGGCGCTTGGTGAACTTGCCTTCGGCGCCGGCCGCGGCGCGAAGCACCTGATCTACCTGACCATCAGCACAGGCATTGGCGGCGGAGTGATCTCCGATGGGAAGCTCCTGCTCGGCAAGCGCGGTCTGGCGGCGGAACTCGGGCACATGATCGCCCGCGCCGATGGCGCACGCTGCGGGTGCGGGCAGTACGGCCACCTCGAGGCGATTGCCGCTGGCCCGGCCATCGCCCGCGCCGCCCGGGAGCGCCTGCAATCCGGCGAACCGTCCGCCCTGCTCGGCCTGCCCGGAAACCCCGAGTCGATCACGGCCCAGGATGTGGGCCGCGCCGCGCTTGAGGGCGACCCGCTCGCCCGATCCGTCCTGGAGGATGCCGGTCTCGCGATCGGACGCCACCTGGCCAGCCTGGTCCACGCGTTCGATCCGGAGGTGATCGTGCTCGGGGGCGGCGTCTCGATGATCGGCCCCCTGTTCTTCGAACCGATCGAGCGCGCCTTGCGTCAGCATGTCATGCACCCGGCATACCTCGAGGGCCTCCGCCTGGCACCCGCCGAGCTAGGCGATGAGGCCGGGCTGATCGGCGCCATGATCCTGGCACGCGACCTCTGAAAGGGAACCCCTCCATGCGCCTGCGGGTCGTCCTCGCTGCACTGATGCTCGCCTCCGCCGCACTGGCGGCCTGCACTCCCGCTGCCCCTCCCTCCGGCAGCCTGGTCTACGGGCTCACGTTGGCCCCCACCGGCATCGACCCGCACCTGAACGCTTCCTCGGAATTGGGGATCCCTCTCAGTTCGGTGTATGACACGCTCGTCTTCCTCGATCCGAAGACCGGGGATTTCGTCCCCGGCTTGGCCGAGCGCTGGACGATCTCCCCGGACGGCACGCAGTACACCTTCACCTTGCGCCGCGACGTGCGTTTCCACGATGGCACACGTTTCGACGCTCAAGCGGTGCAAGCCAACATCGACTACACGCTCAATCCCGACCATCACTCGCAGAAGGCAGCCTTCATGCTCGGCCCGTTCGACCGGGTCGACGTGATCGACGACTTCACCGTGGTGCTGGTGCTGAAGGAGCCGTACGCGCCGCTGCTCGATTCGCTCTCCCAGGTCTACCTCGGGATGGCATCGCCCAAGGCCCTTGAGGCATGGGGGCCGGTGGACTACCAGTTCCACCAGGTCGGGACGGGCCCGTACAAGTTCGTAGACTATGTGCCCAACGACCACCTGACGCTCCAGGCCAACCCCGAGTACGCCTGGGCGCCGTCGGTCTACACGCGTGCGCGTCCGGCCATCGAGAGCATCACCTTCCGCTTCTTCACCGACGCCGCCACGCGGGCGCCGGCGCTGGAGAGCGGCGCGGCCGATATCGTCGGGGAGGTGCCGCCACAAGAGGCCGAGCGCCTGGCCGCCAAGGGCGGCTTCACCCTTCTCCCGGTGACGATCGCCGGACAGCCGCTGCAGTATCTGGTCAACACCGCGCGCCCACCGACCGACGATCTCGAGGTTCGAAAGGCGCTGCTCCTCGGCACAAACCGGGCCGTCATCGTTCAGACGGTCTTTGGCGCCACCTCACCCTTGGCACAGGGTCCGCTGTCCGCCAACGCCATGGGATTTCTCGCCGGGTCGCCACTGCCGGGATACGATTCCCAGGAGGCGGCGCGGCTGCTCGACGCGGCCGGTTGGACGCTCGATCCCGTCTCCAAGGTGCGCACGCGCGGCGGCCAAACCATGGAGCTCGTCGTCGTCGTCCCGCCCTGGGGATCCAATCCCGAAGTGGCCCAACTGCTGGAGGCGGACTGGGCGAGACTCGGGGTGCGGGTACGGCTCGAGACTGTCGCCGGCTTCGGTCCGTTGAAGGAGGCTCAGGCTGCCGGTGAGTACAACGTGATTGGAGTCAATCTGTTCGGCACCGATCCGGATCTGCTGCGGCCGTTCTTCGTGACCGGCGGGTCCTACAACTGGACGAACGTCCAGTCGGCCGAATTGGATCGACTGCTGCTTGAAGGTTCGCAGACAACGCAAGATCGGAGTTCGCGTGCCCAGCTGTACCTGCAGGCCGCAGAGCTGATCCGCGATCAGGCGCTCATCCTGCCCATCCGCGACTACGTCAATCTGGTCGTCGCCAACGCTCGCGTGCTCGATCTTCACTTCTCGGCCCAGGGATGGTTTCCCCTTCTGATCGACCTGCAGCTGGACTCCTGACAGCTGCCGGTCGGCGCGCGCTGGATGGCCTGCTCACCGGGTGGGCAGCCGTCAGCGTCACGTTCTTCGCGCTCCGCTTCGCCGGAGGCGACCCCGTCGCCAGCCTGTTGGCACAGGGACTCGCCTCGAGCGAGCAAGCCGACGCCCTACGGCGCCAACTCGGGTTGGACCTTCCGCTGATCGAACAGTACATGCGCTTCCTAGGTGGATTGGTGCGAGGCGATCTTGGCCGATCATTGTATACCGGTCAACCGGTCACGCGCATCATCGGCGAACAGATCCCGTACACGGCACAATTGGCCGCTGCGGGGCTGTTCGTTGCCCTCGCCCTTGGGCTGGTGCTTGGGATCCTGGCTGTGGGCGAGGACCGTCGCCGCGATCTCCCGCTTGCTTCCGGGCTGGCCGGTATCGCGACGGCACTTCCCGTGGCGTTCACGGGCATCCTGGCCATCCTGGCAGCTACACACCTGGGCCAGGCCTCCGTTTCTGACCCGGCGATGGTACGCAGCCTGGGGTTGCCCGCGCTGGTTCTCGGCTTCGCCTCCGCCGGCGCCGTCGCCCGGCTGATCCAGGCCGGGATGCAGGAGACCCTCGCAGCTCCCTTCATGCTCGCAGCGCGGGCGCGCGGTCTGCGGCGCGGTCCCCGGCTGCTGTGGCACGCGCTGCGCCCGGCGCTTCCGCCGGTCATCTCATTGATCGCCATTGAGGCTGCCTTCCTCTTCGGCGGCACGGTGGTGACCGAAACGGTGTTCTCGCGTCCGGGTCTCGGGCGCCTGCTCGTGGGCTCGATCCTGCAAGGGGACTTCCCAGTGGCGCAAGGGCTGGTCGTGCTGTCGGCCCTGGTCTACACGCTGAGCCACGTCGCTGCCGACACCCTCGGGCTGATCCTCGACCCGCGGCTGAGGCCCACCGAATGATGCGCCGGGCGCTGGTCCTCGCGGCCGCTGGGTGGCTCGTGTTGATCGTCCTGGTTGCGCTCTTCGCGCCGCTGCTCTCCGGCGCCGATCCAATCCAACCGGTCGGCCCGCCGCTTGCGCCGCCAGGGGTGGGGTTTGGCCTCGGGACCGATGCCCTGGGGCGCGATTTGCTGACCCGTATGCTGTTCGGCGCGCGCCTCAGCCTGGTCAGCGGGCTGCTTGCCGCCAGCCTGGCCATCGGCATCGGTGGCGCGGCCGGGCTGGCTGCGGCGATGCAGGGCGGATGGATCGAGCGGGCGATCATCTGGGCGGCAAACGCTCTGCTTGCCATCCCCGGGCTCCTGCTGGCGCTGATGCTCCTCGCCGCGATGGGCCCCGGAGTTCGGACGATCGTGCTCGCCGTCGGATTGGGAGGCGCGCCGGGGTTCGCCCGACTGTCGCGAGCTGCCTTCCTGTCTGCGCGGCAGAGCGATTTCGTGCGCGCGGCCCATGCCCTGGGAGCCGGCAAGCGCTGGGTCGCGCTGCGTCATGTCGTGCCCAACGCCGGCACGACCCTCCTTTCACTGGCCACGACCCAGTTCGCTTGGGCCTTCTTGGGGACAACGACGCTGACCTTCCTTGGGCTGGCCGGCAACCCGTCGCTGCCTGAATGGGGCGCCATGCTCAATGAGGGCCGCGTGCACCTGATCAACGCGCCGCACCTGGCTCTCTGGCCGGGCGCGGCGATTACGCTGACCATCCTCTCGGTGCAGTTGCTCGGCAACTGGATCGCCCGCCGCCAGGACGGTGGCGCTGTGCGCCGCGCGGCGATGCAAGCCGGGAGTTGACGAACCGCACGGCCTTGGGTATCCTGCGTCCAAGCTCTTCCTGGTCTTCCGAGGTCGCATGGTCTACGTCTTGATTGCCCTGGCCCTGATCTTCGACTTCCTGAACGGCTTCCATGACAGCTCGAACGTCGTCGCCACCCCCATCTCCTCTGGGGCAATGAACCCGCGCGCGGCGCTGTACACGGCTGCCGTAACCCATTTCGTCGCTCCCTTCATCTTCGGAGTGGCCGTGGCGACCGCCATCGGGGAAGGCCTGCTCGACGACCGGGCGATCACGATCAATGTGGTTGTGGCCGGTCTGCTGGCTGCCGTGGTTTGGAACCTGGTCACCTGGTATCTCGGACTCCCTTCTTCGTCCTCGCACGCGCTCATCGGAGGCCTGCTGGGCGCGGCTATCCTGGCCGAAGGTATCGGCGTGGTCCGAATTGATGGGCTGACCCTGATCGTGATTGCCTTGCTGGTCTCGCCGGTGTTGGGGTTGGTGGTCGGGTTCTTCACCATGAAGGCCATCCTGTGGGCGGCGCGGCGGGCGCCCCCCAGCGTCAACAACTTGTTCCGCCGGGCACAGGTCGTGACCTTGCTGGGTCTGGCACTGGGTCATGGCACGAACGATGCCCAGAAGACCATGGGCGTAATCACGATGGGCCTGCTGGCTGGGGGATTGATTCCATCGTTTCACGTCCCTCTCTGGGTTATCGCGTTGAGTTCTGGTTCGATCGCCCTCGGCACGGCGTTGGGTGGGTGGCGCCTTATTCGGACTCTGGGGGCTAAGATCTACCGCATTCGTCCAATCCACGGCTTCGCCTCGCAGATCTCCGCCGCTTCGGTGATCATCGGCGCCGCCCTCCTGGGCGGCCCGGTGAGCACGACGCAGGTGATGAGTTCCGCGATCATGGGCGTCGGCGCGGCCGAACGGCTAGGCAAGGTCCGCTGGCTGGTCCTTCGCGACCTGGCGACGGCGTGGCTGCTCACGATCCCGGCCACGGCCGCGATCTCGGCGCTGGCTTTGCTGGGGCTGAACATCCTGGGGGTCTAGCCAGCCGGCTCCGCCAACCAGCCGCGAATCTCCTCTTCAATCTGGTCGATAGCCCCGGGCTGATTCTCAAACCAACGGATGTTGGGATCGTCTGGCTTGAACCAGTTCGCCTGGCGCCGGACGAATACCCGCGTCCGCCTGCGGATCTCCGCTGCCGCGTCGTCCAACGTCCGCCGGCCCTGAACGACCTCTGCGATTTGCGGATAGCCGATGGCCGAGAAGGCCGGCAATGTTGGGCCGTATCCGCGGTCGAGCAGCCGGCGGACCTCCTCCACCCATCCGTCGCGTATCATCCGTTCGATGCGGCCGTCGATGCGGGCATAGAGCACCGGCCGGGGCAGTGTCAGGCCGAGGCGCAGCGTGCGGTATTCCGGGGGCGCACGCCGCCGCTGGGCGGAGGCCGGCGTCCCGGTCAACGCATGGATCTCCAGTGCGCGCACGACCCGCCGGACGTTGCGCGCGTCGATGCGCGCTGCGCTTTGCGGATCCACTCGCTGCAAGCGGGCATGCAGCGTCTCCCCTCCGCTCTCACGCGCCTCTTGCTCCAGTTGGGAACGAATTCTCGAGTCACGATCGTGCGGGGGAGGGTCCCAGCCCTCGAGGATGGCGCGAACGTACTGACCGGTCCCTCCGACCAGTAGCGGCAGCTTGTTCCGGCCGGTGATGCCCCGGAGCGCCCGCAGGACGGCATCCCGGACCTGCGCCAGGCTCCAAACCCCGTCCGGATCGGCGACGTCGATCAGGTGATGGGGTACGCGCCGCTGCTCGTCTGCCGTCGGCTTGGCGGTGCCGATGTCCATGCCTCGGTAGAGCAGCCGCGAATCGGCCGAGACGATCTCGGCGCCCAGCCGTTCCGCCAGGAGGAGCGACGCCTCGGTCTTGCCCGCGGCCGTCGGGCCAATGAGCACGACCAGTGGCGGCAGGCTCACGGCAGGCGGCCCTCGACGGCATCGGCATAGTTCTCGAGATTCAGCAGCCGGGGGCCGGCCCCGGCGGTGACGGCAATCACGTCGATCCGCCAGTCCACATCGGCCAGCTGATGGGCTTCGAGGTAGGCCGTGGCGGTGAGCAGCAGTCGGCGTGCTTTGCGCCCGCCCACCGCCTCCTCGGGCCTGCCGTACATCCTGCTGCGGCGCGTCTTGACCTTGACGAAGACGAGCGTGCCGTCCGTCTCGACGACCAGGTCGACCTCACCCTGCGAACAGCGCCAGTTGCTGGCGCGGATGATGAAGCCGTGGGAGGCCAGGTGCTCACGCGCGACCGCCTCCCCCCACGCGCCTAGCGACAAACGGGTCACGTCCAGCGATCCACGACGCGCTCCCACAGGAGTCTTGCGCGCCGCAGGCGGCGTGGGCGCTCCAGGACCAGCTTGTCGTAGTACTGCAGGAGCCGGGCGGACGTGCGTTCGATGGCGTAGACTTCCACCGCTTGGTGGGCACGGGCCGACATCTCGACTCGGCGGTCCGGCTCGGACACCAGCCGGGACATCTTGGCCGTGAAGGACGGCAGGTCCTCCGAGCTCAGATAGCCGGTCACCCCGTCCTCGACCGTGTCCTCGATCCCCGGTGAGGTGATGCCCAAGACAGGCAGCCCCGAAGCCATCGCCTCGATGACCGACAGCGGGTGGACCTCGGTGACCGAGGCGGTGACGAAAGCGTCAGCCATCGCCAGGTAGGGCGGCAGCTCGTCGTAGTCGACGAACCCGGCGAAGGCCACACGCCCTTGCAGGCCGGAGCGGAGCACCTGGTCTTCCAGGTTGTCACGCTCCGGTCCCTCACCCACGAGGACGAGGCGCGCTTCCGGGTAAGCCGAGGCGACGCCGGCGAAAGCGCGCACCAGGAAGGTCAAGTTCTTCTCCGGACCCAACCGGCCGACATAGATCAGCCTCACGCCACCCGCCTGCAGGCCGAGGGCCTCCGGCGCAACCGGGGTGCACGGCTGGCGGAAGGGCGCCAGGTCGACTCCGTTCGGCACGACGGCAATCGGCGATTGCACGCCGAGAGCCACCAGGACCCGCTGAAGCCCGGCGGACGGAGCGATCACCAGGTCGACCTCACGGCATAGCCAGGGCATGTAGACCTGAAGGAGGGCAATGCCGACCTGATCGGGCAGCGCCGGGAGGTACGCCTGGGCATACAAGTCGTAGCGAGTGTGGTTGGTGTACGCCACGGGAATGTTGTACGGACGGCAGTAGCGCACGGCCAGGCGGGCGCTCAGGAACGGGTGGTGCGCGTGCACCAGATCCATGGACTGCAGCAGCCTGCGGATGCGCCGTGGGTAGCGGAAGCTCAGGTAGGCGCCCGTTTCTGCCAACGGGATTCCGGGGGCGCGGATGACGTTCGGCTCGTCGTCGACCGTATCCGCGTCGCCGAAGGTGAAGACGTAGACCTCGTGCCCGGCCTGTTCCAGGAATCGCTTGTTCAGCGCGATGAAGTTCGTCACTCCGCTGATATGGGGCTTGTACAGGTCGGCCATCATGCCGATGCGCATCTCGCCCTCCAATTCCACTGCGAATCGTAAGCGGCCCGGCGGGCGGCGTCAAGCACGGGGGCTGACGGTCAGCCTGCGGTGGCCGATGCGGCGGCTCCCGCCGCCCCGGTGAGGCCGCCTGCTCTTGCCCGCTCCGCCGCCGGCGCCCGTGCCCCGCGCCGCGTTGACTCCGCAACCCGTTCAGGCTACACTCCAATCACTCGGCCTCGAGCCGGCAGCGCATGGCCAATCTCCACATCTTGCAGCAGACGGACATCTTCTTCGAGTTCGACGCCGAGCAGTTGGCTCGGGTGGCGGCGCTGTGCGACGACAAGCGATACGGCGTCGGCGACTGGGTGTTCGAGGAGAACTCGGCCAGCGATGAGCTGTACGTCATCGCCGCCGGCGAAGTGGACATCTTGCTCGACCCGTCGTTGGTGGGCGACCGGACGGGGGCACCCGGACGCCCGACGACGATCGCCACGCTGCGCCGTGGGCAGTCTTTCGGCGAAGTCGCCCTGGTCGACCAGGGCGTACGCTCGGCCAGCGCCCGGTCCGCCAGCCACGACACTCGTCTGCTGGTCATCCCCCGTCAGGCCCTCATGGACCTGTGTGAGCGTGATCCCGCCTTAGGGTACCGGCTGATGCGGAACCTGGCCGCCGACTTGGCGACGAAGATCCGCAATACCGACCTCAAGATCCGTGAGGAACTCCTGTACAGCCAGCGCGGGGCACGGGCAGGAAAAGAGAGTTGACTCTGCCTGTCGAACGGCGATAGAATGTCCCCATTAGGTTCGGCGGGGAAGCGCGGCCGTTCGGGAATGGCCGCCAAGGGTCCCCCGGCGGGGGACCGAAAGGAGGGGTGGCTCAAGGACCGTACGGGTTCGGCACACAGGCACGATTCGGGGCCACCCAGGCCCCTCTCCACACTCCAGAGGAGGAGGCAGAACCCATGAAACGCACGTTGTACGCGCTTTCGTTTCTTGTAGCCCTGAGCATGCTGCTGACCGCCTGCGGCGGTGGCGGTGCCGGGGGCGGCGTGATCAAGGTCGCCACCCAGAGCCCGCTCTCCGGCGGCCAGTCGGCCATCGGCGTCGACATCAAGAACGGCGCGGAGCTCGCTCTCGAGCAGCTCAAGGGCCCGCTGGAGGAGATGGGCTTCACCGTCCAACTTGCTCCCTACGATGACCAGGCGAATCCGGACCAGGGCGTCGCCAACGCCAAGCAGATCGTCGCCGATCCGGCCATCCTGTGCATCGTCGGCCACTACAACTCCGGCGTCCAGATCCCCTCGTCCGAGGAATACCACAATGCCGGGCTGGGGAATGTCTCGCCGGCCAACACCAACCCCAAGGTGACGACACGCGGCTACCTCGAGGTCAATCGGATCGTGGGCCGCGATGACGTCCAGGGTGTGGTGGCGGCCGACTTCGCCGCCTCGCAGGGCGTCAAGAGCGTGTACGTCCTGCACGACAAGACGGCCTATGGCCAGGGCATCGCCGAGTTCTTCCGGATCGAGGCCGAGGCCAAGGGCATGCAGGTGCTTGGCTTCGAAGGCACCGAAGAGAAGGCCAACTTCGACGCCCTGCTAACGCCGCTGCTGGCCGCCAATCCGGAGGCCGTGTTCTTCGGCGGCATCTACGACCAGATCGCCGTCTTCATCAAGCAGGCCCGCGAGAAGGGCTATATGGGCATCTTCGTCAGCGATGACGGCTTCGACTCTCCCGAGGCGGTCAACATCGCCGGCGAGGCGATCGTGGCGGGCGGCGGGACCTACTACTCGACGGTCGCGGGCCCGGCCCTGCTCTACCCCGGCACGGCGAAGTTCCAGACGGACTTCGCGGCCAAGTACGGCGCCGGCCCCAAGCCGTTCGCCGCTCAGGGCTACGACTCGATGGCCATCTGCCTGAAGGCTATTGAGAACGCGGCCAAGGACGCCGGGAACAAGATGCCAGAGCGCGCGGCGGTGGCCAACGCCATCCGCGCCCTCAAGGACTATGCCGGCATCACCGGCACGATCAACTTCAACTCGATCGGCGATCTGACGACCGCCAAGTACTTTGTCATCCAGGTGGCGTCACCCGATCCGGCGAAGTGGAACGACAACCCGGTTGCCGAGACGCTGGACATCGCACCGCCTCAGTAAGCCGGCTCGCGTTCTTCCGGCCCCCTCCACGAGGAGGGGGCCGGATCCTATCCCCCGGGTGCCATCATGCTGCGACGCTTCGGGTCGGTCTACCTGCGTGAGCTCCTACGCCCCCTCGGGCAGATGATCGTGTTTGTCCTTGGCAGCGGGTTTGTTCTCTCCGCGGTGATGGTCGTCCTGGCGCTCCTGATGCGCGGCTCGGCGGCCGACAAGGCGCTGCTGGCGCGCAACGGCACGGACCTCCTGACCTTCACCCTGTCCAACTTGCCTCAGGTGCTGATCGACAGTGTCACCCTTGGCTTTGTCTATGCCGCCATCGCCCTCGGCTACTCGATGGTGTATGGCGTTCTCGAGTTCATCAACTTCGCCCACAGTGAGATCTTCGCCACCGGCGCCTTCATCGGCGTCGAATTCCTGATCATCCTCGAAGGCGCTGGCCGACTGGACGGGATCGGCAATCTCCTGGCCTACACATGGCTGGTCGTGGCGATCATCCTGGGGATGCTGGGCGCCGGCCTGCTGGCGACCGGCGTCGAGCGGATTGCCTACCGCCCGCTGCGGGGCGCCCCGCGCCTCGTCCCCTTGATTTCCGCCATCGGCGTCTCCTTCTTTCTGCAGGACGCGATCCGGATGATCGAGAGCCTGACCACCGGGCAGTTTCACCGCATCATCCCGACCTTCGGCAACTTCGACCAACGCATCATGCTCGGGAACATCCCGCTCTCGAGCGGGCCGATCCTGATCGGCATCCAGGTCAAGTCGGTGATCGTCATTGTGGCCGCCATGCTGATGCTCATCGGGCTGAACTTCCTGGTGAACGCCACGAAAGTTGGCAAGGCTATCCGGGCTGTGGCGGCGGACCGGCCGACGGCCAGCCTGATGGGGATCAACGTCAACCGCATCATCTCGCTGACCTTCCTCGTCGGGGGCGCACTGGGCGGCGCGGCCGGGGTGCTGTACGCGCTCAAGTTCACCCGGATCGATCCTTTCGTCGGCTTCTTCCCCGGCCTGAAGGCGTTCACGGCTGCGGTCCTGGGTGGCATCGGGAATCTGACCGGCGCGCTTCTGGGCGGCGTCGTCCTGGGCATGCTGGAGAACTTCGCCGGTGCCTATCTCTCGGCCTTCACCATGGGAGCAGCCGGCGCCGAGTACAAGGACATCCTCGCATTCGCCATCCTGATCCTGGTGCTGATCTTCCGGCCCTCCGGGCTGCTCGGCGAACAGGTTGGGCAGAAGGCGTAGGCATGATGATCCAGACACGCCTCCAACGGACCACACGTGCGCTGATCCAGCGCCTCAGCCAGGGACGGGTGGCGTACATCCTGGCGATCGCCTACATTGCCTTGGGGACGCTGCTGGTCTACTTGAGCCCACGCTCGCTGATTGCGTTTCTGATCTTCGTCTCCTCAGCGCTTCTGATCTACTACGTCAGGATTGGCAAGGTAGCCAAGCTCTCCCTGGCGATCCTGATGGCCGTCGTGCTGCTGCCGATTGTCGGCGTGCGCAACATCTTCTACCTCGAGGTTGCCTTCCAGATCAGCGTCTTCGCCGCGCTGGCGCTCGGCCTCAATATCGTGGTCGGCTTCGCCGGCCTGCTCGATCTGGGGTACGTCGCCTTCTACGCCGTCGGGGCCTACCTGTGGGCTTTCTTCGGCTCGCAGCAGCCCACGCTACTCCACGCCATCCCCGGTACGGCGCCGCCCGGCGCGCACTTCGTGATGTCGGGCAACATGTTCTATCTGTTCGTCATCCTCGGGCTGGCGGTGGGCGCGCTTACCGGGATTGTCCTGGGCCTGCCGGTGCTTCGCTTGAGAGGCGATTATCTGGCGATCGTCACGCTTGGCTTCGGCGAGGTCATCCGCGTGCTGGCCAACAACCTCGACAAGCCGCTCAACCTGACCAATGGCCCCCAAGGAATCACGCCTATCCAGCGGCCGACGCTCCCGGCCCCGCTGCTGGATGCGATCCGTGTCGTCCTGGATCCGCTCGTCGGGCGGCGGGTGACGGATGCCCAGTTCTACAACTTGTTCTTCTACTTCGCTGCCCTGGTAGTTGTCGTCATCGTAATCACCGTCGCCCGCCGGCTGGACGACTCCAAGATCGGCCGGGCGTGGACGGCAATCCGCGAGGACGAGGTGGCCGCCATCGCCATGGGCGTCCCGCTGGTGCGGATGAAGCTGTACGCCTTCGCCGCCGGTGCCTCGTTCGCCGGCGCGATGGGGGTGTTGTTCGCCGCCAGCCGCACTTTTGTCAGCCCCGAATCCTTCTCCTTCATGCAGTCCATCGGCGTCCTGTCGATGGTCATCCTGGGCGGGATCGGGAGCATCCCGGGCGTGATCGTCGGCGCGGCCGTCGTGATCATCCTCAACCTCCAGGTGCTGCAGGGGCTATCCTTGTTCCTGAGCGAGCTCCGCCAGAGCGACGCCGTCATCCCGATCATCAACTTCGCCTGGAAGGATCTGTCCAACCAGCTCGATCCAGCCAAGTACCAGCGCATGCTGTTCGGGATCATCCTGATCGTCATGATGATCTACCGGCCGGCCGGGTTGATCCCCGCCGCTCGGCGGAAGAATGAGCTGATGAAAGAGGACGCGGCGGAAGCGTTGGACGAAAACGGACAGGTGAACGATGGCACTGCTTGAGGCCCAGCACGTCACCAAGCGATTCGGCGGGCTGACGGCCGTCAGCCGCATGGACTTCGTCCTGGACGAGGGGCGGATCGTCAGCATCATCGGCCCGAATGGCGCCGGCAAGACGACCTTCTTCAACAGCCTGACCGGGATCTACCGTCCCGAAGAGGGCGACATCCACTTCGACGGCAAACCACTGATCGGCCTGCGTTCGGATCAGATTGCCGCGCGTGGGATCTCGCGCACGTTCCAGAACATCCGCCTCTTCGGCAATATGACCGTCATCGAGAACATCCTGGTCGGCATGCACACCCGGCTCCGGCAGGGCATGGTGCAGGCCCTCAGCCGAGGCCGCGCCTTCCACGAGGAAGAGGCACAGGCCAAGGTGCAGGCCCGTACGTTCATGGACTTCGTCGGACTGTCCGGCGTCGGCGACGAACTGGCCCGCAATCTGCCGTACGGGCTTCAGCGTCGAGTCGAGGTCGCCCGCGCTCTGGCCGCCCAACCCCGACTGCTGCTTCTGGACGAACCGACGGCAGGCATGAACCCCAACGAGACCGACGAAGCCGTCAGCCTGTTCCGGAGGGTGCGGGACGAACTGGGAGTCACGCTGCTGCTGATCGAACACGACATGCGCGTGGTCATGGGCATCTCCGAGCGCATCACGGTCATGGACTACGGTGAGGTGATCGCCGAGGGCCTGCCGGCCGAGATCCGCAAGAACCCGCGCGTCGTCGAAGCCTACCTCGGCCGCGGCATTTCCGAGCAAGCTGCCGCCTAGGAGAGCGCCGTGAGTCTGCTGGCCCTCGACAACGTCCACTCCTACTACGGCCGCATCCACGCCTTGCGCGGCATCTCGCTTCACGTCGACGAAGGCGAGATCGTGACACTTATCGGCGCCAACGGGGCCGGCAAGAGCACGACGCTACGCAACATCTCCGGCCTGGTCCACCCGCGCTCGGGCAAGATCCGCCTGAAGGAACGCGACATCACCGGCCTCCCGGCGCACGAAATCGTCGCCGCCGGCGTGGGCCACGTCCCTGAAGGGCGCGGCATCTTCCCTCGCCTCACCGTGCGCGAGAATCTCGAGATGGGCGCCTACACCGTGTCCAATCCTGCGGAGGTCCGGCGCCGGTTGGAGTTCGCCTTCGAGCTCTTTCCTCGCCTGCGCGAACGGATCGACCAGAAGGGCGGCACCCTGTCCGGCGGGGAACAGCAGATGCTCGCCACGGCGCGAGGCTTGATGCTCAAGCCTCACATCCTGCTCATGGATGAGCCGTCGATGGGGCTGGCCCCCGTCCTGGTGGAAGCCATCTTCAAGGTGATCCGTGAGCTCAACCAGAACGAAGGCACGACCATTCTGCTGGTTGAGCAGAACGCTCACATGGCGCTGCGGGTTGCCAACCGCGGTTACGTGCTGCAGACCGGCGCCATCGTCCTGGAGGACACGGCCGCCAACCTGCGCGCCAACGACATGGTGAGGAAGGCGTATCTGGGGGAGCACTAGCTGGAAGCGATCAGCGATCAGCGATCAGCTATCAGCTTCCAGCACTCGGGTGGTAGCCACCTGCTCCTCAGCCTCCACCGTCCAGCTTGGGATCGTCTTCAACCCCCATTGTGCGCCCCATCTCGATCGCCGGTCGCTCGCCGCACTATCCCGTGGCCCCGGCCGCGCTTCGTCGCCTGCCGCCGGCCGAGCTCCGATCTCTGATCACCGAACTCGGACCACGGACCGCCTGCCGCTGACCGCCGATCCCCCTCGCGGTTACAATCAACCTCATGAACGCCGAGATTATCGCTATCGGGACCGAGCTGCTGCTGGGTGAGATCGTCGACACCAACACGGCGGTGATCGCACGCGCCCTGCGTTTGATCGGCATCGACCTGTACCGCACGGCCATCGTCGGCGACAACCCCGAGCGCATCGCCCTTGCAGTCCGCGAGGCGCTTGGCCGCTCGGATGCCGTGATCACAACCGGCGGGCTCGGCCCGACCGTCGACGACGCCTCGCGCCAGGGAGTTGCGCTGGCCGTCGGCGTGCCGACGGAGTTCCGCCCCGAGCTGTGGGAGCAGATCCAGGAACGCTTCGCCCGCTACGGCCGCACGCCGACTGACAACAATCGGCAGCAGGCGATGCTCCCGGCCGGCGCGCTGGCGGTGGAGAACCCCGTGGGTACGGCGCCCGCCTTCATCGTCGAGACGCCCTCGTCGGCTGTGATCTCTCTTCCCGGCGTGCCGGGTGAGATGAGCTACCTCCTAGAGACGGCTGTCCTGCCCTACCTGCGCCGCCGTCTCGGCCTGAGCGCCATCATCAAGTCGCGGGTGGTGAAGACCGCCGGCACGGGCGAGTCGTGGCTCGACGAGCGCATCGCCGATCTCGAGCGGTTGTCCAACCCAACCGTTGGCCTCTCGGCGCACCCCGGGCAGGTCGATGTGCGCATCACCGCCAAGGCCAGCTCTGAAGCGGAAGCCGATCGGATGCTGGCGGAGATCGAGGCGTCGCTGCGCCAGCGGCTGGGTGCGGCGGTCTTCGGCGTCGATTCCGAGGCGCTGGAGGGCGTGGTCGCCCGGCTGCTCTCCACACGGGCCTGGCGTCTGGCGCTGGTTGAGCACGGGACGGGCGGCGCGCTGGCGGGGCTGATGGCGACCGAGGGCGGCGTCTTTGCCGGTGGGCACCTGTTGTCGGAACGCGTGAATGCGGCAGCGCTGCCGGCGCTGGTTGACCATGCGCGGCAGGAGTTCGGCGCGGCGATCGGGTTGGGCGTCCTCGCCTGGCGCGACGGCGAGCGCCAGATGATGGCCTTCCACCTGGCAATGCCCGAGACGAACGAGGACGCCGAACGCAGCTACGGCGGCCCGCCAGATAATGCCGCCCGCTGGGCGGTGAGCATGGCGCTCGACTTCCTGCGCCGGCGCCTTGCTTGACAGCCCCCGCGCCGGTCCTTATAATCGCCGAGGTAGGTGCGGGTGTAGCCAAGTGGTAAGGCAGTAGCTTCCCAAGCTACCATTCGTGGGTTCGAGTCCCATCACCCGCTCTATGCAGGCCCTCTCCGGAGGGCCTGTTTCGTTTCGCGGGCAAGCGTCGGGGGGGCTGTGACCCAACGCCGAGGGTGGTGCCCTGGGTGGGTGGGCTCGTTGCAGGTCAAGCCGCTGTGGTCCTCTGGCATCTTGCGCGGCAGTTGTGAGTGTGGCAACGAGCGCGAGAATCGCCTGCCTCCTAGCTCAATGAATGGGGCGGGACCATGGGCCGATTCGAGGTGTACACGGACAG
>Ga0209253_10001096_pt1 | contig 23632 bp, 24 predicted proteins | sample FrelakmetBRP12BR_FD_187145 | JGI IMG/M metagenome (GOLD analysis project Ga0209253, IMG submission 187145) | Freshwater lake sediment microbial communities from the University of Notre Dame, USA, for methane emissions studies - BRP12 BR (SPAdes)... | ecosystem: Environmental > Aquatic >...
GGACCACTGCCAATGCACTCGCGGCGACCAGCGCACGCTCGCGCTGCTCGCGCAGCCGGCCCGTGGGAAACGCGAGCATCAACCAGATCAGCAGCACTTCGATGACCGGCCCCGCCACGCGTGCCAGCGTGAACAGATAAGGGTCGGGCGAGGCGGCAAACGCGCGGGTGCCATAGACGCAGGCCAACACGAACATCAGCGTCCCGAGCATTCGCTCCGGGTAACGCAATCGCACGGCGACCGCGACGCTCCACACCAGCACGAGCCCGACGCCGGACTGCAAGGCGAGGCGCATGCGATCAGGGCTCGGCCCTTCCAGGACCACGACCATCGCGCCGGCTGCAAGGGCCAGGCCCGGCGCCCACGGCAGGAGTCGGGTGCGAAGCCCGGGCTTCATGCCTCGTGTTGCGCGAGATACAGCAACGTGGCCTGCACGCGCCGGCTGATCGCCTCGTCGTTCGCCAGCCCAAGCCGGCCGAAGATCTCGCTGACGTGCTTCTCCACGGCGCGCAAGGTCAACTCGCGGTCGCGCGCGATCGCCAGGTTGCTCTTGCCTCCCGCGACGTCGGCCATGATCTCGCGTTGGCGCGGGGTCAGATCGTCGAGCGGCGATCGCGGCCGGTGGCGCCGCCGAGCCACCAGTTCGTCGATCAGACGCGTATCGATCCGGCACTCTCCGGCGGCGACCGCGGTGATCGTCGAGACCAGGTGATCGAGGTCGTGAATACGATCCTTGAGCAAATAGCCTCGGCCCCCTGCCCCTGAACCCAGCAACTCGGCAGCGTATTGCCAGTTCTCGTGCTGACTCAACACCACGACACCGATGTGCGGATGGGTCGCGCGCAGCCGCTTGGCGATCTGCATGCCCTCGTCGGTCTGCGTCGGCGGCATGCGGATGTCGGTCAAGACCACATCGGGCGGATCGGCGTCCACCGCGGCGAGCAACGAGGGCGCATCCGCATACAGACCGACCACACGAAGCTGCGGGGCCAGCCCGAGCACCTGCTGCAAGCCTTCGCGAATGAGATAGCTGTCATCGGCGATCACCACACGCAGCGCTGCCGCCGCCGGCGGCCGCGGCTCCTGGGCAATGATCGGTTGCCGTCTGCGGTGTCGACTCTCACGCAACCCTCCACCTCCTGCCCGATGGCGACGCACTCCCGTGAGTCGGAGCACGACGGGTCCGTGCGCTGAAGTCTACTCTGTGGTCACAGCGCGGCCGGATACGCCTGCGGCGCGGACGACAGGGTGCCGAAAGAGGCGCGATGGGTAGGCGGGAGATCGCGAACGCGATGTCAACGCGACAGCCAAGGGGGACCTGCGCACGCTTCGGGCCGGATGCCGGCAAGGGGCTGAAGAACCGTCGTTGCGGTTGTGCGACGGGCTGGCTGTTCCGACCCATGGGGTTCGTCCAGGTGCAGTTGGACGAAGGTCACGAATCGGGTGCTCAGCGGAGGGTGGCCTGACTCTGCTCTGCGGCAGTGCTCGGCCATAAGACGGTGCTTACGACCGGCCGGTTCGGGGCGGCGAAACCGCGAGCGCCTGCGCTGACGCGGGAGCTGACCTTTCGCTCTCTGTGGTCCGGCCAGGCAGGTTTGACGATATGTAATCGTTCGAATACAGTGCTGCCGTGTTCAGCGTCAGAGCACTCCCTGAGTTCACCTCTTGGCTCGACCATTTGGCAGACGCCTCGATTCGTGGCGTTGTGATCTCTCGGATCAAGCGGCTTGAACGAGGTCTTCTCGGCGACGTGGAGCCGGTGGGCGACGGTGTCTCCGAGCTTCGCATCCATATCGGGGCCGGATGGCGCGTGTACTTCACGCAGCGCGGTGGCCAGCTTGTTGTCCTACTGGCTGGCGGATCCAAGCGCACACAGAAGAGCGACATCAGGCACGCGAAGGCGCTCGCCGCCCGGCTGGACTGAGAGAGGAAACAATTATGAGCACGCGAATCAAGGTTGACGAACTGCCGGCATTTGATGCCGCCCCATACCTCGACAGCGACGAGGCAATTGCTTCGTACCTGACTGACATCCTGCAGGCCAACGACGCGGGACTGCTTTCCGCCGCGCTGGGTGACATCGCCCGCGCGCGTGGCATGACCGATATCGCCAAGGCGGCAGGCATCACGAGGGAAGCGCTATACAAGGCCTTGCGGCCCGGAAGCGCGCCGCGCTTCGACACCGTCAACCGTGTATGTACCGCCCTTGGCGTTCGCTTGGTGGTTCAGCCATTACCTCCGGTCCGATAGATCGGCCGACGCGCTTTGTTAAGGGTTGTCGGACACCTGCCCGCGCCCGCGGCAAGGCAGCGACCTGCATCAGCCTGAGGGCAGGTGTCGGACAGGCCTTGACAACAGCCGGGATGCTCAGGGGGCGAGCCAGAGTCCGCTTTGATGGGTATTGCCGACTTGCTTTGAGTACCAACGAAGCGGCTTCTCGCCGACGAGTGCCACACCATCAAGCTGGCCTTTCGCCCGCCACACCTGAGGCCTCGTCCTCCTCGAGCCGCACGACGGTCACCGGCACCGGACTGTGCTGCAGCAGCGCCGTGGTGACATTGCCCATCAGCGCGTTGCGCAGCCCACCGCCGCCATGCGTGCCCACCACCACGGCGTCGCATGCGTAGCGCTCGATCATCTCCACCAGCTTGGTGCTCGCCTCGCCGCCCACGACCTCACTTTCCCAGTCGACGCCGGCCGCGCTCAGCATGGCTTCGGCGCGCTGCAGCAGATCGGCACCGGCGGCGCTGCGTATCTGCTGGATCGCGTCATCGTCGTGTGCCACCACCACCTCGTACAGGCTGGCCGGCGACTGCACGTTGACCAGCACGAACTCGGCCCGCAGACCCTCCTTCACGAGTTGCAGGGCATGTGCGACGGCGCGCAGGGCATGCGGCGAACCATCGACGGGCAGCAGGATCTTCATGTGCGCTCCTTGCACTCGCCACAGGCGGACAGCCAAGTCTGCGTCCATTGCAGTGCGGCGTCCAGATGTCGCAGCGCCGCCGCGCCCGGCGGCACACCCAATTCGAATTGCTCGCCGCGGATGGCCAGCAGCGTGCAAGGCGGCGGCGCTTCGCCTTGCAGGTCGGCATACACCTGCAACAGCGCCTGCGGCGACAGGGCGTGTGTGGTGAAGCTGGCATCGCGCGCGGCCTGCAGTTGCGTCAGTTCGTACGGCGCGCGGCCACTCAGGCTCGCATCGACGAAAAGCACGCGCCGGCGGCCGACCAGGTCGAGGGCGTGTTCGATCTGCAACTGGTAGTCGTCGAGAAACTCGACCCCTGCGCCAGGCCCGATGGCGGCGCGCAGGCGTTCGACGAAGAGCAGCCCCAGCGCGTCGTCGCCGCGGCTCGGGTTGCCCCAGCCGAACACCAGCGTCGGTGCCGTCACGCGGGCCGCCCGTCCGCCGAATCCAGGTCGCGCCTGAACCCGGCTTGCTGCGACTTGACGACCCGGTCGATCATTTCACCGTCGGCACCGACCAGCGTCACCTCCAGCGGCATCTGCCCCAGCGCGTGGGTGGCGCACGACAGGCAGGGGTCGTAGGCGCGGATCGCCACCTCGATGTGATTGAGCAGGCCTTCGGTCAGCTCGCGGCCGTCGAGGTACTCGCGCGCGACCGATCGCACTGCCTCGTTCATCGCCTGGTTGTTGTGCGTCGTCGACACGATCAGATTGCACATCGTCACCAGGTCGTCGTCGCCGACTTCGTAGTGGTGGATCAGCGTGCCGCGCGGCGCCTCGATCACACCGACGCCGCCGTGCCGGCGCGGCCCGCCGGCCATCAACTCGCCGGCCAGGATGTCGGGGTCGTCGAGCAGCTCTTCGATCACCTCGATGCAGTGCAGCACCTCGATCATGCGCGCCCAGTGGTAGGCCAGCGTGGCGTGGATCGGCTCGCCCTTGCCCCAGGCGATGAACTCGCGGCGCTGGCCCTCGGCCAGCGGGGTGGGGATGAAGTCGCAGTTCTGCTGGCGCGCCAGCGGGCCGACGCGATACCAGCCGGTTTCGCGGCCCAGCGTCTTCAGGAAAGGAAACTTCATGTAGGTCCAGGGTTTCACTTCCTCTTCGATCAGGTCGAGGTAGCCCTGGTCGCTGGCGCCGTCGAAGAGGATCTTGCCGGCCGCGTCGCGCGCGCGGATCACGCCGTCGTACAGGTCGAGCGCCCCGTCGGCGCGCACCAGCGACAGCATGTTCGAGCGGAATGCGCCGAAGCTCGCGTACAGCGCCGGGTTCTGCGCGTGCAGTTGCTTGACGATGTCGACGGCGTCGCGCGCCCAGGCCTTCATCTGCGCCACGTCGCGCTGCAACAGGGCGCGGTCGTCGGCACTGACATGCTTGTTGACCCCGCCCGGCACCGAGCCGGTGCCGTGCACGCGCTTGCCCGCGGTGGCGCGGATCACCTCCTGGCCGAACTTGCGCAACAGCACGCCCTTCTTCGCGATGTCGGGGTGTGTCTGCGCCACGCCGACGATGTTGCGCCGGTTCACTTCGGAGTCGAAGCCGAACAGCAGGTCGGGCGACGACAGGTGGAAGAAGTGCAAGGCGTGCGATTGCATCACCTGGCCGTAGTGCATCAGGCGGCGGATCTTGTCGGCCGACGGCGTCACGGGCACGGCGCCGACGACGCGGTCCAGCGCCTTCGATGACGCCAGGTGGTGCGATACCGGGCAGATGCCGCACAGGCGCTGCACCATCACCGGCACTTCCCAGTAGGGCCGGCCTTCGATGAACTTCTCGAAGCCGCGGAACTCGACGATGTGCAGCCTGACCTGCTGCACATGGTTGCGCGCATCGAGCAGGATCGTGACCTTGCCATGGCCTTCGACGCGCGAGACCGGGTCGATCGCGACGCGGCGCAGGCCCTGGGCCTGGGGGGCGGTTTCTAGCGATGAAGTCATGGTCAGTCGTACCGCACCAGGCCGTGGCCGAGGTGCGGCGTGCGCCCGGCCATCAGATCGGTGAGAAAGCTCCAGAACGCGTCGGCCGACGGCGGGCAGCCGGGCAGGAAGTAGTCCACATGCACCACCTCGTGGATCGGGTGCACCTTGTTCAACGGCAGCGGCAGCTCGGGGTCGTTGGGGATGCCGCTGCCCGCGCTCAGGCCCGGGCGGCTGCGGTACACGTCGACCAGCATCTTGCCCAGATCGAGGTGGTTGCGCTGCGCCGGCAGGCCGCCGGTGATGGCGCAGGCGCCCACGGCCACGATCGTCTTGCAGTGCGCGCGGAACTCGCGCAGCACCATCACGTTCTCGGCATTGCACAGGCCGCCCTCGATCAGGCCGATGTCGCAGTGGCCCACCTCCTTGATGTCGGTCAGCGGCGAGCGGTCGAACTCGATGTGTTCGAGGAGTTCGAACAGCCGCTCGTCAATGTCGAGGAACGACATGTGGCAGCCGAAGCAACCGGCCAGCGACACAGTGGCCACTTTCAGCTTGCGCGGTCCGTGCGGCATCACCGGCAGCGTCACGATCGGTCACCTTCGATCTGTTCCGATACCGGCCGGGCGTCGAAACGCCGTTGCCCGATCGGGATCACGAAGCCGCGCCGCTTCGGCAGGATCACGCCCACCGGGCAGATGTCGGCGGCGCGGTCGGTCAGCGCCATCGCGGTATCGGCCAGACGCCCGCTCTCGCTGTTGACCAGCAGGTGCGTCGCGATGCCGTGGCCGCCGATCGCGAACACGTTCTTGCCGTCGACGTCGCGGCTGGCCTTCACGCACAGCTCGCACAGGATGCAACGGTTGAAGTCGAGCAGGATGTCCGGGTGGCTCGCATCGACCGGCCGGTCGGGGTAGAACTCCTCGAAGTGCGGGCCCTCCATGCCCATCTGGTAGGCGGTGGCCTGCAGCAGGCAGTGGCCGCTCTTCTCGCAGCTCGGGCAGAAATGGTTGCCTTCGACGAACAGCATCTGCAACAGCGTCTTGCGGTGTGCGTTCAGCTCGTCGGTATTACTCTGCACGTCCAGCCCGGCCGCGGCGTGCACGGTGCAGGCGGCGCCGGCGCGGCCGTTCACCTTGACGCTGCACACGCGGCACGAGCCATGCGCCGCGAAGTCCGGGTGCCAGCACAGATGCGGTATGTAGCGGCCGGCGCGCGTGGCCGCCTGCAGGATCGTCTCGCCAGGGTTGAACGGCAGGTCCTCGCCGTCGAGCGAAAAACTGTTCTCCTGGTCGTCGGGGGCGTTCACGGCTGGTTCTCCAGGTGGGCGCCGGCATCGTCGCGCCCGGTCATGCGGCGCGCGATCGACAGCTCGGCGTCGAGGTCGAAGCCGGGTTCGAAGTACAGCGACTTCAGGTGCTTCTCGTAGGCCGGGCGGAACTTCGCGATCGTGTCGCGCAGCGGGTTGCAGGCCGTGGCGCCGAGGCCGCAATGGGTGGCCGTGTGCATCAGCTTGTCGAGTTCGAACAGCACGTCGATGTCGTGCCGCGAGCCGTGGCCCGCGGCCAGCTTGTCCATGCGCCTGACCACCAGCGCCGTGCCCACGCGGCACGGCGTGCAGAAGCCGCAACTCTCGTGGGCAAAGAAATGCGCGAACCCGCGCGCCACCTCGAACATGTCGCGGCTGCGGTCGAACACCATGAAGGCGCCTGCGGTGGGCACATCCTCGAAGGCGATGCGCCGGCCGAACTCGAAGGCCGACAGGCACACGCCCGACGGCCCGCCCACCTGCACCGCCTGCGTGTCGAGCGCGCCGCAGTCCTCCAGGATGCGGCCGATGCGGGTGCCGAACGGGTATTCGTACAGGCCCGGGCGTTCGCAGTCGCCCGACACCGAGTGGATCTTGGTGCCGGTGGATTTCGGCGTGCCGATGCCGGCCCACCAGTCACCGCCCTGCAGCGCGATGCGCGCGGCGGCGCAGAAGGTCTCGACGTTGTTGACGATCGTCGGATGCCCCAGGTAGCCCCGCTCCACCGGGAACGGCGGGCGCACGCGCGGGGTGCCGCGCTTGCCTTCGAGCGACTCGATCAGCGAGGACTCCTCGCCGCACACGTACGCGCCGGCACCCACATGGATCGCGATGTCGAAGTCGAAGCCCTCCCGGCCGAGGATGGCCGGGCCCAGCAGCCGCGTGTCGCGCCGGCGCTGCAGCACGGCGAGCAGCGGCTCGAGCAGGAAGCGGTATTCGCCGCGCAGGTAGACCAGGCCGCGCCGCGCGCCGATGATGTGCGCGGCCACCGTCATGCCCTCGAACACCGCGTCGGCGCAGCGCGTCAGCAGCACGCGGTCCTTGAAGGTGCCGGGCTCGCCTTCGTCGGCGTTGCACACCACGACATGCTCATGCCCGGGCGCGTTGCGGCACAGCTCCCACTTGAGGCCGGTGGCAAAGCCGGCGCCGCCGCGGCCGCGCAGGTTGGAGCGCTTGATCTCGGCCAGCGTCGCCTCGCTCCCGCGCGCCAGCGCCGCCGCCAGCGCGGCACCCGGCGCCGCGGGCTCGCCCAGCAGCACGTCGGCGCGCCGGATGTTGTCTTGCACCTCGAACCACTCCGCGGGCCACTGCGGCACCGGCACGCGGGCGCGGATCAGGCCGGCCAGTTGCGCGACCCGCGTGGCATCGAGACGGGTCACGACCTGGTGGTGATTGATCAGCAGCGCGGGCCCCTGGTCGCACAGTCCGGTGCACGAGGTGCGGTCCACGCTGACCAGGCCGTCCTCGCCGAGACGGCCCGGGGCCACGCCGAGCCTGCGGCACAGGTCGGCCATCAAGGCCTCGCTGCCGAGCATGCGGTCGGTGACGCTGTCGCTGAACAGCACGCGGTAGGCGCCCACCGGCCGGGTGTGGAAGAAGCGGTAGAAGCCCGCCACGCCCTCGACATGCGCAAGCGTCAGACCGAGCGCGGCGGCCACCTGGCTCAGGCTGTCGCGCGGCAGCCAGCCGTGCAGTGCCTGCAGATCGCGCAGAATCTGCACCAGCGCATGCGGGTCGAGGCCGTGCCGGCCCAGCAGGGCAGACAGGTCCGCGGCCGTGGCGGACGAATGGTGTGGGCCGCGTGGGGTAGTCATGTGAGACTGCGCGTCGACAGCATGCCATCATTGTCGACGACACGGGCAACAGCGCCCCGCGCGACAAGATGACCGGAGCTGGCATGCGAGTGGGATTGTTCGTGACCTGCCTGGCCGACCTGATGCGGCCGAGCGTCGCCTTCGCGGCCGTCAAGCTGCTGGAGGACGCCGGTTGCATGGTCGAGGTGCCCGCGGGCCAGACCTGCTGCGGGCAGCCGGCGCTGAACAGTGGCGACAGCGTCGACGCACGCGCGATCGCGCAGCGCGTGATCGCCGCCTTCGACGGCTTCGACGCCGTCGTCGGCCCGTCGGGTTCGTGCATGGGCACCTTGCGCCACGACTACCCGGCGCTGTTCGCCGACGATCCGGCCTGGCGCGCACGCGCCGAGAGCCTGGCGCAACGCAGCCACGAACTGCTCAGCTTCCTGGTCGACGTGCTGAAGGTCGAGCGTGTCGACGCGCGCTACGACGGCAAGGTCACCTACCACGACAGTTGCGCCGGGCTGCGCGAGATGGGCGTGCGCGATCAGCCGCGCAAGCTGCTGGCCGGCGTGCAGGGCCTCGAGCTGGTGGAGATGCGCGGCACCGAGGAGTGCTGCGGCTTCGGCGGCACGTTCTGCGTGAAGTACCCCGAGATCTCGACCAAGATGGTCGACGACAAGATCGCCCACATCGAGGCCAGCGGCGCCGGCACGGTGGCGGGCGGCGACCTCGGCTGCCTGCTCAACATCGCCGGCCGCATCAAGCGACGCGGTTTGCCGGTGCGCGTGGTCCACACCGCCGAGTTGCTGGCCGGCATGGGTGCAAGACCGTCGATCGGTGAACCGGAGGGCAGTTGATGCAAGCGTCCGGCACCACCTTCCCGCAGCGCGTCTCGGTCGCGATCGTCGACAAGCGGCTGCAGGCCGCGCTGGCCCGGGCCAGCGGCGGCCTCGCGCAACGGCGCGCGGCGCTGGTGGCGGCATTGCCCGAATTCGAGGCGCTGCGCGAGCGCGCGCGTTGCGTCAAGGAGCATGTGCTGGCCAACCTGGACGGCTACCTCGAACGCTACGAAGAGCAGGTCACGCGCCGGGGTGGCCAGGTGCACTGGGCGGCAACCGCCGAGGACGCGCGCGCGATCATCCTCGAGATCTGCCGCAAGGCCAATGCCAGGACCGTCACCAAGGGCAAGTCGATGGTCAGCGAGGAGATCGGCATCAACCCCGCGCTCGAAGCGGCCGGCTACGAGGTGATCGAAACCGACCTCGGCGAATACATCATCCAGCTCGCGAAGGAGCCGCCCAGCCACATCATCATGCCGGCGGTGCACATGACGCGCCAGCAGGTCGGCGACCTGTTCGATGAACACCACCGACCGCTCGGCTACACGAAGCACCTGACTGAAGTGAGCGAGATGGTCGACGAGGCGCGCCAGGTGCTGCGCGGGCATTACTTCCGCGCCGATGTCGGCATCACCGGCGGCAACTTCCTCGTCGCCGAGACCGGCTCATCGATCATCGTCACCAACGAAGGCAACGGCGACCTGACTCAGACGCTGGCGCGCGTGCACATCGTCACCAGCGGCATCGAGCGCGTGGTGCCGACGCTCGAGGATGCGACCACCTTCCTGCGCCTGCTCGCGCGCAGCGCGACCGGACAGGAGACCGAGTGCTACACCACGGTGAGCACCGGCCCGCGCCGCGCCGACGACCTCGACGGCCCGCAGGAGTACCACGTGGTGCTGGTCGACAACGGCCGCTCGAAGATGCTCGGCGGGCCGTTCCGCGAGATGCTGCGCTGCATCCGCTGCGGCGCGTGCCTGAACCACTGCCCCGTCTACACCTCGATTGGCGGACATGCCTACGGCTGGGTCTATCCGGGTCCGATGGGCTCGGTGTTGACGCCGCTGATCAACGGCATCGACAAGGCGTACGACCTGCCCAACGCCTGCACGCTGAACGGCCGCTGCCAGGCGGTGTGCCCGGTGAAGATACCGTTGCCCGGGCTGCTGCGCGAACTGCGCCGCCAGCAGTTCGAGAGCGGCTTGACGCCGGCGCCGATCCGCTGGGCCTTGCAGGTCTGGGCGGCGCTGGCCAAGCGGGCGCGGCTGTACCACTGGGCGACACGCATCGCGATCCCTCTGTTGAGCCGCCTTGGCCGGCGCCGCGGCGCCTTGTCGTGGCTGCCGCTGGCGGGCGGCTGGACCGGCACGCGCGACCTGCCCGCGCCGCAGGGCGGCACGTTCCAACAGGCCTGGCGCAAACGGCGCAGGGGGCAGCGATGAGCCCGCACGGCCACCCGAAGGACGAATGTTTCCGCCCGGCGCGACGGCGCGCAGCGGCCAGGGTGCAACCATGAGCGCCATCGAAGGCAGCGACCGTGAACGCGTGTTGAGCGAGATCCGCCGGTCGCTCGGACGCACGGCGCCCGCGCGCGAGCCGATCGTGCCGCTGTCCGGCGTCGGCCCGCGGCCCGCGTACGAAGGCGATGCGGTCGAGCGCTTCGCGGCCAAGATGCGCGAGAAGTCGGCCACCGTGGCGCGCATCGATTCGCTGGCCCAGGTCGGCGCCGAGGTGGCGCGCTTCGTCGCATCGGTCGGCGCAGCGCAACGCCTGTGCGTCTCGAAAGCGCTGGCCGCCATCGACTGGCCACCGGGGTTCGAGGTCGAGCACCGCGCGGCCCGGCGCGACGACGAAACCAGCGTGACGCCCTGCTTCGCCGCCGTCGCCGAGTCGGGCGGCATCGTCACGTTCTCGGGCCCCGAGACGCCGAGCACGCTGAACTTCGTGCCCGACAACCACATCGTCGTCGTGCACGCGGCGCAGGTGGTGCGTCACTTCGAAGACATCTGGGCGCTGTGGCGAGCCTCGGGCCGGCCGCTGCCGCGCACCGTCAACATCATCTCGGGGCCCTCGCGCACCGCCGACATCGAGCAGACGATCCAGCTCGGCGCGCACGGGCCGCGCCGGCTGCACATCGTGCTGGTCGCAAACTGAAGGGCCGTCGCTCGAGGGGGCTTGCACCATGCGCACCATCGTCCTTGCATTCCTCTGCGCGCTGGCGCCCTTCGCAGCCGCCCAACCGGTCCTCAAGGCCACGCAGGTCGCCGAGTTCTCCGACGGCCTGTCGCAGCCGCACGACGCGGCGTTCTCACCGGACGGCAGGCTCATCTATCTGACCGACATGCGCAACAGCCGCATTCGCGTGCTCGAGGCGATGACGCTCAAGCTCGTCGGCACCTTCGGCGAGCGCGAGCTTTCGAATCCGCACGACGCCGAGTTCGACCGCGCCGGGCGGCTGCTGGTGGCCGACACCGGCAACGACCGCATTGCCATCTACGAGGTCAAGGGTGCGCAGGCCAAACTGATCGGTGAGCTGAAAGGCCTCGCCGGCCCCGAGGGCGTGGCGGTGGCTCGAGACGGGCGGGTCGTCGTGACCAACACGCGTGGCGCCACACTGAGCGTGTTCCGCGACGGCAGGCTGGAGCGCACGGTCGGCGGCCGCGGCTCGCGCGACGGCGAATTCGCCAACCCGCACGATGTCGAAGTGGCCGCCGACGGCAGCTTCTACGTCGTCGACTCGGGCAACGACCGCGTGCAGGTGTTCGACGCCGAACTCAGGCACCGCGCCACCTTCGGCGCGGCACTCAAGCTGAACGGCCCGAAATACCTCGCCTTCGACGGCGACCGGATCTGGCTCGCCGATGAGGACAACCACCGGATCCTGCTGCTGGATCGCGCGCACCAGCCCCTCGGCGTGCTCGGCACCGGCAGGCGCGGCCGCGGCGCCGGCGAATTCCACAAACCCGAGGCCGTGCTGGCGCGCGCTCCCCACGTCTGGGTCATCGACACCTACAACGACCGCATCGTGCTGTTGCGCGTCGAATAGATCAGGCGCGATGGACAGGGACGAGGAACGCCGCGTCGAGGGCCTGAGCCCGTTCGAGCTGAAGAACCGGCTGGTCGAGCTCGCCAAGCACCGCGGCGAGCGCGTGATGCTCAACGCCGGGCGCGGCAACCCGAACTGGATCGCGCTCGAACCGCGCGCCGCCTTCTTCCGTCTCGGTGAATTCGCCCTCACCGAAGCGCAGCGCGCCGCGGTCGGTGCCGGTTTCGGCGGCCTGCCGAAGAAGGCCGGCGTCGCCGCTCGCCTGCAGGCCTTCCTCGGCGAACGCAAGGGCGCCCCGGGCCACGCGCTGCTGGAGCGTGGCATCGCCTACGCGCGCGATGTACACGGGCTGGTGCCGGATCTGCTGGTCGGCGAATGGGTCGACGGCGTGCTCGGCGACCACTATCCGCTACCGGTGCGAATGCTCGCGCATGCGCGGGTGCTGGTGCGCGCGCATCTCGTCGCCGAGCTGTTCGGCGGCGATGCGGCAACGGGTCGCTTCGACCTGTTTGCCGTCGAGGGGGCGAGCGCGGGCATCACCTATGCCTTCCAGTCGCTCGTGCACTCGGGCCTGCTCGCACCGGGCGACCGCATCGCGCTGGGCGTGCCGATCTTCACGCCCTACATCGAGGTGCCGCGCCTGCCCGAGTACCGCTTCGAGCTGGTCGAGGTGGCCCAGGACGAGGCCGCCGGATGGCGCTACCCGGCGGCGCAGATCGACAAGCTGCGCGATCCGCGTGTGAAGGCGTTCCTCGCGGTGAATCCGTCGAACCCCACCGCCGTCGCGATGGATCCGGCGACGGTCGCGCGCATCGGTGCGGTCGTGCGCGACCGGCCCGACCTGATCGTGATCACCGACGATGTCTACGCCTCGTTCATCGACGGCTTCCGCTCGCTGGCGACGGTGGCGCCGAGGAACACCATCGTCCTGTATTCGTTCTCGAAGTACTGGGGTGCGACCGGGCTGCGCCTCGGCATCGTCGGCCTGCACGAGTCCAACGCGCTCGACGCGCGCCTGGCTGCCGCGCCCGGCGCCGCGCTGGCATCGGCCCGGGCTCGCTACGGCGCGGTCTCGACGGCGCCCGAGCGTCTGAAACTGATCGATCGCATGGTGGCCGACAGCCGCGCGGTCGGACTGAACCACACCGCCGGGCTGTCCTCGCCGCAGCAGGTGCAGATGACGCTGTTCGCGCTCGACGGACTGCTCGACACCGCCGGGGCGCGCAAGCGACAGACCCGCGCGATCGTCCACGGGCGCTTCGAGCGGCTCTACCGGGGCGCGGGGCTGGCGCCTCCCGACGACCCGCTGCTGACCCGCTATTACGCGACGCTGGACATCCCCTCGCTGGCACGATCGCGCTACGGCGACGCGTTTGCCGATTGGCTGCTGGCCAGCCACGAACCGATCGACTTCGTCGTCCGCCTGGCCGAGGAGCGCGGCATCGTGCTGCTCGACGGCGGAGGCTTCGATGCACCGAGGATGTCGGTGCGCGTCTCGCTCGCCAACCTGCCCGACGAGGCCTACGAGCCGATCGGCCATGCGATCGCCGGCCTGCTCGCCGACTACCATGCCCGCTGGCAAGCAAGTCACGCCAGCAGCGGCTGACCAGGCTCCAGGGCAATCAGCCCGACGTCCCGCTTGTCGAGTGGGGTCGGTTGGCGTTTGTGCATCGCTTGAAGGTCATGCCTCTTCGTCGCGGCAAGATCTTCCGACTACTCGCCCTTCAGCCATCGCATGCCTTCGACCATCGGGTGCCACCCGAACACGAGCGTGACCATGAAACCGTCCATGCGCAGGTCGGTGGGCGCGCTGTCGTTCGCGGTCGACTTGTAGCCGACCGTGAGATTCAGGTTCTCGTTGACCGTATTGCCGAGCGCGAGCCCCACGCCGACATTGTTGAGCTTGCCGCCCTGAACACCGTTGATGCTCGACCCGCTGCCCTTGTACCAGGTGAGGTCGAGCCCGCCCCGGAATTTCTCGGTGAAGTCGCGCGTCAGGTGCGCATCGAGCTTAAACATCGGGTCGGTCTTCAGCGTCTGGCCGACGAAGTTGTCGTTGGTGCCGAACAGCCATACGGCGGGCAGGAGTTCCAGCGTCGTGCGCCGGCCTGGGACGCGGCGCGGCGGCCGGTCGTGGGCAGCCCGCAGGCGCAGCCGGACCACCCTGATTCGGTGGTCACGCCGTGGTCGGTCGATGCCGAGGAATACGGCTGCTTCTTGACCAGGGTGTGGGACGAGTGGCTCGCCCGCGATCTCGGCAAGGTGCTGGTCAACTTCTGCGAAACCCTGGTCGTCCAGCACACGGGGGCTGCCATCGCAGATCTGCATCCACCACGAGGTCTGCGGCAACAAGAATGGCGGCGCAGTTGCGCACGACGCCGTCTGCGCCGCGGCCGCGCATGTGAGCCTTGCGGCGCACGGATACGGCGTCCGATTCAGGTCCCGTCGAGACCGGCAAGCTGCTTTGCGGGCAAGGGGTTCACTCGACTTTCACCACCACGTACTGCGCACCCGACGCCTGATAGTAGGTCGAACCGCACTGCTGCAACGTGGTGCCTTCGATCACGACGGTCGTGCAGGCCGGCGGAAGCGTGGCCACGTACGTGGTTGTCGCAACGACACGCCTCGTGGTGCGCCTGGCCACCCCGGCGACGCTCACCGGAGTCAGCGGCCTGCCGACCACGGCGTGGGCCTCTTTCATCAGTGACCCGCCCCCCGACATCCCGCCCGGGGGAAGGTCAGCGATGGCCAGCGTGAGCCCGAGCGCCATCAATCCAAGCGTTGACGTCTTCATCACTTGCCCTCCTGCCTGAACGTGATCTCGCCCATCTCGTCGACCGGAAGCGCCGCCAGCTTCTGTGCGCCCTTGGGCGCGACGAAGCTGAACCGGTTGGCTGCGAGCGCCGGCTTAAGGTTCCAATTGGTGAATTGCACGCTGAACTGCGGTGCACGGTCGATCCCAGTTGTCGTGATCACGTACTTGGTCGGCAGCGGGTTGCCTTCAGCCTTTACCCACAACTGCCAATCGACTCCGGCCTTGCGGAACGCCAGGTGGTGGCTTGCCACACCGGCGACGTATTCGACACCGTAGTAGCCGCTGCTGGTGACCCCCGAGGAAAGCACGGGATAGGGGTTGGCGAGCAGCAGGTCGCCCGCCGGCATGGGGACGCCGATGTCCCTCTCGAGCGCGGTGAGTGCGTCATCGATCTGGCCTGCAACGTCCCGCTGGATGTAGGCATTCAAGGTCTTGCCATAGAACGTCAGCGTCTTGCCGTCGAAGAAGGCCTCGGTATCGGCAAACTTCCCCCGCCGGGTCAAGTAGAAGCGCGACGGCCGCTCGAGCAGCACGCTGGCGGAGTTGACCATCTGCAGCTTCTGCCCATCCTTGGTGACTATCTCGATGCTGGCGTCCACCGAGACGCTGAAGGCCTTGGTGCCCGCGAGGAACTTGGACATGGCCTGCAGGATCTCGTCCGCATCGCGGTTGACACCGTCGGCTGCCATCGCCGGTGCAGCCAGCAGGCTCAAGACCAGGGCGAACGACGCAGCCCCCAGGCTCCGGCCGATCATCGATTCATGCTTCATCAAACCTCCTCGCCCGCAATAGCGGTCGTTCGAAAACAGTTCGCTCCCGTGCCTAGCCCGGAACCCCTTTTTTCTAGGATGGACCGGTGTCCATAGCTTCGAATTGATCTTGCGCAGGTTTGCCGTGTGGCTCCAGGACAATGCTCACTCGAGTTCGCACCCTCGCGTCTTGACTATGCGCACCGAGTGCCACGTCTTCGTCTGGCTGTGCGCTGCAATGTGCGTCGCGTTGCCGTCGACGGCCAGCGCCCAGCAGCCGGTGGCACCGGAACGGAACCAGAAGTACGCGCACTCAGTCAGCGTCAAGGCCTATTCCTGCGTGGATCCATCCGATGCCACGTCGCGCCGCTGGTTTCAGGACGGGCCCTGCAAGCTGCCCATGTACCACCTGGCGCTCACAGGCGCTCCGAGGTTCGACGAGCCGACACGCTGGCCGACCTACCCACCACGGTCGCCCGCGGCGCAAGGGGGCCACGCCATGTTCTGGAGATTCCCGGTGCAGCCCCTGGGTCCGCACGAGGCACCGAGGCATAGCTGGCGGTGACCCTCGCAAGCTATCGCTGACGCGCTGACACGCCGAGCTTCGGCAGACTCTGGCGAAGGGCCTGGAGCATCGGCCCGGTCTGCGGTTGTCCTTCTCGTACTTGAGCATGGCTTCAATCAAGTTCGCGGGACGTCGTGGCGTCTGGCCGAAGTCGCAGACAGGCTGCTCTTCTGCGCCTGCACAGGCGCAATGGAAAGCAAGGCCGGGTGCCCGGCGCGGCGTTGCGCGAAGTCAACGCCCATCACCCCGGCACGGCGAATACTGTTTTCGTCCGAGCGCGTGTCGGCGCCGTTTCTTGGGAGAGAGCCCGTGCAAGGCAAGGACCATCCGCTGCCGCACGACCCGACCTGGGCCCGCCTGCTCGATGTCGAGCGACGACTCGAGGCCGAGATCGCCGCCGCCGAAGCGGACGCGCGCTCGCGCGTGGCGCAGGCGCGCGCGGCCCGCTTGTCGGCCGCGCCGGATCCGCAGGCCCTGGCCGCGCTGGCCGCTGCGCAGGAACAGGCGGACCGCGAACGGCAGCGCAGCGAGCTCGAACACATCGCCGGTGAGGCCGACACGATGGTGCGCACACTGGCGCAGGCGCCCGACGCGCTGATCGACGCGCTCGCGCGGCTGGCGCTGGATGCGGTCATCACGGGCCCGGGGCCGGCGGTGCAGCAATGATCATCGAGATGGCACGCATGCGCATCGCGGGCCCGAGCCGGCAGCTCGAACCCGTGTTGCGCCTGCTTCAGGACGTCGGTGACCTGCACCTCATCGCGCCCGCGCCGCCCGGCGCGGCCCCTGCGCGGCCCGAAGGCGTCTCGCCGCGGTTCGCGCGCAACCTGCAGCGCATGCTCGGCGACGTCGACCGCGTGCTCGCCGCGCTGCCGGCCGGTGCAGCGCACGCCTCACGGTCGGCGCCGCCCGACGAATTGCCGCACGCGGCGCGGCGCGTGCGCCGACTGTGGCGCGAACTCGGCGCGCTGATGCGCGCGCGCACCGAGCTCGCCGAACAACAGGCCTTGCTGCTGCAATACCGCGCGTTCTTCGAAGCCTTCCGCCCGCTGCTGGAACGCCCGCCGCGCTGGCCCGACGCGCGGGCTTCGTTCGTGCTGCTGCGCGCGGGGGCCGGTGCGTCGGTCGCCGAACTCGAAAGCAAGGTCCGCGCGGTTGCCGGAGCCCGGCTCGAGATGCACGCGAGGCCGCTGCCGAGCGGCGAGATCGCGGTCCTGATGTTGGCAGCCGGCAGCGCCGCCAAGCAGGTCGAAGAGCTGCTTTCCGCGGCGCGCCTAGACGAGCTCCCGGCACCACGCGGGCTGGCCGAGCCCGACCTGCTGCGCGCGATGCCCGCGCTAAGGGCGCGCATCGACGAGGTCGAGGCGCAGCTTCGCGCCAACGACGCGCGCCGTGCCGACATCGCGGCGCTGGTGCGGCCCGAGCTCGAAGCGCTGCAGGCGCAGCTGCACGACCTGCTGCTGCTGGCCGAGGCACGGGCGCAGGTCCGCACCGGCGAACTGCTGTTCGTCGTCGAAGGCTGGATGCCCGAGCCCGCGGTCGCGCCGCTGCGCGCACGCGTCGCGCACGAGCTCGGAGCGGAGATCGTCGTCGCGCAGGTCGGCACCGAACCGTGGACCCGCGCCGACGCGCCGGTCGCGCTCGCCAATCCGCGGCTGTTCCGGCCCTTCGAGCTGATCACGCGCGCGTTCCCGCTGCCCCGTTACGGTTCGATCGATCCGACACCGTTCGTCGCCGTGTTCTTTCCGATGTTCTTCGGGCTGATGCTGGGCGACGTGGGCTATGGCCTGCTGCTCGCGGCGATCGCCGCCGTGCTGCGCTGGCGCTCGCGCCCGGGCAGCACCTTGCGCGCGGTCGCCGAGATGGGGTTGGGCTGCGCGCTGTTCGCGATCGCGTTCGGCGTGCTGTTCGGCGAGTTCTTCGGCAACCTCGGCGCGGTGTTCGGCATGCATCCGCTCGCGTTCGACCGCGAGAAATCCCTGGCGCCGTTCCTGATATTCACCGTCGCGCTCGGCGCCGTGCACGTCGTGCTCGGGCTCGTGCTCGCAGTCATCGGGGCCTGGCGCCAGGGGCACCGGCGGCAGGCGGTGGGGCGCGGCCTGACGATCGCGATGATCGCCCTCACCGCGCTCGCGCTGCTCGCTGCATTCCAGGTGCTGCCGGCGCGGTTCTTCACGCCGGCGGCGATTGCCGTGCTGATCGCGTTTCCGGTGCTGATCGCGCTCGAAGGCATCATCGCCGTCGTGGAACTGATGTCGGCCTTCGGTCACATCCTCTCCTACGCGCGGATCATGGCGCTCGGCACGGCATCGCTGATGCTCGCGATCATCGCCAACCGCATGGTCGGCGCGCTCGGCAGCGCGCTCGTCGGCGTGGCCTTCGCGCTGCTGTTCCACCTGGTCAATCTCGCGATCGGGCTGTTCAGCCCGACGATCCACGCGCTGCGCCTGCACTATGTCGAGTTCTTCGGCGAGTTCTACAGCCCCGGCGGCGCCACGTATCGCCCGCTGGCCCACTGGCGCGCGGCGCCGCGGAGCGCGGCCACATGAAACCGTACGCCCCGCTCCGCCACGAGCCCAGCGACACGGGGCAACGCGGTTCGCATCCGTGGACATCCCTTTCTGCGCAAGGAGAACGACGATGGATCTGATCTGGATCGTGTTTGCATCCGCCGCGGCGGTGGCCATTACCGCGCTCGCGACCGCGTGGGCGCAGGGGCGCATCGGGCCGGCCGTCGCGGCGAGCCTGGCCGAGAAACCCGAGCTCGCGACGACGGCGATCATCATGGTCGCGATTCCCGAGACGATGGTCATCCTGGGGTTCGTCGTCGCGGTGATGATCCTGCTGCGCGCCGGCGGCTGAAGGGGCTGACGGATGCGCACCGCACGGCCGCTCCGAAGGTGCGCGCTCCCCCTTGGGGGGGCGGCCCGCAGGGCCTTGGGGGCCGCATGACCGTCGACGCGCTGATCGCGCGGATGACGCAGGACGCCCAGGCGCGCATTACGGCCGTGCGCGCAGGCGCCGACACGGAGGTCGCGGCGCTGGCCGACGCGCTGGCCCAGGCCTCGTCGCGCGACCTCGAGCAGGAGCTTGCCTCGCGGCAGGCCGCGCGCCGCGGCGCCTTCGACGTCGAGCTCGCGCTCGCGCGCCGGCGCGCCGCGACGCAGGTACTGAACGCGCAGCACGCGCTCCTCGACCGCGTCTTCGCCCGTGCCGAGGCGCTCGCCGCCGACGCCGGCGCCGATCCACGCTATCTCGAATCGCTGCCGCGCCGCGTCGCCGCAGTCGCCGGCTACCTGGGCGACCGCCCGGCGAGCCTGCGCTGCCGGCCGGAACTCGCGCCGCACCTGCAACGCCTGCTCGCCGGCTTGCCGCAGTTCGAACTCGTCGCCGACGACACGCTGCCCGCGGGCTTCGTCGCTGCGGCGCGCGACGTGAGCTGCACGATCGACTGCACGCTGCCCGCGCAGTTGTCGGCGCTGCGGCCGAGGCTCGATGCCGCACTGCTGTCGCGCGTGCCGAAATGAGGACCGACTACGCGCCGCTGGACGCCCGTGCGCGCGGGATCGCGCAACATCTGTGTTCGCGCGAGGAGCTCGAGCGCTGGGCCGCTCTGCCCGACCCGCAGACCCTGGCGCGCGCACTCGAGTCGAGCGGACGGCTCGCGGCGCCCTTGCCTGAAGCCGCCGGCGCCGCCGACATCGAGGAGGCGCAGCGCCGCACCGTCGCGGACTACCTGGCCCGGCTCGGACGCTGGGCCGCACCGGCGAATCCGGTGCTCGACGCCTTCTACGCCGAACAGGAGCGGCGTTGCCTGCGCGCGCTCGTGCGCGGCGCCCTGCAAGCCGCGCCGGCCGAAGCGCGCCTCGCCGGCCTGCTGCCAACACCGCGGCTACCGGTGCCGGTGCTCGCCGAGTTCGCGCAGGCCCGCACGCCGCGCGAGATCGCGATGCGTCTGCTCGTGCTCGGCGACCCGCACGCCGAGGCGCTGGCCGCGCTGACCGCGCAGGCGCGTGTCGACCCGCTCGATGTGGAACTCGCCCTCGCGCGCGTGCTCGCCGAGCGCTGGCGCCGCGCGGCCAAGGAGGGCGACGCCGCGCTGCGCGAGTGCATACGCACCCGCATCGATCTGACCAACGCGCAGGCTGCTCTGGAGCTCGCGGGATCGCCGACCGACAGCGCGGCGCCAGCGCTGTTCATCGACGGTGGTCGCACGCTCGACCACGAGACATTCCTCTGCGCGGCCACGGCGGCCTCGTCAGAGGCCGCGGCGGCGACGCTGGCGCGCAAGTTCGCGGGCAGCGCCTTGTCCAGGCTCTTCGCGCGCCCGCCCGACGACCCGGCCCAGCTCGGCGTCGATGGGCTCGTCCACATGATCGGCGCACTGCGCCGCAAAAGCCGCGTCGAACCGCTCGGCAGCGCCCCGGTGCAACTCTTACTCGCGCGACTCGACGCGCAGAGCGCCGATATCCGGCGCCTCGCCTGGGGGCTCGCGCTCGGCGTGCCGCCCGCGGCGTTGCGCAACGCGCTGGTGACGCCATGGCACTGAGCGTGCGCGTCGTCTGCCGGCCGCAGATTGCTGCCGGATTCGAGCTGGCCGGCCTGCGCGCCGACACGGCGGTCGACGGCGCCGCTGCGCGTGTGCTGCTGGCCACGCTCGCCGAAGACCCCGGCGTCGGCATCGTGCTGCTGGAGGAGCGGCTGCAGCGCGCGCTACCGGCTGAATTCGCACAGCGTCTCGAACGCCAGCCGCGGCCGCTCGTCGCCGCGTTTCCGAGCCCGCGCTTCGAAGCCGCCGAAGCCGCCGAGGAAGCGGTGCTCGAGATCCTGCGTCGCGCAATCGGCTACCGGGTGAGGCTGCCATGAGCACACCGGGCCAGCGCCAACACCCGGAAGCTCGCCTCTTGAGCGAAGGCAGGATCACGCGTGTTGTCGGCGCCCTCGCCGAGGCCAGCGGCATGCGCGACGCGAGGCTGAACGAGCTGGTACGCGTCGGTGCCGCGGGGCTTCAGGCCGAGGTGCTGCGCGTCGCGGGCGACATCGCGACGCTGCAGGTGTTCGAGGACACCGGTGGGCTGGCGCTCGGCGAGGCGGTGCGCCGCACCGGCGGGCCACTGTTCGCCGAACTCGGCCCCGGCCTGCTCGGCACGGTGGTCGACGGCATCGGCCGCCCGCTGGCACGACTGGCCGACGCCACCGGCGACTTCGTCGCAGCCGGGGTCGAGTTGCCGACGCTCGACCGCACGCGCCGCCACGAATTCAGGCCCTCGGTCGCCGCCGGCAGCGAAGTCGGACCGGGCGACTCGATCGGCCAGGTCGACGAATGCGGACTCGCGCACGTTGTCATGGTGCCGCCGGGACGGGGCGGGCGGCTGCGCGCCATTCGTGCCGGCGCCTGGCGGGTCGACGAGGCGTTCGCCGAGTTAGACGACGGCACCCCGCTCACGCTGCTGCAGCACTGGCCGCTGCGGCGGCCGCGTCCGGCGGCGGCACGGCTGCCCTGCGACCGGCCGTTCGTCACCGGGCAACGCATTTTCGACTTCCTGTTCCCGGTGGCCGAAGGCGGCGTGGTCGCGGTGCCCGGCGGCTTCGGCACCGGCAAGACCGTGATCGAGCAGTCACTGGCCAAGTATTCCGACGCCGACGTCGTCGTCTACGTGGGTTGCGGCGAGCGCGGCAACGAAATGGCCGACGTGCTGGCCGATTTCGCCAAGCTCGTCGACCCGCGCCGCGGCACGCCGGCGCTCGATCGCACGGTGCTCGTCGTCAACACCTCCAACATGCCGGTCGCTGCGCGCGAGGCGTCGATCTATCTCGGGCTGACGATCGCCGAGTACTACCGCGACATGGGCTACCGCGTCGCGGTGATGGCCGATTCATTGTCGCGCTGGGCCGAGGCGCTGCGCGAGATCGGCTCGCGCCTGCAACAGATGCCGGGCGAGGAGGGCTACCCCACCTACCTGGCCAGCCGGGTCGCCAGCCTGCACGAGCGTGCCGGGCGCGTGCGCTGTGCCGGCGGGCCCGAGCGCAGCGGCGCAGTCACGCTGATCGGTGCGGTGTCGCCACCGGGTGGCGACTTCGCGGAGCCGGTGACGCAGGCCTGCATGCGCGTGGCCGGCGCGCTGTGGGCGCTCGATGCCGAACTTGCGCACCAGCGACAGTTCCCCGCCGTCGACTGGCATGCGAGCTACAGCCTGTACGCGCAGGCCGTGCAACCGTGGTTCGCACAGGCCACCGACGCGCGCTGGCCCGCATTACGCGCGCAGACGCTGGCGCTGCTGCAACGCGACGCCGAATTGCGCGAAGTGGCCGCCATCGTCGGCCCCGAGGCGCTGGAGGACGCCGACCGCGTCACGCTGGCCGGTGCGGCGGCGGTGCGCGAACTCGTGCTCGGCCAGAGCGCCTTCGACCCGGAGGACGCGATCTGCGCACCCGCCAAGACTTTCGCGCTGGCGTCGGCCACGCTCGAACTGGTCGCGCGCGCCCGCACGGCGCTGGCACGCGGCGCGGCCTTCAGCGAGATCGACCTGATGCCCGCGCAGCGCGCCATCGCGGCGCTGCGTTCTGCGCCGCAGGCCGAGCGTCCGCGCTGCGCCACCGACATAGCCACTGCGCTCGACGCAGTCGCGGCGGAGGCAGGATGATCCTGGCACGCACCTACCACGGCGCGAGCTCGGCCAGCGGGCCGCTGGTGTATGTGGCTGCCACCTACGGCGCCGCGCTCGGCGAGCAGGTGGTGCTGCGCGCGCCGGGCCAGGCGCCGCTGCGCGGCCAGGTGATCGACGCCGGCAACGACATCACCGTGGTCCAGGTGTCCGGCGACACGCTCGACATGCCGGTGGCAGCGCTCGACATCACCCTCACCGGCGAGCAGGCCCTCGCCGTGGTCGGCCGCGACCTGCTGGGACGCGCGCTGTCCGGCGCCGGAGAAGCGCTCGATGGCGCGCCGCGCCCGATCGGCGAGGGCCTGCGATCGCTGTGGGGCGCACCGATCAACCCGGTGCGACGCATGCCGCCGGCCGATTTCATCGAGACTGGCATCTCGGCGATCGACGGCATGAACACGCTGGTGCGCGGGCAGAAGCTGCCGGTGTTCTCGGGCTCGGGCCTGCCCGGGCTCGAGCTGGCGGCGCAGATCGTCGAGCATGCGCGCGCGCCGCACGGCGAGGCGTTCGCAGTCGTCTTCGCCGCGATCGGCATCACCGAGCGCGAGACACGCAGCTTCCTCGACCGCTTCGAGGCCACCGGCGCGCTCGCACGCAGCGTCCTCTATCTCAACCAGGCGCAGGATCCACCGATCGAGCGACTGCTCGCGCCACGCGCGGCGCTGGCCTGCGCCGAGCACCTCGCCTTCGAGCATGGCATGCAGGTGCTGGTGGTGATGGCCGACATCACCCACTACTGCGAGGCGCTGCGCGAAATCGCGGCGGCCCGCGAAGAGGTGCCCGGGCGGCGCGGCTACCCCGGCTACATGTACACCGATCTCGCGTCGATCTTCGAGCGCGCCGGCGTGCTGCGCGGCCGCGCGGGATCGGTGACCCAGCTCGCGGTGCTGACGATGCCCGAGGACGACATCACCCATCCGATTCCCGATCTCACCGGCTACATCACCGAAGGCCAGCTCGTGCTG
>Ga0209253_10001097_pt1 | contig 23626 bp, 18 predicted proteins | sample FrelakmetBRP12BR_FD_187145 | JGI IMG/M metagenome (GOLD analysis project Ga0209253, IMG submission 187145) | Freshwater lake sediment microbial communities from the University of Notre Dame, USA, for methane emissions studies - BRP12 BR (SPAdes)... | ecosystem: Environmental > Aquatic >...
AGCCTAGCAGTGCCTCCACTTCCGTCGGAGGCGCGCGCAGCCGGGATTTCGCCCTGCGTGCCGTCATCACTACCTCCCAGACCTGAAAACCGTAGCCCGCAGGAATCACAAGATATTTCCGGCCACCTGCACTACGAACCCACACCGCCCTGGGGGCTATCCCCTCTGGCGCAACCACCTCCTCGACGGCGCTCGCAACCCGTAGTAAGACGCGTGCCGGGGTCCCTAGGCCGGAGGGGGGCTATGGTCGGTCGCGCCGGGACGGGTTTGTTTGCCGTAGTGTTTGCCGGTCAGTACCTACCAATGCGGTCAAATGCGGACTCCACAAAGCCAATGCGGGAGTGAAGGAACTCACTCCCGCATAGGGTCGGCAGAATCCAAAGTCCGGGGTCCTGCCATTGGACGAGGGGGCAGCGTCCTCTCGCTACGTATCCGCCAGGAAAGCTACCGGCGAGCCTCTCCAAGTGAATAGGGGGTCAGTGGCAAGCAGTGCAGAGACGCGCAGTCGCCAAGTGGCGGTCGGTTCGTCGGTGGGCAGTCGCCACCGGGGCGATTCCCGGCGAGTGCACAGTGCTGCACTGGTCACTCGCCCACCATCGCGGCGGGAGCAACTGGCCACTTGGCCCTGTAGTACCACTGCGTGTCTGCGCGTCTGCACACTACTTCGCACCGATACCTTGACACTCAGCGGTCCGCACGGGCGGTGCGCAGGCCTCACCCCTCCTCGACCAGCGGCGGCACCGCCTCGAGCGTCGCGCTGCGGAGCACGGCGGGGTCGGCGCCGAGGGCCCGCCACGCCACGTCCCGCTGCGCGACGGTCTCGTAGAGGGCGACGATCGCGCCGCCGCTCCCCGCGAGGCACACGAGGAACGCCCCGGTCGCGCGGAGCCGGTCTAGCCAGTGTCCGATTGCGGGGAGCCGCCCGGCGACGGCGGGCTCGAAGTCGTTGTGCGCGAGCCGGCGCACGTCATCCCACGACGCCAGTGCGGCGACGGGCAGCACGGCCGCCCACTCGCCGGTGTGCTCCGCGCCGCGGTCCTTGTCGAGCCAGGCGTAGGCGTCGGCGGTCCGCACCGGCGCGGGCGGCGGCACGACCAGCAGCGGGCGCGCCGGGAGCGCGGGGACCGCGAGCAGCCGTTCGCCCCGGCCCCAGCCGAGCGCCAGCGGGGTGCCGGAGAGGAAGAACGGCACGTCGCTGCCGAGCCCGGCCCCGATCTCGAGGAGATCGCCGGCGGGCACCGGGTTCCCGAAGAGCAGGTTCAACGCCTTGAGAGTGGTCGCGGCGTCGGACGATCCCCCGCCGAGGCCGGCGTTCCACGGGATGCGTTTGGTGAGCGTGATGGCGACGCCGCCGGCGACCCGCGCCGCCGCGAGGAACCGCTGGGCGGCCCGCACGGCGAGGTTGTGCTCGGCCGGGTCGAGCTCCGGCGGCGCGCCGACCAGCTGCACGCCGGACGCGGCGCGCTGCACCACGATCTCGTCGGCGACGCCGACGAGCTGAAAGAGCGACTCGAGCGCGTGGTAGCCGCGCACGTCTCGGCCGAAGACCCGGAGCCAGAGGTTCACCTTGGCGGGCGCGGTGGCGCGCACGCGGACGGGCGTCACGGCGTCTCCTCCTTCTGCCTGCGCAGGTCGGCGAGCGAGAGGTTCGCCCGCGCCAACGTCCACAGGCCGATCACGGTGATGGGCACGAACCAGCCGAGGTGGATGCCGACGGCGAAGCTCACCGCGGAGGCCGCGGGCACGCCGTAGAGCCCGAGCCCGGCGCGCGAGGCGTACTCGAACAGGCCGAAGAAGCCGGGCGACGAGGGGATGGCGACGCCGATGGCGACGATCGCCTGTAGCAGGAGCGCGGACGTGAACGGCAGGCTGTCCATGTGGAACGCGAGGAAGCCCGTGTAGAAGGCGACCCCGTTGAGGAGCCAGAGAACGAACGACCACACCACCACCCGGGCGAAGTCGCGCGGCGCGCGGAGGATCGAGAGCCCTTCGATGAAGTTGCGCGCCAGGCCGGCGAGGAACTCCGCGCTCCGCGGCGGGAGCAGTTTCCGCAGGACGCGCGCGAACACGGCGAGGACCCCGGCGGGTGCGTGGACGACCGCGAACAGCACGCCGAGCAGCACCACGAAGACGCCGCCCGTCCACCCCGCGATGCTGGAGAGGCTCCTGCCCCCGATCGTGGCGTCGGTGGGGAAGCCCGGAGCGGCGATGGCCACCGAGAGGAGCAGCACGATGATCAGCCCGTCGAAGACGCGCTCGACGGCGATGGACGCGAAGGCCGTCGTGAAGCGCACGTTGACGAGGCGTGACCCGGCGTAGGCTTTCGCCAGCTCGCCCCCCCGCGCGGGCAGGATGTTGTTGGCCATGAAGCCGATGGCCGTGGCCTGCCACACCGGGCCCAGGCGGGCCTGGCCGGCGCTTTTCGCCAGCATGATCTGCCAGCGCATGGCCCGGGTGGGGAAGGTGAGCGTGGCGAGCACGATGGAGACCAGGAACCAGCCGAGCTGGGCGTTCGCGATCTCCCGGACGATGACCGAGAGGGACACACCGCGCAGGGCGAGATAGAGGAAGAGCGCGGAAACGCCGAGACCGAGCGCGGTCTGCCAGACCCGCGACCTGGTCCTTCCGGCGGACTCAGGCGCCGGCGCCGAAGCCGATGTCGACGAGATCGAACACCTCGCCTAGGAGGTCGCGCATCCCGGGCTCCGTGGAGCCCGCTCCGGCGAGCGATGCGTCGAGTGCGACGCGGATCTCGCGCAGCCGCCGGAGGGCCCCCTCGCGGTCGTAGAGGAGGTTCTCGATCGGGACCACCTCCGGTTCGCTCGGGGCGAGGGTCTCGATGGGCACGATCGGCAGCTCGGGGGCGCGCGCCGTGCCGAGGAACTCGTCCAGGGAGCCGGCCGCGAGCCCTCGTTCGGCGATCAGCGCCTCGTACGTGGTCCACGAAGCCGGGAGTCCGCCCTCGTCCACGGCGGCGGCCGGCGCTGCGGGCGCTGAGGGTGCGGGCTGCGCCGCGGCCTCGGGCAGAGGATACTGCAGGTGCAGGAGCAGGCGGTTCGCGTGGGCGTCTAGCAGCTGCGCGATGCGCATCTCCGCGCCGCCATCGGCGGAGCGGAGCGCCTCCGCGGCGTCGCTCACGACTTCCGCGAACCGCTCCGGCTCGGCGGCCGCGGAGCCCGACCCGATGGCCCACCAGCCCGCCTCGGCGAAGCCCGCCAGCGATCGGCCGAGGACGGAGCCGTCGGTCTCGATCAGGGGCCTGAGGCTCGCGCCGATCACGAAGAGGCGCAGGTCCCGCAGGACCGCGCTGCCGGCCCGGCCGAGCTCTCCGGCGACGGCGGCGAGGAACTCGCCCTGGCTCACGAGCTCGAGGCGCGCTGGAGCCGAGCCCCCGACGTCGGGCGGCTGTCCGGCGGCGAGCACGTGCGATCCGAACTCCGTCGCGCAGAGCAGTTCGATCGGCACCGGCTCGCCGACGCGGACGAAGGTGCGCAGGAGCGCGGAGGCGAACGCCTGGGCTTCGCCGCTCTCCGCCGTCGGGCGGCCCGCATCCACCACTTCCCGCGCCGCGCGCGCCACGGCCTTCGCCGCCGCATCGAAGACGGCGGCCGCCTCTCCAGGCACCGGGCCGGGCGTGGAGAGGACGAGCTTCACAGCGCCGTCCACGGAGGCGAGGAGATCGGCGAGCGGAGGCAGATCGTTGAGGATCGCGACGCCGCGGAGCTGCGACATCGCCGGCGCGATGCTGCCCAGGACGTCGCGGGACGCGGGATGGAGGTTGAGGGCGCGAGCGGCGCGATCGAGCGTGCTGGCGATGGCCGCGGCTTCGCGGCCGACGAAGGCGCGGCTGCCGGCGTCGAGTCCTCCGATGAGCGGTGCCCGGGCGGCCGTTTCCGGAGGCCGCCCTGCGAGGCGCTCAAGCCTCAGCCCGATCCCCTCGGCGCGCTGAGCGTCGCCGGCCTCGGGGGCCTTCACGCGGCGCAGGAGGATCTTGCAGTCGTCCACGGCGCGGATGACCTCGCCGCGGACACGCTCGTCCCAGACGATCCGGCCGTCGCGGACGGCGCGCGCCACCGCCTCGAGGCCCTGTCCGGCCCGCGCCATCACCTGCTGGGTGGCCATGAGCGCGCTGCCGCGGAAGCGGCGCGCGAGTCTGATGAAGTCGTCACCGGAGGGGCCGGTGCCGGCCGGAGCCTGGGCGATGCTGTCCAGGCGCTCGAGGTAGTCGCTCGCCTCGAGCACGAAGAAGTCGAGCATCGCCGTGGTCTGACCCATTCGGTGCGAAGCTATGCCGTAACGCGCGCGCGGTCAATGCGTTGGCACATCTCGCGCACCGCTTCTCCGATGCCGGTGAAGACCGCGCGGCTCAGTACGCTGTGGCCGATGTTGAGCTCCTCGATGTCAGCCAGCGCCGCGACTCGCCTCACGTTCTCGTACGTAAGTCCGTGCCCCGCGTGAACAGCGAGGCCGGCCGCGCGGGCCCGTGTCGCAGCCACCCGCAGCTCCTCCACGTAGGTGTCGGGTTCCCGCCAGTGGCGGGCGTATCGGCCCGTGTGCAGCTCTACGGCGTCGGGCCCCAGCGCCGCCGCAGCCTCAACCGCGGACGGGTCGGGGTCGATGAAGAGACTGGTGCGGATGCCGGCGGCGCGCAGCCTGGCCACCGCGTCGCGGACGCGCTCGGCGCCCTGCACGCAGTCGAGGCCTCCCTCCGTGGTGATCTCCTCGCGGTGCTCGGGCACCAGGGTCGCCTGGTGAGGATGGAGGTCGGCGGCAAGGCGGACCATCTGTTGCGTCGCCGCCAGCTCGAGGTTCACGACCGTGCGCGCCGTCTGGAGGAGGAGGACGACGTCGCGGTCCTGGATGTGGCGGCGGTCTTCGCGCAGGTGGACGGTGATACCGTCGGCCCCCGCCAGCTCCGCGAGGACGGCCACGCGGACGGGGTCCGGCTCGTCCGTCCGCCGCGCCTGCCGGAGCGTCGCCGCATGGTCGATGTTGATGTAGAGCCTCACGCTTGCTCGCCTCCCGGGGGTTGGTTAGCTTCGCCCGACGTGACCCCCACGCACCGATTCCTCGCCATTGCCGCGTTCCTCACGCTGTCCGCCTGCCGCGGGCAGGCCGTCCGCGTGAGTGAGCCGGCGCCCGCCGCGCCCGAAGCGGCGGTGACCGCGTTCCTCGCGGCCGTGAACAGCAACGACGTCGATCGGATGGCCCTGCTCTGGGGCACCGATCGCGGGTCAAGCCGGGTCGTGATCCGGAACGCCCAAGAGCGGGAGCGCCGGCTGGAAGTGATGCAGCGGGTGCTCCTGCACGACGTGTTCCAGTTCGTCGCCGCGCCGGAACAGGTGACCCCGGCGCCGGGCCGCCGCATTCTCACCGTCGAGCTGACCCGCGGCGATGTCCGCGTGACGGTGCCGTTCACCGTCGTCGGCCAGCGCGCGGGCGGGTGGATCGTGGAGGACATCGGACTTGAGGCGGCGATGCCCCTCGGGAACCCGCGGCGGTCCTCGAACCCCTAGTCCGTCAGCTCCAGCAGGATGCCGGAGGTCGACTTGGGGTGGATGAATGCCACACGCCGGCCGTGCGCGCTAGGGCGGGGCACCTCGTCCACCAGCCGGTAGCCCATGGCCCGGCAGCGCGCGAGGGCGGCGTCCAGATCGGGTACGCGCAGGCAGACGTGGTGGATCCCGGGTCCGCGGCGCGCCACGAACCTGCCGACGGGGCTCCCGGAATCGGTGGCCTCGAGGAACTCGATCTGCGACGGCCCGAGCGCCACGGAGACGACGGTGGCGCCGTCCGCGATCTCGGGTGGCGTCGTGGGGAGGCCTAGGACGTCGCGGTAGAACGCCACGGCCGAGGCGATGCTGGTGACGGCGACGCCGACGTGGGCGATCGTCACGCCGGGCTCGGCGGCGAGTGCAGGCGGGATCATGGCGTCATTCTAACCCGGAGTACCAGGACATGGCAGGGTCGCACCCGGTGGCAGTCACGGACGGCACGTTCCAGGCGGAGGTGGAGCAGCACCCGGGTCTGGTGGTGGTGGATTTCTGGGCGGAGTGGTGCGGTCCGTGCCGCGCCATCGCGCCCGTGCTGGAGCAGCTGGCGACCGAGTACACCGGGAGACTGAAGGTGGCCAAGGTGGACGTGGACACGAGCCAGCAAACGGCGATGCGGTTCAACGTTCGCTCCATCCCGACCCTGATGTTCTTCAAGAACGGCACGCGCGTGGACACGGTGATCGGCGCGATGCCAAAGGCGCACCTCGTCGGGAAGATCGACCGGCACCTCTGATGCGGGCTTCCGTCGCGGTTCTGGCAGACACGGGCGTCAAGCTCTGGGACCTGGTGTTCCCCCGCAGCCAGGTCCTGATGCACCGGACGCGGGTGCCGTATGTGCACCTGGACGGCCTGATCGCGTTCAGCAAGCGCGACCGCGACGGCAAGGTGGACGCGTACCTCGCCGCATACCTCCCCGACGAGCTCGCCCTCATCTTCTTCCTCGGCGGCGACGTCGTGAACGCCGCGATGCTCACTCCGCTCGGGCGCTTCGCCGTGCCGATCGCGCAGGCGCTGCAGCATATCCAGGGCGAGGCGGAGCGCGCGGAGATCGCCTTCCACCAGGCGCCGCGCGAGCAGCTCGCCGCGATGTACGCAGCTTGCGTGCAGGCGCCCGTCGAGCCCCCGCTCGACGCATCCTCGGCCGAGGCCGTCTTCCGGGCGCTGTACGAGCGCCGCTGGTCCGGCACGCTCGAGCTGATCTCGAACGGCCGAGTCAACTACGTCCAGGTGCGGGAGGGACGGTTCGCGAGCGGCCACTTCTCCGACCAGCACCCGGACGAGATGCCGGGCCCGTATCTCGCGCGGCTCTTCACGTCGGTGCGGCCCGAGCCGCTGCCGATCGTCGCGGCGCGCGCCGTTCCGGGGCTCGCGGCGATGCCGGTGCAGGCGCCGCCCGCGATGGTCGCGATCTTCCGCCACTTCGTGTGGAGTTTGACCGACCTGCTCGAGCAGGAGCATCCGGGAGACGGGGCGAAGCGCGCCGAGCGCTCACGCCAGCGGCTGCTCCCACAGCTCCCGAATCTTCAGCACTTCGGCGGCCCACGCGGCGTGGAGAGCAGCGACCCGCTCGCCGAGCCTTCGGAGCTGGCGGAGGCTCTGGCGACCTGGTCGCGCGAGGTGCTCGGCGAGATGGAGATCATTGACCCGGGCTGCGCGCCGCGGCTGGTCCGCGACGCCGGGCGCGAGTACCGTTTCGCCCTCAACGCAGTCGGGTTCTTCGAGCGCCTGCCGTGGCGCATACAGTGGTGAGTGCCGGGCGGCTGTTCGTGGTGAGCACCCCCATCGGCCATCTGGGGGATTTTTCTTTTCGGGGGGTCGAGGTGCTGCGGCAGGCGGCGCTGATCGCCGCGGAGGACACGCGCCGGACCCGCCGCCTTCTCACGCACTACGGCATCCCCGCCAAGGTGGTGAGCCTGCACGCGCACTCGCGACCGAAAGCGATCGAAGGGCTCCTCGATCGCGTGGCGGGCGGCGAGGATGTCGCCTACGTCACCGATGCCGGGACGCCCGGCATCTCCGATCCGGGCGGACTGCTCGCGGAGGCGGCGCACCGCCGCGGCCTGCCCGTCGTGCCGGTGCCGGGTGCGTCCGCGGTGCTTGCGGCGCTCGCGGCGTCGGGCTTCCCCGCGGACCGGTTCGTGTTCCTCGGGTTCCTGCCGCGCCGGGGCTCCGGCCGCACCGAGCAGCTGGGCCGCATCGCGCGGGAGGCGTGGACCACGGTGTGCTTCGAAGCGCCGGGTCGCGCGCCGGCGCTCCTCGCGGACCTCGCGGTGTGTTGCGGCGCCGGCCGGCCGGCGGCGGTGGCCCGCGAGCTGACGAAGTTGCACGAGGAGGTGCGGCGCGGAACCGTCGGCGATCTGGCGGCGTATTACGCCATGCATCCCCCGCGCGGGGAGATCACAGTGGTCGTGGGGGGGCGCGCGGGGGACGAGGCGCCGCTCCGCGCCGACGGGCCGCCGGGCGGTGGCGGCCAGGACGCCGCCACCGCGATCGCCGCCCTGCGCGCCGAGGGGCGCACACCAGGCGCCATCGCGAAGGAGCTCGCCCGACGCTTCGGGATCCCGCGCCAGGACGCCTACCGCCTCCTCACGTCGTGATGCAGGGGGCAGCGCTCTCCATCGGCCGTGTGCACTACGACGGCGGGGGCGACTGGTACGCCAACCCGTCGAGCCTCCCGAACCTCCTGCGCGCCATCCGTGAACGCACCCGGCTATGGACGACGGACCGCGAGCGCTTGGTGCGCCTTGCCGACCCGTCGCTCTGGGAGGTGCCATACCTCTACATGACGGGCCACGGCAACGTGCTTTTCGGGCCGGAGGAGGTGCGGGCCCTGCGGGGCCACCTCGAGGCCGGCGGCTTCCTGCACGTCGACGACAACTACGGGATGGACCGCTCGATCCGGCGCGAGATCGCGAAGGTATTCCCGGACCGGCCGCTCGTGGACGTGCCGCTCGACCACGCCGTGTACCAGGTGGTCTTTCCGTTCCCACGGGGCATCCCCAAGATCCACGAGCACGACGGGCTGCCCGCCCAGGGATTCGGCGTCTTCCTGGGCGACCGGCTGGTGCTGTACTACTCGTACCAATCGGACCTGGGTGACGGCTGGGAGGACTCGGACGTGCACCACGACCCTGAGGCGGTACGGGAGCAGGCCATCCGGATGGGCGTCAACCTCTTCGTCTACGCGGTGAGCGGGTCGGCGTGAGCGAGCTGCTGCACGGCCTGGCGCTCGTGCGGCGCGCGCTGGTGCGACGGCACGCCGCGCTCGCGCTCCTCGGTGCAGCCACCGGGTTCGCCGCGGCGTGGGGTGTGGCGGCGTTCGTCGCGTGGGCGGGGCTGTTCCGAGCCGTGCGGTGGGGGCCGGCCGCCTTCTGGCTCGCAGCGCTCGCGGGACTCGCCTTCGCGGTGCGCACGGTGGTCCGCATGGCGCGCGGCGCGCGCCTCCCGACGCTGCGGGAAGCCGCCGCGCTGGTGGAGTCGGAGCTCGTGCTACGGCGCGGGAGCCTCGTCGGGCTCGTGGACACCTCGGCCTCGGTGCCGGCCGGGACGTCGCCGGCGTTTGTGGCGTTCCAGGCGCGCCGGCTGGCGCAGGCCCTTCCCGCGGTCGGACCGTCGCGGTGGGCGCCACGCGCGTGGGCCGGGGCGGAGCGCGCGCTGCGGCGACGGAGCGGGATGCTCGCGGGCGCACTTCTTCTCGCGGTGGCGGGTTTCGCGCTGGCGGGCGATGCCGCGGCGGTCCTCGCGTCGCCGCTGGCCGCCGTGCGCGCGGGGTTCGGCGCCGTGGTCGAGATCGCCGTCACGGCCACGCACGTGCGCAGGGGCGGTGAGGTGCTCGTGCGCGTGCGGGCCCCCGGTGCCGCGCGGCCGGCGCTCCACGTGCGCGAGCCCGGCGAGCCGTGGCGCCCCATCCTCCTCGACGCCGACGCCGCGGGACGCGCCACCTACCGCCTGCGCGACATCCGCGCCACGCTGCACCTCTTCGCGAGCGCGGGCGGCGCGGCGTCGGACACGCTGACGGTGCGCGTCCTCGAGCCGGCGTTCCTGACCGACTTCGCGGTCACCGCCAGTTACCCAGCGTATCTCGCGCGAGAGGACGAGACGCTGCCCACCGACGCGGGTCCGCTGGCGCTGCCCGTCGGCACGGTCCTGCTGCTGCGCGCAGTGGCCAGCGCGCCGCTCGGCCGCGCGGCGCTCGTCGCCGGCGGCGAGCGCTTCGCCCTCGAGACGGAGGGCACCGGCGTGAGCGGACGGCTCGTCGTGCGCGGGAGCGCCGCGTGGCACCTCGCGCTCGCGGACCGCGCCGGGCTCGAGGTGCCGGAGCCGCTCCCCACGCTGGACGTGCGCGCCGTTCCCGACAGCGCGCCGGTGGTGACGGTGCCGGTGCCCGGGGCCGACACCACCGCCGCGCTCGACCTCAGGCAGGGCGTCGTCGTGGACGCGCGCGACGACCATGGGCTCGCCCGCGTCGAGCTCGTGAGCTGGCGGGTGAGCCGCAACGGTCTCGTTGGCACGCCGGTCGTGGACACGCTGGCCGGCGCCGAGGGGGCCGACCACGTGGTGCTCTCGACCGTGCTCGACCTCAACGACCGCGGGCTCCTGCCGGGCGACACGCTGCGGTTCTTCGTGCGCGCGTCCGACCGGGCGCCCGTGCCGCACGTGGGCGCGAGCCGGGAGTACGCGCTGCGGCTCCGCTCGATGGCGGAGTTGCGCGAGGCGGTGCGGGCGGGCGCCGACAGCCTGGCGCACGACGCCGGGGACCTGGCGAGCGACCAGACCGCGCTGACCCGCCGCACCGAGGACCTCGCCGCACAGCGGGCCCGCGCGGGGGAGCGCCCGCGCACGGGCGAGGCAGGTGCCGACTCGCTCGCGGCGCGCCAGGCGCCCGGGCCCGGCCAGCTCCCCTTCGAGCAGGCGCAGGAGGCGACGCGCATCCGCGAGGAGCAGGAGGCGCTGCTTGAGCGGGCCGGTGCGCTGCGGCGCGATCTGGCCGACCTCGCCCGCGCCGCGCAGGAGGCGGGGCTCAACGATCCCGCGTGGCAGCAACAGCTCCGGGACCTCGACGACCTGCTGCGCCAGGCGGTGACGCCCGAGCTGGCACAGCGGCTCGAGGAGCTGCGCCGCGCGCTCGAGCGCCTCGACCCCGAGGCGGTGCGGCTGGCGCTGGCCCGCCTCGCGGACGAGCAGCGGAACCTGCGGCAGGAGCTGGAGCGGAGCCGCGAGCTGTTCGAGCGGGCGGCCATCGAGGGCGCGCTCCAGACGGCGGCGGCCAACGCGGAGGCCCTGCAGCGGGCGGAGGAGCGGTGGGCCCAGCGCGCGCCCCAGCGCCCCGACTCCGCGGAGGCCGCCGCGGAGGAGCGGGAGCTCACCCGCGAGCTGGACTCGCTGGCGCGCGACCTGCGCGACCTCGCGGAACGGCTCGGGAGCCGCGGCGATACGGCGGCGGCGGCGGCCGTCGGCCGGCAGGACGACCGCGCCCGGGAGGCCCGTCGCGCGATGGAGGACGCCACGCGCGAGATGAGCGCCGGGCGCCGGCCGCAGTCGGCGCAGGACGCGCAACAGGCGTCGGAGGCGCTGCGGCCCGTGGCGCGGGAGCTGCGCGAGCAGCAGCAGCAGCTCGCGTCGGGGTGGCGCCGGGAGGTGACACGCCTCCTGGACGACGCGCTGAGCGAGACGGTGACCCTGGCCACGGAGCAGCAGCGCCTCGCCCGCGAGCTGCGGGAGGGCAGCGCCGGGCCGGCGGAGGCGCGGGGCCGGCAGGCGGCTCTCCAGCAGGGCGTGGATCAGGTGGTCCGCCGGCTCGGCCAGGCCGCGGGCCGCAACGCGCTCGTCTCGCCGCGTCTCGGCGCGAGTCTCGCCCGCGCCCGGCGCGAGATGGAGGAGGCGCGGCAGTCGCTCGAGGGCCAGCGGCCGGCGCCGGACGCGGCCGGCGAGCGGGCGGGCGAAGCGGTGCGGTCGCTCTCGGCGGCGGCGCTGGAGATGGTCCGCAACCGTGACAGGGTGGCGGGCTCCGAGTCGGGTTCGGGGTTCGCGGAGGCGCTGCGGATGATGGCGGAGCTCGCGGGCCAGCAGGGGGCGCTGAGCGACCAACTGGGCGGCCTCCTGCCGATGCTCGGGGGCGGTGACGCCGTGATGATGCAGCTGCGCACCCTCGCTCTCCGCCAGAGGGCCATCGCCGACCGGCTCGAGCGCCTGGGCCCCTCCGGACTCCCGGGCCATCCCGAACTGCTGGCGCAGGAGGCGCGCGATCTCGCTGACCGGCTCGAGGCGGGACGGCTCGACCGCCAGACGCTGGAGCGACAGCAGCGGCTCTTCCGGCGGATGCTCGACGCGGGTCGCACGCTCCGCAACGAGGACGACGAACGCGAGAGCGAGCGGCGGAGCGAGGCGGCGCGGGAGGGCCGCGTCGCGTCGCCCGCCGGACGCATCCCGCTCGGGTCGGGCCTGCGGTATCCGGCGCCGGCGTGGGAGGCGCTGCAGGGCCTCTCGCCGGCGGAGCGCGCGCTGGTGCTGGAGTACTTCCGGCGGCTCAATGCAGTGGTTCCGTAGCGTTCTCCTCTCGGCGCTCGGCGCCCTGGCGCTGGCCGCTTCGCCGGCGCGCGCGCAGGAGTCGCTGCTGCGCGCGATGGACCTCGAGGAGCAGGGAAGATTCGTCGAAGCCGCGGCGGCGTTCCGCGCGGTCCTGGCCGCGGAGCCCGTGAACGTCGGCGCGCTGCTCGGCGCCGAACGGGTCAACGCCGGGATCGGACGCCGCGATTCGACGGCCGCGCTCGCCCGGCGCGCGCTCGCCCTGGATTCCACCAACCGCACCTTCCACGTCGTGCTGCTGCGCTCGCTGCGCGCGCTCCGCGAGGACTCGCTCGGCGCGGCGGCGTTCGAGCGGTGGGTGGCCCTAGCGCCGCGCGACGCCGCGCCGTACGTGGAGCTGGCGCGGCTGCTTCTCGCGGAAGGGCGGGACAGCCAGGCGCGGGCGCTCATCGGCCGTGCCCGTTCACGTCTCGCGGACCCCGGCGCCGCGGCCGCGGAGCTGGCGCAGATCGAGATGCGCGAGGCGTTCTTCACTCGCGCCGCGGAGGAATGGCGCACCGCCGTGGCGCGCGAGCCGGGGAAGGCCGACGCCGCGGCCTTCAGCCTGCAGGCCGTGCTCCCCGACGAGCGGGAGGGCGTGCTGCGCGTGCTGGGGAGCGGTCCCGCCGCTGCGGTGGGCCGGCAGATCGCCGCCGAGCTGCTGCTCGGCTGGAACGAGCCGCGCCGCTCGTGGGCGATGCTGCGCGCAACGCTGGCCGATTCCGGCACCCGGCGCACGGCGGCCCTGCGGCGCTTCGCCGAGCGCGCGGGGCGGCTCGATGGGCGCGAGGCGCAGCGCGTCGCGGCCGAGGCGCTCGAGGCGCTCGCGGCATCCCAGCCGGGCCCCGATGCGGAGCAGACGCGCATCGAGAGCGCCCGGGCCTATTCGTCCGCGGGCGACGGCGTGGCGGCGCGCCGGCTGCTGCGCGCGATCGCCGAGGCTCCGGGCGCGTCCGCGAGCATGGTGACGGCGGCGCGGGCGACGCTCATCGAACTGGCGGCGCGCCAGGGCGACGCCGATGAGGCCGCCCGGCTGCTCGAAGCCGACCGGGCCCGCCTGCCGGTCCGTGAGATGCTGCGCCTCTCGCGGCGCGTGGCCTTCGCGTACCTGCGCTCGGGACGGCTGGACCGCGCCACGGCCGCAGCGGCCGCCGACTCCTCCCTTGCCGGTGACGAGGTGCGCGGCTGGGTCGCGGTGTTCCGCGGTGATCTGCGCGGCGGGACGGCGCTGCTCCGCACCGTCGGCGCCGATGCGGGCGACTCCGACCTGGCGCCCGATCGTGCGGCCGTCGTGGCCCTCGTCTCGGCGGTGGGACGCGATTCGATGCCCGAACTCGGCGCGGCGCTGTTGCGCGCCGCGCAGGGCGACACGCTGGGCGCGTCGCACGCGATGGCGGCCGCGGCGCGGCAGCTGGAGGGAGATGGCCAGGCCGCCGCGCTGCTCTGGTCGGCGCGCCTCGCCGAGGCCGCGCGGGACACGGCGGGCGCCGAAGGCCTGTGGGGCGAGGTCGCCGGCCGCTACGCGTCGTCGCCCGCCGGCGCGGCGTCGCTCCTCGGGCTCGCCCGCGTGGCGGCCGCGCGGGGCCAGCTCGCCGTCGCCGCGGCCCGCCTGGAGGAACTGATCCTCCGCAACCCGGACAGCGCCCTCGTCCCCGAGGCGCGGCGCGAACTGGACCGCATCCGCGGACTGGTGCCGCGCTCGTGAACCGCCGCGGCTTCCTCTGGTCCCTGGCGGCGTGCGGTCCGGTGGCCCGTCTGCTCGGTACGCCGGTCCGCCCGTACGCCGGCGCGCTCCTCGTCCCGATGGACGACGCGCAGACGAATCACCTCAAGGCGTACGGCATCGCCTACGCCGCCATCGTGCGCACCGGGCGCGTCGAGTGGCTGCTCAACTACCGCGGCGGGTCGTTCCTCCTCGCCGACGACGCGGCGGCGCGGCGGGCGGCGACGCTGGCGGGCGTCGCGGTCGAGTCCGTCACCGACGGCGCCGTGGTGGCCATCCGCGGGACGATCGACCAGAACAACATGGACGCCATCGTCCTGGAGCGGGCGCCGCGGGTGGCCATCTACTCGCCGCCGTTCGCGCCGCCGTGGGACGACGCGGTGACGATGGCCCTGCAGTACGCCGAGATCCCGTTCACGAAGGTGTGGGACACCGAGGTCGTCGGCGGCCGGCTGCGCGACACCGACTGGCTGCACCTGCATCACGAGGACTTCACGGGGCAGTACTCGAAGTTCTACCTGAACTACGCCGGCGCGCCGTGGCTCGCCGAGATGGTCGACCGCAACCAGGCGACGGCGCGCCAGCTCGGTTTCCCGCACGTGCCGGCGCTCAAGAAGGCGGTCGCGCTCCGCATCCGGCAGTACGTGGAGCAGGGCGGCTTCCTCTTCGCGATGTGCAATGCGACCGAGACCCTCGAGCTGGCCCTCGCGGCGCACGACGTGGACATCGCGGCGGCCTTCGCCGACGGCTCCCCGATGGACGCGGATGCCGACGAGCGGCTCGACTGGCCGGCGGCGCTGGCCTGCCAGGGCGCGCATCTCGAGACGGCGCCCGCCGTGCCGTCCTTCTCCGACATCGACGGGCACCAGGTGAACCACCCCGGGCGCCGCCAGCCGCTGGGCGCGTTCGAGCTGTTCAACTTCAGCGCCAAGATCGATCCCGTGCCGGCGATGCTGGTGCAGTGCCACCGGCAGGTCATCCCCGACTTCTACGGCCTCACCACGAGCTTCACCCGCCGCACGCTCAAGCCGCGGGTGACGGTCCTCGCCGAGGAGCAGGGGGCGCAGTGGGTGAAGTACATCCACGGCGACGTGGGGCGGGGTACTTGGACGTACCTCGGCGGTCACGACCCCGCGGACCCGCAGCACCAGGTCGGCGACCCCCCGACCGACCTCTCCCTGCACCCGACCTCGCCCGGGTACCGGCTGATCCTGAACAACGTGCTGTTCCCGGCCGCGCGGAAGCGCGAGCTGAAGACGTGAACGCGGCCCGGCTCGCTCCGGCGGCGCGCGAGGCCATCGCCCGGGCCATCGCCGAAGCGGGCGGACGCGAGGTGGCCTTCGTCGCGGACGTCGCGCCCGACGGCACCGTCACCGCCGCGGAGGTCGTGGCGCGCGGGACGGCCGAGGCGGTACTCGCCCTCTCCGGCGCTGCCGGACGCGGACAGATGGCGCTCCACAACCACCCGAGCGGCGTGCTCGAGCCCTCGAGCGCCGACCTCGACGTGGCGGTGCGCCTCCACGACGCGGGCGTCGGCTTCGGCATCGTGGACAACGACGCCTCCGCTCTCTACGTGGTGGTCGAGGTGCCCCGGCCGCGGGAGACGACGCCGATCGATCCGGTGGCCGCGGCGAACCTCCTCCGGCCGACGGGCCGAGTCGCGCGGAACCTCGGCAGCCCCGAGGACCGGCCGTCGCAACGAGATATGGCGGCCTATGTGGCCGACACGTACAACGAGGGCGGCGTGGCGCTGCTCGAGGCGGGCACCGGCGTCGGGAAGTCCTTCGCCTACCTCGCGCCGGCGATCCTCTGGGCGGTGCAGAACGGCGAGCGCACCGTCGTCTCCACGAACACCATCAACCTCCAGGAGCAGCTGGTCGGCGCCGACCTGCCGATCCTCGCCCGCGCGCTCGGCACCGCCGACCGGCCGGTGCGCTACGCGCTCCTCAAGGGGTGGCGCAACTACGTGTGCCTGGCGCGACTCAACCAGGCGATGGGCGCGGTGGGGACGCTGCTCGAGCCCGAGCGACGCGACGAGCTGGAGGCGATCGCGGCGTGGGCGCGGACCTCCACCGACGGCAGCCTCTCGACACTCGCGTTCGCGCCGGGCGACGACGTTTGGGACGAGGTCGCGGCGGAGTCGGACCTCTGCACCCGCCTGCGCTGCCCGTACTTCAACGAGTGCTTCGTCTTCGCCGCGCGCCGGAGGGCCGCCGACGCCGACATCGTCGTGGTGAACCATCACCTGCTCGCGAGTGACCTCGCCGTGCGCCAGGCGCAGGGGAACTGGGAGGACGCGGCGGTGCTGCCGCCATACCGGCGGCTGGTGCTCGACGAGGGACACCACCTGGAGGACACGGCGGCCGAGCACCTCGGGAAGCAGGCGACGTCGCGGGGCGTGGAGCGGCTCCTCTCGCGGCTCGAGCGGCAGAACCGCGGCGTGGTGCCGGCGCTGCGGGCTGCCCTCGCGGCGGAGGCGGAGGAGCGACTGCGCGAGGACGCGCTCGTCGTGCTGCGCGAGCAGCTCGCGCCGGCGCTCGCCGAGGCGCGGCGGGCGGCCGAGCAGATCTTCGGACTGTTGGAGGCGCACCTCGCGGGCCAGCCCGAGAACGTGGTGCGGCTCACCGACGCGTTCGCGGACGCGGAGGCGTGGGGCGCGGGGCTGGGCGACGCGCTCACCAACCTCTCGTTCACGTTCGGCCGTCTGCGCGATGCCATCGTGTCCCTCGTCGAGCGCGTGACGCGGGACGACCCGCCCTCCGATCGCGTCGCTCAGCTGCTCGCCGAAGTGCGGGGCATCGCCGGCCGGCTCGACGGTGCCCGCGACGCCGTCGCCACGGCGCTCAAGCCGCCCGCGGGCGCGCCGCCGCTGGTGCGCTGGCTGGAGCGGCGCGGCGGCACGCACGTCGCGGTGGCCGCGATGCCGCTCGAGCTGGCGCCGCTCCTCAAGCAGATCCTGTTCGGCCGCGTCGAGACGGTCGTCGTGACCAGCGCGACGCTGGCGGTGGGCGGGAGCTTCGACTTCCTCGCCTCCCGGCTCGGCATCGACCTGCCGCCGGTGCGGCCCGGCCCGCGGAAGGTACTGCCCTCGCCGTTCAACTTCCGCGACCAGTGTCTGTTCGCCATCCCCGACGATGTCCCCGAGCCGCGCGGCGACGCCGAGGGGCACGCCGGCGCGACGGTGGAGATCGTGTGCGACGTGGCCCGCGCGGCCGACGGCGGGCTGTTCGTCCTCTTCACGAGCCACCGCGCGCTGCGCCAGGCGGCGACGGCGCTGCGCGCCCGTCCGGACGTGGCGGGCCGGTGGCCGCTCCTCGTGCAGGGCGAGCAGCCGCGCGACCTCCTCCTCCGGCGCTTCCGCCAAGCGGGCTCGGCGATCCTCCTCGGCACCGACTCGTTCTGGGAAGGCGTGGACGTGCCGGGACTGGCGCTGCGCGCGCTCGTGATAGCGAAGCTCCCCTTCCGGGTGCCGACCGAGCCGGTCACGGCGGCGCGGCTCGAGATGATCGAGGCGGCGGGCGGCGACGCCTTCAACGACTACCTCGTGCCGCTCGCGGCGCTGAAACTGAAGCAGGGGTTCGGGCGGCTGATCCGCTCGCGAACCGACGTCGGGGTCATCGTGCTGCTGGACCGGCGGGTCCTGAGCAAGCGCTACGGTCCGGCGCTGCTGGCGGGGCTGCCGCCGGCGGAGCGGCGGGTGGGGCCGTGGCTGGCGCTGCGGAAGGAGATCGGGGAGTTCTTCTCGCTGCACGGAATAGGGGACGTGATGGGTGACGAGTGACGAGTGATCACGCTGGCCGATCACGGAGAAACCAATGCGGATCCCGAAGCCCGGAAAGATCGTGTGCGTGGGACGGAACTACGTCGAGCACGCCCGGGAGCTCGGCAACGCCGTGCCCGAGCGGCCGCTCCTGTTCCTCAAGCCGCCCTCCGCGCTGATCGGCGACGGCGAGCCGATCGTCGTGCCCGCCGCCTCGGCGCAGGTGGAGCACGAGGGCGAGATCGGCGTCGTGGTCGGCCGTGCGCTGCGGCTTGCGGACGAGCGCGCGGCCCGCGCGGCGATCGCCGGCATCACGTGCGTGAACGACGTCACCGCGCGCGACCTCCAGAAGGCCGACGGGCAGTGGACCCGCGCGAAGGGGTTCGACACCTTCTGCCCGGCGGGGCCGGTCATCTGGCAGCCGCCCGCGGACTTCGATCTCGCGGCGCTCGAGGTGACGTGCCGCGTGAACGGCGCCGTGCGCCAGCACGGGCGCGCCGCCGAGATGGCGTTCAGCATCCCGTTTCTCCTCTCCTACATCTCCGGTGTGATGACGCTCGAGCCCGGCGACCTCGTCGCCACCGGGACGCCGGCGGGCGTCGGGCCGCTGCGGGCCGGGGACATCGTGGAGGTGGAGATCCCCGGAGTGGGCGTGCTGCGGAACCCTGTGGTCCCGGAGGCCTAGAAGGTGGAGTGGCCTGGCGGCGTCCAGTACATTGAAAGGTCGGGCACGACGACGTCGGACCAGTCGCGAGCGGAGGAGCAGGGAGAGTGAAGCCGCGGAACGCGATCGAACAGGCCATCGGGCGCCTGGGGAAGGTCCTTGCCCGCGTCTGAGCCCTTCCGCTTCCCCCGCACCACGTCGGGGTGGTCGCCGCGGTGGCTCGCGCCGTCCATCGTCACGCACGCCGTGGTGCTCGTGGTCTGGGCGTGGTCGAACGTGCCGCGCGCGGTGCCGCTGCCCGGCAGGGCGCGGTTGCTCGTGATGGACCTGGCGGGGCAGGGTCGTGTGCCCGCCCCCGCACCCTCGGTGTACTACTCCGCGCCGGCGGGGGGCCGCACGGCGCCGCTGGTCGTCGGCCGCGGCGTCGCCCCAGCCACCGATACCGCGATGGGGCTGCCGTCCGGCGTCGGAGGGCGGGATTCGGTGAGCGGGCCGGGACGCGGTACGCGCGGCGCGCGGACGCTGGCGAGCCTGGTTCCGGAGTACGGCGACGGGCGCCTCTGGGTGCCCCCGATGTACCTGCCGTCCGGCGGCGGGCGACCGATCCGGATGGACTCCGTGGTCGCGGCGCGGATGCTCGCGCTGGCGGACTCGGTGGAGCGCAACCCGCTGGCCGACCCGCGCGCCAACCCGTACGTCTCGCGCGGGTGGACCTTCCGGCGCAACGGGAAGACCTACGGCTGGGACGCTGCAGGGCTGCACCTCGGCGACTTCACCATCCCCAACGTGGTGCTGGCGTTCCTCTCTCTGCCGCAGGGGAACATCGATCTGGCGCGGGCGAACACCGCGCTGCTGGAGATGCGCGCGGACATCATGCGGGCGGCGGCGCGGGCGGAGGCGGAGGACGACTTCAAGCAGGCGGTGCGCGACATCCGCGCGCGGAAGGACCGCGAGCGGCGGGAACAGCGGGCGCGCGATGCGGCGCGGGAGCGGCTGACGCCATGAAGGTGATCGACACGGACGAGACGGTGCTGATCGTGACGGGGACGGAGATCCCGGCGGAGATGAACGACCGCCCGATCGCTTACCGGCTGAAGGCGGAGATCGACCGGAAGGGCGGGGGACGGAGCTTCCGGCGGGCGGTCGTCGTCTCCGACCACTGGTATGCGCAGAACCGGATCTTCCACCTCTGCCCGACCGTGGCGGTCGGCGGGCCGGGCGTGAACGGCGTGGCGGCCGCGCTCGTCAACGATTTGCCGATGCTCATCCAGCGCGAGGAGCGCATCTTCGTCCAAGGGTCGTGGGAAGGCGAGGCCAAGCGGGCGAGCCTCTGGGGCGCGGACCGCGCGGCGACCGCCGAAGCGGTGGATGCGTTCATCAGCGAAGGGATGTGCGAAGCACTGCTCAAGACGATCTGGAAGAACTAAAGGGGTCAGACGACTACGCCGCTTGGCCGGCTTCCGCCAGGCGCCGCAGCGACTCGTCCCTTCCGATCAACACCAGCAATTCGTTCACCGCCTCCGAGACCGTGCCGCCCGTCAGCGCGATGCGGATCGGCTGCATTAGCGCCCCCACCTTCATCCCTTTCGCCTTGGCGAGCTGCCGCAGGTGCGCGTCCAGTCCCGCGGCCGACCAGTCGGACGCGCCCGCTAGCGACTCGACCGCCACTTTCAGCGCGGCGCGGTAGCCCGCCGGGTCCTTCGCGATGGCCGCCGCCGCCGTTTCGTCGGGCGTCGCGGGGTCCAGGCCGGCGCGGATGCGGACCTGCCGGATCACGTCGAGCGTCGTCCAGCTGCGCGGCAGCACGGCCGCGACGAGGTCCGCCGCGCGCGCCGCGTCTAGGCCGGCGAGTTCCGGACCCAGCAGCCGTGACACGCCTGCGGGCCCGATCGCGCGCAGGTGCTCGCCGTTCATCCAGCTGAGCTTCTTCGGGTCGAAGACGGCCGCCCTGCGCTGGACCCCTTCAAATTTGAAGGATTCCACCAGTTCGGCGACGTCGAAGAACAGCTCGCGGTCCTGTCCCGGGCTCCAGCCGAGCAGGGCGAGGAAGTTCACCATGGCCAGGGGCAGGATGCCCTCGTGCTGGTAGTCGCCCACGGCCGTGGCGCCGTGGCGCTTGCTGAGCTTCTTGCCGTCGGCGCCGAGGATCATCGGCACGTGGCCGAAGATCGGCACCGGCACGCCGAAGGCCCGGTACAGCAGGATCTGCTTCGGGGTGTTCGAGATGTGGTCGTCGCCGCGGAAGACGTGCGTGATCCGCATGGCGATGTCGTCGGACACGACGGCGAAGTTGTACACCGGCGTGCGGTCGGCGCGCAGGATGACGAAGTCCTCGAGGTCCTTCCCGTGGAACACGATCGGCCCGTGGACGGCGTCGTCGAACGCCACTTCCTCGTGGGTCACGCGGAAGCGGATGGCGCCGTCGTCGAGATAGGCTTTCCCCTCGTCGAGGAGCCGCTGCGCGTCGGCCTGGTGGCGGGCCAGCGCCTCGCCCTGGAAGAACGGCGCCTCGTCGTAGCCGAGGCCGAGCCACGCCAACCCGTCGAGGATCACCTGTGTGAACTCGTCGGTGGAGCGCTGCTTGTCGGTGTCCTCGATGCGGAGGAGGAAGGTGGCGTCGGGCTCGCCGCCGAAGCGGCGGGCGTGCTGGACGAACAGCCAGTTGAAGAGCGCGGTGCGCGCTCCCCCGACGTGCAGGCTGCCTGTGGGGGACGGGGCGAAACGGACGCGGATCACAGCGGAGTGGGAGGGATTCGAACCCTCGATACAGGTTTTAGCCCGTATGACGGTTTAGCAAACCGTTGCCTTGAGCCTCTCGGCCACCACTCCGGAAGATGCCGTCAGCCGCCAGATGTCAGGCGGCAGGCGGAGGAATATGGTTGCGACCAGGCCCGCGGCCAAGAGCTGACGACCGCTGACGTCTGCCGCTCCTGACCGCCGGGGTCTGGCCGTCGCGCAACGCCTGTGGCGCGTGTCACACGTTGCGTCCGCGCGACGACTCGCCAATCGCTATTGGCAGCCGCCGTGCACCACCCCGAATTCCGCGCCACGGGGCACGATGCGCGATCGTCAGCCGTAATCACGAGGATGACACTCGCAATTTGCCCGACCCACGTCTGGCGCGCGTCTTGATACAGGGGTTACTTGATTCGCTCCAAGTAAGGAAAGCGGCCCGCGTGCCTCAGGCGTTCCTGCCCCGTCCTCGCGCTCGCGTCCTCGCCGGCCTCCGTGTGGCCGGTGGGGCGCTCGGCTTGGTGCTCGCCGGTCTCTCGACGACCTGCAAGCTCCAGGACCTCGTGCGCCCGGGCGAGGTGAACGTCCTGCAGCTGGCCCCCGCCGCTCTGGTGGACTCCGCCAAGGCGGGCAGCACCGCTCCACGCATCACCCAGGTCGCGCTCGATATCGAGGCGCTCGGTGTGCCGTGGTCGCTGCGCGCCGTCGGCGGGAGCGCCTGGATGCGGCCCGCGGCGAGCACCGGCACGGCGCCCGACACCCTCGGCGTGTCCCTCGACCCGACGGGCCTCGCGGCCGGCGTCTACCACGACACCCTCGTCTTCACAGTCTCCGGCCCCGCCTCCGCGCCGGTGGGTCTCCCCGTCGAGTTCCGCATCACGGGCTGCTCGATCACCGACGTCGCCGCCGGCGCGACGGTGGCGGACTCGCTGACGGCGCGCGACTGCGGCGCGCCGCACCGCGGCGGCCGCTTCGCCCGGCTGTTCCGCGTGCCGGTCGCCGCCAACGACTCGCTCTCGTTCCGCCTGCGCTCGGGGGCGTTCGACGGCTACCTCGTGCTCGACACGGGGTCGGCGGCGCCGGGCGTGCCGCCGCTCGCCGAGAACGACGCCTGCCGGGCGGGGCACCCGGACGCGTGCCTGCTGTACGCGCGCCTGCCGCACGCAGGGAGCTACGTCGTAGAGGTGACGAGCGCGGCCGCCGGTGCGACCGGGGCCTTCACGCTGGAGGTCGCGCGCCCGCGGCCGCCCGCCGCGCCGGATACCATCGGGCAGTTCGCCGCCGACCTCGTCACGGTCGTGCCGGTGGGCGGCACCGTGGACCAGGCGGCGGTCGTGCTGCGGGGCTCCGTTCTCGACCCGGACGACGACTCGCTCCGCCTCGACGCCGAGGTGCGCCCGGTCGGGACGTCGTTCTCGGGCACCCCCACGGGCTCGGGCGGCTGGGTCGCGTCGGGGACGCGCGCCACGGTCGCGGCAAGCGGTCTCGCCAACGGCACGTCCTACCACTGGCAGGTGCGCACCGTGGACCGGACGGGCCGCACCAGCGCGTGGGTGCTGTTCGGCCCCGGCACGCCCGACTTCCGCGTCGTGATCCCGCACCCGCCCGATGCGCCCGCGAGCCTGGCGCAGCTCCGCGGCGACGGCACGACCGCCATCGGCGCGGGCGCCACCACGGACCAGGCGACCGTGCTGTTCCGGGGACTCGTCACCGACGCCGACTCCGGCGACCAGGTGCGCCTCGAGGTGGAGATCCAGCCGGTCGGCACCGCGTTCACGAACACGGCGTCGGGCTCGAGCGCGCCGGTGGCGCGCGGGAGCCTCGCGTCGGATACGATCACCGGGCTGGCCGACAACGTGACTTACCACTGGCAGGCCCGGGCGGTGGACCAGACGGGCCGCGCCAGCGCTTGGACCTCCTTCGGCGCGAACGCCGAATCGGCGCCGGACTTCCGCGTCGCCATCGCGCCGGCGCGGCTCGCGGTCGTGACGCAGCCGGTCGCGACGACGGCCGGCAGCGCGATCGCGCCCGCCGTGCGTGTGGCGGCGCAGGACGCGCAGGGGAACACGCTCGCCAGCTTCACCGGAACCGTGTCGGTGGCGATCGGTGCCAACCCCGCGAGCGGTACGCTCTCGGGCACCCTCTCCGTGGCCGCGGAGGCCGGCGTCGCCGCCTTCTCCGGCCTGCGCATCGACAAAGCGGGGACCGGCTATTCCCTCCTTCTCAGCGCGGGCGCGCTCACCGCCACGAGCGCGACGTTCGCCGTCACGCCGAGCGTCGCCGCAGCGCTCGCCTTCACCGTCCAGCCCACGAGCACGAGCGCGGGGACGCCGATCGCCCCCGCGGTCCAGGTCACCGCGCGCGATTCGCTCGGCAACGTGGCGACGGGCTTCAGCGGCATTGTGACGGTCGCCTTCGCGGCGAACCCCGGGGGCGGTACGCTGGCAGGCACGACGACCGTGGCGGCGGTCGCCGGCGTGGCGTCCTTCTCCTTCCTGAGCATCGACCGCACGGGAAGCGGCTACACGCTCGCCGCGAGCGCCACGGGCCTCGCCGGGGCGGCCAGCGCGGCGTTCGCCGTCACGCCGGGAGCCGCGGCGCGGCTCGCGCTCGTGACCCAGCCGCCG
>Ga0209253_10001098_pt1 | contig 23615 bp, 21 predicted proteins | sample FrelakmetBRP12BR_FD_187145 | JGI IMG/M metagenome (GOLD analysis project Ga0209253, IMG submission 187145) | Freshwater lake sediment microbial communities from the University of Notre Dame, USA, for methane emissions studies - BRP12 BR (SPAdes)... | ecosystem: Environmental > Aquatic >...
TCGACCACCCTGGCGATCTTGCGGGCCCGGCCTCGCCGCCACGCCCAGATCATGGGCGAGATGTAGTAGACGACCTTCACTCCCTGTCGCTTGAGGTGCCTGGCGAGGCGCAGGTTGAAATCCGGGCTGTCGACCAGGAGCGCGACCGCCGGGCGACGCTGGGCTGCGGCCTCCCGCATGCCGCGAAGCACCGCCAGGATCCTCGGGATCTTGGGAAGCACCTCGGCGATCCCCATCACGTTGAGGTCCTCGGCCGGATACAGGGTCTCGAGCCCGGCGGCGCGCAGGCAGGGGCCGCCCACGCCGAAGGCGCGGATGCCGGGGCGAATCTTCCGGAGTTCGTCGAGGGCCCGCGCGGCGTGGAGGTCCGCGCTCGCCTCGGCGGCGACGATGAGGATCTCGTCAGGCAAGACGCCGGGTTATAGCACGCGGTATTCATGACGCCGATGACCGACCGTTCCCCTGGCGCGCCCTCCGCGTCGAAGCCTCCGATCCCGCCCCAGCCGCGCGATCCCGTCTGCGGCATGGAGGTGGACCTCGCCGTCCCGCCGGGTGGCGTCCTCGAGAAGGGACGCTTCTCGTACGCCTTCTGCAGCGACCGCTGCCGCGAGCGCTTCGCAGCCGGACCCGAGGCCTTCCTCGCGAAGGACCCGGTGTGCGGCATGGACGTGAACCCGTTCGCACCGCGCGGGGGAAGCCACGAGCACGGTGGAACGACCTTCCACTTCTGCAGCACGCGCTGCCTGGAGCGATTCGCCGCCGACCCCGGCGCCTTCCTCGCCGGGGGACCGAAGGGGATGGAGAGTTCTCCTCCGCCCCCTCCGGGTGCGGAGGTGTTTTGGGTCTGTCCGATGGATCCTGAGGTGCGGGAGAAGGAGCCAGTCCCCTGCCCGATCTGCGGCATGGCGCTCGAGCCGCTGGTGGTGGGCGGGATGCCCATCTTCAACGAGAGGAATCCGGAGCTCGAGAACATGACCCGGCGCTTCTGGCTCTCGCTCGTGCCGGTGATGTTCGTCTTCAACCTGTCGATGGCCGACATGCTGCCCGGCCACCCGGTGACGCGCCTCTTCGGCGTCCGCCCGCTGGCCTGGATGCAGCTCGTCGCGTCCGCGCCGGTGGTGCTGTGGGGGGGCTGGCCCTTCTTCGAGCGGGCCTGGCTCTCGCTGCGCACCCGCCACTTCAACATGTTCACCCTCATCGGGCTGGGCACGGGCGCCGCCTGGCTCTTCAGCGCCGCGGCCACCGTGCTCCCGCCGTCCTGGTTCCCGCCGGCCTTCCGGGGCCACGGGGGCGCGGTCCCCATCTACTTCGAGTCCGCCGCGGTCATCGTCCTGCTCGTCCTGCTCGGGCAGATCCTCGAGCTGCGCGCGCGCAGCCGGGTCTCCGGCGCCATCCATGCCCTCCTCGGGCTGGCGCCGAAGACGGCCATGCGGGTGGACGCGGACGGCCGCGACCAGGAGGTCGAGGTCGCTGCGGTGCTGCCGGGCGTGCTGCTCCGCGTCCGGCCCGGGGAGAAGGTTCCCGTGGACGGCACGGTGACCGAGGGACGCTCGTCGATCGACGAGTCGATGGTCACGGGGGAGCCCATCCCCGTGGAGAAGGGGCCGGGCGATCCCGTCACCGGAGGCACCGTGAACGGCAACGGCAGCTTCCTCCTCCGGGCCGAGCGCGTCGGCGCCGACTCCTTGCTGGCCCAGATCGTCCGCATGGTGAGCGAGGCCCAGCGCAGCCGCGCACCGGTGCAGCGGCTCGCCGACGCGGTCTCCGGCTGGTTCGTCCCGGCGGTGATGGCTGCCTCGGCGGCGGCCTTCGCGGGCTGGGCCATCTGGGGACCCGAGCCGCGGCTGGCCTACGCGCTCGTGAACGCGGTCGCTGTGCTCATCATCGCCTGCCCGTGCGCGCTGGGGCTCGCGACGCCGATGGCCATCATGGTCGGCACCGCGCGCGGCGCATCCGCCGGCATCCTGGTCAGGAGCGCCGAGGCGCTCGAGACCTTCGGCAAGGTGGACGTGATCCTGCTCGACAAGACCGGCACGCTCACGGCCGGCAAGCCGAGGCTCGAGCGGGTGGTCGCCGACGGGGCGGTCGCCGAGGACGAGCTCCTGCGGCTCGCCGCCGGCCTCGAGCGCGGCAGCGAGCACCCCCTGGCCGCGGCCATCGTCACCGGCGCGCGGGGGCGCGGCCTCGAGATTCCCAAGGCAACCCGCTTCGGCTATCGACCCGGACTGGGAGTGGAAGGCGAGGTCGAGGGGCGCCGGGTGGCCATCGGCACCGGCGCGCTGCTGCGGGACCTGGGAATCGACCCGGGCCGGCTCGAGGCCAGCGCCAACGAGTCGCGTCGCTCGGGCGGAACCGTGGTCCTGCTGGCGGTGGACGGCCGCGCCGCCGGCCTCATCGAGGTTCGCGACCCGGTCAAGCCGGGCGCCGCGCGCGCGATCCGTTCGCTCCGGGACGACGGGGTCGAAGTGGTCATGGTCACCGGCGACTCCCGGACGACCGCGCTCGCCGTGGCCAGGGAGGTAGGGATCGACCGGGTCGAGGCGGAGGTGCTCCCGGCCGGAAAGGGCGCGGTGGTGGCCCGCCTCCTCGCGGAGGGGCGGGTCGTGGCCATGGCCGGCGACGGGGTCAACGACGCGCCGGCGCTCGCCGCCGCCAGCGTCGGCATCGCCATGGGCACCGGCACCGACGTCGCCATGGAGACGGCGGGCATCACGCTCGTGAAGGGCGAGATGTCCGGCCTCGTCCGGGCTCGCCGCCTATCGCGCGGCACCATGCGCAACATCCGCCAGAACCTCTTCTGGGCCTTCGCCTACAACGTGCTGGGCGTTCCCCTCGCGGCCGGCGTGCTCTATCCGTTCACCGGCACGCTCCTCTCGCCCATGATCGCCAGCGCCGCCATGAGCTTCAGCTCGTTGACCGTGATCGTGAACGCGCTGCGCCTGCGAAACCTGCGACTCGACGGATAGGGCGTCGCGGGTCTCGCCCGGCGGATGTCAGGTCTCCCGCTCGCCGATCCAGCGGGTCGCCGGGGGCACCCGGTGCCGGGCCAGCCGCTCCAGCAATCGGGAGGGGCTCCGATCCACCACCACGAGCCGTCGATGCGCCGGCCGCAGGAAGCCCTCCTCCACTGCGTGGTCGAGGAGGCCGATGAGCGGCTGCCAGTAGCCGCCCACGTCGAGGAGCCCGGTGGGCTTCGAGTGGATGCCCAGGTAGCCCCAGGTGAGGACCTCGAAGAACTCCTCCATCGTCCCGATGCCCCCCGGCATGGCCACGAAGGCGTCCGACAGCTTCGCCATGCGGGCCTTGCGAGCGTGCATGGAGGGCACGACCTCGAGGCGGGTGAGTCCGTGGTGGGCGATCTCGCGACGGGCCAGCGCCCGGGGGATGACGCCCAGCACCTCGGCTCCGGCTGCCAGGGCGGCGTCGGCCAGGATGCCCATGAGACCGATGCTGCCCCCACCATAGACGAGCCCGAGGTCGCGGTCGGCGAGTGCCGCGCCGAGCTGCCGGGCGGCCCGAGCATAGGCAGGACGGCGCCCGGCCGCGGATCCACAGAATACGCAGATGTTCTTCACGCCGCCGAATCTAGCGTTCCCGTCCCCGGCGAGGGAGCGCCATTTCACGGGACGTTGCGTCATTCACTGTCCGATAATGGACTGTTTTCGTCCCTTAAAGAAAGGCGCAAATCTTCTTCCCCACCCCGGGTCGCCTGCGTAGAATCGCGACCCCAATTGCCCAGGCTCGAGTCCCACGCATCCTCCGCCGTCCGGCGGATCGGGACCTGGACGGTGACACCTTCAGCCCTCGAGGGGTGATGATGAGCGTCGCTACCACCAGCACAGCAGCCCCGGTCAAGGCCTCGCGCCTTGCCGTCTTCTGGCAGAGCCAGGTCGGGAAGAAGTTCGTCTCGGCGGTGACCGGAGTCCTCCTCTTCCTCTTCGTCGTCGGCCACCTGCTCGGAAACCTGCAGGCGTTCCAGGGCGCGGCGAAGTTCAACGCCTACGCCGAGTTCCTCCAGAGCGCCAAGGGGCTGCTCTGGGTGGTGCGCATCGTCATGCTGACGGCGCTGGTGCTGCACGCCACCGCCGGCATCCAGCTGTATCTGGCGTCCCGCGCCGCGCGCCCCCAGCCGTACCGGGTGCCGTTGGCCAACCCGGCCACGGTCTCCTCGAAGACCATGATCTGGACGGGCCTGCTCACGCTCTCCTTCGTGATCTACCACCTGCTCGACCTGACCATCGGCGCTGCGCTCGTCCACTCCGGATTCGACCAGAAGAACGCCTACCTCAATCTGGTGAACACCTTCCGCAGCGTGGGCAAGGTGGTCTTCTACGGCGTCTCGATCATCGGCCTGGGGCTGCACCTGTCGCACGGCCTCTACTCGCTGTGGCAGTCGCTCGGATTCCGGCACCCGCTCTGGACCCCCACCATCCAGAAGGTCGGCGTGCTCATCGGCGTCTTCCTGGCTCTCGCCTATCTCTTCATCCCGGCCGGCGTCGTCGTCGGCCTGATCCGCCTGTGAGGTGACACGGATGCCGACCCTCGACTCCCGGATCCCGTCCGGACCGCTCGCCGACAAGTGGACGAAGCGGAAGAACGACCTGAAGCTCGTCAACCCCGCCAACAAGCGGAAGTACACGATCATCGTGGTGGGCACCGGCCTGGCCGGCGCCTCCGCGGCGTCGTCCTTCGGCGAGCTGGGCTACAACGTCAAGAACTTCTGCTTCCAGGACACCCCGCGCCGGGCGCACTCCATCGCGGCGCAAGGCGGCATCAACGCCGCCAAGAGCTACCAGAACGACGGTGACTCGGTCTGGCGGCTCTTCTACGACACCATCAAGGGCGGCGACTTCCGCGCCCGCGAGGCCAACGTCCACCGGCTCGCCGAGGTGTCCAACAGCATCATCGACCAGGCCACCGCCCAGGGCGTGCCCTTCGCCCGCGAGTACGGCGGCCTTCTCGCCAACCGATCCTTCGGCGGCGCGCTGGTGTCCCGCACCTTCTACGCCCGCGGGCAGACCGGCCAGCAGCTCCTCATCGGGGCCTACCAGTCGCTCATGCGCCAGGTGGAGCTGGGCAAGGTGACGATGTTCCCGCGCACCGAGATGCTCGACCTGGTGGTGATCGACGGCCGGGCCCGCGGCATCGTGACCCGCAACCTGATCACGGGGAAGATCGAGTCGCACATCGGCGACGCGGTGGTCCTGGCCACCGGCGGGTACGGCAACCTCTACTACCTGTCCACCAACGCCAAGGGCTCGAACGCCACCGCCATCTGGCGGGCCCACCGCAAGGGCGCGTTCTTCGCCAACCCGTCCTACACCCAGATCCACCCGACGTGCATTCCCCGCGCCGGCGAGTTCCAGTCGAAGCTGACCCTCATGTCCGAGTCGCTCCGCAACGACGGCCGCATCTGGGTGCCGAAGAAGGCGGGAGACAAGCGATCGCCGGACCAGATCCCGGAAGGCGACCGCGACTACTACCTGGAGCGGAAGTACCCGACCTACGGCAACCTGGCGCCCCGCGACATCTCGTCGCGCGCGGCGAAGCAGGTCTGCGACGCCGGCATGGGCGTGGGCCCGGGCGGACTGGGCGTGTACCTGGACTTCGCAGATTCCATCAAGCGCCTGGGCAAGAACGCCATCGCGGAGCGATACGGCAACCTCTTCGAGATGTACAACCGCATCACCGGTGAGGATCCCCTCGCCGTGCCGATGCGCATCTACCCCGCGGTGCACTACACCATGGGCGGCCTGTGGGTGGACTACGACCTCATGTCCAACCTGCCCGGCCTGTTCGTGCTCGGGGAGGCCAACTTCTCCGACCACGGCGCCAATCGCCTGGGCGCGTCCGCGCTCATGCAGGGGCTGGCCGACGGCTACTTCGTCATCCCCTACACCATCGGCGACTACCTGGCCCGCGGCGGCATCGCCAAGGCCGGCACCGACCACGCCGAGTTCAAGACGGCCGAGAAGGCCGTCGAGGACCGGGAGAAGCGGTTCGTCTCCATCAACGGCAAGCACTCGGCCGACTGGTTCCACAAGAAGCTCGGCGAGATCATGTGGAGCGACGTGGGCATGGCCCGCTCGAAGGAGAGCCTGGAGCGAGCGCTCAAGGCCATCCCCGAGGTCCGCGAGCAGTTCTGGAAGGACCTCCGGGTTCCCGGATCGGCGGGCGACTTCAACCAGGAACTGGAGAAGGCCGGCCGCGTGGCCGACTTCCTCGAGCTGGGCGAGCTCCTGACCTGGGACGCGCTGCAGCGCAACGAGTCCTGCGGCGGCCACTTCCGAACCGAGTACCAGACCGACGAGGGCGAGGCCAAGCGGAACGACGCCGAGTACGCCTACGCTGCTGCCTGGGAGTGGACCGGGGAGAACAAGCCCTGGACGCTCAACAAGGAACCGCTCGTCTTCGAGAGCATTCAACTCCAGACCCGGAGCTACAAGTGAGACTGACGCTCGAGATCTGGCGGCAGAAGGACGCCCAGGACGCCGGCCGCTTCGCTCGCTACGACCTTCCCGACGTGAGCGAGCACATGTCGTTCCTGGAGATGCTCGACGTCCTCAACCAGGAACTGATCGGCAAGGGCGAGGAGCCCGTGGCGTTCGACAGCGACTGCCGCGAGGGCATCTGCGGCATGTGCGGGTTCGTGGTGAACGGCTACCCGCACGGCCCGCAACCGGCGACGACGGTGTGCCAGCTGCACATGCGCCACTTCCACGATGGCGAGGTCCTGCGCCTGGAGCCCTTCCGGGCCAAGGCGTTCCCCGTCATCAAGGACCTGGCCATCGATCGAAGCGCGCTCGACCGGATCATCATGGCGGGAGGCTACATCTCCACCAACGCCGGCGGCCCTCGCGACGCGAACAGCATCCTGGTCGGCAAGAAGGAGTCCGACCTGTCCATGGACGCCGCGGCCTGCATCGGCTGCGGCGCCTGCGTGGCGGCCTGCCCCAACGCCTCGGCCTCGCTCTTCACCGGCGGGAAGATCAGCCATCTCGGGCTGCTCCCCCAGGGGGAGCCGGAGCGGAAGACCCGCGCCCTCAACATGGTGGAGCGTCACAACCAGGAGGGCTTCGGCGGGTGCACGGTCATCGGCGCCTGCGCCGAGGCGTGCCCCAAGGGGCTGAAGCTCGACTTCATCGCCCGCATGAACAAGGACTACCTCGCCGGGAGCCTCACCTTCCGCGAGGAGGCCGCCGCCAGCTCCGGCTAGACCGGCGCCCCGGCCTGCGATAGGAGACGCCCGTGCGGATCTCGCGCGGGCGTCTTCTCTTGCGGGCTGTCCTCCTCCTCCTGGGGGGAGGCTACATGGGCTGGCGCGCCTGGGAGACCCGGCAGGCCGCGCTGACGCTGACCGGGGCGGAGCGGGTGCTCGGCGAGCGGCTGGCCCTGGTGATGGGCCTGGTGGGGCTGCTCGCCCTCCTCATCGCCATCCTGGTGACGTGGCAGCTGCGGAGCCGGGAACGGCGTCACAGCCTCCACCTGCCGGCACCTACGCCGCCGGCTCCTCCCAGCGATGGTCCTTGAGCTGCTCCCGAAGCGCCGCCTTGAGGAACTTGCCGGTGGCGTTGCGCGGGATGGCGTCCATGAAGACGTAGCCGTCGGGTAGCCAGTAGCGCGCGAAGAGCGGCGTGAGGTACTCGCGGAGCTCGTGCGGGGTGGCCCGGGCGCCCTCCTTCAGGACCACCGCCGCGACCGGCCTCTCGCCCCAGTGGGGGTGGGCGACCGCCACCACCGCCGCCTCCTTCACCGCCGGGTGGCCCATGAGCGCGTTCTCCAGGTCCACCGAGCTGATCCACTCACCGCCCGACTTGATGAGGTCCTTCGAGCGGTCGGCGATGCGGACGTAGCCCTCGCCGTCGACGGTGACGATGTCGCCGGTACGGAACCAGCCGTCCATGGTGAACTTGTCGGCCTCGGCCGGGTTCTGGAAGTAGCTGCTGGCGATCCATGGGCCGCGAACCTGAAGCTCGCCCATCGCCTTGCCGTCCCACGGCGTGGGCCCGTCCTCGCCGATGACCCGGGTGTCGACGAACGGGACAGGAAGTCCCTGGGCAGCGCGCATCCGGAGCCGGTCCGCGTCCGGGGCGTTCTCGAGGTGGGGCTTGAGGCGGCTCACCGTTCCCAGCGGCGTCATCTCGGTCATTCCCCAGGCGTGGATGACCTTGAGATTGTGCCGCTTGTCGAACCCCTCGATCATCGACTTCGGCGCCGCCGCGCCTCCGACCACCATGGCCTTGATCGACGAGGTGTCCCAGGCGCCCGGGTTGCGATCCAGCTCCTCGAGGATGCCGAGCCACACCGTCGGCACACCCGCAGTGAATGTCACCTTCTCCCGCTGGAAGAGGTCGAGCAGGCTCTTGGCGTCGAGGTGCGGGCCGGGAAAGACCTGCTTCGCGCCCACCATGACCGAGGTGAAGGGCAGGCCCCAGGCGTTGACGTGGAACATGGGAACCACCGGAAGCATGGCGTCGACGAAGGAGAGCCCGAGCGCGTCGGGCATCGCCGACACCAGCGAGTGGAGCACGAGCGCCCGGTGGGAGTAGACGACGCCCTTGGGACGCCCCGTGGTGCCGGAGGTGTAGCAGAGCCCTGCCGCCTGGTTCTCCTCCAGCTTCGGGAAGGCGAAGGTGTTCATCTCCGGCTCGATCATCTGCTCGTAGTCGAGCGCCCAGTCCGGCGCGGGGTTGCCGTGGGTCCAGACCACGACCGCGCGGGGGCTCACCTCCTTGTGGAAGCGCTCGTAGACAGGCAGGAGCACGTCGTCCACCAGGAGGAACCGGTCCTCGGCGTGGTTCATGATGTAGGCGAGGTCCTGGGGGGACAGTCGGGGATTGAGCGTGTGGAGCACGCCGCCGGCCAGGGGAATGGCGAAGTAGGCTTCCAGGTGACGGCCGTGGTTCCACCCGAGCGTCGCCACCCGGTCCCCGGGCTCGAGCCCGAGCCGAACGAGCGCGTTGGCCAGTTGCTGCACGCGCTTGTGGAACTCGCCGTAGCTGGAGCGGTGGATCGACTTGTCGGGCCAGCGGGAGACGATCTCGACGTTCGGGAAGTACTTGCCGACGCGCTCGAAGATCGGGAGCAGGGTCAGCTCGTAGTCCATCATCAGGCCTTGCATGAAGCCTCCGGTCGGGTTGAGGGGCGGTCGGCAAGGAAAGTTATCGGTTTCCGGTGATCGCCACCATCCCCGCGCGCGCTATGCTCCCCTTTTCCGAGGGACCCCATGGATTCCACTCACCTCGATTCCGACCTCGCCGCTCTTGCAGCCCACAGGGACGAGTGGGCCCGGATGCCCCTCCCGGAGAAGATCCAGCTTCTCCGGGCCGTACGCGCCGGCGTGGCCAGGGTGGCAGACCGCTGGGTGGACGCCGCCATCCGTGCCAAGGGGATCCCTGCCGGGTCGCCCTGGGCCGGCGAGGAATGGATGAGCGGCCCGTACTCGCTCCTCTACGGCCTCGCAGCGCTGGAGCGCACGCTCGAGCGTCTGGCCCGGGGCGAGTCTCCCGTTCCTTCCGCCGGAGCCATCCGGACCCGGCCCGACGGCCAGGTGGTCGTGGACGTCTTTCCGGCCGACACCTTCGACCGGATCCTCCACTCGGGCGTGCGCGCCGAGGTCTGGATGGAGCCGGGCGCCAGCCTCCAGGGCGTGCGCGATGACGCTGCCGCCATCCACCGGCGCGAGCCGGCGTCCGGGAAGGTGGCGCTCATCCTGGGCGCCGGGAACATCTCCTCCATCGCGCCGCTCGACCTGCTCCACGAGCTCTACGCCGAGGGCGCGGTCTCGATGGTGAAGATGAACCCGGTGAACGCATACCTGGAACCGTTCTTCGCGGAGGCCTTCGCCCCGCTGGTGGAGCGCGGCTTCGTCCGCTTCGCCTCGGGCGGCATCGAGGTGGGGGCGTTCCTGGCCGAGCACCCGCTCGTGGAGGAGATTCACATCACCGGAAGTGAACGAACCCACGACGCCATCCGCTTCGGGACCGGGCCGGAGGGCGCCGAGCGCAAGCGGCGCGGGGAGCCGAGGAACCGCCGCCGCATCACCGCCGAGCTGGGCGGGGTCGGGCCCACCATCGTCGTTCCCGGCACCTGGAGCCAGGCCGATCTACGATTCCAGGCCGAGAACGTGGTCTCGCAGAAGATGCACAACGGCGGGTTCAACTGCATCGCCTCCCAGGTCCTGGTGCTGGCCGGGCGATGGCCCCAGCGCGAGGAGTTTCTCGACGTCCTTCGCAAGGTCTTCCGATCGGTTCCCCCGCGCCATCCGTACTACCCGGGGGCCGCCGCCCGGCAGGCCGCGGCGGTCGCCGCGCACCCCACCGCCGAGCTGCTCGACGCGCCGGGCGCGGTCGCCGTGCCCCGGACCTTCATCCCGGGGGTGGATGCGACCGACGCGACCGCTCACGCCTTCCGGGAGGAGTTCTTCGGGGGTGTGCTGGCGGAGACCTCCCTGCCCGGCGACACCGCCGCCGATTTTCTCGCGAACGCGGTGCAATTCGCCAACGAGCGGCTCCGCGGGACGCTGGGGGCGAACCTCATCGTCGACCCGGTCACGGCGCGCGCGCTGGGACCGAAGCTCGACTCGGCCATTGCCGGCCTTCGCTACGGCTCGGTGAGCGTGAACACCTGGACTGGCGTGGCATACCTCATCCCCCAGGCCACCTGGGGCGCGTTTCCCGGCCACACCGACGCGGACATCCAGAGCGGGCGGGGCGTGGTCCACAACGCCCTGCTCCTCGACAGGCCTCAGAAGACGGTGGTCACCGGCCGGTTCCGGCCCTTCCCGCGAGCCTGGCTCTCCGGCGATTTTCACCTCGGGCCCAAGCCGCCCTGGTTCGTCACCCACCGGTCGGCCGAACAGGTCGGGCGCCTGCTGACCCGGTTCGCCGAGAAGCCCAGCTTCGACGCCCTGCCGGCCATCATCGCGACAGCGCTCAAGGGCTGATCGCGGCGACACCCGATTCATCCAGCTCAGTAGATGCGCGCCACCGCGGCGCCGGCGAAGTAGGCGCCCAGGATCTGGCGGTATCCCTGCCCGGCCCCGGCCCGCGCGATCGCTCCCCACTGGCACATGCCGACCCCGTGCCCCCAACCCCCGCCCCGGAACGTCCAGCCTTCCCGTTCGGGCGCGATGACGAACATCGCCGACGGGAGATCTCCGAGAAGGCGCCGGATACGAAGCTCCCCGTGGACGGTGGCGCTCCCCCGATCGCCGTCCACGCGCAGCGCGAGTGCCCGCCCGGAGGCGCCCCGCTCCACCACGACGAGGTCGTCCACGGCACCCACGCCGAGAGTCGCGAGCATGATGTCGAGCTTCTCGGGCGCGATGCGGCGCTCCCACCGGTACCGGTCGGCCTTCGACCCGGGAGCGCGCGCACACCAGGCCAGCGGCGCGCCGGCCAGGAAGGCCGACACCCTCCCCTCGGAAGCGAGCCCTCCCGCCCACGCCGAGGCGTCGGCAGCCACGAGGTCGGGACGCCCCCGGAGGCTGGGGCTGGGCGTTCCTCCCCAGACGGCGTCGTTGTTCTCGCCGTGCCCGCCGCACATGGCCGAGTACACGCCGTCGACGAGGCGGCCGTCGGCGACGGCGAAGAGGGCCTCGCCGGAGGTGTCCCGCACCGCGGCGTCCGTCGAGGCCACCTGTGCCCCCTCGCCTCGATAGGCCTGGCAGTGCACGTCGCTACAGAGCGACCAGGGGTCGGCGAGGTGGCGAGTGCCGATCTGTGCGAGCACGTTGGATCGAGCGGTCACCGCCTGGGCTCGCAGGGCCTCCGGCGGCGAGCCGGCTGGCATCTCGCTGGGCACGAGCCCGCGGAGCAGTTCCTCGAGGGGAAGCGCGAGGACCGCCGCGAGCCGGCCCCCGGCGTCGACCGTGAGGTGAAGCCGCCCCCTGTAGGAGCGGTCCTCCAGCGTGAACCCCTCGGAGCGGCCGTCGAGCACGACGAGACGATCGCCGGTCGCGAGGATCTCACCCTTCGATCCCAGCACCTCGACGAAGCCGGACGGACGGGCCAGGACCTCGGCCGTCGGCTCGGGCCGCTCCCCGAATCGGCGCCAGGCATCGGCGGCGAAGGCGGCGGCACTCGACTCGGTGAAGGTCCCGTCGGCGAGCACGAGCGTCCGCCGGTTGTCGATGACGTGACCCGCGACCCCGTAGACCCCGCCCGTGGGTCGGGTTCGCGTCGGGACCCCGCGCGCCTCCCATGCGGCGCGCGCCCGGTCGACGCCGGCCCTGTCGCGGGCCTCGAACTGCCCGAGCAGCGGGCGCCAGGAGACAGCAGCCGGAACACCGCCGCGTACCCGTACCCGGAATCGCATCCCGCCTGCGAGCCTCGACGGTGGCGCGTCGCGCGGTTCGAGCCGGGTCGGGCCCCGCGTCCCCACGACCAGCTCGTCGCGGTCCTCGAGCAGACGGATGGTGATCAGCGGAGCGCCCCCGGAGAAGTCGATCCGGTGACCCCAGAGGAGCTCGAGGGCGTCGCCGGGTGGAGGCTCGACGGCGGGAGGTGGCGCTTCCACCACGAGCGGCGGCGGAAGCGGAACGGGAAGGTCGGATGAGGTTCCGGCGGCGGCTGTGCCCGCCAGCGCCGCAAGAAGCGCGGCGAGGGGGCACCCGGTCACGCGAACAGGCCGAGCCGCTGGCTCTTGCGGAAGGCCAGCACTTCGAGGCGAGCGGCGATCTCCTGGCCGCCCCCGAACTCGCCGGTGCGGCGGAGGCGGTGGGCTGCGTCGGCGAGGAGTGCCCTCTCCTCCGCCTCCTGCTCGCGTAGCCCTTCGACCATCAGGGCCAGCTCGTCGGCGAGGTCCACCAGCAGATCGCGGCGGCGCAGCGGGCGCGGCAAGGAGAGGTCGCCAGCGCCGACGCGGCGGCAGGCATGTGCCAGGGCCACCGCGGGACCGGCCACGCGATGTGTGAGGACCACGGCGAGCACGAGCAGCCCGGGGACCACTGCGGCGAGCGCTGCGCCCAGGATGAAACCCGGACCGGCCTCCTGCCCTGCGGTCCAGACCATGATGGCGAGGCCGCTCCCGATGGCGGTCGCAACCACCAGCATGTAGCTCACCAGGCGGAGCTGGATTCCCGGGTCGACCAGGTAGTTCCGGAGCCGCCGATTCCCCATTCCCGCCGAGTCCTGCTTTCCGTCCCGTTGCATGCCGACCTCCGCGGACGAATCTACACGCTGGTGGGCGGCTTTCCAGGATTGTGACCACCGCCGGCCGCCTCCCGGAAGGCGGCGTGGATGCGTCGCGTGACCGGACCGGGGACGGCCGGCCCGATCGAGCGTTGCCCGACGCGAACCACGGGAAGGACCTCCCGCACCGTCGAGGTGATGAATGCCTCGTCGGCCGACTCGAGCCCGGCGAGAGGCAACGTGCGCTCCCGGACCGTCACTCGCAGACGTCCCGCGATATCGAGCACAACGGCCCGGGTCACTCCGGCCAGGATGCCGGCCCCGAGCGGGGGCGTCTCGAGCGCCCCGTCGTGAACCGCGAAGACGTTGGAGCTGGCACCCTCGGTGACGTTTCCGGCCCCGTCCAGGACCAGGGCTTCCTGCGCCCCGTGGTCGCGGGCCTCCCTGACGGCAAGGACCTGGAAGAGATGCTCGCCGGTCTTCGCCGCGGGGTCGCCTCCTCGCGGGGGAGCACCCGGGCCTCCGAAGGGCCATGCCGCGATGCCATTCCGGTACGCAGCCAGCGGAGGCCCGCGAAGCGGAAACGCGATGAGAACCACCGTGGGCTCGGCGGCCAGTCCGGGGTCGAGCCCCGGTTCCCCTGAACCCCGGGTGACGACGATGCGGACCGTGCACTCACCCAGGTTCCAGGGAGCGGCAGCCGGGTCGGGAGCGGCGATGTCCCGGGAGGCCTCGACCACCCGACGAACCTCCCGGTCGAAGCGGTCGGCCGTCCACGGAAGGCGCAGCCCGATCCGACCCGCCGACGAGGCCAGGCGCGCCAGGTGAAGGCCCATCTCGAAGAGAGCGAGGTCGTAGGTGCGGACCACCTCGTAGACGCTGTCCCCGAAGAGGAATCCACGGTCGAAGACCGAGACCCTGGCCTCCCCGGCGGGGACGAGGATGCCGTCGATGCTCACGATGCCATTCACGGCCGGAATCTTGACCTCGAGATCATGGGACGATATCAGCAGATGACATATGGAATCGCTTGTCGAGTGCACGCAGTGCGACGTCCTCATGACCAGCTGGTCTGGTGCCGGTTCCCCCACCCGTTACTACCAGTGTCCGTTCTGCAAGCGCACGCTCTGCTCGACCTACGGTGAGGTCTTCGAGCACGGCACGCTGGGGCGCAAAGTCGTCGCCGCACCGCGGGCCCCCGTGGCAGGGCGCATCCAGGCGCCAGAGGCCGCGCCCGACGAGAAGAGCTGGCGGGAGCTCAAGGGGCGAGCCACCCGGTGGTTCGCGCGCCTCGAAGCCGAGGGGCGTCGGCGCGAGCCGGCCGCAGGCCTCCCGGTCGTCGCCGTGGCCGCGAGCCGCGTCAGAGCCTGATCCGGTTCACTCCGGGTCGTCGACGGGCAGTTCCTGGCAGCCATGCCAGCTCGTCGCGTCCATGGCCTCGCGCATCAGGAAATACTCTCCGTGAAGAATCGGCAGCCGCGAAGGGCTGGACGATGATGAGCCGGCGCTGCGGACAGGCCCAGCCGAAGTAGTGGAGGCCGTCGACGACGTGCGATTCCGAAGCGCCGGAGGCGCCGTGGTCGACGTGTACGATGGGCTCGATGCCGAACTCGACGGTCCATCCGTCGAGGGCGTCCTTCTGGCCCCAGAACTTCCTGGCTATCTCGTAGACCCTGGAGGCGCGGGCCTGCGAGACGGTGACGCCGTCGCGCCCCATCCAGCAGATTCCGCCCGCCTCGATCCCCGCACAGGGGACAGCCCCGCCGCAGCCGGCCAGGAACGCGGCAGAGAAGGAGGCGATGAGGGCAGTCCGGAACATCCCGGATGAGAGGAACTGCCACCGCCATGCCACTCCAGCCCTCGAAAACACGGCACTTCCTCGGGGGTTTACTCCCACCCTGGGATGCGGCGATTACTGCACCACGGGTGCGCGTCAAGTGGTCGAGGGATGCGGCGACGTGTGAGGAGCGCCCCCTCCGCTCGAAGGAGCGGCAGGCAACCGGGAAACTTGGTAGACAGTCGCGGTACTGGAGTCCTTCACGGGTCGGTAGCGCAATGGTAGCGCAAGGGCCTTTTAAGCCCGAGGTTGTGGGTTCGAGCCCCACCCGACCTACTTCATCCTTCGTGGACGATCATCCACCCGCCTCGACAGACACGACATGAACATCGTTCGCATCACGTCCGGGCTGGGCAACCAGATGTTCCAGTACGCGTTCCATCGGGCCTTGAGGTCGAACTGGCCGGAAACGAAGATCGACGTCTCGGAGTTCAGGCATCGCAGCCACCACAACGGCTACGAGCTGGAGCGGATCTTCGACGTCTCACCCGACCACGCCAGCAGGGAGGAATGCGATTCCCTGGCGGACGTTTCCAAGGACCTGCTCTCCGAGTTCCGGCGCAGGTTCTTGCGCGTCCGGCTGAACTGCACCGGGACACTGGTCAGGGAGAGCGAGCTGGGCGCCTGGTTCCACCCCGAGCTCCTGACGATGCGGAACGGCTACTTCCAGGGCTTCTGGCAGACCGAGCGCTACTTCCTTCCCGTCGCCCGGTCGCTGCGGACGGAGTTCACCTTCAAGCAGCCCATGGATGCCGGGAACAGCCGGATCGCCGAGGACATCGCCTGCTGCGACGCCGTGAGCATCCACGTCCGGAGGGGAGACTACGTCAAGAAGCGGCGCCTGGAGACCATCGGGTCGGTCTGCTCGCCGAAGTACTATCGAGACGCCATCGCACGGATCCGCGCCCGGGTGCCGCAGCCCCGGTTCTTCGTTTTCTCCGATGACCCGGCCTGGGTTAAGGAAAACGTGAAAGTGGACGATGCCCTCCACGTGGACATCAACTCCGGCACGGAGAGCTTCAGGGACATGCAGCTCATGAGCCTCTGCAGGCACAACATCATCGCCAACAGCAGCTTCAGCTGGTGGGGAGCCTGGCTGAACGCGAATCCCGGGAAACTCGTCGTCGCTCCGGACGTGTGGATCCGGAACGCGAGCATGCCGGACGTCGTGCCCCCGGGCTGGTCGAGGATCGAGACGGACTAGGCCAGCCTCCGCAGGGCCACCCATTCCCCATGCGCCATCTGTCCCCTACCCCGTCGCCGCCACCGTCCCCCCTGTCGTCCCGGCGGCTCTTCGTCGTCCTGCTGGCCCTGGCCGTCGTCGTCAACTTCTCCGGCCTCTTCCTCACCATCATCGGGGCCGACGGAACCCTCTACGCGTCCATCGCCAGGACCATGGCGCTCCGCGGCGACTACGTCGACCTGTTCGCGAACGGAGCGGACTGGCTCGACAAGCCCCACTTCCCCTTCTGGATCACCGCACTGTCCTTCCGGGCATTCGGGTTCAGCGACTGGAGCTACAAGCTTCCGGCCATCCTGTTCCTGCTGGGAGGGGCCGGATACACCTACCTGCTCGCCCTTCGCCTGTACCAGAGCGTCGAGATCGCCCGGTGGAGCGTTCTCATCCTCCTGACCGCGCTGCACGTCATCCTGTCCAACACCGACGTCCGGGCCGAGCCCTACCTGACCGCGCTGATCATCGGATCGATCTACCACTTCCAGCGGGCGTGGACCGATCGCCGGTTCGTCCAGCTCTTGCTCGGGTCATTGCTCGCGGGATGCGCGGTGATGACGAAGGGATTGTTCGCCCTCGTTCCCATCGCCGCGGCCATCGGCGGACACCTGGTGATCACCAGGAACTGGAAGGAGCTCTTCCACGTCCGCTGGCTGGTCGCTGCGTTCCTCACCTTCCTCTTCTTCACCCCCGAGCTCGTCGCGCTGTATCTCCAGTTCGACCTGCACCCCGAGAAGGTCGTCTTCGGGAGGACCGGTGTGTCCGGCCTCCGTTTCTTCTTCTGGGACAGCCAGTTCGGGAGGTTCTTCAACACGGGCCCCATCACGGGCAAGGGGGATCCGACCTTCTTCTTCCACACCGTGCTCTGGGCGTTCCTTCCCTGGTCGCTCCTGCTGTACGCGGCCATGTACAGGAGGATCCGGCCCGCCGCTGGACGGGAAGGACCCCGCGAGTGGTACACGGTCGCCGGGTCGCTGGTCACGTTCCTGATGTTCTCGCTCTCCGGATTCCAGCTTCCCCACTATCTCAACATCGTCTTCCCCCTGTTCGCGATCGTGACGGCGTCCTTCATCCACGACCTGGGTGGCGTGAAGGGACTCCGGAACACCCAGTACACCGTGATCGCCCTGATGTTCGTCGCCGTGGGGCTGCTGCATGGGTTCTTCAGGCCGGGCGTCGGGAACCTTCCCGTGTCGGCCCTGATGTTCCTGGTGGCGGCCCTGATCGTCCTCCTCCCCCGGCTGTTCCGGGCCTCGGGGAAGGAGATCGTGGTCGGCCGCTCCGTGCTCGCCGCCGTGCTGGTCAACCTCTACTTCAACGGCTTTTTCTATCCGAAGCTGCACACCTACCAGGGGGGGACGACGGCGGCGCGCTTCGCCAACGCGAACTTCAAGGACGTTCCGGTCGTGCAGTTGACCACGAGGCACAGCCACGCGCTGGAGGTCTACCTCGACGCCCCGTCGACCAGCATCCCATCGCTCGCGTCCCTGTCGACCATCCAGAAGCCATTCCTGCTCGTCCTTCACGAGGACGACGGCCGCCTTCCGTTCGCGCCCGTCGGGTCCTTCGACGATTTCCGCATCACCATGCTCACCGCACGATTCCTCGATCCCTCGACTCGAGCCGCACAGATCAAGCGGTACAATCTCTATCTGATCCGCTGACGGCGAGGAGCACATGACGTGAAGGTCTCCGGCTTCACTTTCGTCCGAAACGCCGTGAAGCTGAGCTATCCGGTGGTGCCGGTCATCCGATCGGTGCTGCCGCTCGTCGACGAGATGGTCGTCAACGTCGGAGACGGCGAGGACGGCACCCTCGACCTGATCCGCTCCATCGACGACCCCAGGCTGGTGATCATCCAGTCGGCCTGGGATCCGCGGCTCAAGGAGGGCGGCGCCATCCTGGCGCTGCAGACCGACCTGGCGATGGCCCGGTGCACCGGCGACGTGGGCATCTACGTCCAGGCCGACGAGGCCATCCACGAGGACGACCACCCGCGCATCCGGGCATCGCTGGAGCGGCTCCACGCCGACCCGCGAGCCGAGGGGCTGATCTTCGACTACGTCCACTTCTACGGGTCCTTCCACACCGTGGGCGCGACGAGGACCTGGTATCGACAGGAGGTTCGCGCCGTGAAGATGGGGATCGGGGTGCGCTCCTGGCGCGACGCCCAGGGCTTCCGCGTCGGGCCGGGCGAGACGGCCCGCAAGCTCCGCGTTCACCACTCGGGCGCCCGCATGTACCACTACGGGTGGGTCCGCCCACCGGCGGCCCAGCTGGAGAAGAGCGCCGACTTCGCACGCTGGTATCACGGCGACGCGATGGTGAAGGATCTGCTGGAGCAGGGCTTCCAGTACGACGAGAACGAGAAGGTCCACCGCTTCACCGGCACCCACCCCGGACCGATGCGCGAGCTGGTGGCGCAGGCCGACTGGCCCTTCACGCCGCGCTCGACCTGGCCGATCCGGGCAGGTCACGTCCGCCGCGACCTGCTCGACCTGTTCGAGGCGGCCACCGGGATCCGGCTGGGCGACTACCGGAACTTCAAGCTAATCTAGGCCCACCGCATGAGACTTCGCGAACTGCTCTACCTGCTCGGCTGGCCCCGCCCCGCGGCCCGCTCCTACGGACACGAGGTGGTCACGTTCGACCTCCCCGACGAGGGACCGGTCCAGTTCGCCCGCTGGCTCCACCCGAACGTGCTCGCGACCACCGTCCGGCAGGAGGAGGTGTCGGCCCTGCGAACCTTCCTCCGCCCGGGTGACGTGGTGGTGGACATCGGGGCTCATGGCGGCGACACGCCGGTGCCCTTCGGCCTGGCCGTCGGGCCGACGGGCGCGGTGATCGCGTTCGAGCCGAACCCCTACGTGTTCCCGGTGCTGGCGGCCAATGCCACGCTCAACCGCGACAAGCTCCGCATCCTGCCGCACTGCTTTGCCGCCGCCCCGGAGGACGGTCCGCTCACCTTCGAGTACGGCGACCCCGGCTACTGCAACGGCGGGCGCCACGAGGGGTACAGCCGCTGGCGCCACGGCAGCGTCTTCGAGCTTCGGGTGAACGGGGTCCGGCTCGAGCCGTTCCTGGAATTGCACCATCCGGACCTGATCGACCGCATTCGCTTCATCAAGGTGGACGCCGAGGGCTTCGACAGGCTGATCCTGGAATCGATCCGGGGGCTCATCGCTCGCACCCGCCCGTTCCTTCGCACCGAGATGTTCAAGCTCGCAACGCGAAAGCAGCGACTGGAGTTGCTCCACACCGTCACCAGCATGGGCTACCGAGTCGTGCGCATGCGGTCGGACACCGACTACGTGGGCGAACCGCTGGACGAGGCCGACGTCATGGCCTGGAAGACGTTCGACCTCTTCTGCTTCCCGGAGTGAGGGACTCGGCGCGGTTGGCCTCGAGCAGTCGCGCGTACTTGTAGAAGGTGTGGTTGGCGTTGTTGACCGAGATGACGAGCCCCTCGTAGCCGTCGAGGATGCCCCCCTGGAGAACGTAGCTCCGCAGGAAGGCGGCCAGCCCCTTGAGAAGGAGCCCGGGCGTGGAGATGCGCCGACCGGCATGCTCCCGCGCCCAGAGCGCCGAGTAGACCTGCACCTTGGCGAGAAGCTGCCCGGCCTCCTGGTGCGCGGCGTGGAGAAGGTCGCCCGCAAGGTGCGCCTCGCGCGCGCCCGCATCCAGGACCACCGTCTCGTGCACCAGCCCACCGCTCCACCTGCCCCGGCGCCGGTCCCATAGCCGGATCTTGGCGTCGGGGTACCAGCCACAGCTCCGGATCGGCTTGTCGCCGTAGAAGTTGAGCCGGTTGAAGTCGTAGCCGTCGGCCTCCCAGTCGGCCTTCGCCGCCAGGATCGAGGCCTGGAGCTCGGGCGAGAGCCGCTCGTCGGCGTCGAGCGAGAGGACGTGATCGTGAACGGCCTGGTCGAGCGCGAAGTTCTTCTGCGTCGTGAAGCCGTCGAAGGGCCGGACCACGACCCGGGCGCCCCGAGCCTCGCAGAGCTCGCGAGTCCGGTCGGTGGAGCCCGAGTCCACCACCACCAGCTCGTCGCAGACCGCGGCGAGCGAGTCGAGGCACCGCCCCACCCTGGCCTCCTCGTTGAACGTGATGAGCACGCCGGAGAGCCGGATCATCCGCTCACCTCCTGGTAGACGTTGGACAGCCCCTCCGCGATCGCCTGGTCGGTGAAGCGGCGCGCGTGAAGGAGGCCGGCCGCCCGCATGGCGTCCCGCCGCACCTGGTCTCCGAGCAGCGCCGCCACGGTCTGGCGAAGCCCGTCCACGTCGGTCGGCGCGACGTAGGCAGATCCCGGTCCGGCTGCCTCCGGGAAGACTCCGCCCGCCGTGGTCACCACCGGCGCGCCCGAGAAGAGCGCCTCGACGATGGGGATGCCGAACCCCTCGAAGATGGACGGGTAGACGAAGACGCTGCAGCGCCGGTAGAGCGCGGCGAGATCCTCCATGGAGATGCCGGCGAGAAAGCGGACCCGGTCCTCCACGCCGAGCCGGCGCGCCTCCAGCCTCAGCTCGTCGGCATACCCGGTCTGCCTCCCCACCGCGAGGAGCGGTATTCCGGGCAGGCCTGGGAGCGCCTTGACCACGAGGCCAAGGTTCTTGCGGCGCTCCACCGTACCCACCGAGAGGAGGTAACGATCCGGGAGCCCGAGGCGGCGCGCCACGCTGTCGTCGGCGCCCGGCGCTGGCGCGCGCTGAAACGCCGGGTGACATCCCTGGTAGACGACGCGGATCCGCTCCGGCCGGATGGCGTACCGCTCCACCAGGTCCTGCTTCGTCTGCTCGCTCACGGCGATCACGAGGCCGGCCCGCTCGGCGGCGCGCCTGGACTTCCAGGCGTAGATGCGCCGGTCGATCGGCGAGTACAGCTCGGGGAAGCGCTCGAAGATGAGGTCGTGGATGGTGACGACCGAGCGGACGCCGCTCCTCTCGATCCCCATCGGCAGCTCGCCGGAGAGGCCGTGGAAGAGCTCGACCCTGTCTCGATGGAGCTGGGCGGCGAGGCCGGCCACGCGCCAGAGAGATGGAATGGCCCGGCCGAACAGGCGATCCGGCCCACGCGCCTCCACCCCGGCGGGGACCTTCCCCGCCACGAGCCTGGGTCCATAGGCCACGTACCTGTTGCCGGGGCGCTGCTCCGCGAGAATTCGCAGCACATCGCGAGCGAAGTTGCCGAGTCCGGTGGAGTTCTGGAAGGCACGCTTGGCGTCGAAGCCGATGTGCATCGAGGCCTTGGGGTACCACGCGGGCCGAGGGGCAGCAACGGGGGAGGAGCAGCTTCGGGGTGGGCTGGACCTGCCCGGATCGCGCACATCCAGGCCGTCCTTGAATCCGGCGGCGGGCAGGCTAGACTGCCGCGCGTGTCCGGCGATTTCCTCGCAGGACGCTCCAGGAGGCACCACCTTGAACCGCACCTTCGTAGCCCTCGCCGCAGCACTGGCCATCGCCGGCTGCAAGAAGAACGAACCGGTGACCGCCGCCCCGATCTCCCCTCCCGTGGGCGGCGCGCCCACCATGCCGCCGCCCTCGGGGATGCCTCCCGGCGCCATGCCGCCTCCGATGCCTCCCGGTGGCGGCATGCCCATGGCTGGCGCCACGAACGTTCCCGCCGGCGTCGAGCAGCGCATCGCCATCGCCAAGCAGCTGGTGGCCCAGAACCCCAAGGACCTCCAGGCCTGGATCTCGCTCGGAAACGACTACTTCGACAGCCACCAGGCCCAGGCAGCCATCGACGCCTACGCCAACGCGCTGGCCATCGACCCGAAGAATCCCGACGTCCTCACCGACCAGGGCGTCATGTACAGGGAGCTGGGCCAGTACGACAGGGCGGTCGCCAACTTCCTCAAGGCGAATCAGGTCGCGCCTGCTCACATGCAGAGTCTCTTCAACGCAGGCGTGGTCTACGCCTACGACCTGAAGGACGCGAAGCGGGCCGAGGAGACCTGGCTCAAGGTGATCGCCAACGACAAGTCCGGGCGCTTCGCCGCCCAGGCCGGGAACGCCATCGCCGAGCTTCGCCAGCGCGGCGCAGCTCCCGGCATGCCGGCGCCGATGGCACCCCCGGCGAAGTGATAGCCACCCCGTCCTCGTACCCCAGCACCCAGCCGAACGGAGGCACCACATGGCCCGCAAGATGAACTTCAACGCCGGTCCCGCCGCCCTTCCCCTCCCGGCCCTCGAGAGGGCTCGCGAGGAACTCCTCGACCTGGCGGGCAGCGGGATGTCGGTGATGGAGCACAGCCACCGCGGCAAGGAGTACGAGGCGGTTCACGACGAGGCGCTCTCGCTGGTTCGGGAGCTGCTCGCGGTGCCGGCCACCCACGAGATCCTCTTCCTGCAGGGCGGGGCCTCTGCCCTCTTCGCCCAGATCCCCATGAACCTCATGGAGAAGGGCAAGGCGGCGCAGTACCTGGTCACCGGCGCGTGGGGCGAGAAGGCGGTCGGCGAGGCCAAGGTCGTCTCGGCGCTGCTCGGCGCGAGCGTCGCCACCCAGACCACCGGCGCGGGGGACGGCAAGGAGAAGAGCTACGTCCGTGTCCCGGCTCCCGGTGAGGTCAAGGTGGACCCGGCCGCGTCGTACCTGCACCTCACCTCGAACGAGACCATCCATGGGATCGAGTTCAACGTCGATCCTGTTCGCGCGTTCCCGCCCACCGGCACCGTGCCCCTCGTCGCCGACATGTCGAGCGACTTCCTCTGGCGCCCTTTCGACGTCTCGAAGTTCGGCATCGTCTATGCGGGGGCTCAGAAGAACATCGGCCCCTCCGGCCTCGTGGTGGTCATCGTCTCGAAGGAGCTGGTCGAGAAGGGGCGCAAGGACATCCCGAAGATCTTCCAGTTCCGCACCCATGCCGAGAACAAGTCGCTCTACAACACCCCGCCCACCTTCGGCGTCTACATGGTGAGAAACGTGCTGGCCTGGCTGAAGGGGCTGGGCGGTCTCGGCGCCATGGAGACGGCCAACCGCAAGAAGGCGGCGCGCCTCTACGGCGCGATCGACGGCAACCCCACGTTTTACCATTCACCGGTGGAGAGGGAGAGCCGCTCGGTGATGAACGTGGTCTTCCGGCTGCCCACCGAGGCCCTCGAGGAGCAGTTCATCGCGGAGGCGAAGAAGATCGGGATGGTGGGACTGAAGGGGCACCGCTCGGTCGGCGGCATCCGGGCCTCGACCTACAATGCCGTACCGTACGAGTGGGTGGACGCGCTGGCCAAGTTCATGGGGGAGTTCGCGAAGGGCAAGTAGGGGGAGGCGTTCGCCTTCGCAGCGGATCGCCTTCGCACCAGATCGCCTTCGCCCCGGGAGGGCGTCGTGCCGCCGGTTCGGGGCACCCCTCTCCGCAGTGCTTGTCCTCGGAGCGACGGCGTCCTTCTGGTGAATGGTGCCGAGCCAGGG
>Ga0209253_10001099_pt1 | contig 23614 bp, 19 predicted proteins | sample FrelakmetBRP12BR_FD_187145 | JGI IMG/M metagenome (GOLD analysis project Ga0209253, IMG submission 187145) | Freshwater lake sediment microbial communities from the University of Notre Dame, USA, for methane emissions studies - BRP12 BR (SPAdes)... | ecosystem: Environmental > Aquatic >...
CTTAACCGATCATCTTTTTAAATTCTTCTTCGGTGAGTATCTTGATTCCTAATTCTCTGGCTTTGTCGGCTTTGGAGCCGGGGTCTTCTCCGGCCACTACAAAATCGATTTTCTTCGAGACACTGGAAGCGGTCACTCCGCCTAAAGATTCCACTAAGTTTCGAGCCTCATCCCTTCCATAAGTCTTGAGAGTTCCCGTAAAAACAAAAGTTTTACCAGCCAGTTTCCCTTTCTCCTTTGCCTTCGGTTCGGTCAGTTTTATGCCGGCCCTTTTCAATCGCTCAATCGATTCCCTATTTTTCTTATCCCTGAAGAATTGAACCACGCTGGCGCTTACCTCTGGCCCTATCCCTTCAACCTTCATCAGGTCTTCTTCAGAAAGGTGGAAGAAATCATCCAGCCGTGAAAAATGGTCAGCCAGATCTTCTGCGGTGGTTTCGCCGACATGAAAGATTCCAAGAGCGAAGAGAAATTTCCCCAGAGGTTTCGTCTTGCTCTTTTCAATGGCCTCGATGATGTTCTGGGCAGATTTGTCTGCCATTCGCTCCAATTCGATCAATTCCTCTTTTTTGATATAGTAAATATCGGCGATATCCTTGATCAACCCTTTGTCCACCAATTGATCAATCAATTTTACACCCAGGCCATCAATATCCATTGCCCGTTTTGAGGCAAAATGTTTAATTCGCCCTTTGAGTTGGGCGGGGCAGTCCAGACCGATACAGCGACAGATTACTTCCTCTTTAATCACCTCGGCTCCACAGACCGGGCATGTTGAGGGCATCCTGAACTTCTTTTCTCTCCCCGTCCGCTTTGAGGTGATCACCTGGACGACTTCTGGAATGACATCACCTGCCCTCTGAATAATGACCGTATCGCCCACTCTCACATCGAGCCTGTCGATCTCATCCTGGTTGTGGAGCGTGGCCCGGCTGACCTCTACTCCTCCCACTCTTACCGGCTCCATCACAGCCACCGGCGTGAGAGCTCCTGTTCTACCCACCTGGACAATGATATTCAGGATCTTTGTCGTCTCCTGTTTTGGCGCAAATTTGAATGCCAGAGCCCATCTGGGGCTGCGGGAGATCTCGCCCAACCTTGTTTGAAGGTCGATGCGATCGACCTTGATCACAATTCCGTCAATCTCATATGGGAGATTTTCCCGCTTCTCATTCATCTCGTAATAGTATTCGAGGACCTCATCGATATTGCGGCATCTTCGAAAATGGGGATTGGTTCTCAAACCCCATTTTGGCAAGGTCTGGAGGATCTCATGGTGGGTTTTGAAGTTTCTGCCTCTCACTTCGCCCACGCCGTAGCAGTAGATCTCAAGGGGACGCTCGCGGGTGACCTTTGGATCGAGCTGCCGAACCGACCCAGCCGCCGCATTTCTCGGATTGGCAAAGGGGAGCTCTCCCATCTCCTCGCGCTTTCGATTCAATGCTTTAAATTTTTCGATCTGGATGATCACTTCGCCACGGACCTCCAGCCTTTCCGGGACAGGGATCTCTTTCCGAACGAGCTGAAGGGGAATGGTCTTGGTCGTGCGAAGATTCTGGGTGATGTTTTCGCCATTGACGCCATCCCCCCGGGTAGAGCCTACCATTAAGTGACCCCCCTCATAGACGAGTTCCACTGCCAACCCGTCAAGTTTCGGTTCAGCCACATAGGTGATCTCTTCAGAGGAGCCCAGGTTTTTTTTAACCCGCTTATCGAAATCCCTTGCCTCGTTTTCATCGAAGGCATTGGAGAGGCTGAGCATGGGAAGGGTGCGACGGACGATTTCAAATGCTTCCAGGGGAGGAGCGCCAACCCTCTGTGTGGGCGAGTTAAGGGAGCGGAGTTCGGGAAACTCTTCTTCGAGTTTTTCCAGTTCTCTCATCAGACGGTCATATTGGGCATCGGAGATATCGGGTTGATCGAGAATATAGTAGCGATAGTTATGGTATTCGATCTCTTCCCTGAGCTTTTCAACCCTTTTTTTTATGGCTTCTGTCAGCATATTCCCCATTTTAGACAGGAGGAATTGTTATGTCAAATGGAATGAGATGGGTATAAAGGGTTTTTCCACATCATATCGGGATACCCCGGGAGGATTATTACTATATATTGGAGGTGAAAAACCCCCTAAAAGCATATATTGTGAAATCCCGAAAAATCGAGAAAAAAATGAATTAAGTATAAAATTTTACTTGACAAATTTGAATTTTGAGGGTATCTCTAATCGCTAAGTGGAGAAAAGTGGGATAAGGTGGTATAGTTATCTAAAAAATAGGGGGTAGAACAGTGTTTCGTGGAAGATACGATCATGCCTTAGATTCCAAAGGCCGACTCAGCATTCCTTCGAAATTCAGGGAAATCCTTAATAAAAAGTATGATGAACGATTGGTCATCACCAATTTTGACCATTGCCTTCTGGCCTTCCCTTACGAAGAGTGGAATCAATTGGTGGAACAAAAAGTGGGATCCTTCTCGATTTTGAGGAAGGACACCAGTTCCTTTCTGAGGTTTTTCTATTCAAGCGCCATCGATTGCACCATTGATACACATGGAAGGCTTCTGATCCCCCCGACATTAAGGGATTATGCGAATCTGAAGAAGGATGTGGTCCTGGTGGGCGAGGGCCGATTCATAGAAATATTTGCCAAGGAGCAATGGCAGGAGGTGGCACAAAGGGCTGAGGAGGGTTTTGACCAGATCAGGGACACTCTGGCGAACCTGGGAATATAGCATTTTTAGATTGCGGATTTCGGACTGCGGATTGCGGAATTAAAAATTCAAAATCTGAAATGTAAATAGATTTGGAATTTGGGATTTGAGAATTTGAAACATATTCCGGTGATGGTTGAGGAAGTCATGGATTTGCTAAGATGCGAGCCTGGCCAAACCTATGTGGATGCCACTTTAGGAGGAGGCGGGCATGCAGAGGAAATTCTGAAGAGAACCGACCCTGATGGAGTGGTCATCGGAATGGAGTGGGACCAGAAGGCCATCGATGAGGCCGGGAAGAGATTGAAACCTTATGGCAGCCGGGCAAGAATATTCAGAGAAAACTTCATCCATCTGTCAGGGGTGCTGGAGACGGTGAAGATCGAATCCGTGGATGGGATCCTGTTGGACCTCGGCCTCTCCTCCATTCAGTTAGAGAGAGAAGAGAGAGGGTTCAGTTTCAGGGGAGAGGGACCTCTGGATATGAGGATGGACGAGCGGAGGGATTGCACCGCCGCTGATCTGGCCAACGGCCTTCCCCTTGCGGAATTAGAGAGAATTCTCTTTGAGTATGGAGAGGAGCGATGGGCCAGAAGGATTGCGAGGGCGATTGTCTCCGAACGGGGGAAAAACCCTATTCAGACCACTGTGGCCCTGAGCAAGATCGTCTATGGCGCCATTCCCAAAAGGTTTCAATCGCGAAGGATCGATCCTGCGACGAGAACCTTCCAGGCCTTCCGGATCAGGGTGAATGAGGAACTGGAGAATTTGAAAGGGATGTTGGATTCGGGATGGAAGGTTTTAAGAAAGGAAGGACGGATCTGCATCATCTCTTTCCACTCCCTCGAAGACCGAATGGTCAAAGGGGCTTTCCGGAGATTAGAGAGGGAAGGGATGATGCACATCCTGACGAAAAAACCTTTAACGCCCTCTGAAGAAGAGCAAAAGAAGAATCCGCGTGCCCGCAGCGCTAAACTGCGGTGTGCGGAGAGATTATGAGGAGAGAGATGTCAAAGGCGTTAAACAAAGGGGAGGATCGAATTCTCTGGACCGAAAAGGCCCCGAAGAAAAAAGCCATGGGGATCAATCTCCATCTCCTCCTCTTCTTCAGCCTGCTCCTGCTTCTTTTCATCGGAGGGTCTCTCTTCTATGTCTGGACAAGAATTCAGGTTATCCACCTCGGATATGAAATCTCCAGCGCCTTGAAAGAAGGGAAGGCGCTCACCGAGGCGAACAAGAGAATGCGTTTGGAGGCGGCCACGCTCAAATCCTATGCACGGATTGAGAAGATCGCTGTGGAGGAGTTGAAGATGGTCAAACCCAAACCCGATCAGGTGATCGTGATCCGATGAAAAGGAAATCCATCAACTGGTTCAAGGTCAGGGTCATTCTCATCTCATTTTTTCTCTGCTTCTCCTTTGTCCTCATCGTGGGAAGGATGTTCCAGCTCCAGGTCCTCAAGAAGGAGCAGCTTTACAAACTGGCGGCCCGGCAACAATCGAGCCAGATCCCGCTGGTTCCGAAGCGGGGGACGATCTATGACCGGAATGAGAATGAGCTGGCCGTCAGCGTTGAGGTTGATTCGGTCTATGCAGAGTCGAAAAAGGTCGTTGAAGTGGAGAAGACGGTTCAGAAGCTCTCTGTTATCTTCCCGAACGATCAGAAGGAATTGAGAGAGAAGTTGAAGAGCCGGAAGTCCTTTGAATGGATCGAGAGAAAGATCTCTCCGCAAGAGGCCGAGGCGGTGCAAGCCCTCCATCTCTCCGGGATCCATTTTCTCAGAGAGAATAAGCGATTCTATCCCAATTCCAATCTGGCCGCCCATATCATCGGGTTTGTCGGCCTCGATTCAAAGGGGTTGGAGGGAATCGAACTCCAACACGATGTCCTGCTCAACGGAAAGCAGAATGTCCTCATAACGGAGAGGGACGCCATGGGCCGGGGGATCATGACGTCCGGCGGTCCTTTTGAGAAGGAGGAACACTATCGGAATATCATCCTCACCATCGATAAACAGATCCAGCATGTAGTTGAGGCCGAGTTGAGCCATGCGGTCCAGAAATGGGGAGCCAATGGAGGAATGGCCATTGTCATGGATCCGAAGACCGGAAAGATCCTGGCCTTGACCTCCTATCCCTTTTTCAATCCGAATCAGTTCATCCAGTACCGGCCCAGGTCATGGAGGAACCGGACGATCTCCGACGTCTTCGAACCGGGGTCTATGTTTAAAGCCTTTCTGGCCGCGGCTGTCCTCGAGGAAAAGATCGTTCAACCCACGGATTCTTTCTATTGCGAAAACGGATTCTACACCGTATATGACCGGACGATCCGGGACACCTCGAAGCACGGATGGCTCACCTTCCATCAGGTGATCAAGATGTCGAGTAATATCGGAGCGGCGAAGGCAGCAGAGAAGATTGGAAAGGAGCGGTTCTACAGGTATCTCTGCGACTTTGGATTTGGAGAGAAGACGCGGGTCGGCCTTCCCGGAGAAGCAAAGGGAATTGTCCAGCACTCGAGATACTGGCCTCCGATCACCCTGAACACGATCGCATACGGGCAGGGGATCGCGGTCACAGGGATTCAGATGGCAACCGCCCTGTCAGCCATTGCGAACGGAGGAGTTCTGATGAGGCCTCAGGTGGTGGAAAGGATCACGAACGAGAGAGGAGAGGTGATCCAATCCTTTCAACCAGAGGCTGTCAGAAGGGTCATCTCAGGGGAGACGAGCAAAAAAGTAATCGGACTGCTCAAGGCGGCCACGGAGAAAGGCGGGACCGGAGAACAGGCGGTTCCCCAGGGCTATGAGGTGGCTGGAAAGACAGGCACTGCCCAGAAGGCGGACAGTATTCTGGGTGGGTATTCTGAGGACAAGTTCACCAGCGGATTTATGGGATTTGCACCTGCGGATGAACCAAAGATCGTCGTCCTGGTTGTGATCGATGAACCACGGGGATCGACTTATGGAGGGATTGTGGCGGCACCCGTATTCAGGGCGATCGTGGAGAAGGTTCTTCCCTACCTCAATATCCTCCCGAAAGGAACGATGATCGTCAAGGACGAATCAGAGAGCCCCGCGAAGAGAGAGGTAGCAAGGACTTTGCCTGTGATCGAGGAGATCAAGGTGGGGAAGGGTGCGGAAAGGGTTGTGATGCCGGACCTCGCCGGATTATCGATGCGGAGCGCACTGAGCCGTATTGAAGGAAGGGGACTGATTATCAGGGTTTCCGGAAATGGAAGGTTGGTGGAACAGGTTCCCAGAGCCGGAGTGGTGATTGATAAAGGAGAGATCTGTTTTCTGAAGTTTGAGTCTCCGTCTTAATTTAAATAATTCGCCAAGAGCATAGCGCAGAGCGTTTTTAAAAGATCATGGAATTAATGAAATTGCTGGAAGGGGTGGAGATCAGAAAGATCGTCGGAGAGACCCTGAAGGATATTGGAGGGATTGCCTACCATTCCCGGCAGGTCGGGAAGAATTTTCTCTTTGCGGCCATCCGTGGAATGGAGACGGATGGCCATTGTTTCATCGATGATGCGATCGAGAGAGGAGCGGAGGCTATCTTATTGGAAGAAGGATCCGCGCTGGGTGGCAGGACCACGATTTTCGTTCCGAACAGCCGTCAGGCTCTGGCAAGGGTTGCCTCGACCTTTTATGGCGATCCATCCAACAGGATGTCTCTGGTCGGCATCACAGGCACCAACGGGAAGACGACCACCACCTTTCTCCTCGAATCGATATTGAAGAAAGCGGGGTACGCAGTGGGTGTCATCGGGACGATCAATTACCGGTACGGTCAGAAGGTCGTCCCTGCATTGAACACCACGCCCGAATCTCTCGATCTCCAGAGAATTCTTTGGGAGATGTCCGGGGAGGGGGTCTCCCATGTGATCATGGAGGTCTCCTCCCATGGCCTTGACCTCGACCGTGTCTTCGGATGCCAATTCGATGGAGCGGTCTTTACGAACTTCACCTCCGATCATTTAGACTACCATCAGACCCTAAAACGATATTTCGAAAGCAAGAGGAAGCTCTTCTTCGAATCGTTGATGAAGAGCCGAAAGACAGGGCGGTTTGCTGTGACCAACTCTGACGATCCCAGAGGAGAGGAGATCGTAAGAGGAGTCGATCTTCCGATCCTTCGTTATGGTCTGGAAAGTTCCTCCGACTTCTCCGCAACAGAGGTGGCCCTCTCCTTCGAAGGCATTTCCTGTCGGGTCAGGACTCCGAAAGGAGAATTCCCCCTTCATTCGAAGTTGGTTGGAAGATTCAACCTCTACAATATCCTGGCGGCAGTGACAACGGGATTCGGGATGGGACTTCCCCTGGAGATTCTGAAAGAGGGAGTGGAAGACGTGAAAGGTGTTTCGGGAAGGTTTGAAAAGGTGGCAAACCGAAAGTCCATTCATGTCATTGTGGATTATGCCCATACCAGCGATGCCCTGGAACGGGTTTTATTGGGTCTGAGAGACACGCTCGCCTATTCTTCACAGAACAGGGGAAAGATCATCACCGTCTTCGGTTGTGGTGGTGACAGGGACCGGACGAAGCGGCCTCTGATGGGAGAGGTGGCGGGGAAGTATAGCGATCTGGTGGTGGTCACATCGGACAACCCGAGGACAGAAGATCCTCTTGCGATTATCGGGGAAGTGGAGAGAGGGTTTCAGATCCTTTCTCTCGAGGAGTGGCGTCGAAACGGGATGGAGGCATGGAGATCAAAGAAGGGGTATCTGAAGGTCCCCGATCGGAGAGAGGCCATTCGGATGGCCATCCAATTGGCCAAACCTGAAGATACGGTTCTGATAGCAGGCAAGGGCCATGAGGATTACCAGATCATCGGAAAGAAGAAGATCCCTTTTGATGACCGGATCGAGGTAAGGAAGGCGCTGGAGGAAGTGTGACATTTCATATCGGAGAGATCCTGAAGGCCACAGGTGGAAAAATTCTGCAGGGAGGAGATCAGGTCGTTTTCCACGCCATCACCACAGATTCAAGAACCGTGACCGAAGGAGTGCTCTTCATCGCGCTGAAAGGAGAGAGGTTCGATGGCCACCATTTTGCCATCGAAGCCCTGGAGAAGAAAGCAGGGGGTGTGGTGATCGAAGAGGATAGGGCCGGAGATATCCGATGGAATGGTTATCAAACCAGACCGGTGATTGTTGTAAAGGATACGCTTCATGCCCTTGGGGATATCGCCCGGGATCGGAGACGTAAGTATGGTGTGCCTGTTGTTGCCCTGACGGGGAGCAATGGAAAGACGACGACGAAGGAGATGATCTCCACCTGTCTCGAGACCACTTTCCCAATACTCAAAACAAAGGGGAATCTGAACAACCTGATAGGGCTTCCCCTCACCCTTCTCAACCTAACGGAGAAGGAGAGGGTGGTCGTTCTTGAGATGGGCATGAATGTGCCCGGCGAAATCAGGAGGCTTACAGAGATTGCAGAACCTGACGTAGGGTTGATCACCAATATCCAGAGAGCCCATCTCGAAGGGATGGAAAGCCTGGAAAGGATCAAGGAGGAGAAGGGGGAACTCTTCCGGAGGATGAGAAGGGATGGATCGATCATCGTCAATCAGGATGACCCCAGGGTGATTGATCTCGGAGAGGAGTTTCCGGGCCAGAAGATCACTTTCGGAATCGATCATCCTGCCGATGTGATGGCAAGGGAGATACGGGTCAAAGGGAGAGAGGGAACTTTCTTCATTCTCATTCTGGAAGGGGAGGAGACAGAGGTCCGCCTTCCATTACTGGGGAAACATTTCGTTCACAATGCCCTCTCAGCCATTGCGGCGGCGAGCCTCTTCGGCGTTGAACCGGAGAGAACAATAAAAGCCCTGGAGCAATCCCGGCCCTTTCCCATGAGGATGGAAATTCTCTCCCTTGGAAGCGGAAAGACCCTGATCAACGATGCCTACAATGCCAATCCGAATTCGATGGAGCTGGCCCTCCAGACCCTTTCAGAGGCGAAGGGAAGGGGCAGGGCCATTGCCGTCTTAGGCGATATGCTGGAGCTGGGAGAGTTTACGGTGGAGGCTCATCACCAATTAGGAAAGAAGGTCGCAGAACTTTCAATCGATCTCCTCCTGGCCATAGGGGAAGAAGCCCCTGTCGTTGTGGAATCGGCCATTCGCGAAGGATTGGGGCATGAAAGGGCACGAGTGGTGGAGAGCCATTCCGAAGCCGCTTCTATCTTGAGGGAGTTCGCCCGGAAAGGGGATTGGATACTGGTCAAAGGTTCGAGAGGGATGGCAATGGAAAAAGTGGTTGAGGGCTTGAAAGAAAGGAGGGAGGAAAAAAATGCTCTATCATCTGCTCTATCCTCTTCATGAGCTGATCTCCTTTTTCAATGTCTTCCGTTACATCACCATCCGAACGGTCTACGCCATTCTGACCGCCCTGCTCATCAGTTTTGTGATCGGCCCCTGGATCATCGAGAAGTTGAGGACTTTTCAGATCAAACAGGTGGTGAGGGAGGATGTCCCATCCCGCCATCTTTCGAAGAACGGGACGCCCACGATGGGAGGAAGCCTGATCCTGATGGCGCTTCTCATCCCGACTCTTCTCTGGGCTGACCTGACCAATCGATATATCTGGATTGTACTGTTGACCACTCTGGGATTCGGTGCGCTTGGATTTCTCGATGACTATAAGAAAATCCGGGATAAGAATGGCATGGGCATTAAGGCGCGATATAAATTTCCCATCCAGGTGGCGATGGGGCTTGCGGCAAGCTGGATTCTGTTCAACACCATTGACCATGACTCGAGACTGATCTTTCCCTTCTTCAAGAGGGTGATGCCGGACCTCGGAGGCTGGTACATCCTATTCGGAATGTTCGTCATTGTGGGCACGGCCAATGCCGTCAACCTGACCGATGGGCTGGATGGATTGGCGATCGGACCGGTATTGATTGCCAGCGGCACCTTCATCCTTTTCTGTTATCTGGTCGGTCATTTCCAGTTTGCCAGTTATCTTCAGATCCCCTTTGTGAAAGGAAGCGGCGAGCTGACGATCTTATGTGGAGCCCTGCTCGGTTCCGGCCTGGGTTTTCTCTGGTTCAATACCTATCCCGCTCAGGTCTTTATGGGCGATGTCGGTTCATTGGCGCTGGGAGCGGCCCTGGGGACAATCGCCGTGGTCACGAAACAGGAGTTTCTCCTGGTGATCGTGGGCGGAATCTTTGTGGCCGAGACACTTTCGGTCATCATTCAAGTCATCTCGTATAAGTTGCGCAGGAAGAGGGTCTTCCGGATGGCTCCCATCCATCACCATTTTGAATTGAAGGGCTGGGCAGAGCCGAAGATCATCGTCCGGTTCTGGATCATCGCCATCATCCTGGGATTGGTGGCCATCGGTACATTAAAGTTGAGGTAAAACGAAATTAAGAGTGAAGAGTTGAGAATTAAGAATTTCGATTTACGAAAAACATGATTTATAACTCTTAACTTATAACTCATAACTCTTAACTCATAACTTATGATGGATCTTCGCGGAAAAAAAGTACTGGTGGTTGGTTTAGCGATGACAGGGCTGGCAACGGTGAAATTTCTTAAGGAACAAGGGGCAATCGTCAGCACCTCTGAGATGAAACCCGAAGAGGAGATGAAAGAGGTTCTTCAGAGATTAAGGGAGATGTCCATCTCGATGGAATGGGGCGGACATACGGTGAGTCATTTCCTCGATCAGGATCTCATCATCCTCAGCCCGGGAGTTGACCCGGCCCTCGAACCTATTGAGAAGGCACTGGACAAGGGCATACAGGTGATCAGCGAAATGGAGCTGGCTTACCAATTCATCCACATTCCCATCATTGCGATCACAGGCACTAATGGGAAGACGACCACCACTCTGCTGATCGGAGAGATGCTGAAGGAAGAAGGGAAGAAAGCCGGAGTCGGCGGCAATATGGGAGAACCCCTGATCCTCTTCGCAGAGGGGGGAGACCAATGGGAGATCCTGGTCGTTGAGGTCTCCAGTTTCCAGCTGGAAGGGATCGAGGACTTCCGACCCCGGTGCTCGGTCCTCCTCAATATCACCGAGGATCATCTCGACCGTTATTCGAAATACGAAGATTATATTGAGACAAAAATCAGGATTTTTAAGAACCAGGGGTTTGAGGATATAGCCATCCTCAATCAGGATGATCCCATTGTGATGAGGTATGAGGAAAGGGTGAGGGCGAAGAAGTTTTTTTTCAGCCTGAAGGAAAAGGTCGAAGAAGGCGCCTCTTCAAATGGCAAAGAGATCTTTCTCAAACTGAAGGGATTGGAAGAGGCTTACGCTTTGAGCCAGTCGCCCCTGAAAGGGATCCACAATGTGGAGAATATGATGGCGGCCATCATTGCGGCAAGACTTTTCGGCAGTTCGAAAGAGGCGATCGAAAGAGTTCTCAACCGGTTCAGGGGATTGGAGCATCGCCTCGAATTTGTGCGGGAAATTGAGGGGGTTTCCTATTACAACGATTCGAAGGGGACGAACGTGGGTTCTGTGGCTAAGTCGCTTCAGAGTTTCCATGAACCTGTGATCCTGATCGCAGGCGGAAAAGATAAGAATACAGATCTTCATCCCCTCAAGGAGTTGATTCAGGGTCGTGTGAGGCGAATGATCCTCATCGGAGAGGCCAAGGAGAGGATGGCCCGGGAGTTGGGATCTTTGACCGATACGGTCATGGCAGGGACGCTCGAGGAGGCAGTTCTTCTGGCTCACCGGACGGCGAAGAGAGGAGAGGTTATCCTCCTCTCCCCCGCCTGTTCGAGTTTCGATATGTTCAAGAATTATAAAGAAAGGGGAAATGTGTTTAAGGAGGCAGTGCAACGAATAAGCACCAATAACCAAGCACCAAGCTCCAAATAAATTTCAAGTACCAATTTCCGAAACATTTGGTCATTGGAATTTGGATATTGAGTATTATTTGGAATTTGTAATTTGGAATTTGTTATTTAAAGCAACCATTTGATGAGATAAAGGGAAGGCCAAAGGGTGAAGGGTAAGAGAAGGTTCGACTATATTCTACTGATGGTGGCCCTGGCCCTGGTGGGAATCGGGATCGTCATGGTCTATAGCACAAGCGCGATTATCGCCGGGGACCGGTTTGGCGATCCCTACTACTTTTTGAAGAGGCAGGCACTTTATGCAGGAGTGGGTTTCCTATTGATGATCGTGATGATGTTCTTTCCTTACGGAATACTGAAGCGATTTGCCTATCCCATCTTTATTCTCTCCGTCCTGTTGCTCATTGCCGTATTAATCCCGGGCATAGGCCATCGGGCGGGCGGATCGATGCGATGGTTGAAGATCAGCGGGTTCACCTTTCAGCCCTCGGAATTTGCCAAGCTGGGCCTGATCATCTTTTTAGCTTACTTCCTGACCAAGAAGGACGACAGGATACGGAGTTTCTCCTTCGGTTTTCTCCCGACAATTCTGCTCTCCGGTCTGGTCATCGCGCTGGTATTGAAGGAGCCTGATTTCGGGGCGGCCCTCTTTCTCACGGCCATGGTCTTTCTTCTGCTCTTCATCAGCGGCGCAAGGGTGATCTATATTGCCGGCGCTTTCCTGCTGGCGGCTCCGATAGCCTATGTTCTTCTGATGAATGCGGAGTATCGTTATAAGAGGCTGATCAGCTTTATCCGCCCCTGGGAGGATTCCACAGGAACGAGTTTTCAGATCATCCAGTCTTTCCTCTCCTTTGGCTCGGGTGGTCTCTTCGGGCTGGGACTGGGAGAGGGAAGACAGAAACTCTTCTTCCTTCCGGCCCCTCACACGGATTTCATCTTTTCGATCATCGGAGAGGAACTGGGACTGGTGGGAGCAATGGGGGTGGTGCTTCTCTTCTTCATTCTTGCCTTCAGGGGAATCCAGATCGGAATTTCCATCCAGGATAAGTTTGGTTCCTATTTAGCGCTGGGGATCACCTTAATGATCTCTCTTCAGGCGGTTATCAATATGGGAGTGGTCCTGGGATTGCTTCCGACCAAAGGGTTGACCCTTCCCTTTGTCAGTTATGGAGGGACATCATTGATTGCCAATTTCATCGGGTTGGGGATTCTTCTTCACCTTTCAACCCATGCGGAACGACGATGAGGTGTATCATTGCAGGAGGGGGCACAGGAGGCCATCTCTTTCCAGGGATGGCGATAGCCGAGGCTTTTATGGAAAGAGAGATGGGGAATGAAGTCCTCTTCATCGGGACGGAGAGAGGGATTGAGGCCAGAGTATTGGCCGGAGGGAGATTTCCGCTGATGATGATCCATGCCATGCCCATCAAAGGAAGATCTTTAATGGAAAAATTGGGAGCCCTCTGGACTCTTCCGAAGGCCGTTGCCGAGGCGCTGGCTATCCTGAAGGAGTTTCAACCCCAGTTCGTCTTAGGCGTGGGCGGATATGCTTCCGGGCCAGCGGTTCTGGCCGCCTCTCTTCTCAGGATAAAGAGGGCCATCCATGAGCAGAATGTGATTCCGGGAATGACGAACTGGATTTTGAAAAGGTTCAGCCAGAGGATATTTGTTTCTTTCGAAGAGACGAAGAGATACTTGCCTGGAAGGAAGACTGTTGTGACCGGCAATCCGATCAGGAAAGAGATAACTGTCTCTGGGGCTTCACGGGAGAGGGGAGATCGGTTCACCATTCTCGTCTTCGGTGGCAGTGCGGGTGCGCACCGGATCAATGCGGCCATGATGAAGGCCCTGGCCTCGCTCCAGGATCTGAGATCATCTTTGAGATTGATCCATCAGACCGGTAAAGAGGATCTGGGTCTCGTTTCAAAAGGCTATGAGGAGAAGGGATTCGAGGCGGAGGTGATGCCTTTTATTAATGAAATGGCGCGCTGTTACCGGAGGGCTGACCTGGTGATCTGCCGTTCTGGAGCGAGCACGGTTGCGGAACTGGCCGTCTGCGGAAAGGCATCTGTTCTCATCCCTTACCCCTACGCGGCTCATAACCACCAATGGATGAATGCAAGAAGACTGGTCGATCTGGGGGCGGCCAGGATGATTCTCGACAAGGAGTTGGAAGGTCCTTCACTTTCAGAGACCATTGTCCACCTTTACCATCATCCGGAGGAAAGGGAGAGGATGGAAGAGGCGATCCGGAGGATCGGGCGTCCAAGGGCAGCCGAAGAGATTGTGGAGCAGTGCTATGCGCTGGTTAGAAAAGAAAACCATGGTTCGTTGAGTTCATTGGGTTTGTTGTGTTTATTGGGTTAACCCAACGGACTCAACGAACCCAAAAAACATAGAGACCGAAAATGTATCGAAAAGGGAAGATCAGAAACGTCCATTTTGTCGGAATCGGTGGCATCGGGATGAGCGGAATTGCCGAGGTTCTGCTTAACCTGGGTTACCGGATCAGCGGATCGGACATGAAGGAGACAGAGGTCACCCGGAGACTCCAGGCCCTGGGATGCGAAATGGATTATGGCCATCGAAGGGAGAATGTGAAAGAGGCAGACGTCCTGGTCGTCTCCTCCGCCATTCGTCCGAACAATCCGGAGATCAAAGTGGCTGAGGAGAGGCTCATTCCCATCATCCCGAGGGCGGAGATGCTGGCGGAATTGATGCGGATGAAGGTGGGCATTGCCATTGCAGGGACCCATGGAAAGACGACGACCACCTCCCTCATTGCAACGGTCTTAGGTGCGGCCGGACTCGATCCAACCGTGGTCATCGGAGGAAGACTGAACAGCATCGGCAGTAACGCGAAGTTGGGGCAGGGAGAGTTTCTGGTTGCCGAGGCGGATGAGAGCGATGGATCCTTTCTCAAACTGATGCCCACCATCGCTGTGGTGACCAACATCGATCCGGAGCATCTCGACTACTATAAGGGGATTGAGGAGATCAAAGAAGCCTTTCTCCATTTTCTCAACAAGATTCCTTTCTTCGGGTTGGCCGTGCTCTGCCTCGATCATCCCAACGTCCAGAGCCTTCTCCCAAGGCTGAAGAAGCGGTTCACGACTTACGGGTTGACCACTCAGGCTGATTTTCAGGCGGGGGAGATCGAATTCGACGGACTCTCCACAACCTTCGATGTGCTCTATCAGCGAAAAGGGATCGGAAGGTTAAGGATCCGGATGCCGGGCCTTCATAATGTTTATAATGCACTGGCTGCGGTGGCCACTGCTTTTGAGCTCGACATTCCGTTTCAGGTCGTTCAGGAGGCCCTGAAGGATTTCGGCGGGATTCAAAGACGGTTTCAGATCAAGGAGGAGAAGAAAGGAATTCTCATCGTGGACGACTATGGTCATCACCCCGTAGAGATCATGGCCACATTGAAGGCGGCGAAAACAGGATGGAAGAGGAGGATCATCGCGATTTTTCAACCCCATCGCTACACCCGGACGCAGGCCCTGTTCCAGGATTTCCTGGCGGCCTTTTACGATGCGGATGTCCTCATCCTAACGGATATCTATGCGGCCGGAGAGGAACGGATAGAAGGGGTGGAAGCAAAAGCTCTCTTTGAAGGGATCAGGGAGTACGGTCATAAGGATGTGACCTATATTCCCGACAAGAAGGAGATCGTTGCCCATCTTCTCGATGTCGTTGCTCCGGGAGATATGGTGATCACTCTGGGCGCAGGAGACATCTATCAGACGGCAGAGGAGCTGGTGAGGCGTTTGTAATTTCGGAATACGGATTTCGGATTTCGGAATTCATTCCGCACTCCGCAATCTGCAATCCGCAATGGGATGAATGATTCGAGATTATAAGAAAGAGGCGAGGGGATTGATTGAGGGAAGGGTGCTCTTCGATGCGCCGATGAAGAAATATACCTCTATCAAAGTGGGCGGGCCTGCGGAGTGCCTTCTCTTTCCGAAGGACGTGAAGGAACTGAGAAAGGTGATCCGGCATGCCCGGAGGAAGAAGATTCCCGTCTTCATTTTAGGAAAAGGGACCAACCTCATCGTGAAAGACAGAGGAATTCGGGGCTGGGTGGTCAGCCTGACGCAGGGGATGAAAAAGGTTCGGATGGATGGAGAGTTTCTGGAGGCTGAAGCCGGCTGTTCGCTTCAACAACTGGTTCAATTGTCCATTCAAAGAGGGCTTGCCGGACTTGAACCTTTTTTCGGGATTCCGGGGACCGTGGGCGGCGGGCTGGCGATGAATGCCGGCGCATGGGGAGCAGAGTTGAAGGATGTCCTCCATTCCGTCACGTTGATGAAAGAGGATGGAGAGATGGTGGAGAGGCCCCGGTCAAGACTCCAGTTCTCTTATCGGAGCCTGACCTTACCGCCATCCTGGATTATCCTGAAAGGAAGCTTCCATCTGAGAAAAGGGAGAAAAGAGGAGATCCTTGAGCGGATGAAGTCCTTTTCAGAGATGAGGAAGAGAACACAGCCTCTCGATTCTCCGAGTGCAGGCTCCATTTTTAAGAATCCGGAGGAGGGGCCGGCAGGAAAGTGGATTGATGAGATCGGGTTAAAAGGGTTCAGCATGGGGCATGCAATGGTTTCAGATCGCCATGCCAATTTTATCATCAACCTGGGAAAGGCGACCGCGGAAGAGATTCTCCGTCTCATCGAGTGGGTGGAGAGAAGGGTCTACGAGGAGAAGTCCATCTCCCTGGAAAGGGAGGTGAGGGTGGTGGGTGAACCCTAATGCGGAATTGGGCCTCCGGCTCAGGCGCCGCCCCAGAGGGGCTTGTGCCCCGGAGGGAGAGCCCTCTGGCTCGGAGAGAATGCAGATTGCGGAATAAGGACTGCGGAGTTATGGCGGTAAGTAGATGAAGGATCAACCAATTAAGAAGAAGAAGGTCGGTGTCCTGATGGGAGGCCTCTCCCGGGAAAGGGAGATCTCTCTCCGAACAGGAAAGGCCATCCACAAAGCCCTTTTGGAGAAAGGCTATACGGCCTGTCCTGTGGATGTGGGCCGTGACATTGCGGAGAGGTTGGTGAAAGAGAAGATTGAAATAGCCTTTATCGCTCTCCACGGAAGGTACGGGGAGGATGGAACGATTCAGGGGATGCTGGAGTTGATGGGGATTCCCTATACTGGGTCGAGCGTCCTGGCAAGCGCGCTCTGCCTTCATAAGATCATGGCCAAAAAGGTTTTACTCCACGAGAAGGTTCCAACCCCCCCGTTCGAATTCCTTAAGCGGGAGGAGGTTGAGAGAGAGGCGCCGAGAATAATTTCCCTTCCCTTTCCGCTCGTGGTCAAGCCCGCCCAGGAGGGATCGACGATCGGAATTTCCATTGTCAGAAGAAAGGAAGAACTTCTTCGGGCATTGAAGGAGGCAGGGAAATACGATGAAGAGATCCTGGTTGAAGCGTTTATGAAGGGGAAGGAGATCACCGTGGGCATTCTTAGTGACATTCCCCTCCCCATCATCGAGATCGCTCCCAGGAGCGGGTTCTATGATTACCATTCGAAATATACGAAAGGGGAGACGGAGTATATCATCCCGGCCCGGATTCCAAGAGAAAAGTATCTCCATGCCCAGGAAATCAGTCTCAGGGCTTTTCGGGCGCTTGGTTGCTCGGGCTGCGCACGGGTGGATCTGATGACGGATGAAGAGGGGAATCCCTTCGTCATCGATGTGAATACGATGCCGGGGATGACCGAGACAAGCCTCCTGCCCAAGGCCGCGGAGTTTGTGGGCATCTCTTTCGGGGAACTGGCTGAGCGGATCCTTTTAGAGGCGTCGTTAAAAACGGAATAACCCCCCCTTTCATAAAGGGGGGAATGGGGGAATTTGGGAACTGGTATGAGCGAGGAAAAGTTTTTCAGACCGGAGAAGAAAGGGGAAGAAAGGGGAGGTGAGAGGTTTCAGGAAATTCTCAAAAGAGCCATCCGCGCGGCCTTTCATATCCTTTTTCTCATATTCTTCTTCTTCGTGGGCCATCAATTGTATGTCCGCCTTCTGGAGGACTCCTTTTTCCAGGTGAGGAATGTGGAGGTCAGGGGGTGCCGGAAAATATCGGAGAAGACGATCCTCTCGCTCGCAAGGATCGACGGAATGCCCAATCTCTTTACCCTCCCGCTGAAGAAGATCTCCGGGCGGGTGGAAACCCATCCCTGGGTTGAGTATGTAAAGGTGAGGAAAATTTTCCCTGACAGAGTGTTGATTCATATTGAGGAGAGGAAGCCGGTGGCCATCCTTCAACTGGAGGAACCTTTTTATATCGATTCGAAAGGGGTGATCTTTTCGAGAGTGGGAGATCGGGATGAATATAATTTTCCATTTCTCACCGGCTTGAACCGGCAGGTGTTTGATAAAGACCCTGCTGTGACAAAACATCTCATCACGAAAGCCCTCGATTTTTTAAGGATCGTCGATCAGGAAAAGGCTGTCCCCCTGGATGGGGTTTCGGAGATCCGGATGGAGAAGGCTTTCGGGATTCAATGTTTCACACAGGCTGAGGGGGTGGAGGTGAGAATGGGATGGGATCACTTTGGAGAAAAATTGAGGAGATTATCTCTCATCTGGACCGATCTTCAGAAAAGGGGAGTCTCGGCAGCGTCGATCGACTGCAGTGACTTGAAGAGAATGGTGGTCAAAAAGATTCCCCACAGGGCAAATTAGAAAGGAGGTGATCCGAAGATGGGCAAGAGGGATTCGCTAGTCGTCGGATTGGATATCGGAACGACAAAGATCTGCACGATTGTTGGGGAGATGGCAGATGGCCAGGTCAAAATCATTGGCCTCGGGACCTTTCCCTCAAAGGGATTGCGCAAGGGTGTGGTCATCAATATCGAAAGCACGGTCCAATCCATTAAAAAAGCGGTGGAAGAAGCCGAACTGATGGCCGATTGTCATATCACTTCGGTCTATGTGGGTATTGCAGGCGGGCATATCAAGGGAATCAACAGCCACGGGGTGATCGCCATCAAGAACAAGGAGATCACCGAGAAGGATAAGAACCGGGTTATTGATGCGGCGAGTGCAGTGGCCATGCCAATGGATCGTGAGATCATTCACGTCATTCCGCAGGAGTACATCGTGGACGATCAGGACGGGATCAAGGATCCGGTCGGGATGTCAGGGGTGAGATTGGAGGGGAGGGTTCACATCGTCACCGGTGCCATTACCTCCGCCCAGAATATCATCAAATGCGCCAACCGCGCCGGCCTCGATGTGGATGATATCGTCCTGGAACAGTTGGGCTCGAGCGAAGCTGTGCTGACTCCGGAGGAGAAAGAAATGGGGGCGGCCATTATCGATATCGGAGGCGGAACGACAGACCTGGTCATCTTTTTGAATGGCTCGATCAAACATACAGCCGTCTTCTCCATGGCCGGAAACCATATCACCAACGATATCTCCGTAGGGCTTCGCACGCCTGTGGAGGAGGCCGAGAAGATTAAGATTCGCTATGGATGCGCGCTCACCTCTCTGGTTCGGAAGGATGAGACGATCGAAGTCCCCAGCGTAGGGGGGAGAAAGCCCCGTGTCCTTTCGAGGCAGACCCTTGCGGAGATCATCGAGCCCAGGGTGGAAGAGATACTAACGCTGGTTCGCGATGAATTGATGAAGATGAATTACGGAAACCTTCTTGCCTCCGGTGTGATCCTCACAGGGGGGAGCGCTATCCTCGAAGGAATTCCCGAACTGGCCGAACAGATCTTTAATCTGCCCGTCCGGAAGGGGACGCCCGTGGGAATCGGAGGCCTGGTCGACCTGGTCAACAGCCCGATCTATGCCACCGGAGTGGGCCTCGTCCTTTATGGAAGTCGAAATATGGCCCAGAGCCGGTTTAAGGTGGGCGAGGGGAATATCTTCAGCAAAGTTACCCGGCGGATGAAAGAATGGATAAGAGATTTCTTTTGATGGAATAATGGAATACTGGAAAAATGGAATAATGGGTAAAATATTTTTGAGTAGATATAAATAGAACCCAATATTCTATCATTCCATTCTTCCAACATTCCATCTTTAATCTTTTAATTTTCTAAAAAGGAGGGAGATATGATCGAATTTGATGAGAACAGAAACATGGCTGCCAAGGTCAAGATCATCGGGATCGGAGGAGGAGGAAATAATGCTCTGAACACAATGATTTCGAGCCACCTCACCGGTGTCGAGTTTGTCGCTGCCAATACCGATGCCCAGGCGTTGGCGGCAAACCTGGCTCCGATGAAGTTCCAGTTAGGCGCCAGTTTGACCAAAGGCCTGGGAGCCGGCGCTAATCCGGAAGTCGGGAGAAAGGCGGCTCTGGAAGATGTGGAGATGATCCGAGAAATCCTGAAGGGGGCGGACATGGTCTTCATCACCGCCGGCCTGGGCGGAGGAACCGGCACAGGCGGAGCCCCTGTGATCGCAGAGGTGGCTCGTGAGATGGGTGCGCTCACCGTAGCCATTGTCACGAAACCCTTCCACTTTGAGGGAAAGAAGAGGATGAAACAGGCGGAAGAAGGTCTGGCCAACCTGAAGATGACAGCAGATGCCCTGATCACCATTCCGAATCAACGACTCCTAAGCATCAGCGGCAAGAATATGACCCTAATAGAGACCTTTAAAAAGGCGGATGAGATTCTCTACCATGCGGCCAAAGGGATTTCGGATATCATTGTCGGCCACGGGATCATCAATCTCGATTTTGCCGATGTACGGGCCGTCATGTCTGAAACCGGAATGGCGATGATGGGAACGGGAATTGCTTCCGGAGAGAATCGGTCATTGGAAGCCGCTCAGAAGGCGATCTCCAGTCCGCTCTTAGAGGATATCTCGATTGAGGGGGCAAGAGGGCTGCTCATCAATATCACCGGCGGAGAGAATATGACGCTGAGTGAAATCAATGAGGCGACGAGCCTTATCCAGAAAGAGGCTCATGAAGATGCAAATGTCATCTGGGGGATGGTGATCGACCCATCCATGAAAGAAGATATCCGGATTACCGTTATTGCCACCGGCTTCGGAAAAGCCGTAGAGAAAAGGGTGGATAAGCCGGTTTCCTCAGGACTGAAACGATTTTCTCATATTCCCGGTTTCAAGGACCGTACCAAAGAGATCCCTCCATTCTCCATCAGCGTCAAAGAGGGGAACCGGGAAACCCCCGCTTTTATGAGAAGGGTAAAAGCCAACGAACGATTCGATGAATTGAAATTGGATTCTCCCTCTGATTTCACCATTGAGGATGAGGACCGTTTTGACATCCCGACTTTTTTAAGGAAGCAGGCCGACTGAAGAAGCAAGTTATCAGAGGACAGTGGTCAGTCATCAGTTGTAAATGGTAAAATAATTTGCGAAGACTGAAAATTTGTTATACTTGATGGCGTAGATCTCTTTTGACAACTGATTGCTACTGACTACTGATAACTGATAACGTATGATTTCCCGGAAACTCATTCAGAAGGCGAAGACCATTCTCGAAAAAGAGAGGGGGGCCGTCCGAAAACCCTGGGGAGGAAGAATTTCGATATGTCTTCTCTATCCGAATTCCTATCATGTGGGGATGTCCAATCTCGGGTTTCAGACCGTCTATCAGAGGCTCAACTCAGAAGACGATGTCGTCTGCGAGAGGGCATTCCTTCCCGATCCGGAAGACCTCCAGGACTACCGGAGGACGCAAACCCCGCTTCTCTCACTCGAATCCCAGAAGCCCCTTTCAGGCTTCGACCTATTAGCCTTCTCCATCTCCTTTGAGAACGACTTCCTCAACATCCTCACCCTACTCGATTTAGCCCGCATTCCGTTGGAACGTCACCTTCGAGGAGAGAAAGATCCACTGATCATAGCAGGAGGCGTGGCCGTCTTTCTCAATCCGGAACCCCTCAGCGAATTCTTCGACCTCTTCGTCCTCGGGGAAGCGGAGGAAGTGATTGGTGAATTTCTGGAGGTCTACCGTCACTCAGGAAGGGGGAAGGAAGATTTATTGAGAAGGCTGGCAGGAGTAGAGGGGATCTATGTCCCGGATTTTTATCATGTCACTTATGCTGAAGATGGAAGGATAGAGACGGTTGACTCTGAAGCAGGACTGCCCAGGAAGGTTAAGCGGAGATGGATTTCGAGGATAGATCGATTCCCGACCCAATCGGGTCTCTTCACTCAGGATACGGAGTTCAAGGAGATGGCCGTGGTGGAAGTGAACAGGGGCTGCCCACGGGGGTGTAGGTTCTGTGCGGCCTGTTTTGTTTATCATCCTTTTCGAAATCGAAGTCTCTCCTTGCTCGAATCGCTCCTTAGAGAGGCTCTTTTAAAAGAAGAACGGATCGGTCTTGCCGGAACCGCCATCTCCGACTATCCCCATCTCCTTACGCTATGCGAGGATATTCTCTCCCGCAAAGGAAGAGTCTCACTGGCCTCCCTGAGGGTGGACGCGATTACGCCTTCCCTCATCGATTGTTTGAAAAGAGGCGGGGTTCGGACGACGGCCATTGCTCCGGAAGCAGGATCGGAGAGGCTCCGGAAGGTTTTAAAGAAAGGTTATGGAGATGATGAGATTTTAAAAGCTGTCCGGACACTGGTTGAGAATGGTCTTTCACAGATCAAGAGCTATTTTCTCATCGGACTTCCTTCCGAGACCGATGAGGAGGTGAAGGCGATCCTCTCTCTTTCGAAAAGGATTGAGCATCAGATAGTCTCCGCCCGTGTGGGCGAGAAGAAAAGGTGGAAGCTCATTCTGAGTGTTAATCCACTTGTGCCCAAGCCTGCCACTCCCTTTCAGTGGGTTCCCTTTGAGGAAGTGGGCGAATTGAAGAGAAAGCTGAAGATCCTCCGCAGTGGGATCAGAAGGGAAAAGAACATCGAGATGATCCATGACCTTCCCAAGTGGGCCTATATCCAGGCCCTGCTTTCGAGAGGAGATCGGAGGGTGGGGCAGATCTTGATGGCCGCTCACCGCCATCAGGGGAACTGGGAACAGGCCCTCCGGGAGACAAGCCTTAATCCTGATTTCTTTGTCTACCGGAGAAGGGATCTGGATGAAATCTTTCCCTGGGACTTCATCGACCACGGCATCCCGAAAGAGAAGCTGCGAGAAGAGTATGTGACGGCGATGAAAGAAGCAGGAGTGAAAATATAAAGTTCGGAGTTGGGAGTTCGCCCCGATAGAATCGGGGCGGGGAGTTCGGAGAAAAAGAGAGAAAGTCGTCTTTTGTTTTTTCTCCTTTTAGTCTCCGACCCGGAGCGGTCTCTGACCCGGAGGGAAAAGGGGGATGAAGGGGGATTTGATTCAAGAGGTTTATTATGAAAGTTGAAAAAATTTCTTTCCAGAGCGAGGGGCACAAAATTTCGGGCATTCTTCATCTTCCTGACAGGGAGCGCCCTCCCTGTGCGATTGCCTCTCATGGTCTCCTTTCCAGCAAAGATAGCGAAAAGTATATTGCCCTTGGGCATCGGATGTCAGAAGAGGGGATGGCCATGCTTCGGTTTGATTTCAGGGGAATCGGAGAGAGCGGGGGAGGGGGGGAGGACAATACCGTTAGTAAAAAACTGGTTGATCTCAGCTCGGCCATCCATTTTGTCCGCTCTTATCCAGGACTTGGAAATCGGATGGGACTGGTGGGGTCAAGCCTCGGAGGCTTTCTCTCTCTGATCAGGGCTTCGAGTGATGAAGAGATCCAGGCTGTGGTTGTCTGGGCCACCCCTTTTCACATGGATGACCTTGAGTCGAAGGAGGGGAACGAGGAGAGGCCACTCCCACCCGAAGCCTTTTTTGAAGATCTGCCAAAGCATCGTCTGCTTCCTCTTTTGCCTCGGGTTTCCAACTGCCTGGTCATTCACGGAGAAGAGGATGAACTCGTTCCAATCGAACAGGCCTATGGGATTTTTCGCCACCTCAGCTTGCCGAAGGAGATCCATGTGATCGGCGGGGCGGACCATCGCCTCACCCTCCCCGCCCACCGCCAGCGGGCCACTGATCTGACCGTGGACTGGTTTAAGAAATACCTGTTTTAGATCAACTCATTCCCTATGCCCCCAGTGCGACTCGCTATGCGTTTTGAGAGCTTTGAAAAACTACTTTACGCTCTCC
>Ga0209253_10001100_pt1 | contig 23610 bp, 17 predicted proteins | sample FrelakmetBRP12BR_FD_187145 | JGI IMG/M metagenome (GOLD analysis project Ga0209253, IMG submission 187145) | Freshwater lake sediment microbial communities from the University of Notre Dame, USA, for methane emissions studies - BRP12 BR (SPAdes)... | ecosystem: Environmental > Aquatic >...
GCGCCGGTGCGATTCCAGGGAACCGAGATCGGGCGTGTCCATCTCGGCGTGCAGGAAACCGCGCTGAAACGGATCTCGCAGCTCACCTGGCTCATGCTCGGGCTCCTCACCCTGCTCACGAGCGGCGCAGTGGCGCTCGGCAGCTATCTCCTCGCGCAGCGCCTTTCGCAGCCTATGCGCGTGCTCAGGAACTCGCTCGCCGAACTCGGCAAGGGGCACTATGACTACCGGATCGCGGCGTCGCGCAGCGACGAGTTCGGTGATCTTTTCACTGCGTTCGACGCCGCGGCCGCGGCGTTGCAGCAGCGTCACGAGCCTTCCGCCTCCGCGCCCGCGCACGTCGCCCCCGATGAGTCCGTCAGTGCGACGGCTCGCTGAACGCGTCGCGCTCGGGTTCGCCGTCGCCGCGGCGTTCTTTCTTCAGGCTTGTTCGCTGGCGCCGCCGCGCGAAGCCGCCCCCGCTCGGGAAGGGGCAGCCGCAGTTCTCGCTCGCGACCGTGACTTCGTGGTGGTGCTCGCGGAGAAGGGCGACACGCTCGGGACGCTTGCCGAGCGTTATCTCGGCGATGCGGCGAAAGCGTGGTGGATCGGCGACTACAACGGCATCGACGAGGTGAAGCCCGGCCGGGACGTCGTCGTCCCGCTCCAGCCCCGGAACATCGTCGGCGTGTATCCCGGAGGGGTCCAGACCGTCCCGATCCTCTGCTATCACCGCTTCGGGTCGAATCGAAGCAAGCTCTCGGTGACGCCCGCCGCCTTCGAGCAGCAGATGGAGTATCTCGCGAAGAACGGCTACCGTGTCATCACACTCTCGCAGCTTGCCGCGTTTCTCTCCGGGCGCGAGCCGCTGCCGAAGAAGTCCGTGGTCGTGACTATCGACGACGGCTACCGGTCGATCTACGAGATTGCTTTCCCCATCCTGCGCAAGCACCAGTTCCCTGCGACCATATTCCTCTACAGCGACTTCGTGGGCCTGCCGGATGCGCTCACCTGGACGCAGATGCAGGAGATGATGCGATCCGGCCTGGTCGAGATCCAGCCGCACTCCAAGTCGCACGCGAACCTGACGCTCAAGCTGCCGAAGGAGAGCGAAGCGCAGTACCGTGAGCGGGTGCGCAATGAGATCGAGGGGCCGGTTGCCGCGTTGAAGAGCCGTCTCGGCGCCACGCCGTTCAGCTTCGCATTCCCCTATGGAGACGTGAACGAGCCGGTCGCCGAGATCCTCGCGCGCAACGGGCTGCGGCTCGGACTCACGGTGACGCCCGGTGGCAACCCGTTCTATGCCTACCCGCTGATGCTGCGTCGCACGATGATCTTCGGCGAGGACGACGCGGCTTCGTTCCGCGCGAAACTCGCGGTGTTCGCCCGGACGGGCGCGCGGTGAGCGCCGCGAGCGTCGTTCGGGGCGTGCTCGCTGCCGCGGCGCTGCTCCTCGCGGCCTGCGCTCATGATCAGAGCGCAGGTGGAGCCGGGCCGATAGCGACTCCGGGGAGGGGTGATCCACGGGTCGCGGGCATCATCGAACGGCGGCGCGAGCTTGCGCTGCGGTATCAGCAGTCGGGGGATCTCGCGGCGGCTGCGAACGAATGGCACATCGTGACGCTGCTCGATCCCGGCGATGCAGCGTATCGACAGCAGCTCGCATCGGTGCAGGCCGCGATCTCGCGGCGGACGGCGGAGCTCCTCGAATCGGGCCAGGCGGCGCTGAAGCGGGGGGACAACGACGCCGCGACCGAGGCGATGCTAAAGGCCCTCGCGGTCTCGCCCGACAACGTCGAGGCGGCGCGTGTGTTGCGCGAGATTGAGAAGCGGCGCGCGACACGACTACAGACCGATCGCGTCGCTCGGCTGCGCCCCGAGGACTACGGCGTGCCGACCGCCCGCGCGGTTCCCTCCGCCCCTCGGCCCCCGGACGGCAGCCGTGCCTACGATTTCGACCAAAGCATGGAGCTTTTTCGCGCCGGCGACACTGCCAACGGCCTTGCCGGGTTCCGACGCTACGTCGAGACGAATCCAAGCGACAAGGCGGGGCGCCAGCAGATTGCCAATGCGGTCTTCGAGCGCGGGCGCGAGCTCGAAGCGCAAGGGCAGGGCGCGCAGGCGCTGCGCCTCTACGAACAGGCGATCGCGCTCAACGGCGCGACACCCGCGCCTTGGGACACGCAGATGCGCGCGCTGCGAAAGACACTCGGGGCCGATGCCTACGACAAGGGATTGAAGGTCTATCGCACCGACCTGCCGGCCGCCATCAAATACTGGGAAGCGGCCGTGGAGTACGATCCGGCCAACACCGCCGCGGCGCTCAAGCTGCGCGAAGCGAAGATGATCGACGAGCGTTTGCGGCGACTCGATCCCAACGCGAAACGGTAAGCGCGGCCCGTCCCGCGCGGCACGCGCCAGGCGCCTGCATCACTTCTTGCCGAGCTCGTCGGCTTTCTTCTGCAGTTCGATCGCCTGCGCGCGCTTGAGCTTGGCGAGATCGTCGCCCGGCTCGAGCTCGAGGATCTCGTCCCACTTCTTGATGGCACCCTTGAGATCCTGCTTGCTGAAGAGCGATGCGCCATCGCGGTGCAGCTTGCTCACGAGCTGCTTCCGTGTCGATTCGTAGAGGCGCGCCGCCTCGGGCTGGGTGGGATCGCGCTTGCGCGCATCGTCGAAGGCCGTCATCGCCTGCCGCAGCTCGCCCTTGCCGGCAAGGGTCTTGCCCTGGGCGACGAGGCGATCGGCCTCCGCTCGCGGCCCTTTCTCGGCGATCGCGGCGGGCGGGGGGGCGGGGATGGGCACCGGCGTCGCGACAGGCTCGGACGTCTTCGGTTCCGCCGGCTTGTGAGTCACCGCCTCCAGCGGCGCGGGCGCGGGAGGCGCCTTCAACAGCGCCGACGGCGGCTGCCTGCCCGGCACCTTGATGGTCTGCCCGACCGTAAGCCGGTTCGGCACCTTGATGTCGTTGTACTTCGCGAGCAGGTAGAAGAGGAATCGGTCGTTGCGAAACCGCTGGGCGATCGAGGCCAGGGAATCCCCCGACTGGACGGTGTAGCGGAAATGCTGTGCGCCCCACTCCTTCTGCGGGTCGGCGTTGACCTGGTAGAGGAGCTTCTTCGCGAGCTCGTTTGCGGGGTCGAGCTTCACCGCCTGCTCGAGGAGGCCGCGCGCGCTCGCCTCTTCGCCATGCTGGAGCTGGTCCAGAGCTTCCTGGGTGAGCTTTTGGGCCTGCTTCTCGCGCTCCTGCGGTGTCAGAACGGGTTGCGGGGGGGGTGCTGGTGCTTCCACGACAGGCTCGACCGGGGGCGGACTCGGGGGTTTGTCCCCCCCCTTGTCCGTCGCGCAGCCCGCCATCACGGCGAACATGCTCAGTGCGATACCGAGCCGAGGTCCAAGCACAGCGCGCTTTCGCCCTTGCATCGAATCCGTCTTAGTCCCTAGAAAGCTTATTGTCTCATCGAACCCGCGCCGCGTCGCGAACCGTGCGTCAGGCGCCGCCGGGCCCTGCGCACTAGTCCTCGCTCGCGCCGCGTTTTGATTCGGGCTCGCACGGCAGTAGGATACGGTGACGGAGCTTAGCTGGGTTGCCCCGGCGGCGCGCGGGTGTCCTCTCGCAGGTGAGGGTGGCGAAACACGGGAGACAGGGGAGCGGCGTGATGATCCGGCTGGAGTTGGAGGCGTTCAACGGCGGGCCGCCGACGTTCGCCGTCGCCGCCGAGTTCGACGAGCTGGGTGGGACCATCGGTCGCGACGCGGCGAGCACGCTCGTTCTCCCGGATCCGGAGAAGCGCATTTCCCGGCAGCATGCAGTCATCGCCCTGCGCGAGGGCCGCTACGTGATTCGCGATCGGGGGAGCGCGATTTCCATCGAGGTGAATGGCAGGCCGGTCGGCGCCGGACGCGAAGTTCCCCTTGGCGACGGCGACCGCATCGCGATCGGCCCGTACGTCTTGAAGGTGACGTCGGTGCCCGCACCGGTACCCTCGCCGTCGCATCCCAAGTCACACCCGGGCGGGGATGGCGCGCCGCAGGACGAGCTCGTCTCGATGTTCGGCGGCACCGGCGCGAGCGATCCGTTCGCCGATCTCGCACCGCGTCCACGCGCTGCGTCGCGGGTGGAGAGCGCTCCCGTGGATGTCGGCTCGGCACGCGCGCAGGCGGCTGAGTCGCCCGGGGTCATTCCGGCGGACTTCGACCCGTTTGCCGAGCCGATGGAGCCGAAGCCGTCCGTCTCGCCCGCGCGCGCCACCGAGGGGCTCGGACTCGAACCGGCCCCCCCGGAGAACAAGCCGGGCATCGACGAGCTTTTTGGCCTTGGTCCAAAGAAAGGCGAAGCCCTGTTCCCGCCCGGACACCCTCTTGCCGAGCCGTTGCCAGGGGCGCCCGGCGCCGGAATCGACGATCTGCTGCCGCGGGGAGCGCCGGCGCCGACCGCCACGCCGGTCCAGCGCGACGACGTGGAGGAAATCCATGGGTCAATGAAACTGCCGCAGCCGGCGACAGGGCGTAAACCGGAGCCGAAGCGCGGGGCGCCGGTGATGCCACCCGACGCGGTCGTATCGTGGGAGCAGGGAACCGAGCGCGAAACAGGTCAGGTGACGACCGTGATCATTCCGGCGCCGGAGCCCCCACGGGACGCGCACATTGAGCCTGCGAGCTCCGAGGTGCGCAGTACCGAGCCTGCGCAGGCGTCGGGCGCGCCCCAGCCGATCTCCGAGGACGCCTTGCTGCGCGCGTTTCTGGAAGGCGCGGGCGTTCCCGACCTCGCGATGCGTGGTCCGCTGACGCCGGAGCAAATGCGCGCCATCGGTGCCCTGCTGCGCGCCGCAACGCAGGGTACGCTCGACCTCCTGCGCTCGCGCGCCGTCGTAAAGAGCGAGATGCGCGCACAGATGACCATGATCGTCGCGCGCGAGAACAACCCGCTCAAATATTCGCCGGGCGTCGAGGGGGCACTGGCGCATTTGCTCGTGCCGCAGGGCCGCGGCTTCATGGCGCCGACGCCCGCCATGCGCGAGGCGTACGAGGATCTGGTCTCACATCAGTTCGGCTTTGCCGCCGGCATGCGCGCGGCGCTTGCCGGCGTGCTCAAGCGCTTCGACCCTGTCGAGCTCGAAAAGAAGCTCACCGCGAAGACGGTGATCGATTCCGTGGTCCCGGGCCATCGCAAGGCGCGGCTGTGGGATCTCTTCACCGAGCGTTACGAAGAGATCGCCCGCGACGCGGAGGACGATTTCCACCGCCTCTTCGGGCACGAGTTCGTGAAGGCGTACGAGGCGCAGGTTGCGAAGCTCTGCCGGCGCGACGAGCCGGCCAGGGACTGAGGGCTTGCGCGGCGAAGCAATGCAGCTCGAAGTCTCCGTGCTCTCACGCAGTGGGGCGCGCGCGGTCAACGAGGACGCGTGCGGCTTCTGGTCGCCGCCCGGCGCGTGCTACTGCGTCGTGTCCGACGGCGCCGGCGGTCATCGCGGCGGCGACGTTGCGTCGAAGCTCGTCGTGAGCCAGATACTGTCTTGGTTTCGCGACCGGCCGGGCTGCGACCCTCTCGCAATTCGTGATGCCCTGATCGCCGCCAACGACGTGGTCGTCACCGAACGGCAGCGCGATGCGCGCATCGCCGACATGCGGGCGACCGCCGTGGTGCTCGTGATCGACACCGAGCGCGAGCTCGCGGCCTGGGGTCACCTGGGCGACTCGCGCCTGTACTGCTATCGCAACCGCCGGCTGCTGGTGCGCACGCGTGACCACAGCCTCGTGCAGCAGATGATCGATACCGGCTACGCGAGCGACGCCGATTTCCGCGGCAGGCCGGAGCGTAGCCGGCTCTTCGCAGCGCTCGGCGACGAAGAGGGTATCGAGCCCGCGCTCGCGCAACATCCGTTGCCGATCGAGCACGGCGATGCATTCCTGCTTTGCACCGACGGCTGCTGGGACAGCGTGGAGGAGCACGAGATCACCGCAGCGCTGGAAAGCGCCGACTCCGCCGAGGTGTGGCTCCGCTGCCTCGAGCGGCGGATCAACGAGCTCGCTCTGGCGAGCCAGGACAACTATTCCGCCCTCGCGGTGTTGTGCACCCGGCCTTGAGCCGAGCGTTGCATTTACTCAGTAGTCACCAAGTAGGCGACAAGCACCGACGGAAACCCGTGCGCCGTTGCGGTCTCAGCGGATGCGACGCCCGGTGAACTCTTCCTCGATCCGGTCCTCGAAAAACGCGACCGGGGAGGGCGCGCTCATGAACCGCCGATGCACTTCGCCGGAGACGCCGCCGTACGCCATCACGCGGCCGTCGTTGAACTCGATCTCGAGCTCCTGCGTCTTGGCATCGTAGCCCACAGCGCGGATTTTCGACGAGCTGATGCGCTTGCGTTCCATCGTCGCGCTCCATTCAGAAGAAAGGGGCGGCCCGTTTTCTTGCAGCAACCGGGTTCGAGCACGCGAAAGGATACCTCCCCGGTGGCCGCAATCTGCGCTCACGCGATCGGCTCCGCTTGCTCGATAACGAGCGCCAGCCGCTGCGCGCCGTTCCACTCGTCGATGCCGGTCCGGTAGGCGGCGCGGATACGCCCGGGAAGCGGCAGTTCGCGGCGGAACGCGATCGCGCAATAGGTTGTGCCATGCCGTCTCAGAGTGACCTTCAGGTGCCGCTCAGCGACCAGTCGCTGGCTCTCCACCGTGAACTCATCGGCGAAGAGCGGCTGTGGGAACCCCTGGCCCCACACCGGCTCGCACAGCATGCGCGCCGTGTTCAGAGTCAGGTACTCCGCCGTGAGCGTGCCGTCGGTCTCGAGCGTGCGCTGCAGCGCCTCCTCGCCGGCGAGTTCCCGAACCACCGCCTCGAATGCGGCGCGGAAGCGCGCGAGATCGGTCGGCGCGATCGAGACGCCGGCGGCCGCGGCATGACCGCCGAAGCGCGGGAGCAGCCCCGGCTCGCGCTTCGCGATGAGATCGAGCGCATCGCGCAGATTCAGGCCGGGAATCGACCGGCCGGACCCCCGCAGCTCGGCGGGCGACGCCGCGGCGAACGCGATCGTGGGTCGATGCACGCAATCCTTGATGCGCGCGGCCACGAGACCGACGACGCCTGCATGCCAGGTCGGGTCGAACAGCACGACGCTTGCCGTCGCGTCGAGGTCGACTTCGGCAACCGCGGCCTCGGCGCAAGCGAGCATGCCCGCTTCGATGCTGCGCCGCTCCACGTTGAGATCGTCGAGCACGCGCGCAATCTCGAGTGCACGCGCCATGTCGCCCGTGATCAGGCATTCGATGCCCAGGCTCATGTCGGCGAGTCGGCCGGCAGCATTGACCCGCGGGCCGAGGGCGAAGCCGAGATCGAATGTGGTGGCACGGCGCGGGTCCCGCCCGGCGACGCTGAATAGCGCAGCGACGCCCGCTTGCATGCGTCCGGCGCGAATGCGTGCGAGCCCTTGCGCGACCATCGCACGGTTGTTGGCGTCCAGGCGCACGACATCGGCCACGGTGCCGAGCGCTACGAGGTCGAGCAGGTTCCCCAGGTTGGGCTCGGCACGGTCGACGAAGCGGCCACGCCGCCGCAGCTCGGCGCGCAAGGCCAGCATGACGTAGAAGATCACGCCGACGCCCGCGATCGACTTCGAGGGAAAGTCATCCCCCGGCTGGTTCGGATTGACGATGCAGGTCGCCTCCGGGAGCATCGCGCCGGGGAGATGGTGATCGGTGATGACGGTCGCGATGCCGAGCGCCTTGGCCGCGCAGACGCCGGCCACGCTCGCGATCCCATTGTCCACGGTGATGATCACGTCGGGCCCTCGCTCTGCCGCGAGCGCGACGAGCGCCGGCGTGAGTCCATAGCCGAGCACGAACCGATCGGGCACGAGGTATTCGACGCGCGCGCCGAACGCGGCGAGCGCACGCACGGCAACGGCGCACGCCGTTGCGCCGTCGCAGTCGTAGTCGGCAACGATCAGGAGCCGCTTGCCGGCATCGATCGCGTCGGCGAGGAACGCCGCCGCTTCCGACGCGCGTCCCAGGCGATCGGGCGGGATCAGACGCTCGAGCCGGGTGTCGATGTCGTGCGGACTCTCCACGCCGCGTGATGCGTAGAGGCGCGCGAGCAGCGGATGCACACCCTCGCGCACGAGCCGCTGCTCCGCGAACAGGGACACCCGGCGCGTTACGAGGCGTGGTGCCCGCACCGGCGACTGCGGCATGGCGATCGGGGTTTCGCTCACGCGAAGTCTCCGAGGGCGCGCGCGCGGCGCCAGAAGTAGCGCAGGTCCTGGCGCGTGAGCTCTGCATGGAGGCTCGAGGCTTCGCAGGGCACGTGGAGACTCACCATGCCGATCGCGCCCGCCTGGACCGCGGCCACCAGCGGCGCGATCCATGCACGCTCGATCGCCTGCAGCCGCTCGTGCCACGCGCCGGCCTCGCCATACGCCGCCGGCCCGCGCAGGGCATCGAGCACCACGAGGACGAGGCTTTTCTCGCGGCTCGCGAGCAGCGCGTCCGCGGACGCCGGGAGCGGGGCGGACGGCGTTCGCGCGGCAAGCGCGAGGCCGCGCGCGAGCGGGTCGTCGGCAAAAACGCGGAGGCCGTGCTTCGACGTCGCGCTGCCGAGGCGCCCGGCGCCCCAGAGCCAGACGCTGTTCACCGGCGGTTCGCCGCGCGCCTCGCGCGCTTCATTGACCGGGTGCGCATGCAGCAGCATCTGCATCTCGTTCACAATCGCTTGCCAGCGCGAGGCGTCGCCGCCTTGGGGCAGCACGCTGGCGAGGGCGCGCCCACGCACACTCGCAAGGGGAGCCGAGGCCAGCGCCGGCACCTCGGGCACTCGCAGGTACCAGCGATCCGGTCGCAGCGGGAACAGCAGGAGCCCGTCGCCCCCGAAATGGCGATTGAGCGACTCGACGAGCGCTTCTGCCTCTTCGCGCGCGATGGTGAACGTCAGGGCGTCGGCGACGAGGAGCTCGTCACGCGCAAGATGCAGATGCACGGGATCGGCCCGAACCCACGCTTCTGCACCCGGCTCGCCGCCATCCGCAAGGAGCGAGTAGGGTGCGGCCGGCAGGTCGTCGCGGAAGTCGACCGCGAACTCGCCCAACAGCCAGGCTTCCAGGCTTTCCCCGGGCCCACGCCGCCGCCGGCCTTTGGAGACGAGCCGCTCCATGGCAGGGACGGTGAGGCTGTCGTAGATCTCGTCGGCCTCGGTGGGCCAGAAGAGGTCGGGGATCGCTATGCGGACGTGCATCGCGCGCGAGTCTAGCAGGGAGTGGCAGAAGCCGGATTTCCGGCCGCGAGCGTTGCGAGAGGGCAATTGTTCGTGATGCTCCGATCGCGGCGAAATCGCCGCTCGCGCGCGTCGGCGTTCCCAAAGCAGCCGCGCCCGGATCTCGCCTGGACCGGAGCCGCCGACCGTAATGAGCAGGCGATGTGGCACACTAGTGGCCTGCCCGAGGGGCGTTCCCCATCGCCATGAAAAAAGTGAGCGCTCCAAGGCGTGGCGCGCTCGCCGACCTGGACTCCGTGCCGTACGAGCTCTTCATCGGACTTCGCTACACGCGCGCCAAGCGTCGCAACCACTTCATCTCCTTCATTTCGCTCACGTCGATGGTCGGCATCGCGCTCGGCGTGGCAGCGCTCATCGTCGTGCTTTCGGTGATGAACGGATTTCAGAAGGAGCTTCGCGCGCGCATTCTTGGCGTCGCCTCGCATGTGCAGATCACCGGCCTCGACAACCAGCTCGGGGACTGGTCCGCGATCGCGGAGCGTTCGAAGGCCAACCGGGAGGTGGTCGCGGCGGCGCCTTACGTCAACGCGCAGGCCATGCTCGCCAACGAGGGCAACGTGCGCGGCGCAATCGTGCGCGGGATCGTGCCCGCGCTCGAGGACCAGGTCGCCGACATCGGCAGGCACATGGTGAGCGGAAGCCTGGAGAGGTTGCAGCCGGGGGAGTTCGGGATCGTGCTCGGCTCGGAGCTCGCGCGGGCGCTGCGCGTCTTGCCTGGCGACCGCGTGGCGCTCATCGCGCCCCAGGGCCTGGTCACGCCTGCGGGGCTCATTCCGCGCTTGAAGCAGTTCAAGGTGGTGGGGATCTTCGAGGTGGGGATGTTCGAGTACGACTCGGGCCTCGCGCTCGTCGACCTCCAGGACGCGCAGCGGCTGTACCAGCTGGGAGACAAGGTCTCGGGGGTCCGACTCAAGCTCGACGATCTGTTCCAGTCGCGTGCGGTGGGTCGCGATCTCTACCAGACCCTCGGCCCGGGCGTGCTCGTGAGCGACTGGACGCGCAGCCACGCGAACTTCTTCCGCGCGGTGCAGATCGAGAAAAACGTGATGTTCATCATCCTCATGCTGATCGTCGCCGTGGCCGCGTTCAACATCGTGGCGACGCTGGTGATGGTGGTGACCGACAAAGAGGCGGACATTGCCATCCTGCGCACGCTCGGCGCGAGCCCCCGCTCGATCATGGGGGTCTTCGTGGTCCAGGGCGCGGTGATCGGCGTGATCGGAACCCTGCTCGGCATCGTGCTCGGCGTGCTTCTCGCCCTGAACATCGACGTCGTGGTGCCCTTCCTCGAGCGACTCCTCAGCGTGCAATTCCTCTCGAAAGAGGTGTACTACATCAACGAGCTCCCCTCGGACCTGCAGCGCCATGACGTCGTCACCATCGGGCTGGTCGCGCTCGCGCTCGCGTTCCTGGCCACGCTCTACCCGAGTTGGCGCGCGTCGCGCGTGCGGCCGGCGGAGGCGCTCCGATATGAATGAGAAGCCGGGAGCCGGGAGCCGAACACGCCACCCGCTGAAGCAACGGGCCAGACTCGAGACCCGGGATTCGGCGGGGATGCCGACTCCCCGGCGCCCCAAAGGGGCGAGCGTGAGCGGCGAGGTCTAGATGTCCGTCGCAGCCGCTGTGCCGCAGCCGGTCCTCGTGTGCCGTGCGCTCTCCAAGACCTACGCCCAGGGCCCGCTCTACGTGCCCGTTCTGCACGGTGTCGATCTCGAGGTGGGGGAGGGCGAGGTTGTCGCCATCGTCGGCGCGTCGGGGTCGGGCAAGAGCACGCTGCTGCACCTCCTCGGCGGGCTCGACGAGCCGACGGCGGGCGAGGTCGAGGTGCTCGGCAAGCCGATGAATGCGCTTTCCGAGGCGGAGCGCGGGCGATTGAGGAACGAGGCCCTGGGGTTCGTCTACCAGTTCCACCATCTGCTCATGGAGTTCACCGCGGTCGAGAACGTCGCCATGCCGCTGCTGGTCCGCCGCATGCCGCCCGCACAGGCGCGAGAGCGCGCGGCGGCGATGCTCGGACAAGTGGGGCTCGGCGAGCGCCTTGCGCACATGCCGGGCGAGCTTTCCGGCGGTGAGCGCCAGCGTACGGCGCTCGCGCGTGCGCTCGTCACCCGGCCTGCGTGCGTGCTTGCCGACGAGCCGACCGGCAATCTCGATCGTAAGACCGCCGGCGACGTGTACGAGCTGATGCTGGAATTGAACCGTACCCAACGGACGAGCTTCGTCATCGTCACGCACGATCCCTCGCTCGCCGCCCGCGCGGATCGTGTGATGCGGCTGACCGATGGGGTGTTGACGAGGGATCCGCCGTCGTCGGTCGCGGATCGGCACTCAGCTGTCGGCGATCGGCATTCAGCGTTCGGCAATCAACCGTCGCCCTGAAACGGCTCGGGCCCGAGGCGAAGTCGCCGATGCCCGCGTTCATCGCGGCCGCGGGCGCGCGTGGTGCCGCCGGCGCCAAGCGCGCACGACATAGACGCGCCAGCCGATCTGCACGGCAAGGTAGCCGAGCACGGCGAGGGAGGACGCCAGGGTCAACAACCCGACGACGAGAGGCTTGCCAAGCGAGATCGACCAATCCGCGGTCGCGCGCACCCAGTCGCCCAGGTTCGCCACGTCGAATGCGGGCGGCGCTGCCATCTCGCCCACATGAGTCCCGGTGACCAGCGCGCCGAGCTGATAAGCGACGAGATAGAGCGGCACGATCGTCAACGGGTTCGTATAGAGCGTGGTGGCGAGCGCAACCGGCAGGTTGACGCGCAGCGGGATCGCGAGCAGTGCCGCGGTGAGCATCTGCAGGGGGCCGGGCACGAGACCCGAGAAGAGGCCGATGGCGAACCCGCCCGAGACCGATCGCCTGTTGAGGTGCCACAGGTTGGGATGGTGCAGGAAGCCCCCGAAGCGAGCGATGAACCGGTTCGCCTTGACCGCTTCGTGGCTGGGCAAATATTTCTTGAAGAACTTGCGTGGCATGGCGCGGGCCCGAATGCGACGGGTGCCCCGGAGGTCAACGGGCGCGGCGCGAAGCGAAAGGCGGGATCGGACCGGTAGTCATCGGGCGGGCGGATCGGCTTTCAGCCCGCGTGATATCGGTCGCTCCGATTCTAGGGCAACTCGCGGCCGCTGGGCGCGCTCGCGGGGCCGGCGCGGTCACCGTACCTCGCGTTGATCGCGAACGCCGTCCAAAATCCGGTGATGGCGAAGAGTGCCCCATGAAGACCAACGCGGTGAAGCCGGTGACCTGGAACCCGCCGGTTCGGCTGGCCATCCTCGCGTTCGCGCTCGGCGTGCTTGCGGTTTCGCGGCTGCCGGCGCTTCCCGGTGGGACAACGGTCGGTGTGCTGGCTGCTGGCGCGCTTGTGCTCGCGTTCTTGATATGCACGCTACGAGAGGGCACAGCCCCTCGTTCTCCCAGATCTCTGAGGAATCGCCGCGGGGCGGCGGCAATCTTCTCTTTGGCGGCATGGCTGCCGCGAGCAACACGGATTTCCGCCGTCCTCGTCGCCGCGCTGCTGGCCGGGTTCGCGTGGGCGTCCTTTCATGGGCACTGGCGCCTGCACGATCGCCTCCCCCCCGCGCTCGAGGGGCGCGATCTGGTCGTCACCGGCGTGGTGGCGACGCTGCCCCAGCCGTTCGAGCGCGGCGTGCGTTTCGAACTCGACGTCGAATCCGCTTCGCTGCCGCCGGCGGCGACGGGCGCGCGCGTACCGCGCCGGATCGCGCTCTCGTGGTTCAACGGGCTCACGCCCGACGAGTTCCAGGAAGTTCGCCCGCTGCGGTCAGGCGAGCGATGGCGCTTGGCGGTGCGGCTGAAGAGGCCGCACGGCAACGCCAACCCGCACGGCTTCGACTATGAGGCATGGCTCACCGAGCGCGGCATCGATGCGACCGGATACGTGCGACCGCGCGGCGCACGCGAGCGGCTCGCGGCGTTCGTGCCCCGGCCCGCTTATGCGATCGAGCGGGCGCGCGAGCACGTGCGCGACCGCTTCCTCGCCGTTCTCGGGGATTCGCGTTATGCCGGCGTGCTCGTCGCCCTCGCGGTCGGCGATCAGCGCGCCATCGTGTCCCAGGACTGGGACATCTTCACCCGGACCGGTGTCGGCCACCTGATGAGCATTTCGGGCCTGCACGTGACCATGGTCTCGGGCTTCGTGGCCGCACTCGTTGCGTTCGTGTGGCGACGCTCGGAGCGGCTCGCGCTCGCGCTTCCCGCGCAGAAAGCCGCGGCAGTCGCCGCGGTCGCCGGCGCGACCGGCTATTGCCTGCTGGCCGGTTTTCAGGTGCCGGCGCAACGCACGCTCTACATGGTGATGGTCGTGGCCGCGGCGCTGTGGCTCGGCCGGCTGCAGTCGAGCTCGCGCGTGCTCGCGCTTTCCCTGCTCGCAGTGCTCGCGATCGATCCGTTCGCCGTCACATCGCCGGGCTTCTGGCTTTCGTTCGCCGCTGTCGCCGCGATCCTCTACGTGGCCGCTGGCGGGAGCGCGCGCGGCGACGTCCATGCGCGGAGTGCATTCGCGCGCGCGGTGGCCGCTGCTGCGCGGACGCAGTGGGCGGTGACGCTCGGTCTTGCGCCGCTCGCCGTGGCGCTCTTCCAGCAGGTCTCGCTCGTGTCGCCAGTCGCTAACGCGGTGGCGATCCCGGTGGTGAGCTTCGTCGTCACACCGCTTGCGCTTGCAGCTGCCCTCGTGCCATGGGATGGCCTGCTGGTGGCGGCACACGCGGTTCTCGATGGCCTGATGGTGGTGCTGGATCGACTCGCGGTCCTCCCGGGGGCCGTGTGGCAGCAGCACGTCCCGCCCGCGTGGGCGGTAGGCGTGGGGCTCGCCGGGGTCACATGGATGCTCGCGCCGCGCGGCGTACCCTCGCGGTGGATTGGCGCGCTGCTCCTGCTGCCGCTCTTCTTGTCCACCCCGGCGCGGTTGCCGGACGGCGCAGCCGAGATGGCGGTGCTCGATGTGGGGCAGGGACTTGCCGTCGTCGTGCGCACGCGCAGCCACGTGCTCGTGTACGACACCGGGCCGCGCTACAGCCTCGAGGCGGACGCGGGAAACCGCGTAGTCGTGCCGTATCTTCGCGCCGTGGGTCTGAGCGACATCGACGCGCTCATGATCACTCATGACGACGTCGACCACAGCGGTGGTGCCGCCTCGGTCGCGCGCGCCTTCCCGACTACCGCGATCTTCACATCGCTCGCGATGGGCTCACCGCTGCTGCCCGAAGGCGCGCGCTACCGGCTTCCCTGCCATGCCGGCCAGCGATGGACGTGGGACGGCGTTACGTTCGAGATGCTGCACCCGGCGCGCGCGAACATCGCACCCGCAACGGCCGCGAACGACGCGAGTTGCTCGTTGATGCTCTCGGCGCGCGGCAGGCGCGTGCTCCTCACCGGCGACATCGAGGCGATCGCGGAGCGCGAGCTGCTCGCCCGTGCCGGCGATCGCCTGCACGCCGACGTGCTGCTGGTGCCGCATCACGGTAGCCGAACGTCGTCGAGCGATGTCTTCCTGGATGCCGTGGCGCCCGGGCGCGCGCTCGTGGCGGCCGGCTACCGGAACCGCTTCGGGCATCCGAAGCCGGAGGTGCTCGATCGCTATCGGGCGAGGGGAATCGAGGTCCTCCGCACGGATCTCGATGGTGCCATCGTCGTACAGATCGACCAACGCGGGTTGGCGATCGAGCGCCACCGCGAGCTCGACCGCCGCTGGTGGAAGAATCGCGCCGGCGCTGCGCCCTGATCGCGGACGCCGCGCGCGGCAGCGGCACGCGTCAGCGTGCGAAGTGGTGAACGGAGACCGTGCGTACCCCCTGCTGAGCGAAACCGCGCGCCAAACCGATCTGCGGCTCGAGGATCGCGAGCTGCGTTTCGGCCCTCGCGACGAGGTCGGCAAGCCCATGCCCGCGAAACACGCCCGCAGCGGTGCGATAGCGGCGCATCGCGGCCTGGAGGAGCGTCGGGTTGCCGGCCGCGAGTGCGCGCAGCGTGTTGGCGTAGTTGAACGCGAGCTTTGCCGCTTCGACCGGCGCGTCGGTGCCTGCAATCAGCGCTTCGGCGCGTCGATAGGCGGTGACCCCTCGCAGCAGCGCGGCCCGATCGTGTCCATGGGCGACGTCGAACCACGCATCGCCGAGCCAGCGATAGGCCTTGGCGAGTTCCGCGGGGTCCGAGAAACCCGGATCTGCGGCGCGGCAGATCGCGTCGAGTTCCTCCATGACCGCCCGCGCCTCGGCTGCGAACTGCGGACTCGTCTGGGTCGGATCGCGGCGCTTCGCTTCGTCGTGTCTGTCTGCGGCGCGGTCGCGACGGGCGATCAGGTCTGGAAGCATCGTGGATTTGCGAAGTCGGGAATTGCTTAACCAACGCTGCAACTCTCGCACTCCCCCGACCGCCCGTCAACGCGGGCCTCAGCGACGCGGACGTCGCGGGGAGTGCTCCTGAGAGACCCAACCTAGACGCGAGGCTCCCCGCCCCAAGGAGGAGTCAGTGCGGCCGCCGCCGCAGATCGAGCGTGAAGGGGAAGTTGCGGTTCGTCGCTTCCTCGGTGACCTGCATCGGCCCCGGCGTGTGGCCGTGGCCCCAGAATCGCGCGAAGCGGCGTGCCTCGGCTTCGTTCGCGTTCACCGGGAAGGTCTCGTAGTTGCGCCCGCCCGGATGCGAGACATGATAGGTGCAGCCGCCGACCGCGCGGCCCGCCCAGGTGTCGACGAGGTCGAATACGAGCGGCGTGTGCACGCCGATGGTGGGGTGGAGCGCGGAAGGCGGCGCCCAGGCCTTGTAGCGCACGCCGGCGACGAATTCGCCGTGCACGCCGGTCGGGTGCAGCGGCAGGGGGCGCCCGTTGCACGCGACGATGTGGCGCTCGCCGATCATGCCGCGCACCTTGATCTGCATGCGCTCGACCGAGGAGTCTACGTAGCGCGCCGTGCCGGTCCCGCTGACTTCCTCGCCCAGCACGTGCCAGGGCTCGATCGCCTGCCTGAGCTCCAGCTCGACCCCTTCGTAGACGACCGTGCCGTAGCGGGGGAAGCGGAACTCGACGAAGGGCGCGAACCACGCGTCCTTGAACGGGTAGCCGGCTGCCCGCAGATCGCGCGCGACGTCGGCGATGTCCTCGGCGACGAAGTGGGGCAGCATGAAGCGGTCGTGCAGTTGCGTACCCCAGTGCACGAGGGACCCGCGGTACGGCGCGCTCCAGAACCGCGCGACCAGGGTGCGCAGAAGCAGCATCTGCACGAGGCTCATGCGCGCGTGGGGCGGCATCTCGAACGCGCGAAACTCCACCAGGCCGAGCCGTCCGTTCGGGCCGTCGGGCGAGTAGAGCTTGTCGATCGAGAATTCCGCGCGATGCGTGTTGCCGGTGAGATCGACGAGAAGGTTCCGTAGCAGCCGATCGACGAGCCACGGCTTGTCGCTCTCGCGGCCGGCGGGCAGGGGAGCGGCGAGCTGCTGGAAGGCGATCTCGAGCTCGTAGAGGTTGTCGTCACGCGCCTCGTCGACCCGCGGCGCCTGCGACGTGGGTCCGATGAAGCGCCCCGAGAAGAGATACGAGAGCGCCGGGTGGTTCTGCCAATAGGTGATCAGGGAGACCAGGAGATCCGGGCGGCGCAGGAACGGCGAATCGGCGCTGGTCGCACCGCCCAGCGTGACGTGGTTGCCGCCGCCGGTGCCGGTGTGGCGGCCGTCGAGCATGAACTTCTCGGTGCCGAGGCGCGTGAGCCGTGCTTCTTCGTAGAGCGAGGTCGTGGTTGCGATGAGCTCGGTCCAACTCGTCGACGGGTGCACGTTCACTTCGATGACGCCCGGGTCGGGCGTGACGCCGAGTGTGCGCAGACGCGCGTCGCGGGGCGGGCCGTACCCTTCCAGGCGCAGCGGCGTCGCGAGCTTCGCCGCGACGGCCTCGATCACGGCAGCGAGGTCGACGAAGTCCTCGAGCCGGACGAGCGGCGGCAGGAAGACGTGCAGACACCCCTTGCGCAACTCGACGCACAACGCAGTGCGCACGACCTCGCGGGGCTTCGGCTTCTCGCGTACCCGTCCGCGGTGCCGCTGGCTCTCGGCCCGCTCGTGCGCGTCGTGCAGGTCGGCGCGCGGATCGAAGGGGTCGCGAGCGAACTCCGGATCGAGCTCCTCGGGCAAGACCTCGGGCAGGGAGGCGATCGGCAGGCGATAGCCGAGCGGCGAATCGCCCGCCACGAGATAGAGCTGCTCGCGGCGCAGCGGCCATGGCGAGCTCTCCCACTCGGTCGGCGCGGCCCCCTTGCCATCGTGCTTTGCGGCGCGCAGCGGCAGCACGAAGCCTGCCGCTTTCTCCATGCCGCGGCCGAGCAGGCGTGCGAGCCGAGAGCGCTCGTCGTAGTCTTTCATCGGCACCGTTGCCGGATCCACGTTCTCGGGCAGCGTCTGCTCGAGGGCGAGCACCGGCAGCGGATCTTCGTAGGCCGTGATCACCAGCCGCTCCGGGAGGCCGAGTCGGGTCGCGAGTGCGAGCGCGAACCGTCGAGCGTCCTCGAGCGTCGCCGTGGCGGGCGTCGTCTCCGCTGCCATGAGCGAGCGGTCGCGCCAGAGCGGCTTGCCGTCCGCGCGCCAGTGCATCGCGAGCGCCCAGCGCGGCAACGGCTCACCCGGGTACCACTTGCCCTGGCCGTAGCAGAGCAGTCCGCCCGGCGCGAATCGATTCGCGAGCTGCCACGCGAGCGATTCGGCGAGTTCCCATTTCTTCGGGGAAAGCGCGGTGTAATTCCACTCGTCGCCGTCCATATCGTCAATCGACACGAAGGTGGGCTCGCCGCCCTGCGTCAGGCGCACGTCGGCGCTCTTGAGGTCATGATCGACGCGCCGGCCCAGCGCATCGATCTCGGTCCACTGCGCATCGGAGTAGGGCTTGGTGACGCGCGGGTCCTCGTGGATGCGGGTCACCTTCATTTCGAAGTCGAGCGTCGACTCGCAGGGGTCGGTGAAGCCGATGACCGGCGCCGCAGACGCCGGGAAGGCGGTGGCGGCGAGCGGAATGTGCCCTTCGCCCGCGAGGAGGCCCGAGGTCGGATCGAGCCCGATCCATCCCGCCCCGGGTAGGTACACCTCGGCCCATGCATGCAGATCGGTGAAGTCGCGCTCCGGCCCGGCGGGGCCGTCGAGCGGTTTCACGTCTGCCGTGAGCTGGATCAGATAGCCCGAGACGAAACGCGCCGCAAGACCGAGGTGACGGAGGATCTGCACCAGCAACCAGCCGGAGTCGCGGCAGGAACCCGATCGGAGCGTGAGCGTGTCGTCCGGGGCCTGGACGCCCGGCTCCATGCGCACGAGATACTTCACCTCGTGCTGAAGCCGGTCGTTCAGATGCACCAGCATGTTCACCGTGCCGACCCCGCTCGTGAGGCTCTTCGCGCGGAAGTCTGCGAGCCAGGCTGCGAGCCGCGGGCCGGGCTCATCGGCGACGAGGTAGGACGCGAGTTCGGTCCGAAGCGAATCCGGATAGGCAAAGGGGTAGGTCTCGGCCCAGCTCTCGACGAAAAAGTCGAACGGGTTGATCACCGTCATCTCGGCGACGAGATCAGCGGTGATCGACATCCACTTCGACCGCTCCGGAAAAACGTAACGCGCGATCCAGTTCCCGTAGGCGTCCTGCTGCCAGTGCACGAAGTGCTTGGCCGGCTCGACCTTGAGCGAATACGAAACGATCGGCGTACGGCAGTGCGGCGCCGGCCGCAATCGCACCTCGTGAGGGGAGAGCGCGACCAGCCGGTCGAAGTTGTAACGAGTGCGGTGGTGGAGGGCTACGCGGATGGTCATTTCAATGCGGTCGTCATTCGGCGCCTTCGGCGGTCAGCGGATAGCGAACGGCGACGGCCGACGACTGCGCTAATCGTCCCACTGAGGATTCGGCAGCTGCGCGAACACGCGCCGCAGGCCCTCGCCCCACTGGGTGTGGATCATGTTGAAGTAAGGGTCGGACTCCAGGATGCGTCGCTGCAGCGATATGCGCAGCGAATCCTTCTCGTAGACGAGGATGTCGATCGGCAGGCCGACCGAGACATTGGAGCGCATGGTCGAATCGAACGAGACCAGCACGCACTTCGCCGCATCCATCAGGGTAGTGCCCGGCTTGATGACGCGGTCGATGATCGGCTTGCCGTACTTGGTCTCGCCGATCTGGAAAAACGGCGTCTCCCCGGTCGCTTCGATGAAGTTGCCTTCGGCGTACACCAGGAACAGCCGCATCTCCTCGCCCTGGATCTGGCCGGCGAGGATGAACGACGCGCTGGCGTCGACGTTGTTCTGCATGAGGTACGGCCCGTCGCGACGCTTCACCTCGCGCAGGCAGTCGCCGAGGAGCTGCGACACCTCGAACATCGACTGCGCGTTCCAGAGCGTCAGTGTCCCGTCCATGCGCCGCGCGTTTTGCTCCAGCAGGTTGATCGCGTTCTGGGTCACCGAGAGATTTCCCGAGCTCATGATCACCACGACGCGGTCGCCCGGTCGCTCGAACGTCCGCATCTTGCGGAAGCTCGAGACCTGGTCGACGCCGGCATTGGTGCGCGAGTCGGAGGCCAGCACCATTCCGACGTCGAGGAGGATGCCTACGCAATAGGTCATCGGGCGGGGGGAGTCACGGCTGCGGCGAGGATAGTGGAACCCCTGGTGCGGGGCAACAAAGCAAATCACGCGCGCCATGCCCACGCGCCAACGTTGTGCACCACTGGGGGGCAGGAACCTCCCCCGGCCCCGGGTCGACCGCCTAGGCGGCGAGCCACTCCAGGAAGCGCGTGAACACCGTATCAACCGCTTCCTGCTTCTGCTCGACCAGCGCCTCGCGCTCGGCAAGCGGAACGTCGCCGCCTGTCTCCTTGAGCAGGCGAATCTGCGTCTGGAGCATGCGGCCGTTGTCCTGCTCGATGCGCAGCAGCGCGACCGCGAACGGATCCAGGGGGTCGGTCTTGGCCGGGATCACGGGCGCGAGCCGGATGCGCGCGAGCAGCGCGTGTCCGAGCGCGAGGCCGGAGTAGGCCGCGCGGGGGTCCAGGAGCGGGCCGGGGGGCAGGACGACTCGCCACCCTTCAGCCCAGAGGGGCGCCACCACCGTCGTGCCCTCGGCATAGAGCAGCGGGTTCCCGGCCCAACGGGTCACGCGAGCGAGCAGCGCCACGGCCTCCACCTCGCGAAAGTACTGCGAGTGGATGAACTGGTGCGCGACCGTGAAGAACGGCTGCACCTCCGCGGAGGACAGCACCATCGCGTTCACGTTCTTCGCCGCTGTCAGCAGGATCGCGATCTTCGTCTGGATCTCCGGCGCAAAGCCCTTCGCGCTGATCGTGTCGCGGGCGCGGTCGTAGAGCTCGGGCGCGATCACTTTTTCGCCTCCTTGGCCGCCTTCTTCCCCGCAGACGCGACTCTCGGCACGCCCTTGGCGGCAGCAGCGGCGGGCACGGGAATGGCGCGCATCCAGTCGCCCTCGAAGGGGAGCCATTGCACCTCGGCGCCCGGATCCTCGGCGGCGATCCACACCGACTGGTCGCCCCGCCACGTGCCATCGGCGACCTGGTCGAGGAACACCTCGATCTGCCGCATCGTGACTTCCGGCATCTCGAGCGTGTAGGCGTGATACGCGCGCTGGATGATGAGGAGCCGCGAATTGCGCACCTCGCGGCGGATGACCTCGTGAGACTCGCGCGGCGTGAAGAAGTCGAACTCGCCGTTCATGATCAGCGTGGGAACCTCGATCTCGTGCAGGCGGGGGGTGAGCGGCTTGAACTCGACGAACGACTCCATCAGGTTCTGCATCGCGTAGGGATCATTGCCGATATAGCCCGCGCGCTTCATCTCCGGAATCTTGTCCCGGTTCGCAGCGATCCAGGCCGAGCTCATGTTCATCGGGTAGAGCATGGCCTGCAGGAACGGGAGGCCCACGTCGGTGAGGCCCTGCAGCATCACCGCGCCGAGAAACTCGAGCTGCGGCGTGAGCTCGGGCATCGTGCTCATCGCGATCAGGCTGTGCAGCCGCTTCCCGTAGCGGATCGCAAAGTCGAGCGCGATGGTCCCGCCGAAGGAGATGCCGGCGAGGTGCGTCTTGTCGATCTCCAGGTGGCCGAGCAGCGCATCGAGCGTCGCCGGGTGGTCGGCGAGCTTGATGTCCAGGATCGGCTTCGAGGACCGGCCCTGTCCGAGCATGTCGTAGGCGAGGACGCGATAGCCGCGCGGCACGAAGTGATCCGCGTAGCTCTTCCAGAGGTTCGCGTTCTGGGTGAGGCCGTTCAGGAACGTGATCACGGGGTTGCCCGGCTCGCCGACGAGCTGGTAGTGGACCTGGTACCGCCCGATCTGGGTGTAGGACATTGGCGTGGGGGTTATTCGTCTTGGGGATCGCGCTGATGCCGACGGCATTGCGTCCAGTGCCGTCGCCGATCGATCAGCTTGCGATCGAAGTTCATGCCGGGATGCTGCACTAACTTCAGTCTGTGCGTCGATGCTGCGCCTTGATGTGCGTCAATAGTCCGGTGCGGGGGCGTGGGCTAGATTCACGCTGCGCTGAATAGCAACAACGCGCAACAAGACAAAGCGAGGCGCGCGCTGCCCGGCGCGCCGGCAAAGCAAAGGGGGGTTCTCATGCTGCATGTCTGGCGGGGCCGTTCGCGCCTCTTTCTGCTGTCTCTTGTCGTTTCGCTCGCAGCGGCATTCCCGGCGACGGCACAGACCGGTGCGCCGCTCACCCCACGCTCGGTCGTTGCCAAGCTCGACGGCTTGAAACAGACCTACGAGGTGCCGAACTTCCGCATCGGCGGCAAGTACGATCTCTCCACGCCCCAGGCGTGGCGCGACGGCGCGCCCGGCGGGACGACGCTCGAGTCGCTCGGCGCCGGGCCGGCGCGCACCGCCTACATCGCCGTCGGTACGCCCAAGCGGAACGAGAAGGGCGAGATCGTCAACGCCATCGTCATCAACACGTACTACTCGGGCGATGCGACGGCGATGTACAACAACTGGTATGTCGGCCAGGCCGGCAACGCCTTCTCCGGCGGCGCGCTGGTCGGTCCGGGGCTGCTCTTCGACACGAATCGCTTCTACGTGATCTTCGTGGACGGGCTCGGGCTCTGGGGCGCGTCGAAGCCCTCCGACGGGCTCGGCCGGAAGTTCCCCGTCTACAGCTACTACGACATGGTGCAGCTCAATTACCGGCTGCTTCGTGACCATCTCAAGGTCGGGAAGGTCGTACTGGCCACTGGCGTCTCGATGGGCGGCACGCAGGCCTACTACTGGGGCCTCATGTATCCCGACTACGTCCAGGCGATCATGCCCGTCGGCGGCGCATCGGCCACCGACGGCGAGGGGCCGGTCGCGGCGTGGACCTTCCAGCTCGCCAAGGCGGCGCTCGAGTCCGACCCGGTGTGGGTCGAGACGAAGGGCGACTACTACCGGCTGCCGAAGGACAAGCATCCGAACAAGGGCGTCGAGTACCACTGGTCGCAGCTCTCGCTCACCGGCTACGAGCTCGGCCACCGGCAGAGCCTCGGCTGGCCGACGGTCTCGAAGGAGGTCTTCTCCTGGCAGGACGACCCGCGCATGGGCCCGGACGCGGGCGGGAACCTCAAGCAGCTTGCGGCCATGTTCGACGCCGCCGACCTCTGGTATCGCGACACCGTTGGCGAGACCCACAACGTGAACGCCCTGCTCCCGGGCATGCAGCCGCGCACGCTCGTGGTACACGTCGACAACGACCAGTGGCTGATCTCGGACAAAGCCCGCGAGGCGGCGCAGGCGATCCCCGGCGGCCAGTACGTCGGCATCACCAGCCCGATCGCCCACTATGCGGTGTTCAGCGCACCCAACACGCTCAGGGGCAACCCCCCGGGAGGTCTCACCCTGGGGCAAGCGACCTTCCGCACCTTCATGTACAGCATCGGGATCAAGAACGATCCCACGCGGGTGTGCGAGGCGAAGAACTACCGCACGCCGCGGATCAACATGAACCCCGACCCGAAGAAGTCGTTCTGGAAGGACGAGATGGTGTCGCCGTTCCCGGTCAAGTACGCCAAGGTCAAGGACCGCCGCGGCGTCGAGTGGGAGATCGGCTACATGGACGAGTACTGCGGCAAGGAGAAGAATCCGCCGGTGCTCGTCGTGGTCCACGGCAAGGGCGCGTTCGGCGCGCACTACGGCTTCCTGATCAAGTTTGCCGTCGAGCAGGGCTATCGCGTGATCGCACCCGACATGCCGCAGTGGGGCACGTCCGGTCCGGGCAACCTCGACAAGCCGCGCACACGAACGCTCGACGACGTGCGCGACGCGTTTCACGCGCTCATCGTCGACAAGCTCGGCGTGAGGAAGGCCTACTACCACGGCCACTCGCTCGGCGGGATCACGGTCATCGGCTATG
>Ga0209253_10001101_pt1 | contig 23608 bp, 22 predicted proteins | sample FrelakmetBRP12BR_FD_187145 | JGI IMG/M metagenome (GOLD analysis project Ga0209253, IMG submission 187145) | Freshwater lake sediment microbial communities from the University of Notre Dame, USA, for methane emissions studies - BRP12 BR (SPAdes)... | ecosystem: Environmental > Aquatic >...
ACGCGTATTCTTGCGCCCTTCTCTTCCGCCAGCATTTGCCACGGCACGATATTGGAATGATGCTCCAGCGTGGTCAAAATGATTTCATCGCCGGCGCCGATAAACTTGCGGCCGTAACCATGCATTACCAGGTTGATCGCCTCGGTGGTGCCGCTGGTGAAGATCACTTCCCTATCCTCGCGCGCATTAATGAAATGCTGCAGTTTGCGCCGCGCTCCCTCAAATTCGGCGGTGGCCACTTCCGACAGGTAGTGCACGGCACGATGGATGTTGGCGTGCTGCGTGGTCTGATAACGTACCAGACGATCGATCACCGGCTGCGGCATCTGGCCGGAAGCCGCGCTGTCGAGATAGACCAGCGGCTTGCCATCGATCTTGAGATTGAGTATCGGGAAGTCGGCACGGATACGCTCGACGTCGAAAGTTGAGGTGAGCTGTGGCTCCAACACGGGTTCTACGGGTGTCATGACTCAGCTTCTCTGAGTCCGTTCGAGCACTGTCTGCTCGAGCCGGTGTCTGAGTGAGGCAACCGGAATGCGCTCGATGACTTCAGCGCCAAATGCATAAGTCAGCAGGTTGCGCGCCGTCATCTCGGACAGCCCGCGGCTCTTGAGATAAAACACTTCTTCGCTGTCGAGTTGGCCGACAGTGGCACCGTGCGCGCATTTCACGTCATCGGCAAAAATTTCCAGCTGTGGTTTGGTATCAACATGCGCCCTGCCGCTCAACAGCAGGTTACGGCTCGACTGTGCAGAGTCGGTGAGCTGTGCACCCGGACGCACCATGATCTTGCCGTTGAATACCGCATGGGCAGCAGCATCAACGATGCATTTATGCAACTGGCGACTGGTGCCATGCGGCTTGATGTGGTCAATGCAGGTATGCGTATCGGCGAGCTGGCGCTCTGCAATCAACGCCAGTCCGTCAACCGTACATTCAGCACCCTCCCCTGCCAGCTGCACGTTCAGGTTGTAGCGTGAAATGCGCGCGCCCAATGCAATACTGGTTGACTGATAATGGCTCATCTGCGCGAGCGACACCGCACAGTCTGCAATGTGAAATGCCTGACCGCTATCACGCTGCACCCGGATATGGTTGACACGTGCATTATCGGCCAGCGCGATTTCAGTCACCGCGTTGGTAACATAGACACCCTGCTGCAATGCAACGTAATCCTCGATGACTGTCACTGCGCTGCCGGATTCGGCAATCAACAGACAACGCGGATAGCTTGTAGCCTCCTTTTGGGTCGCAATGAACAGCAGGTGCACCGGCACATCGACCGCCACATTCTGCGGCACGATGATCAGCGCTCCGTCATGCAGGAATGCAGTATTGAGCGCAGTGAATACATTGTTGCGAAACTCGGCATGGCGGCCGAGATGCGGCTCCAGGGTTGTTGCGTGTGCGGAGACCGCCGCTGACAGGTGCGTTACCACTATGCCGGAATCCCCAGCCGCACCTAGCACTTGCGTCGACAACTGCGGTGCGTACACACCATCGACGAACACCAGTCGGATCGTTGCTGGTTCGAGATAGAAGCGTTCCACTTCTGCTGTCTGCAGGGGCGATGCCGCATGCACTGGCAGGAACGGCAGCTTGGTGAGCGACGAAATATCGGTGAAGCGCCAGTCTTCGTCGCGCGTAGTCGGCACACGCAGCGCGCCGGCCCGTTCGACCGCTTCGGCGCGCAATCGGTTCAGCCATGCCAGCGGGCTGGCCGGTAATTGCGCCCGTCCCAGCAACAGGCTTTCAAGGTAACTGCTGGCGGTGGCCACGCTCATGTTCATGCCCCCGCTGCGGCGCGCTGTTCGATACTGACCCAATCGTAGCCATGTGTCTCGAGATCGAGCGCAAGCTGCTTGCCGCCGGTCTTGATGATGCGGCCCGATTCCATCACGTGCACGTAATCGGGCACGATATAGTTGAGCAGGCGCTGATAATGCGTCACCAGTATGGTCGCGTTGTCCCTGGTGGCGAGCTGGTTGACGCCGTTGGCGACGATCCTGAGCGCGTCGATATCAAGGCCGGAATCGGTCTCGTCGAGAATTGCCAGCCGTGGCTCAAGCAATGCCATCTGCAGGATTTCATTGCGTTTTTTCTCTCCGCCGGAAAAACCTGCATTGACACTGCGGTCGAGAAAATCCGGGCTCATTTCGAGCATCTTCATCTTCTCGCGCACGAAATCGTCAAATTCGAGCGGGTCAAGTTCGTCCTTGCCGCGTTGCGCCTGCACCGTATTGTAAGTGAGGCGCAGGAACTGGTTATTGGCGACGCCGGGTATCTCGATCGGATACTGGAAGGCGAGAAATACGCCGGCACGGGCACGCTCTTCGGGTGCCAGTTCGAACAGGTTTCTGCCTTCAAACAACACCGTACCGCCGGCAACTTCATAGGCGGCATGCCCGGCGAGCACCTTGGCGAAGGTACTCTTGCCTGAGCCGTTGGTGCCCATGATCGCGTGCACTTCACCGCTTCTGACCGTGAGATCGATTCCTTTGAGGATTTCGATGCCATTAACGGTTGCCCGCAGCCCACGTACTTCCAGCAGCGATTTACTATCCGGGTAAATCATCCGACACTCCCTTCGAGCTTGAGGCCGAGCAGTTTGGTCGCTTCTACCGCGAACTCCATCGGTAACTGTTGAAACACATCCTTGCAGAATCCATTAATGATCATCGATACCGCCGCCTCGCCGCCGATGCCGCGCTGCGCGAAATAAAACAGTTGATCCTCACCGATTTTCGACGTCGATGCCTCATGCTCGACGATGGCACTGTTATTGCGCACCTGAATATAGGGGAAAGTGCTGGCACTGCACTGATCTCCGACCAGCATCGAGTCGCATTGCGAATAATTGCGCGCACCAGCGGCGGTAGGTGCAATCCTGACCAGTCCACGGTAGCTGTTGTTGGAATGGCCGGCCGAGATACCTTTGCTGACAATGGTGCTACGCGTATTCTTGCCGATGTGAATCATTTTGGTGCCAGTGTCAGCTTGCTGATGATTGTTGGTAACCGCCACCGAATAGAATTCACCAACCGAGTTATCGCCCTGCAGCACGCAGGAAGGATACTTCCAGGTGATCGCCGAGCCGGTCTCTACCTGGGTCCACGAAATGCGTGAATTGATGCCTTTGGCAAGACCGCGTTTGGTAACGAAATTGAAAATTCCGCCGACACCGTTTTCGTCACCTGCATACCAGTTCTGCACCGTTGAATACTTGATGTCGGCGTTATCAAGCGCGACCAGTTCGACCACCGCCGCGTGCAATTGATTGGTATCAAACCTGGGTGCGGTGCAGCCTTCCAGATAGGAGACAGACGCCCCCTCCTCGGCAATGATCAGGGTGCGTTCGAACTGTCCTGATGCCTCGGTGTTGATGCGAAAGTAGGTGGACAAGTCCATCGGGCATTTGACCCCCTTCGGGATGAAACAGAACGAACCATCGGTGAATACCGCCGAGTTGAGCGTGGCGTAATAATTATCGCCGACCGGCACCACGGTGCCGAGGTACTGCTTCACCAGATCGGGATGGGTATGCACGGCTTCCGAAATCGAACCGAAAATGATGCCGACCTCGGCCAGTTTCTGCTTGTAGGTGGTTGCCACCGATACGCTATCGAAAATCACATCCACCGCAACACCGGCAAGCGCAGCTCGCTCGTGCATCGGCACACCGAGCTTCTCGAAGGTACGCAACAACTCCGGATCGACTTCATCCATGCTGCCCAACTTCTTTCTTGGCTTTGGCGCGGAGTAGTAGCTGATCGCCTGGAAATCGATCTTCGGATATTTGACGTTCGGCCACTGCGGCTCTTGCATCGTGATCCATTGCTGATAAGCCTTGAGTCGGAACTCGAGTAACCACTCGGGTTCGTTCTTCTTGGCCGAAATCATCCGGATGGTATTCTCGTTCAGCCCTTTCGGCGCAACATCAGACTCGATTTCGGTGACGAAACCGTGCCTGTAAGGCTGATTGACCAAATTCTGCAGTACCGCGCTCATTCAGCTTGCTCCAATATTATCTAGTGCGAAGAAGGACCTCTGAACTACTTACCTGAAATTTCTTCATGACCGTTATAGCCAATCTCAGTTGATTCCTTCAGGCTAAAACTCTCGCCACAGCCGCACGTGTTATCAACGTTGGGATTGTCAAACTTGAATGTAGCGTTGAGTCCTTCCCTGACGAAATCAATCCGCGAACCATCGAGGAATGGCAGGTTAGCGGTGTCAATCACTACCTGGGCGTCATGCGACTCGAACAACTGATCATTCGCCCGCACCTCATCGGCATAGTCAAAAGTGTAGGCAAAACCGGAACAACCCACCTTCTTCACGCCGATCCGCAGGGCCAACCCCTTGCCACGCTTCTCGAGCTGTTTCTGGATCTGTCTTGCCGCACTTTCGGTCAACATTATCGCCATCGCTATTCTCCATCTGCCACTTTGTTAAGCGTGACAGCAGCAGAGGTATGTGATTGAGCCAGGATCATACTGAAACCGCAATATGTCCGACCTCAGGCATGACCTTACGCATGTCCAGCATTTGCACCGCGCCGCCCTGCCGCGCTTTCTGGTCATCAACCAGCTGTTTCAGCGTCACTGCGCCAAGGTGATCAAAAATTAGATCATTAAGTTTTATCCACAAGTCGTGAGTCAGGCATTTCCTGTCATCAAGGCAGTTTTCCTTGCCGCTGCATTGAGTCGAATCGATCGGCTCATCCACGGCAAGGATAATTTCGGCAACCGTCATCTGCCCCATGTCCTTGGCAAGACAATAGCCCCCACCCGGACCGCGCACGCTGCCAACCAGCGCGCGCTGGCGCAGCTTGGCGAATAATTGCTCAAGATAAGACAGCGAGATTTGCTGACGCTGGCTAATCCCGGCGAGCGTCACCGGCCCGGTGCCTTGCTGCATTGCGAGATCCAGCAATGCCGTCACTGCAAACCGTCCTTTGGTTGTAAGTCTCACGATGAATTCCTTATATTAATCAATTGGATGAATCTATTAAAGCAGGGTTAACGCAGTCAATAGATGACTAATTTTGTCAACTATAAGATAGTTGATTGATTCAGTCAACTATAATTCGGAGATCGCGGGTAACTTAGTCAATCAGTCGCAACAGTGCGCGAACTACTAGACCCTGTGCTTGCCAGTATCCAGTTTGTTCCGGGGGATATTACTGTCGATTAGAAGCAAGTGGGCGAGCCTGACAACCAAGCACATCCGCTTGCAAACACTGCGGTCAGGGGTGACGAAGTCGCATATGGGTTTTGATCAGATCTATTGCCTGATGACGAAACTGATTGCCTTCTGTGTCTTTTACCCACATGTGCAGCAAACCAATGAAGAACAAGTGGGTGTCCATGGCTAACTGGGTGGGATCATGTTTGGCGTGTAACTGCCCCTGAATATTTGCACGCTCATAAACCAGCTGCAATTTTCCTGCGATGCCGGAACAATCCGACAAGATCTGCTGTAAGACAGCAGCGAACTCGTCTACATATTCACACTTGATCATCATGATTTCGTAAATCTGCCGTGTCTCCACGCTGTCATTCAGTACTTGTATGGTACCGCATAGAAAATTTTCTATCCGGGTAAGCGGATCTTCGGAGCCTTCAACCAGCAAGGTGTCATCCATGCGGTCTATCAATGGAAGAAACACCTGTTCGCGCATGGCGTGGAACAGATCAATCTTGTTGTCGAAGTGCCAATAAACCGCCCCACGCGTAACCCCGGCCTGGGCAGCAATGTGCTCCATGGTGGTGCGACTGACGCCGCGGATCAGAAATACCTCACGCGCCGCGTGAATGATACGTTGCCGGGTTAACTCGGCATCTTCTTTAGTTTTACGAACCATGATTACCGTGATTCCTTAGATTCTTATTTACATACACTATTACTAGTATATATAATCATCAAAACATACTATTACTTGTATACATAATTTACATACATACAGGAATGTAGGCAAATTATTTTGCGTACCGAACAGGGAGTTGGAGCTAGTGGCTTTCGGTTTCGAACAAAGCAACCACCATACTTCATCAGCGGCCAACAATTTAATAAAAGTGGTCGCCATGCTGACCGTCGGCGTTGCATTAGCTGCATGCGGCAGTAACGACAAGTCCGGCCAGCCTCCTGCCGGGGTCGCCATGCCGGTAAGCGTGATCGAAGTGCAACCCACCAGCGTGCCGGTCAGTGCTGAAGCCGTTGCACAAACCGAGGGTGCCAAGGAAGTCGAAATACGTCCCCGTGTGGGCGGCATTCTGCTCAAGCGCTTGTATGAAGAAGGCGCTGCAGTAGCAGCAGGCCAACCCATGTTTCTGATTGATCCGGTACCCTATCAAAATGCTCTGGCGCAGGCGAAAGCGCAACTCGCCGAGCAAAAAGCCCGGATTGAACAAACCCGGCGTGAAGAAAATCGGCTGCAGGAATTGTTGACCACCCAGTCCATCAGTCAGCGCGAGTACGACAATGCCGTCTCTGATAATGCAGTCGCCAATGCTGCCCTGCAACAGGCCGTAGTGCGCGTACGCGATGCCGAGCTTAATCTCTCTTATGCAACCGTAACGGCGCCGGTTGGAGGAGTATCAGGCCGTTTTCAATTTTCCGAGGGCGCGCTGGTGTCAGCCAACACCAGCTTGCTGACAACGATAGTGCAGCTATCGCCAATCTGGGTGCGCTTCAGCTTTTCCGATAACGAATTGGCGCGGTTCGGCGGGCATCTGACTGAACAGAACGTGCAGCAAGTAACCTTAATATTGCCGGATGGCTCGGAATATCAACAAAAAGGCCAATTGAATTTTGCTGCCAGCCGGATTGACCCATTGCTGGGCACGCAACAACTGCGTGCAACCTTTGAGAATGCTGATCAGCGCTTGCTACCGGGGCAGTTTGTGCGTGTGCGTGTAACCACAGGCGAGCGCAGCGGCGTTTTTATCGTGCCGCAAACCGCAGTAATGACATCTGATCTGGGTCGATCCGTTTATGTGGTCAATGAAAGGAATGCAGCAACCGTCCGGCCAGTGGTGGCCGGCAATTGGCTAGGTACGAATTGGGTGATTCTTGAAGGACTCAACGCGGGCGACAAGGTAATAGTCAACAATATTATCAAACTTCGTCCGAGCACTATCGTGTCGCCACAGGCATCGGGGACAGCGCCAATACCAACGTCAAAAGTAGTGCCGGCACCAGCACCAGAGGCAGTGTCAGCACCAACACCGCAGGTGGCGCCGGAAGCGGCACCAGCACCAGCACCGGAAATACCAGCGACGAAAGCGCCGGAGGTAGCACCGATACAAGTACCAGCACTGATACAGTCCCAGCCCATTACGAAAACGCAGATTGCCAAAGATTATGAGGCTTATCAGAAGCGCCCAAAACGTAAATTTATCGGCGCCCATACGCAGGAGCCGCGCTTCGACAGCTATGTCAAAGACTGGCAGCTCAAAATAGAGCAGCTCGAGAATCTGAATTCTCCCGAGACCGCCAAACGGGGAAAACTGTACGGAGCCGTGCAACTCACCGTTGGCATCAAGTCTGATGGCAGCCTGGAATCGGTTGAAATCAATCGTTCCTCAGGAAACAAGATCCTGGATGAAGCAGCGATACGCATTGCAAAGCTCGCCGGACAGAATGGGTTTGCTCCTTTGCCGCCCGAGATCAGCCAGGATATCGACATCCTGCATATCACCCGTACTTGGGTATTTAAGGAACCACCGAGCAAATAATCATGCCAGTCGCAGATTGCACAATCGCCAGACACTGCTGAAATGATCACTGATCATTGCATGCAAGTTCAATTGATCAGCGCCGCCCTAGATAAGCATAAGTGGGAAGTCGCATGACCAGATTCTTTATTACCCGGCCAATTTTTGCATCGGTCTTGTCCATGATCATCGTTCTGGCGGGTCTAGCCGCCGCGATGCAGTTGCCTATCGCGCAATATCCGCAAATTGCGCCCCCCACTGTGGTAATTACCGCCACTTTCCCCGGAGCCAGCGCAGAAACCCTCGCAAAAACCGTTGCCGCCCCCATCGAGGAGCAGTTAAGCGGCATCGAAGGCTTGCTCTATTTCGACTCCAGTGCGGATTCAAGCGGCACGTTGACCATCACGGCCACGTTTGAAATCGGCACTGAAATCGATCGCGCCACTTTCAATGTGAGCAACCGCCTCAATATCGCGTTGCCGCGCTTGCCGGATGAAGTTCGCCGTACCGGTATCGTGGTGCAAAAGCGTTCCAATGATATTTTGCTGGTGGTGATGCTGACTTCCAAAGACCAGAAATATAACCCGCTTTTTCTGAGCAATTACGTCACGCTCAACGTGCTGGATGAATTGAAGCGCACCAAAGGCGTCGGCGAAGCGCGGATTTTCGGTGCACAGGACTACTCCATGCGCATCTGGCTGCGCCCTGATCGCATGGCGCAACTGGGCATCACCACCAGCGATATTGCGGCAGCCATCCGGACGCAGAATGCACAATATGCCGCCGGCAAGATAGGCCAGGAACCGGCACCGGCTGATCAGCAGCTGGTTTATACCGTCACGGCCGAGGGCCGCCTGCTTGAACCCGAGCAATTCGGCAACATCATCCTGCGCGCCGAAGGCCCGCGCGGGGCGCTGTATCTCAAAGACGTGGCGCGGATTGAACTCGGCTCGCAAGACTACAACATCCGCACCGCACTGAATGGCGAGCCGGGTGTCGGCATTCCCATTTACTTGCAGATCGGCGCGAACGCCCTGGACACTGCGCATGCCATCAAAGTGAAAATGGAGGAATTGAAACAACGGTTCCCGGAGGGAATCGATTATGAAATTCCCTACGACACCAGTGATTTCGTCAAGGCTTCGATCTGGGAAGTGGTCAAGACGCTGGGTGAAGCGATGCTTCTGGTGATCCTGGTGGTGTTTGTATTCCTGCAGAGCTGGCGTGCGACGTTGATCCCGATTATCGCAGTGCCTATTTCGCTCATCGGCACCTTTGCCGGTTTGTGGATGCTGGATTTTTCCATCAATACCCTGACGCTTTTTGCCATGGTGCTGTCCATCGGCATTGTGGTGGATGATGCAATAGTCGTGCTGGAAAACATAGAGCGGTTGATGGCGGAAGAAAAACTCTCTCCGGTCAACGCGGCAATCAAAGCCATGCAGCAGGTGTCGGGGGCGGTCGTCGCCATGACATTGGTGCTGGTTGCAGTATTTTTGCCAGTCGCCTTCCTGGGCGGCATCGCCGGTGAGCTATACCGCCAGTTCGCCGTAACAGTGGCCGTAGCCGGGGTCATTTCCGGGGTAGTCGCGCTGACCCTGACCCCGGCCTTGTGCGCCCTGCTGCTGAAATCCGTCCATGGCAAGTCCCGCTTCTTCCAGCCTTTTAACCACGGATTCGAGCGTGTCAGGAAATTTTATGTGGCCATGGTCAGCTTGACGCTGCGTCATACCATTACTGGCGCGATAACATTCCTAGTGGTTATTGGCAGCGTGGTTTATTTGATTAAAACCATCCCCGGCAGCTTTGTCCCGCCCGAGGATCAGGGCTATGTCATAACCGCGGTCATCATGCCCGATGGCGCAACATTAAGCCGCACCGTTAAAACCACCGACTCAATCCGTGCCACGATGGCAGAAGATCCAGCGGTGGCTTTTCAATTTGCGGTGAATGGATTTGATCTCTTTGGCGGCGGCAACAAAACCAACGCAGCGACCATGTTCGTGCGCATGACCGATTGGTCTGAACGCACAGCTACCGCGGATGATATCGTCAAGAAGCTGTTTGGCATCGGCATGATGCAGCCAGATGGCCTGGCCATTGCGTTCAATCCACCGGCGATCAGTGGCTTAGGGAATGCCGGCGGCTTCGAAGTCTACGTGCAAAGCCGGGCAGATTCCGATCCGCTGCGCTTGGCCAGCGTAGTCAATGACTTCATCGCTGCATTGCAGCAGGAACCGCGCCTGGCAGGCATCAATACCTTTTTCCGCCCGACTGTGCCGCAATTATTTGTCGAAGTGGATGAAGCCAAGGCCATTTCGCAAGGCGTCGCCGTCGCCGATATCTACGCCACCTTGCAGAGCACGATGGGCTCCCTCTACATCAATGATTTCAACCGCTCCGGACGCACTTATCGGGTGCAATTGCAGGCCGAAGCGGAATACCGCATGAAACCGGAGGATTTGGGCAGAGTTTATGTGCGCGCTCAATCTGGTGCGATGGTGCCTTTATCAGCCTTGAGTACAGTAAGCAATATCGTTGGCGCGGACCAACTGGTCCGCTATAACGGCTTGCTGGCGGCAAAAATATTCGGTGGTGGCGCTAGCGGCGTGAGTTCGGGTGATGCTATTGCAATGGTGGAAAAGATCGCCGCGCAAAACTTGCCTGCAGGCTACCAGATCGCCTGGACTGGTCAGGCTTATCAGGAAAAACGTACCGGTTCTGCCGCAATTTTCGCCTTCAGCTTTGCCATCATTATGGTGTTCCTGATACTGGCCGCACAGTTTGAGACCTGGGTGTTACCTTTGGCCGTCATCATGGCGGTGCCATTCGCGATGGCCGGCGCATTGCTGGCAATATTGCTGCGCGACATGCCCAACGATATCTACTTTCAGATTGGCCTGGTGACGCTGATCGGTTTGGCAGCAAAGAATGCGATCCTGATTGTCGAATTTGCCAGCCAGAAAATGAAACAGGGCATGCCGGTTGCCCAGGCAGCCATCGAAGCAGCGCAGCTACGCTTCCGGCCGATCGTAATGACCTCGATGGCGTTTGTTCTGGGGGTGGTGCCGCTGGTGATCGCCACCGGTGCGGGTGCGGCTGCGCGCCGCTCGATGGGCACCGGGGTCTTTGGCGGCATGTTGCTGGCCACATTCGTCGCCACCATATTCGTCCCGCTGTTCTTCGCCTGGTTCACACGCAAGCACGTACAACAGCCATCTGAAAAAACGGCGGAGGAAACAGTATGAACCTGCAGCTGCGCATATTGCTGCTGCTGCCGAGCCTGCTGCTGGCATCCTGCGCCATGGGGCCCAACTATTCCCGCCCCGCTATCGACACGGCTGACAAGTTTCGCATGGCGGAAACGGAAGGCGAGTCGATTGCCAACCTCCCCTGGTGGGAACTGCTGCATGACGAACAACTGCAACAACTGATCAAGCAGGCGCTGGCAGAAAACAGGGACCTCAAACAGGCGGTGGCGAGCGTGGAAGAATTTCAGGCGCGCGTACTCATAGCGCGCTCAGATTTCTTCCCCGAAGTCCGTATGAATGCCAATGCCCCGGTACTCGGCACTCTCGGTGGCTTCGTCGTGCCAGGGTTTCCGACGCCCTTCAGTTATTTCGGGCAAGGCAGCCTGAACTGGGAAATGGATATCTGGGGCCGGGTCCGCCGCTCCAATGAGGCCGCGCGCGCCGATCTGATGGCACGCGAGGAGAATCGCCGGGCGGTGATCCTTACGCTGGTTAGCGGCGTGGCGCAATCCTATTTTGATCTTCTGCAGCTGGACATGCAGCTGGACATTGCCCGCCGTACCCTGCAATCGTGGAAGGAAAGCGTTGCGCTTGCCCAGCGTCGCTTGCGCGGCGGCGTGGCCTCCCGGCTCGATGCCGACGAATTCGAGGCGGAACGGGCCAACGTGTCCGCCAGGGTGGCGGAACTGGAACGGCAGATGGTGCAGAAAGAGAACGAACTGAGCGTATTGCTGGGAAAGAATCCGACGCCGATTGCTCGCGGGCGTCTGCTGACAGAGCAAACGATGCCGCCGGAAGTACCGGCCGGCCTTCCTTCCGATCTGCTGCAGCGCCGTCCGGATATCCTGCAGGCGGAACAGACCCTGGCCGCCGCCACCGCCAGAATTGGCATGACCCAGGCCGCACGCTTTCCGCGGATCACGCTCACCGGCCTGCTGGGTGTTGCCAGCCCGAGACTGGCAAATCTGCTGACTTCCGGTAGCGAATTTGGAATGGGAGGGGTCGGACTGGCCGGTCCATTACTGAACGCGCAAACCCTGGGCCATGAGCAGCGGGCGGTTGAAGCCCAGGCAAGGAAAGTATTGGCCCAATACGAGCAAACCATTCTGGTGGCGTTCAAGGAAGTCGAAGATGCCCTGGTAGCGGTGCGCACGGCGCGGGACCAACGCAAGGCACAGCAGGAGCAGGTCGACGCCCTGCGCTCGGCTTTGCAGGTGGCTGATCTGCGCTACCTGGGAGGCATTACCAGTTATGTGGAGGTGCTCATTACCAAACGCAATCTGCTCACAGCCGAGTCTGCACTCACAGCCGCGCAGCGTCTGCATCTGGTGTCGGTCGTGCAGCTCTACAAAGCCTTGGGTGGAGGATGGTTGCCGGGATAAATAATCGCGCCACAGGGAGATGCGGCAGTACAAATTTTCCTATCGCATGTAAGGTCTGACGCTTTCGCCAAAAAACTCACGCATCATAAAATCTTCAAGTCCCGCGTTTTCTTCCATGCGTGCGGACAGGACGACAACGCGGCCGAGGCGGGGTGATTCCCAGTTAAAATTACCCTCGTGATACTGGCGTATCAACTGAATCATCCTGCGAACGATTGCGCGCTCCACATCACCATCTGGCCCGGCCTCGACTTCGATTAATTCAAGCCGGGAATTGCCGGGATCCGTTGTCCAGCCACGAAACGTAAACTCGGCAGTCCGAGCTCCCATTCTGACAATTCTAAATATACCGTTCGTGCCCGGGGCCTGAAGGTTGCGCTTGATATTGGCCATTCTGATCTCTTCTTCCGACGACTGGCGTCCGGGAGCCATCGTTTCAGCATTCTCACGTTCATCAAAAATCCCTGCTGCACGGCGGCGTGCCCTGGCCTGGTTGATATAGGCCATCATATCTGTAGGAGCATCTAAATTGGGATCTGAGGGAGAATCTGATGGGGGTTTTTCGATAACCTTGGGCTGAACCTTGGCCTGAGCTCGAGGGATTTGACGAGGCGATGGCACCGACTCCTGTTCCAGCCTTGATTCCGATAATTCCACAAAACGCGCTTCGATTGAAGGTGGCGTTACGATCTCAATCTTGGGAGATGTCAGAAAAAGTCCGAACCCCCAGATGATGAGCAGCCAGATGGCCGCCGCCAGCGGCATCGGCCACCAGAATCGAATCTCCATCGATCTGGAGCTTGCCATGTTCAGCGAATTATTTATGTTTCACCGCAATCAAAAAATGCTGGGCGCCGGCGGTCCGGGCTTGCAACATTGCCTGCACTACGATGCCCTGCGGGGCTTCGTGGTCTGCCGACACCACCAGCTTCTGTTGTGAGTCGCGCATTAACGGTTTGAGCGTGGCGGCCAGAGTCTCCAGGGTAACGGACGTCCGGTTGATAAAGATCTTGCTGTCGCTTGTCAGTGTCAGAGTCACCGGTGCGTCTGCGCTGAGCTTCTCAGCTTCCCCTTGGGGCAGATTCACCTGCAGGGAATCAAGATTCTGCATCGACAATGAAGCCAGCATGAATGTTGCCAGCAGGAAAAACATCACATCGATCATCGGAATGATTTCAATCCGGCCTTTGCGAACCGCCCTGGATTTACGCAGTTTCATGGGCGCCATCCTGTTGATCCAAACGGATATGATCGATCAGCCGCGTACCCAGACGCTCCATCTCATCCATCGTTTGTGATTGCAAACGAGAGAAGTAATTGAATCCGAACAATGCCACCAACGCGATCAGCAAACCGACCACCGTTGCAATGAGTGCTTCAGCCACTCCTCCTGTCACCGCCGTGGGATTGACGATGCCTTCGCTGCCAATTATCTGGAAGGCGCGCATCATGCCAATAACCGTTCCGACCAACCCGAGCAAAGGCGCGGCTGTGACGATGGTTTCCAGCGCCCACAACCTGCGGGCAAGATTCGTTTCGATCAGCTGGGCTTCATCAGCCGCACGGGATTCAGTCCACCATGAGGGCTGATGTCTGTTGGAAATCACCACTTCAAAAAAACGCTTGTAATAGTGACGCTGATCCAGTCCTGAAAGAATTTTCTCCAGATCGCTCCATTTGAAGCCATAGGTTTCAACCAGGTTTAGCAAGTCATGTGAAAGCCGGGCAAAACGCCAATAGAGGAATGCTTTTTCAAGCATGATCGCCAGAGCGATGATCGCCAGCAACGACAATGGCAGAATAATTATTCCACCGAGTTTTAGTGTGGTCAAAGTTTGATCCAGCTCTTCCATATTTACCTCCAAATTGGGGATATTTCCCCGGTTGCCAATTGCCAAATTACTAGTTAAAAAATATATTGCTGCCAGAAATATAATTTCCAACAGGGCTCAAACTGGTCAAATTCTACTCCCGTCCCGGATTTAATAAATATTGGTAAGCAGATTGATGATACAAGTAACCGTGGGGATCGGACTGCCCAACCCATTGCCGAATGCGCAAACCTTGGGCCATGAGCAGCTGGCAGTTGAGGCCCAGTGCTGGCCCAATACAAGCAAACCATACTGGTAACGGTCGTGCATCTCTACAAAGCCCGGGGTGGAGGATGGTTGCCGGGGTGAGAAGATACTACTCAGACTTTGAGTAGCTGAATAGCCCGCCAGTTCGGGCAAAGCTGGGCAGCTCATGAGCATCAGAGAAGTCCGAGATAACGAAATAAGTATTCTCGAGAAAGAAATTGAAAAAGCATCTGATCCAATTTGTGGCATCCTATAGCGCACCTCTGTATATCGAACGCTTGTTAGACCAATATTTGAAAAAGATAGATTTAGAGTTTCCTTAGATCAGCCACTCAAGATTAGCCACCCGGCAACCGCTGCAGGAGACGCCATGAAAACGATAATATTCGTCCTGTTTCTATTGAGTTCAAGTCTGACAGCCCCAACTCTAGCGCAGACTGCTCTAAGCCCTCATCTGAAAACTCCATATCCGGCACCCGACCCGAAGGTGGCGCAACTGGAAACGGCATTGAACCAAGTGCAACAGGAGCAGCAAGCCCTATACCAGCAATTCCAGATGGCGCAGGAACTGCGGCAAAACGAAATACAGGAAAGTTTCCCGCAGACAACGCAGACCCCTTCGACAATGACGCAGAGTCCTTATGTCACAGGTGGTTTGATAAACAATCCGCCCCAAAGCTATGACGAGAATATTCGGTCGCAAAGGGAGCGTCAGGAACGCATTCAACAATATACTCGCGACATCAACCGCTTGTATTCGCGCTACAACGAGTTAGGTGAGCAGAAAAGGGTGCTTATTGACCAACTCATGGAACTTACCAGAACTGTGAGGTCGGGGCAGTGATGGCAGAGCGCAGGGTTAGCCTTGAGCCAGTATGGTTGTTGATGCGCGACACCGGTTGACCACCCTGCGCATTATCGAGTGACAGGGGCGGGAATTTTGAAAGCTGCAGCTGGCAGGATAGCGGGCATATCTGACGTCCGCTTGTGGCACAACTGAGACCTTCAGTGCATGGCTGACAGCAGCCGATTAGTGATGTTACTCCCGCAAGAAATTGCTCCTGATACAGCAACATTCTTAAATTACATCACGATACAGGTTCAAGCGCCTGCACGGACTGTGGGTAGATGCTGATCCATTGCCGTGTAGTACACTACATCGCTATAACACTTGGTCAATTTCCAACCGGCACCAACACCGTTGGACTCCACTAATGCCAATCGATTTCAGTAACTTGCTCGTAGTATTTGCAGCAGTCTATATCCTGAATACTATCCCTGCATTCGCCCCACCGACATGGATGTTCCTCGCGGTCGTGGAGTTTAATTACCCGCAGCTCAATCTTCTATCACTGGCTTTAGCTGCCGCAATTGCTGCCACATTAGGACGAATAACGCTGGCCATACTGTCTCAGTCCATCATTCGCAACAAACTGCTCAACACACGAATCAAAGAGAATATCGACATTCTCAAAGATGCGTTGGAGCACCGAAAAAATAAGACTATGGGAGCGCTGCTTCTATATTCGTTCACCCCCTTGGCGTCAAACGGCCTGTTTATTGCCTACGGACTGACAACTTTGCCAATCTGGCTGATTGCCGCGCCATTTTTCACTGGCAGGATGGTCAGCTATGCGGTTTGGATTTTTCTGGGTCAGGAAGCATACAAGAGTCTGGATATCAATGCCGGCCATGTCGGCGAATATCTAGGTGCTTATTTCATCCTGTCGCAGATTGTATTTCTGCTGCTTATCTATCCTTTTACAAAAATAGATTGGCGTACAGTGCTGATTGAGAAGAAATTTGGATGGTTGAAATAAAGAAAGAAAGAAATAAATAGATTCTCAAATGCCTGCTTATGGCAGATTCTGTTGAAAAGCTCCATTTTATTTCGAGCGTGGTGTTGTGCTAAAAATTGACTTCGAGGATTTTTAGCAGATTTCTCTGATTAATTTGGGTGCGGACTGGAAGCTTGTCACCCATCTCGCCCTTAAGCGGGTATCAAAACCCCGTCCTGTGCTATCTGCCGAACTACAGTCCGGAGTTAACCCCGGAAGAGCGGCTCAATGCTGATCCGAAGCACGCCATCAGATCAAAAGTGCTCGCGCGAATCAAGGCGAAACTGAAGACTGCGGCAACCGAACACATGTTGAAGATTGAACAATCACCAGAACGAGTCAAAGCATTCTTCCAGAATTCACGCGTAAAATATGCCCCTCATTGCCCCGGTTTAGCAGCTTCAATCATATCAGGGTGCTTCAGGATCTCCTCGGCGGATACAAACCCTTGCGCTGCAGACAGGCGATACAACCTCAGGGCTTCCGGAGTATTTTTGATTATACCATTGCCATACATATACTTCATGCCGAGTATAAATTGCGCAATCGCATTTCCCTGCGCCACAGCCAGGCGAGTCCAGAAAAAAGCTTCCTGATCATTCTGGGTTACGCCTTCACCGTTGTAATACATCCCACCAAGCATGGCTTGCGAATGCGCGTTTCCCTGAGCAGCTAACGGCATATATATATTGATAGCTTCTGCGTAGTCACCTTTGTTGTAGGCTGCGTCCCCACGAAAGTTGAGATCTCCACTGTAGTTTGCGCAACCTGTAATGCCAAGCATGCAGAACATGCAGGCAGCAGTGATCCAACGTTGAAAGGTCATGATGCCGTGTGTAGGGGTGAACATTTAGTCTTTGATTGTACGTAGTCTTCCAGCCAGCAGAACTCAATCGCAGTATTTCAAAGAGTATAGCGTCAGGAACAGACCTTCAAACAAGAACAAAACTACGGTCCGCCCCTTGTTGTTTCTTGGGCTACGTAATTAGCATGGAGGATGCTTTAGTGGCGGGATGCCGAAGAGCATCTCATGCCAGTGATCCCGCTTGAGCATCCCGGTACCATCACCGATTTAACAATCTTCACCGCTACGCCAACTTCGCCGTCGTGAGGCTCAATGCGCATAATTTCTCCATCGCACATGAGCATCAGTTTGCCTCGAAAGCTATTTAGTCTTATCGTTGGATTGATCTTGCTTCCCGGTGCGTAAGGCACATCTGATACCTCCGTTTCAATATACATCCCCGATGGGTTGATGTCGCGTGCAATGCCCCCCGCACTCCCCAGATTCACGGAATATGCAACGAGAAGCCGCCTTTCTTTCCCGGAATTTTTCATCGGTATGCCCATGAACCGTTTGCAGCCTCACGTTTCGAGTCGCTTTACATGCGACCGCCGACCGTTTGGCTGAATACACGGTCACATACTAGATTCCGTATTGGAAATAATCATGGGTCATGGCTGCATTTTTATATGGAACAGGTCTATTGAATTAGCTAGGCCTGCATAGCAGATTCCTGCCATACAGGCCTATGACATTAAGCTGACCTGTACTGCTGTGACCGGAAATTGCGCGCCAGTTTGCGACTCTCGTCACAGGCAGGAACGTGCCAGGAGCAGACATTATCATTCGAGCTGCGTTGGCTTGCCGGTTCAGACAAACCGGGCAACTGGTCTTTTCTGGTTCTGATTTGATACTGGAATATCGCCCCCCCGTTCGCCCGATAAATCACCCACACTCCCTGTGGAGTGGCGGTGAATCAGGACATTGGTGCCATGCTTCCCTCAATATCATAAGATATTTCCTACGAAAGAATAAGCCATTTTCTTACTTTTTCCGTACGCCTTCTCGTGCACAATGCAACCGTCGATTGAGACAAAATATTGAACACAAGGAGGCGAACATGAACGCAACGCGACTGCATCATCAACCCGTACCCAACGAATTTCTCTACTCTGCCGAACCACAAGACTTTGCGGATCTGCACTTGAGAGACCAAGCGATCCATGATGATTCCGACTGGGAAGAATATGAATCAGAGTATGCCGAAGAGCCCCTCCCCAACGACGTTCTCGCCTTTTTAAAAGAGGTCGCATGGGAGTAGAACAAGATGCTCCGGTATCAACTGCGGCGGTTCAGGTTCCCAAGTTTCCGCCTAACCCTGTTCCTGTACCTGAAAACAGACCGGCCATTATTCCGGTTCAGTTGTTGACTGCCGCGACTGATTGGAAAATCGTTTCTGTCTGTCTACAGAATGAAAATAACGGTTGCGTCTGCTATGTAGAAATGCAGAGCGTTTGCTGATACCGCTCGATTCTTGTGAACTGGCAGTCAAATATGGATGGGCAAGTATATGAAATCGTCGATTGCCCGAATCAGGGAACATCCAGCGGTATTGCTGGTTAATGATTACCGCTTTTGTTCAAGTGGTGTGTTTGTGAGCCTTAAACCAGGGTGGGTATATCCCAAAACGGGTTGCCATCTAATCTTTGCTGATTCTGTGCAAGATGTCACTTTAGCTCTGCAGAGTCTTTCTCCCTGCCAATGTTCCAAGTGCACTGCTCCCAACTTGTAAACGCTTTGCGCTTTTGAATCCTGGTGTGTTTGCGTTCGGAGAACCTATGCCTCGGCGCGAGTCGCGCCAAGAATCTCATGCGCCGAGGTCTAAGTTGTGTCGATTCTAATGGAATGGATGCCCACTTTCTAAAACGGCACAACTGAGGCCTTCAGCGCACAACTGACAGTAACCGATTAGTGATGTTACTCCCGCAAGAAATTACTCTAGGCACAGCAACCTTCTTTTAATTGCATTAAGCTATTGGTTCAAGCATCGGCGCTTACTGTAGGTAGTTGCCGGCTCCATTGCTACCTTGGGATTGACGCCCTCAAGTCGACGACAACCTCGCCCTGACCCGCTTCCGCGCGTTTCTTGTTCCCCCTTGCAGACTGAACCACTATCTGCAGATGCGAACGTCTGCAGATAGTGGGTATAATTAGCGGCTGCCGCTCTCGAAAGGGGGGTATCGAACCAAAAATATGTGGTTACTTTTGTCGACGAATAACACAAAGCCGGTATCGATGCGGGTTTGTGGCCCCATTGTGAACGCCACCCCCGACATATGGTAGATTTTATTTAATGGACAACATCGTTTTAGCCGGCGTTTCAGTTGGCCCGTAAACCGGCACGAGGATTCACCCAAGGAGTATCTGAGAGCATGAGATCCATAGGTATTGCATTTATCGCGTTCGTCCTGGCCTGGCCGGTTACCGCCTTGTCGCAGCAGCCAAAGCCACAACCACAGCAACCAGCGCAACCGTTAATAAGCGGTGATGGTTGGCGTCTTGTCCGCTCAGTACAGCTTGGGACTTCAGGCAAATACATCCATATGGTGCTGATCGATGCGAAACGTGATGCCGATAAAGCTGTTTATGGCTCAGCGCTCCGCAGCCTCTGCCGATCCGAGCCTGATTTCTGCAGGGTGCGGTTCTGGAACGCGGCACGCAATGTACCCGAAACAATTACCTTCACCGAACCCCAGTTTAAAACACTACGAGCCGAATATATACTAAACCGTGCAGGCGGTATCGAGGAACTGCGCTATGCGTGTACGGCCGTACCCGACAACAAGCAATGCTTTTCGCATTGATGAATGCAAAAATTTATCTGTTGCCCTCTTTTACTTTACTAGCAGTGGCAGGATAATTAGCTATCATTAAAATTACGCTTAATACAGGGAGCATTTCATGCCGCGCCGGTTAATAAGTTCAGGCTCCACGTTTGAACAAGAAATTGGCTATTCAAGGGCTGTTGTAGAAGGCGACTGGATTTTCGTCTCCGGCACAACCGGGTTTGACTACAGCAAAATGACCATCTCTGATGATCTGTTGGAGCAAGCCGAGCAATGTTTCAGGAACATTGAGCTGGCATTGAACGAAGCCGGGGCGAGTTTGCGGGACACTGTCCGGGTAACTTACGTGCTGCCGGACGCTACGGATTTCCCCAAGTGCTGGCCCGTTATGCGCAAGTATCTTGGAGAAGTCAGGCCGGCGGCAATGATGCTCGCGGCTGGCTTGTCCGACCCGCGCATGCGAATCGAAATCCAAGTGACCGCCCACCGTGGCTCCGGGACTTGATGTAATGAATTCGGTTCCAAGTTTGTAATTTGTTGCTGCCGACAATCAACCACTCCAAGGAGAAAAGCAAATGGCTAAAACGAACACTGTCTTTATCAGTTTTGCACTCAAGGATACCAAGTACCGCGATCAACTTCTCGAGCAATTGAACAAGGAACAGACAACTTTCTCGTTTGTCGATATGCCCATCAAGCAATCATGGGAACCCTCTTGGAAAGAAGAATGCCGGAATAAAGTTACTGCTTGTGACGGTGTGATAGCCCTGATCACGCATCACATCATCAGGGCGGATGGCCAGCAGTGGGAACTGCGTTGCGCCTACGACAGCAGGATGCCGGTGCTGCTGCTTCAGGGAGATTCCGAAAAACTGCCGGCCAGACTCCCTGAACCAGTGGGTGACCGCGATATAGAGGCGTGGAACTGGTCCAATATTTCGTCATTCCTCAATAGACTCTAGCACGCAGGCTGCAGAGCCCAGCCGCGCGTAGGTAGCGGCTACCCAGGTTTGCGATACGCTGCATGACCGCTTGTCGGCCTGAAGTGCTATTCCTTTCCGAGTGTGGTTACTCTCCCCTGTTATCATTCATTCGCAGTGCCTCGACTGAATCCAGCCGTGCCGCGCGCATAGCATACGGGCCTGCCGGACAGTCATGAACAGGGAACACCCGCCCCCATCAGGCTGATTCACGGGCATTCAGCCCCAGATTCTGTTGCCACACCGCTCATCGCTTGACAGCGTTTTACCCCGAGTACATCATTAGACCAAAAGGGGTTGGCTCAAAGGGGCGATAAGGTCTCTTACTGGCCTACCGGGTTTTGCCGCACTTTGCCCAAGCCTACTGAGCTTCCCGACCTTCAACCAGCTCCTTGCGGCAACGGGAATCAATGCAAACAATACCGAAACAAGAAGGCCGCATAACCCTGTTTGCACTGCTGCTGCTTTTTTTTGTGGCCGCGCTGGCATATTGGCTCTGGCGCGCCCACACTCAGGTGTCGCTGGAAATCGGCCTCGCCTGCCGTCAGCTTACTGCCGAAGCCTGCGCCTCGGCCGAGGCGCGCTACCTGGACAGCCTCTATGCGGCCTGGTTTGCGCAGATGTTTCCGTGGATTCTGCCTTTCGTCCCGGCTTTTATTTACGTGTTCTTTTTCCGCTGGCTGCGCAGAAACCGCAACCCGACAGATTCAACGGGTAGCTAGCGGCAACTCCTGCTGCTGCATGGCGTTGGCATCCGGCAAAGGATTGCTGACAGACAATGCACTGGCTCGCACTCCCAGCAACCGTAACTTTCGATCCAGCGGCACACGCCGCAGGCATTCTTCGGCCGCGCGGCGAATGGCGACAGCATCGGCGGTAGGGGCAGGCAACGTAAAGTCACGCGTCACCGTATGAAAATCTTCATAGCGCAACTTGATGCCGATGGTGCGGCCAAGGTAACCCTTGTGCTGAAGATCTTGTGCCACCTGAGTACATAGTGCCGTAAAGATTTTGGACAAGGCAGCACGGTCACGCCGCGGATGCAGATCCCGTTCAAAGGTGGTTTCACGGCTGATAGACTTGGGTTCGGAACTGGTAATGACGGGGCGTTCGTCGATACCGTGAGAAGCTGCATGTAGCCAGCTGGCATAGCTGCGGCCAAAGTGGGTCTGCAGAAAAGCGGGTTCGGCCTGCGCCAGCTCGGCGATGATGGTGATGCCGAGTGCCGCAAGCTTTTCACTCGCTTTGGGGCCGATGCCATTGATCTTTCTGACAGACAGCGGCCAGATCCGCTGCGGAATATCCGCCGGGCTCAAAATAGTGAGGCCATCCGGTTTTTCCAGGTCCGAGCAGATCTTCGATAGCAGCTTGTTGGGACTGATGCCGATGGAACAGGACAGCCCGGTGGCTGCGCGTACCGCCTGTTTGATACGTTGGCCAAGTAGCAGCGTATCGTCCGGCAGTTCGCTCAGATCAATGTAGATCTCATCAATGCCGCTGTCTTCAATCTGGGGGGCAATGTTCGCCACCGCAGCTTTGAACAGGCCCGAATAATGGCGATAGGCATCAAAATCGGCTGGCAGCAGGATGGCGTCCGGAGCCAGTTGCGCAGCTTTCATCACGCCCATGGCGGAAAAAACACCGAGCGCACGCGCTTCATAAGTGGAGGTGGTAACGACACCGCGACCGGCGTATTCGCGCAGCCGTGCAAAGCGGCGGCTACCGTCCTGGTGAAATGCGGGTTGCTGGTCCTCCCGTCCGCCGATCACCACGGGCAAGCCCCTTAATTCCGGGTAGCGCAGCAATTCGACCGACGCATAAAAAGCATCCATGTCCAGATGGGCAATGCGGCGCAGCGGAGAGTTCATGTTCGGGCAGAATGTGCAGTCAGCATGCAGCAGTCAGGTTCCGGCATGGAGCCGGATCAAGCAATTTTGCGTAATATCGTCAGTGGCGGTGTTGAAAGTACCGTGCGTGTTCCCATCAACCCCGCAATGGTCACGCCCAGCATCCCTGTGAGCAAGCCTGTCAGCCATATCCATGGGTTGAAAGTGTAAGTCAGATTCAATGCGTATTCGCCGATGACATAGCCCAGCGCGCTTGCCCCGGCGGCAGCAAACATTCCCGCCAACCCGCCGATTATGGCAAATTCGGCCGCCCAGGCGCGTACCAATTGACTGCGCTTGGCCCCCAGCGTGCGGAATATGGCAGCTTCGTGGATGCGTTCATCCTGGGTAGAGGCGATCGCCGCATACAGCACCGTGAATCCCGCCAGCAAGGGGAACAGGAAAACAAATTCGATCGCCTTGCTTACCTGCTCCATCACTTTCTGCACCTGGTTGATAATGGCTGCCACATCGATCACCAGAAAGTTGGGGAACGCTCTGATCAATTGATTCATTACCTCGGCGTGCTGCGGTGGCAGGTGAAAACTGGTGATGTAGCTCGCCGGATATTTTTCCAGCACACCCGGTGGCGTCACCACGAAAAAGTTGACTCGGAACGTATCCCAATCGACTTTGCGCAGACTGGTCACGGTGGCGGAGAATGGGCTGCCGGCCACGTCGTAAGTCAGCGTATCGCCGACGCGTATCCCTACCGTTTTCGCAATACCCTCCTCCACTGACAGCACTGCTTTGCCGGTATCCCCGCTTTTCCACCAATGGCCTTTGACAATCTGGTTGTCGGATGACATCTCGCTGGCCCATGACAGGTTGAATTCGCGCTCTAC
>Ga0209253_10001102_pt1 | contig 23604 bp, 20 predicted proteins | sample FrelakmetBRP12BR_FD_187145 | JGI IMG/M metagenome (GOLD analysis project Ga0209253, IMG submission 187145) | Freshwater lake sediment microbial communities from the University of Notre Dame, USA, for methane emissions studies - BRP12 BR (SPAdes)... | ecosystem: Environmental > Aquatic >...
GCGCCGAGGTCGTTCCAGCCCGCGGTCAGCGGCACCACCTGCATCGGAATGTCAGACGCCGGGCAATGCTCCATCACCGCATAGTCGATCGATTCGGACGGCACGGCGTCGAACGCCTCGCGCGCCGGGCGCACGAAGCTGGCGTCGCGCGTGCGACCATTCCAGGCCAGGCGCGTGGCTGCGGCGATGTCGCCGCGGAAGCGCTCGAGCGCGGCCATCCACACCGAGGCCTTGAGCACGAAGATGCCGCCATTCCACAGGTAGCTTCCTTCGCGCAGGTAGCGCTCGGCGGTCTTCAGGTCGGGTTTTTCGACGAACCCGAGTACCTTGGCTTCGCCGGTCGGCGAGGCGGCATGGATGTAGCCGTAGCCCGTCTCGGGCCGCGACGGCACGATGCCCAGCGTCACGATGGCGCCCTCTTGGGCTAGGGCTGCAGCACGGCGCATCGCGGCAGTGAACGCGACGTTGTCTGTCACAGTCTGGTCGGCCGGAGTCATCGCCAGCACCGGGTCGCCACCGCTCTCGAGCGCGGCCAGCGCAGCCAGCGTCAGTGCCGGCGCCGTATTGCGACCCACCGGCTCCAGCAACAAGGCCGCCGCCGTGATGTCAAGTTCGCGCAGCTGCTCCAACAGCAGGAATCGATGCTCCTCGTTGCCGACCACCAAAGGCGCTGACGCATCGAGTTCGCTCGATGCGAGGCCCGCCAGGCGGCTGACGGCCTGTTGGAACAAGCTCGATCGGCCGTCGAGCGCAAGAAACTGCTTGGGGAAGCCGCTGCGCGACAGCGGCCACAGACGGGTACCGCTTCCGCCGGCCATGACGACGGGTTGTACTTTGATGGTCATACGATTCGGCCTTTACCTCGAGAGCGAGGCATGACGTTGACTAGCTCGAGAAACCCCGTGGATTGTCGCGCTGCCAGCCCCAGGCATGCGAACACATGTCGCTCAACCCACGCTTGGCCCGCCAACCGAGCAGTCTCTCCGCCAGCGACGGGTCTGCATAACAAGCAGCGACGTCGCCCGGCCGCCGCGCGACCACGCGGTAGGGTACCGCCCGCCCGCTCGCAGCCTCGAATGCATTAACGAGTTGCAGCACGCTGTAGCCCTGCCCCGTGCCGAGATTGACCGTGTGCGACGATCCGCCGCCCATCAGGTGGCGCAGCGCCGCAACATGCCCCTCGGCCAGGTCGAGCACATGGATGTAGTCGCGCACGCCCGTTCCGTCGGGCGTGTCGTAGTCGTTGCCGAACACGCGAAGATGTTCGCGCGCGCCGATCGCGACCTGCGTGATGTAGGGCATCAGGTTGTTCGGCGTGCCGCGTGGGTCCTCACCGATGCGGCCGCTGGGATGGGCGCCGACAGGATTGAAGTAGCGCAGATATGAAATGCGCCAAGCCGGATCGCAGCGCTCCAACTCACGCAGCAGCTGCTCTCCGAGCAGCTTGGTGGTGCCATACGGATTGGTGGCGGACAACGCGGCGTCTTCACGGATCGGCAGTGTCTCGGGTTGCCCGTATACGGTGGCCGACGAGCTGAAGACCAGTGTCTTGACGCCATGGTCCTGCATGATCTGCGCGACGTTGATCAGGCCGCCCAGGTTGTTGCGGTAGTACTCGAGCGGCTTCAGCATCGACTCGCCCACCGCCTTGTGCGCGGCGAAATGCACGACGGCGTCGATCGGAGTTCGCTCGAGAACCGCTGTCAATGCGGCGCGATCGCAGACATCGACGTTCTCGAACTCCGGTTGCGCGCCCAGCAGCTCGGCCAGACGATTCAGTACCACCGGCGAGCTGTTGGCGAAGTTGTCGACGCCGACCACGTCGTACCCGGCCTCGTGCAGCGCGAGCCAGGTGTGCGATCCGATGTAGCCGGTTGCACCGGTCAGCAGGATTCGAGGCATGGCGCCGATCTTATCGGCGCAGTCGCGCGGAAGCCGACCCCTACAATTGAGCATGCTTCAAAACCTGCAAGGATTGCTCGTGCCGGCGGTCGTCGAGCGGCTGGTACTGGTGATCAATCACGTCCTGTCGTCCGAGCCGGCGGCCATGGCCAGGCTGGCGCCTCACAGCGGCCGCGTGGTGGCTCTCGAACTGGCGCAATGGCCCAGGCTGTTGCCCTCGGCACCCGAAATGCGATTCAGGGTCACGCCTCCCGGCCTGCTGGAATGGTGCGGGCTCTCCGGGTTGCCAAATGCTGATCTGACGATCCAGGTCGACGCGCAAAACCCGGCGTTGTTGTTCATCCAGGCACTGGCCGGCGAGCCGCCGCGCCTCGAGATCGCCGGTGACGCAGCATTGGCCACCGACATGCAGTGGCTGGTCGACAACCTGCGCTGGGACATCGAGGCCGATCTCGACCGGATGTTCGGGCCGATCGTGGCGCGCCAGATAGGGCGCCTGGGGTCGTCGCTGGCGCGCGGGTTGCGTGCACTGGCGCGTGGTCCGTTGGCACGACAGAGGCAATCGTCAACAGCAACAGGCGCCGAGCATCGCGCACCATGAGCCTGCAGGCATTGCCGAGGGTAATCTCCCTCTCGGAGCCCAGGCGAATGGCGACTAGGAGGCACTGTTGAGACGCCTCGCGCGCCTGATCTTCATCGCCTTCACGCTGCTGCGCTTCGGCGTGGACGAGGTGGCGCTGTCGGGTTTTCGGCAGCGCTGGGTGCGCGCGCTGGCGCGCATCGTGACGATCGGCCGCCGTTTCGACGAACCGCGTGGCGTGCGGCTGCGCAGGGCGCTGGAGCGTCTGGGTCCGATCTTCGTCAAGTTCGGCCAGGTGCTTTCGACGCGGCGCGATGTCCTGCCGCTCGACGTCGCCGACGAATTGGCCAAGCTACAGGATCGCGTGCCGCCGTTTCCAAGCGATCAGGCCATCGCGACGGTGGAGCGTGCGTTCGGCGCCCGCATCGATGCGTTGTTCGCCAGTTTCGAGTCGGAGCCGGTCGCCAGCGCGTCGATTGCCCAGGTGCACTTCGCGGTATTGAAGGGTGGGCGCGAGGTAGCCGTGAAGGTGTTGCGGCCGGGCATGCTGGCCTCGATCGAGCGCGACATCAACCTGTTGCACACGCTGGCGCGCTGGGTCGAGCGCGTCTGGGTCGACGCCAAGCGCCTGAAGCCGCGCGAGGTCGTCGCCGAGTTCGACATCTACCTGCACGACGAACTCGACCTCGTGCGCGAAGCCGCCAACGCCGCGCAGCTGCGCCGCAACATGGCCGACCTGAACCTGCTGCTGGTTCCCGAGATGGTGTGGGACCTGTGCACCTCCAGCGTCATCGTGATGGAACGCATGAAGGGCCTGCCGATCAGCCAGGTCGATCGTCTGCGCGCCGCCGGCGTCGACATCAAGAAGCTGGCCCGCGACGGGGTGACGATCTTCTTCACCCAGGTGTTTCGGGACGGTTTCTTTCACGCCGACATGCACCCGGGCAACATCCAGGTCAGCGTCGATCCGTCGACGCTCGGTCGCTACATTGCGCTGGACTTCGGCATCATCGGCACGCTGACCGAGTTCGACAAGGAGTACCTGGCGCAGAACTTCCTGGCCTTCTTCCAGCGCGACTACAAACGTGTGGCCGAGTTGCATGTGGAGAGCGGCTGGGTGCCGCCGAACACACGCGTCGACGCGCTGGAGAACGCGATACGCGCGGTCTGCGAGCCGCATTTCGATCGACCGCTCAAGGACATCTCGCTCGGCCAGGTACTGATGCGCCTGTTCCAGACCTCGCGCCGCTTCAATGTCGAGATCCAGCCGCAGCTGGTGCTGCTGCAGAAGACCCTGCTCAACATCGAAGGCCTCGGGCGCCAGCTCGACCCCGAGCTCGACCTGTGGAGCACCGCCAAGCCTTTTCTCGAGCGCTGGATGCACGAGCAGATCGGCTGGCGCGGGCTGCTCGACCGGCTCAAGAACGAAGCGCCCCGCTATGCGCAGCTGCTGCCCGAGCTGCCCCGCCTGGTGCACCAGGCGCTGACGGCACGCGCCGCGGAGGACCCGGCCACGCTGCAGGCCTTGCTCATCGAACAGCGGCGCACCAATCGCCTGCTGCAGGCCTTGATCTACAGCAGCGCGGGTTTCGTGGCCGGACTATTGGCGATGCAGCTGTTCCTGGTCTGGCGACGCTGACTGGTTCGCCGGCCCCGACATTGGATAATTCGCGCGTGCCGGGTCGCTCCCGATGCCTGGCCTACCGTCACTGCTGCGGAGTGCTTCACCTATGCTGCTGACCCTGGTCATCTTCTACCTCCTGATCACCATCGCGATCGGGCTATGGGCCGCCAAGCGGGTCAAGAACACCGCGGACTTCGCGATCGCGGGGCGGCATCTGCCGCTGGTGATGATTGTCACCACCACCTTTGCCACCTGGTTCGGTTCCGAGACCGTGCTGGGTATCCCGGCCAAGTTCGTGCAGAACGGGCTGAACGGCGTGGTCGAAGATCCGTTTGGCGCCGGCACCTGCCTGATCCTGGTCGGGCTGTTCTTCGCCGCCAAGCTGTACAAGATGACGCTGCTGACGATCAGCGACTACTACCGCGAGCGCTACGGGCGAGTGATCGAGGTGGTCTGCTCGTTGATCATCATCCTCAGCTACCTCGGTTGGGTCTCTGCCCAGGTCACAGCGCTCGGCCTCGTGTTCAACCTGCTGTCGGGGGGCGCCATCAGCATACCGCTCGGGATGATTCTCGGCACCGCGTCGATTCTCGCGTACACATTGTTCGGCGGCATGTGGTCGGTCGCGGTGACCGACTTCATCCAGATGATCATCCTGGTCGTCGGTTTGGCGATCATCGCCGTGTTCGCGGCCGGCCAGGCGGGTGGGGCAGACAAGGTCATCGCATTGGCCACCAGCAAGGACCTGTTCAACTTTTTGCCGGAGCCGACCTTCGCGCAGATCGTCGGGTTCTTCGCCGCCGCCATCACGATGATGCTGGGCTCGATTCCGCAGCAGGACGTCTTCCAGCGTGTGATGTCGGCCAAGAACGTCAATGCTGCAACGCGCGGCCCGGTCATCGGCGGCGTCTGCTACATCCTGTTTGCGTTCGTGCCGATGTTCCTCGTCACCAGCGCGCTGATCATCATGCCCGACCAGGCCTCGACGCTGATCAAGGAGGATCCGCAGAAGGTGCTGCCGATGCTGGTGCTCGAGCGCATGCCATTCATCATGCAGGTGCTGTTCTTCGGTGCACTGATGTCGGCGCTCAAGTCGACCGCGTCGGCCACGCTGCTGGCGCCCTCGGTCACCTTCGTCGAGAACATCTGGCGCCAGTTCTTCCCGCGCCAAGGTGACAAGCAGGAGCTGCGGACCATGCGCGTCGCCGTGCTGGTATTCAGCGTCTGCGTCTGCAGCTATGCCATCGCGCTGCAGGGCACGCCGATCTACGACATGGTCTCTGGCGCCTACCAGGTGACCCTGGTCGGGGCGTTCGTACCTTTGGTGTGCGGCCTGTACTGGAAGCGCGCGACGACGCAGGGCGCGGTCTTCTCTATCGTGCTGGGCATCCTGACCTGGTCACTCTTCCTGGCCACGCCGGCGGGCGCAACCTTTCCGGCGCAGCTGGCCGGGTTTCTGATGGCCCTGCTGGGCATGGTCGTCGGTTCGCTCGGGCCGCAAACGGTGCGCAACCGGCACGGGACGCATCACCATATCGTCGGCGTTCACAGCTGACGCGACCAGGGGGTGACCAGCGCCGCGCCGTCGCGCGGCCGCTATAATTTCCTGTTTTGCGTCAAGGGCTTAGCCATGCCGATCTATGCCTACCGGTGCACGTCTTGCGGACACGCCCAGGATGTGCTGCAGAAGCTGTCCGACCCTGCGCTCGCGATGTGTCCGGCGTGCGGCGCCTCCGCGTTCGCCAAGCAGCTCACCGCGGCCGGATTCCAGCTCAAGGGGTCAGGCTGGTACGCCACCGACTTCAAGGGTGGTGCCGCGGCCAAGAAGCCCGACGACGCCGCACCGGCGAAGGACACCGCCACGACTGACAAGCCTGGGGACTCGGCGAAGCCGGGCGATTCGGCCAAGACAGGCGCTGCCGACGGTGCGAGCAGCCCCGCGTCGCCAGAGGCGAAGCCAGCCGCCGCGGGATGCGGTTCGGGCTGTGCGTGCCACTGAAGTTCAAACCGTGTCTCATCGCAAAGCGCTGGCGTGAAGAAGTATCTGATCACGGGTCTGCTGGTCTGGACCCCCTTGGCCGTCACTCTCTGGGTGCTGCTGTGGGCGCTGGGTCTGATGGACGGCCTGTTCTCGTGGCTGCTGACGATCTCGCAGGCGGTCTTGCCCGAGGCCATGCGCTCTGGCATCGAATCGCTGCGCCATGTGCCCGGGCTCGGTGTCGTGGTCCTGCTGCTGCTGCTGTGGCTGACCGGCCTCTTCGTCGCGAACATCTTCGGCCAGTGGTGGCTGCGGCAATGGAACACGCTGCTGCACAAGATTCCGATCGTGCGGTCGGTCTACAGTTCGGTCAAGCAGGTGTCGGACACGCTGTTCTCGAGCAATGGCAATGCCTTTCGCGAAGCCGTGCTGGTGCAGTACCCGCGCCAGGGCTCGTGGACGATCGCCTTCGTCACCGGCCAACCCAGCGGCGAGGTGGCACGCCACCTGGGCACGCCGCATGTCAGCATCTACGTGCCGACGACGCCGAACCCGACCTCGGGCTTCTTTCTGATGATGCCGCGCGCCGACGTGGTGCCATTGAACATGAGCGTCGATGAGGCGCTCAAGTACATCATCTCGATGGGCGTCGTGGCGCCACCCCCGCCCGCGCCGCCACGCGTCGGCGCGGCGGCGCGAAATTGAACCGGACCGGTCGCCCGGTGGGTGTCCGGTCCTGGCAGCGTCGATGCCGTCGCATGCAAATGCCGTAACGATCAACTGCCCTGCGCCAGCGCAGGGCGCGAACCCGACAATGAGCACTGGAGTGCACACATGAGAACCACCTATTGCGGCCTCGTCAGCGAAGCGCTGCTGGGCGAGACCGTGACGCTGATGGGTTGGGCCCATCGGCGCCGCGACCACGGCGGCGTGATCTTCATCGACCTGCGCGATCGCGAAGGCCTGGTGCAGATCGTCTGCGACCCCGACCGCCCGGAGATGTTCAAGGCTGCCGAGGGTGTGCGCAACGAGTATTGCCTGAAGGTCGTCGGCAAGGTGCGTCCGCGCCCGGAGGGCACCGAGAACACCCATCTCACCAGCGGCAAGATCGAGGTGCTGTGCCACGAGCTCGAGGTGTTGAACCCGAGCGTCACGCCGCCGTTCCAGCTCGACGACGAGAACCTGTCGGAGACCACCCGCCTGACGCACCGCGTGCTCGACCTGCGCCGTCCGACGATGCAGAAGAACCTGAGGCTGCGTTACCGTGTGGCGATGGAGACGCGCAAGTTCCTCGATGCCAACGGCTTCGTCGACATCGAGACGCCGATGCTGACCAAGAGCACGCCGGAGGGCGCGCGCGACTATCTGGTGCCCAGCCGCGTGCACGACGGCATGTTCTTCGCGCTGCCGCAGTCGCCGCAGCTGTTCAAGCAGCTGCTGATGATCGCCGGCTTCGATCGCTACTACCAGATCACCAAGTGCTTTCGCGACGAAGACCTGCGTGCCGATCGCCAGCCCGAGTTCACCCAGATCGACATCGAGACCTCGTTTCTCGACGAAGAGCAGATCCGGGGTCTGGCCGAAGGCATGATCCGCACCGTATTTCGCAACGTCATGCAGGTCGACCTGCCGGGCTATCCGGTGATGACCTACGCCGACGCGATGCGCCGCTTCGGCTCCGACAAGCCCGACCTGCGGGTGAAGATGGAGTTCACCGAGCTCACCGATGTGATGCGCGACGTGGAATTCAAAGTGTTCTCGGCCGTGGCCAAGAGTCAAGGCGGCCGCGTCGCCGCCTTGCGCGTGCCGGGCGGCGGGGAGATGACCCGAGGCGAGATCGACGCCTACGGCGAGTTCGTCAAGATCTACGGCGCCAAGGGCCTGGCCTGGATCAAGGTCAACGATGTCGCCAAGGGACGCGAGGGCCTGCAGAGCCCGATCGTGAAGAACCTGCACGACGGGGCGATCGCCGAGACCATCGCGCGCACCGGAGCGTGCAACGGCGACCTGATCTTCTTCGGCGCCGACAAGGCCAAGGTCGTGAACGACGCACTGGGTGCGTTGCGCGTCAAGGTCGGCCACAGCGAGTTCGGTCGCAGCAAGGGCCTGTTCGACGACCGCTGGGCGCCGCTGTGGGTGGTGAACTTCCCGATGTTCGAATACGACGAACAGGGCGAGCGCTGGAACGCCGTGCACCATCCGTTCACGGCGCCGAAGGACGGGCACGAGAACCTGATGGACACCGACCCGGGCGCCTGCATCGCCAAGGCCTACGACATGGTGCTCAACGGCTGGGAGATCGGCGGCGGTTCGGTGCGTATTCATCGGGCCGAGGTGCAGAGCAAGGTCTTCGACGCCCTGAAGATCGGTCCCGCCGATGCCAAGACCAAGTTCGGCTTCCTGCTCGATGCGCTGCAGTACGGCGCGCCGCCGCACGGCGGCATCGCGTTCGGACTCGACCGTATCGTGACGATGATGGCTCGCGCCGACTCGATCCGCGACGTGATCGCCTTTCCCAAGACGCAGCGCGCGCAGTGTCTGTTGACCGGCGCGCCGAGCGCGGTCGACGATGTGCAGTTGCGCGAGCTGCATATCCGGTTGCGCAACCCGACCCCGGTGTGAGCCCGCCGGGCCGTCATCGGCCGGAGGACGATGCCCTTCGGCAGGCACAGCCAGTCCGCAGGGACTGGCTGTGTCCGGCCTCAGTCCCAAGGGCGAAATCCCGCTCGGCGGGACGGCGCGTAGCGCCAAGGGTGCCCCATTGAGCAGCAAGGCGACCAAGATCCCCGAATCGGTGCTGGTGGTGATCCACACCCCGGCGCTCGACGTGCTGCTGATCGAACGCGCCGATCATCCCGGGTATTGGCAGAGCGTCACCGGGTCGAAGGACCGCGTCGACGAAGCGCTGACCGAAACCTGCGTGCGCGAGGTCGCCGAAGAGACCGGCATCGCCATCGGGTCGTGTGCCGTGCCGAACTCGTCGTTGCGCGACTGGCGGATGCGAAACGTCTACGAGATCTACCCGGTCTGGCGCCACCGGTATGCACCGGGCGTCACCCACAACACCGAGCATGTGTTCGGATTGTTGGTGCCCGAGGGCATCCCGGTGAGGCTCGACGCGCGCGAGCACGTGAACCATGTCTGGCTTCCGTATCGCGAGGCTGCGGATCGCTGCTTCTCGCCCAGCAACGCCGAAGCGATACTGCATCTGCCCCGGTTGGTTGGCCCCGAGCACTGATGCGTCGCGCCCACGTTCTGCCCCGATTCGCGCCCCCGACCGCAGGGGAGGGGCCGACGCTGCGCGTGGCCACTTACAACATCCACAAAGGCGTGCGCGGCGTCGGGCCGCGCAAGAGGCTCGAGATCCACAACCTGGCGCTGGGCGTCGAGGCGCTCGACGCGGACCTCGTGTTCCTCCAGGAGGTGCGCCTGTACCATCGGCGCGATTCGCGGCGCTTCGACCGCACCTGGTTCGGCTGGCCCGAGCAGGGGCAGGCCGACTACCTGGCGCCCGAGGGCTACGACGTGGCCTACCGCAGCAATGCGATCACGAGGCACGGCGAGCATGGCAACGCCCTGCTTTCGCGATGGCCGCTCGGCGACGTTGGTCATCACGACGTCAGCGACCACCGGTTCGAGCAGCGCGGCCTGCTGCACGTGCCAGTGACGTGGAATGGTCGCACGGTTCACGCCGTCGTCGCACACTTTGGCCTGATTCACGCCGGGCGCATGCGCCAGGTGGAGCGCCTGTCGCGTTTCATCACCGACTTCGTACCCCGCAATGCGCCGCTCGTGGTGGCCGGTGACTTCAATGACTGGGGCGAGCGGCTGGATGAGCCGATCCGTGCGATCGGCCTGGCGCGGGCGTCCATTTCGAGCGGCGCGGCCCCGCATCGGCCCACATTCCCGTCACGGGTCCCGGTTTTCGCGCTGGATCGGGTCTACGTCCGGGGGTTTCGCTGCGTCTCGACTGAGGTGCCGCGCGGTACGGCCTGGGCCCGCATGTCCGACCACTTGCCGCTGGTGGTCGATCTGGAGTCGCTGTAGGCGCGACCGCCATGCCAGTCAGCGCTGAACTCGATGAACCGGCACGTGCGGCGGTAGCAGCCGGGGCATGGTCACGGCGGGGCGTACCGGAGTTCGTGGGCGGCAACCGTGTGCGCCTGCTCGAAGGAGGCGACCAGCTCTTTCCGGCGATGTGCCACGCGATCGCCAACGCGCGCCACGAGGTCTGGCTCGCGACCTACATCTTTCATCACGACGATGCTTCGCGCGATGTGGCTCTGGCGCTCGCCGATGCCGGGCGCCGCGGCGTGCGCGTCGGTGTCGTCGTCGACGGCTTTGGTTCCAAGGCGGCGTTGCACCGCCTGCGTGAGTGGATGGCCGCGCCGCATGTCGAGCTGGCCGTGTTTCGACCCGTCGACCGCTGGTGGGCGGTGTTTCAGCCCGGGCAACTGCGGCGCCTGCACCAGAAACTGTGTGTCATCGATCGCGAGGTCGGGTTCGTCGGCGGCATCAACGTGATCGACGATCGCGTCGATCTGCGGCACGGCCTTTCGGACACGCCGCGGCTGGACTTCGCCATCGAACTGCAGGGCCCGATCGTGGCCTCGGTGGCGCAGACCGCGCGCGCCCTGTGGAGCCGCGCCATCCTGGGCACCGACTGGCACGACGAGGTCTTTGCTCTGGCGCGCAGCGCCGATCCGTTTGCGCATGCGCGCCGCATGCTGCAGCGGCTGCGCATCGTCGCACCGGCGCCAGCGTCGGCAGCGGTGCAGGCGGAGGCGCCTGTGCGCGCCGCCTTCGTCGTGCGCGACAACCTGCGCCAGCGCCGCTCGATCGAGCGTGCGTACGTCGAAGCCGTGTCGAGGTCGCGCATCCGCGTCGATCTGATCACGCCGTACTTCTACCCCGGCCGGGTGTTCCGGCGCGCGTTGATGGCTGCGGCGCGGCGTGGTGTGCGCGTGCGGCTGCTGCTGCAGGGCAAGGTCGACTACCGGTTTGCCGCGCTGGCGGCCCAGGTGCTGTACGACGAGATGCGCAGCCAGGGCGTGCATATCTTCGAATACACGCCTGCCTTCCTGCACGCCAAGGTCGCGGTGGTCGATGACGATTGGGCCACCGTCGGCAGTTCCAACATTGATCCGCTGTCGCTGCTGCTGAATCTGGAGGCCAACGTCATCGTGCGCGATGCGGGCTTCGCGCGCGAGTTGACCGATCGCTTCGAAGTGGCGCTCGCGGCCTCGCGCGAGGTCGTCGATCCGGTCGACGGCAAGGGCTGGTGGCCCGTGGTGCGACGCGGGTTCGTGGCCTGGGTCGCCCATTGGTTCCTGCGCATGGCGGGCATCACGGGCCGGTACTGACCGATCGTCGCCCCTATGGCGTCAGACACCGACGACCTGATCGTCGAACGGCCCGAAGGGTTGTACTGCCCGCCGGGGCGTTTCCATATCGATCCGTGGCGCGCCGTCGATCGGGCGGTGATCACCCATGCGCACGCCGACCATGCGCGCGCGGGGCATCGCCATGTTCTCGCCGTCGCTGCCAGCGAGCCGGTGCTGCGCGCGCGGCTCGGCAGCGTGCCGATGCAGGGGCTGGGCTATGGCGAAGTGGTGCAGATGAACGGTGTGCGCGTCAGCCTGCACCCGGCCGGTCATGTGTTCGGATCGGCGCAGGTGCGGGTCGAACACCGGGGCCGGGTCTGGGTCGCATCGGGTGACTACTACCTGAGCGAGCACGATGAATCGAACCCGACCTGTGCGGCGTTCGAACCATTGCGCTGCGATTGCTTCGTCACCGAATCGACCTTCGGTCTGCCGCTGTACCGCTGGCGGCCGCAGCATGAGACGCTCGCGCAAATCAACGCATGGTGGCGCGACAACGCGCGCGAATGCCGTCCGAGCCTGCTGGCCGCCTACAGCTTCGGCAAGGCGCAGCGCTTGCTGGCGGGTGTCGACGCCAGCATCGGTCCGATCGTCGTGCATCGCAGCGTGGATGCTATGAATGCTGCCTGCCGCGCGGCCGGCATGCGGCTACCGGCCACGCTGGCCTGGTCCGCGATCGAGTCCCGCGCGCAGTTGTCCGAGGCCTTGGTCATCGCGCCGCCGATGGCGCTTGCCGATGCGTCGATGCATCTGCTCGGCGGCGCCTCGCGTGCGTTTGCCAGCGGCTGGATGCAACTTCGTCACCACCGGCGCCAGCGCGGCTTCGATCGGGGCTTCGTGTTGTCCGACCATGCCGATTGGCCCGGTCTGCAACGCGCCATTCGAGCCACCGGCGCGCGGCGGGTGATCGTCACGCATGGCCATGAGGCGGTCATGGTGCGCTGGCTGCGCGAGCAGGGGCTGCAGGCGGGAACCTTCGCCACGCCTTTCGGCGCGGCGCCGGACGGCGACGCCGACCCGGTTGCCGATTCGCCATGATGCGTTTCACGGCGCTGAGCGCGCGCCTGGAATGCGCGAATTCGGAAGTTCAGCGCATCGATGCGCTCCGTGATTACCTGGCCGGCGCTCCGCCCGGAGACGCCGCGTGGGCGGTAGCGCTCCTGGCGGGACGCGGACTGGGGCGCCTGCTGCGTGCCGAGCCATTGTGTGAATCGGCTGTTCGCGCCGCGCGAGTCGAGCGCTGGTTGTTCGACACCTGTCTCGAGGCGAGCGGCGACATCGCCGAAACCATCGCCCATCTGTTGCCACCGGCCCGTCGTGCCGAGTCGAATTCGCTGGCGTCGTGGATCGACGATCGATTGCTGAGCTTGCCCGAGTGTTCGGTCCCGACAGCCTGCGAGCGGGCGCTGCAGTGGTGCGATCTGCTCGACCCGGCCGGCCGCGAACTGCTGGTGCGGTTGATGCTGGGCCGCTGGCGGGCGATGGTCGACGAATCGCTGCTGCTGCAAGCGCTTGCGCAACACGCGGGCATCGACATCCGGCTGCTCAGGCTGCGCTGGCCCGAGTGGACGAACCCCCGTCTTCGGCCCGACGCCAGTCGGCTGGCAGCCGTTTTGCGACCGCAGCCGACGCCAGCGGAAGAACGGGCACAAGCCTATCCGTTCGCAGCGCTGCAAACGGTGGCGGCGAGCGCAACGTCGTCCGCCGAGCTGGAGGGCGGCGCCGCAGCCTGGCTGGTGCGCACCCGGCACGGCAACTGTCGTCTGCAACTCGTGCGCCGCGCTGAAGGGGCCTGGCTCTGGTCATCGTCGGGCGAGTTGTTGAACCGGCGCTGCGCCGACATCCTTGCGGCCGCGGCGGAGCTCCCGGTCGACACCGTACTCGAAGGTGAGCTGGTCGGCACCGGGCTTGTCGTCGTCGATCTGTTGGAACTCGGCAGTCTGAACCTGCGCGATCGGCCCTATGTCGAACGGATGGCCCGAGCCTGCGATTTGCCACTGGTGCATCCGATCGCGCTTGCACCCGAGATCGGCATCGAAGGCGGCACGTCGCCAGTGCCCCTGCTCGCCCGCTGCCGATCACGCGGCGTCCACGGATTGCTGCTGCTGCGACGCGACGCGCACTACGGCGCAGCTCAGGCTCTGATGCATCTACTGCCGCCACCGATGCGGGCCATCGCAGCGGTTCGAACCGCGCAGTCGGTGGTGGATAGCGACGGCGCTGTCCGGCTCGAGCTGGGTCTCGCGGTGTGGGATCAACGTCCGCACGACGAGGCCGGCCTGGCGGCGGCCCTGCGATCGATGGCGACGGGCGCCCGGCTGGGTGTCGGCCAGCAGCTGGTGCCGCTGGCCAAGCTGCGCCTCGACCCGCCTGCACCAGGCGATGCGGCGGACCTGCATGCCGACGGGTTGCTCGGATGGATTCAGGAAGCCACGATGCAGCGCTTCGGTCCGGTTCGTCTGCTGCGGCCCGGTCGACTCTGCGAGATCGAGTTCGACGACCTGGAGCCCAGCGCGCGCCGCAAGAGCGGTTTCAGGTTGACGGGTGTGCGGCTGCAACGCTGGCGCAGCGACTGCAGCTTGATGGATGTCGACGACGTTCAGCGCATGCGTGGACTGCTTGCGCCCGAGGTCAGCACCGGCGCGACGCCCTAGTCCGCCGCGATGTTCTGCGCCTTGATCACCTGGGCCCAGCGCGCCGCATCGCGCTCGATCAGCGCGCCGAATTCCTGCGGGCTGCTGTGCGCCGGTGTCATGCCCTGGGTCTCGAACGCCGTCTTCACGTCGGGCAGCGCGAGGATGGCCATCAACTCGCGGTTCAGTCGTTCGGTGACCGCCTTCGGCGTGCCCTTGGGGGCCAGCACGCCGTACCACATGTCGACATCCAGGTTGCCGAGCTGCAGCGCCCGCAGCGGGGGCACATCGGGCAACAACGGATGTGGCTTGTCGCTGCTGATCGCCAGCGCGCGCAGGGTGCCTGCCTTCACGTGCTGCAACGCCACGTGGATCGGCAGGAACATCGCGTCGAGCTGCCCGCCGAGCAGGTCGGCCAGCGCCGGGCCGGTGCCGCGGTACGGGATGTGGGTCATGAACACCTTGGCCTGGTTCTTCACCAGTTCCATCGCCAGGTGGTGCGGCGTGCCGTTGCCCGGGGATCCGTAGTTCAGCGCGCCGGGCCTCAAGCGCGCACGGGCGATCATGTCCTGCGCGGACACGATGCCGGAGGCGCGGCTGGCCACCAGCAGCAACTGGCCCCAGCTGGTGAGCGAAACCGGCTCCAGATCCTTCACCGCGTCGAACCCGAGGCCGGGAAACAGCGCGCGATTCATGACCAGCGTGTTGACCGTCACCAGCAGCGTCGAACCGTCGGCCGGCGCGCGCACCACGAGCTCGGTGCCGATGTTGCCCGAGGCGCCCGGCTTGTTGTCCACCACGACGGGTCGGCCCAGCCGCTCCGACAGCTTCGGGCCGATCTGGCGGGCGATCAGGTCGATGCCGGTGCCGGGAGTGAACGGCACGACAAGCTTGAGTGGCTGCGCCGGCGCCTGTGCCCGTGCAAAGCCCGTGCCGGCCAGGCTGGTCGCCGCCAGAATGCGCAGTACGAAACCTCTGCGCGGCAAAAGCTGCGGGTGCGTCATGGCGTCTCTCGTCGGTGGCGTGTCGGTGATCCTAGGGCAGGCGCAACAGTCTGCGCGCGTTGCCTTCGTAGATCGCATGGCGCTGCTCGGGCGTCAGGTCGAGCGAGTCGATGATCTCGATCGTCCACCGGGTGTAGGCCGAGCCCTTCTCGGGGTCGAACGGGGCGTCGGAGGCGAACACCACCTGGTCGACGCCGAAGAACTGCAACCCGAGGTCGGTGGCGGCACGCGCGCCGAACAGCGCCGTGTCGGCATAGAACATCTTGAAGTAGTCGAGCGGACGCTTCTTCAGCTTCTTCAGCAGCAGCGTGTAGTCGATATCCGAGGTGCGGCTGCCGAGCTGATCCCAGCCCGGGCCGACCCGGCCCTCGAAGTACGGGATCATGCCGCCCATGTGGTGCGTGATGACCTTCAGGTTCGGGTGTTTGTCGAACAGCCCCTCGAACACCATGTGCGCCATCGCCGCGCTGGTCTCGTAGGGCCAGCCGAAGGTCCACCAGATCTCGTAGTGGCTCCTGGCCTCGCCCTTGTAGTCGGCGAAGTCGGCGCCGCGCGCCGGGTGCAGCCAGACGGGCAAGTCCAGCCGCGCCATCAGGTCGAACAGCGGCAGCGTCTCGGGCGCGGTCAGCGGCCTGCCGAGCACGTTGGTGAAGACCTGCACGCCGACCGCGCCGAGCTGCTGAACAGCGCGCTCGGTCTCGCGCAGCAAGCCCTCGGGGTCGTTCATCGGCAGCGAGGCGATGAAGGCCGGAAAGCGATCCGGGTGCTTGCGCACCAGATCGGCCATACCGTCGTTGGCCAGGCGCGCCATCTCGGTGGACAGCGGCGGCGGCCCGAACACCTCGATCGGCGGCGAGCCCAGGCAGATCACCTGCTGGTAGTCGCCAAACCTATCCATGATGCGGAAGCGCTCGTCGAGGTCGACGATGCATGGAATCTCGCGCACGCGCTTGTGCATGTCCTTGCCGTTGGGTGCGACGCGCAGCATGCGTTCATAGTAGGCGTGCGGGAAGATGTGATTGAAGAGGTCGATCTTCAAGGGCTGGTCCTATCGCGGTAGACGGGTTGCCGCGCCGGGCGAGCGCAGAAATCGGTACGGCCCGGTCGATGCTACAACGTCGACGCCAGAGCCGCCATCGCATCGGTGAAGTTCGAAGCGATGGCTTGCGCCGCGGCATGCCGGTGACCGCGCACGACCCACCGGCCGGCCACCATCACATCCCGCCAGGGGCGGCCCGGGCTGGAGAACACCAGCGCGTCGAGCAGCCGGTCGTCCGGAATGCCGAGCAGCGACGAATCGTCGCTATCGATCACCAGCAGGTCGGCGCGTGCGCCCGGCTGCAAGCCCCAGGCGGAGAACCCTGCTGCCGATGCGCCCCCCGCGAGGCAACGGTTGAACAACCGCTGCGCGCTGGCCGGCAGGCCCAGTTCGGGCGCCGACGCGACGTTGCGCTGGCGCAGACGCAGGCGCTGGCCGTATTCGAGCCAGCGCAACTCCTCGCGCCAGGCCCGCGTCACGTGGCTGTCGGAACCGATCGACAGCATCGTGCGCGCACCCAGCCAGCGCGGCAGGTCGCACAGACCGTCGCCCAGGTTGGCCTCGGTGCTGGGGCAGATCACCACGCCGGCCCCGCTTCGCGCCACGGCCTCGATCTCCTGCGTCGTGGCGTGGGTGGCGTGCACGAGCTGCCAGCGCGAATCCAGCGCGACATGCCGCGCCAGCCATTCGATCGGGCGCGCGCCGGTGGCCGCGATGCAGTCGTCGACCTCGCCGGTCTGCTCGGCAACATGGATATGGATTGGCCCGTCGTCGCCCGAGCAGCGCTCGACCAACCGCGTGATCGACGCCGGCGAGGCGGCGCGCAGCGAATGGATGGCCACGCCAGCATTGACTCGCGGTGCGGCCGCCTTGCGCACGCCGTCGCGCAGGACGATCACCTCGTCGGCCGTGGTCGCGAAACGCCGCTGATCGTCGCGCAGCGTCGGCTGCGTGAAGCCGGCGCGTTCGTACAGCACCGGCAACATCGTCAGCCCGATGCCGGCGCTGGTCGCGGCCCGCATCAACGCGCGGCTCATCGCCAGCGCGTCGGCGTGGCGCGACCCGTCGATCGCATGCTGCAGGTAGTGGAACTCGCAGACCTGCGTGTAGCCGCCGCGCAGCAACTCGGCGTAGAGCTGCGTGGCCACCGCCTCGAGCTGCTTGGGCGTGATGCCCAGCGCCACGCGGTACATGCGGTCGCGCCAGCTCCAGAAGTCGTCGCTGCCTGTCTCGCGCCGCTCCGCCAGGCCCGCGAACGCGCGCTGGAAGGCATGGCTGTGGGCGTTGACCAGGCCGGGCAGCACCGGGCCGGGCAGGGCGGCAACGCCGTCGGGCCGCGGCGTGGCAGGCTGCACCGCAGACCAGTTGCCGGCGGCGTCGATCTCAAGCAGCACCGACTCCCGCCATTGGCCCTGGACCCAGGCGCGCGGGGCCCAGAGTCGCTGTGCGGACGTCGAATCAGTCATGCGGACTCCAGGCCAGCATCGCCCCGACCAGGCGTCGCAGCACCGGCAATACGTGAGCGGCGCGCTTCGGGTCGTAGGCGTAGGGCGCGGTTTCCTGCATGTAGCAGCGCCAGCCCATCTCGAGCTGGATCGCGTGCACCCCGTCGCGCGGGCGGCCATAGTGGCGCGTGATGTGGCCGCCCTTGAATCGGCCGTCGACCACCTGCGTGTAGTCGGTCTGTCCGTCCAGCACGCGCGCCAGCGCGCTGCGCAACGTGCTCGCGCAACTGGCGCCGTCCGCCGTGCCCAGGTTCAGGTCGGGCAGCCGACCGTCGAACAGCCACGGCAGCTCGGACTTGATGCTGTGGCCGTCGAACAGCACCGCGTGGCCGTGCGTCTTGTGCAGGCGGTCGAGCTCGCCGCGCAGCGCATCGTGATAGGGCTGCCAGTAGGCCCCGATGCGGCGTGCGATCTCGGCCGCGTCGGGCGCCATGCCGTCGCGATACAGCGCTTCGCCGGTGAAGAATCGGGTTGGGCACAGTTCGGTGTTGTTCCTGCCCGCGTACATCGGCGCGTTCTCGCTCGGCCGGTTCAGGTCGATCACGTAGCGGCTGAAGCGCGGCGCGATCAGCGAGGCGCCGAGCTCGCGCACGAAGCCGTACAGCCGTTCGAGATGCCAGTCGGTGTCTTCGGTGGCCAGCGCGCGCTCGACGTAGCGCGAGCGCTGGTCGTGCGGTATCTCGGTGCCCACGTGCGGCAGGCTGACGAGCAGCGGCGCGTCACCGCGATGCAGCGTGTGGGTCATCGCGCCCTCTCCACACCGCGGAAGATCACGCGGCGGCAGGGGTTGTGACCGAAGCGGTAGGCGAGCTCGCGCGGATGATCGATATCCCAGACCGCGAAGTCGGCGCGCTGGCCGGCTTGCAGGCTGCCGCGGTCGGCCAGGCCGAGCGCGCGCGCGGCGTGATCGGTGACGCCGCGCAACGCTTCCTCGGGCGTCAGCCGGAACAGCGTGCAGGCCATGTTCAGCATCAGCAGCAGCGACAGCGCGGGCGAAGAGCCGGGGTTGTGGTCGGTCGCGACGCCGATCGGCACGCCGGCATCGCGCAGCGCCTGCACCGGCGGCAGTTTCGTCTCGCGCAGAAAGTAATACGCGCCCGGCAGCAGCATCGCCACCGTGCCCGCCGCGCGCATCGCGGCGATGCCCGTGGCCGACAGATGTTCGAGGTGGTCGCACGACAGCGCACCGTAACTTGCGGCCAGCGCCGCGCCCTCCTGGTTGCTCAATTGCTCGGCGTGCAGCTTGACCGGCAGATCCAGTGCCTTGGCCGCGTCGAAGACGCGGCGCGTCTGCGCCGGCGTGAAGCCGATCGTGTCGCAGAACACGTCGACCGCATCGACCAGGCCCTGCGCCACCTGAGCGGCGAGCCACATGCAGACGGCTTCGATGTAGGCGTCGGCGCGTCCGGCGAACTCGGGCGGCAGCGCATGCGCGCCGAGCGACGTCGTGCGCACGTCGAGCGGTAACTCGCGTGCCAGCCGTCGCGCGACGGTCAGACAGCGATCCTCGTGCACCTGCTCGAGGCCATAGCCCGACTTGATCTCGATCGTCGTCACGCCCTCGGACATCAGGCACCGTGCGCGCTGCGCCGCCAGCATGAACAGCGTGTCGTCGCTCGCGGCGCGCGTGGCGGCCACCGTGGCGGCGATGCCGCCGCCGGCGCGTGCCACCTGTTCGTAGCTGGCGCCTTGCAGGCGCTGTTCGAACTCGGCTGCACGGTCGCCGGCGTAGACCAGGTGGGTGTGCGCATCGATCAGCCCCGGCGTGACGACGGCACCGCCGAGCTGAACCTCGACGGTTGCCGGCAGACCGCGCGGCAGTTCGGCATCGCGCCCGACCCAGCGCAGGCGGATTCCGTCGACGAGCAGCGCGCCGTCATCGATCCAGCCCCACGGCGCGCCGGGGGTCATCGTTGCCAGGCGCGCATGGCGCCAAAGGGTGAGGGGCGCGGTCATTGCTGCACCCTACGGCTTGCGGCCGGTACCGCCGAGCGGGAGCGTATGCGCTTGGGGCGGCCCGGCGCGCTCAGATGCGCGCTGCGGCTGGAACGACATCCACAGCGCGTGCTGGGGCTCGGCCTGCGTGACCACGCGCCAGCGCTGGCGCGACGCATGCGCACTCCAGGCGAGCGCGAACGCCGGCAGGCGGGCGGCGTCGGTGTCGTCGATCTGCAGCCGCGCCGGGGCGGTGCAGAACAGGGCACGAACCGGCGCGGCGCTGAACCATTCGTCGTCCGCCGTGGCGCGCAACATCTGCGCGCGGCCGGCGTCGCGTCGCGCCATCAGGTTGAGGTCGCGTGTCGCCCCGCCCTGCAGTTCGGCGTAGGGCGCGGCGGCGCCGTCGAACAACAGCGGCGCGCTGTCGGGAGCCAGCACCTCGCGCCGCGCGCCGAGGGCCAGCACGACGCCGGGGCCCTCGACGACCGCGAACCATCGATCGATGTCCGGAAAGGCGCTGAACGCGCCGTCGCGCGTGATCTCGGCCACGCTGATGCGCAGCTGCCAGTCGTCGGCCGACGGCCAGGCCAGCAGTTCGCGCGTGACGCCGCCGCCGTTGCGCCACGGCTGCGGCGTGACGCGCTCGACCGCAACGACCTCGATCATGGGGACACTTCGGCGCGCTGGCGGGTCATGGCTGGAACTCCCCCTGCAATATATAGCGGTGGCCGGGGTGTACCAGGCGCGCGATGGTGATCGGCGCTTCGCGGGTGAAGGTGCGGCGCACGACGATCAGGCACGGTTCGCCGGCGTCGATGCCGAGCAGCTTCGCTTCCTGCCGCGTGGGGCGTGCGGCCTCGATCGAGTACTGCGCGCGCCACAGCGCGGTGGCTTCGAACAGGTAGTGCGTCGGCGAGGTCTGCGTGAAGTCGACCGACAGGTATCCGGGCGCGCAGGCCGGGTTGACGAAGCGGTCTTCGCACTGCAGCGGCACGCCGTTCTCGTGGTGCACGATCAGCGTGTGGAAGACCGTCGCGCCGGGCTCGACGCCGAGTTGTCCGGCCAGCGCCGCCGGCGCGGCAAGCGAGCGCTGCAGGTGCACGACGGCATGGTGCCGGTGGCCGCGCGCCTCGATCTCCTCGTGCAGGTCGCGGATCGTCAGCGTCGACGAGACCCGGTGCAGCGGCGCGGCGAAGGTGCCCACGCCCTGGGTGCGCTGCACCAGCCCTTCGGCCTGCAGCTCGCGGATCGCCCGGCTCACCGTCATCCGGCTGACGGCGAACTCGGCCGTCAGCTCGGCCTCCGAGGGCATCAGCGCCCCCGGCGGCCAGCGGCCGGCGGCCAGACCGTCCTTCAGGTGCTGCTTGACGCGCTGGTAGGGTGCGCCCACCCTCTCAGGGGAAACCATGAGACCATGGTACTTGTCTAGTCGTGTCTAGACAAGTAGAGTGCAACCCTAGCAAGCCTTGCCGGAGCGCCATGCCATGACCGACCTTTCCGCCATCCATCGCCTCGCCCAGCCGCATCCCGTTCGCGCACCGCGCGGCAGTGCGATCGTCTGCGCCAACTGGCTGATCGAGGCCGCCTACCGGATGATCCAGAACAACCTCGATCCCGAGGTCGCCGAGAATCCCGACGCCCTGGTGGTCTACGGCGGCATCGGCAAGGCCGCGCGCAACTGGGATTGCTTCGAGGCCATTCTCGACAGCCTGCGCAAGCTGAAGGAGGACGAGTCGCTGCTGATCCAGAGCGGCAAGCCGGTCGGCGTGTTCCGCACCCATGTCGATGCGCCGCGCGTGCTGATCGCCAACTCCAACCTGGTGCCGAAGTGGTCGACCTGGGAGCATTTCCACGAGCTCGACCGCAAGGGGCTGATGATGTACGGCCAGATGACGGCGGGCAGCTGGATCTACATCGGCAGCCAGGGCATCGTGCAGGGCACCTACGAGACCTTCGTCGAGGCCGGACGGCAGCATTACGGCGGCGATCTCAAGGGACGCTGGTTCCTCACCGCCGGCCTCGGCGGCATGGGCGGCGCGCAGCCGCTGGCGGCCACCTTCGCCGGGGCCTGCTCGCTGAACATCGAGTGCCAGCAGTCGCGCATCGACTTCCGGTTGCGTTCGCGCTACCTCGACGAGCAGGCGCGCGATCTAGACGACGCGTTGGCGCGCATCAAGAAATACACCGCTGCGAAGAAGGCGGTCTCGATCGGCCTGCTCGGCAACGCGGCCGAGATCCTGCCCGAGCTCGTGCGGCGCGCCAAGGCCGGGGGCCTGCGGCCCGACCTCGTGACCGACCAGACCTCGGCGCACGATCTGGTCAACGGCTATCTGCCGGCCGGCTGGAGCGTCGAGAGCTGGCGCGCCGCGCAGGCCGACGGCGGCCAGCACGCCGCGCTGCGCGATGCGGCGGCCCGGAGCTGCGCCGTGCATGTGCGCGCGATGCTCGACTTCCAGGCGATGGGCGTTCCCACCGTCGACTACGGCAACAACATCCGCCAGGTCGCGCTCGATCACGGCGTGAAGAACGCGTTCGACTTCCCCGGTTTTGTGCCGGCCTACATCCGACCGCTGTTCTGTCGCGGCAAGGGCCCGTTCCGTTGGGTGGCGTTGTCCGGCGATCCGGGGGACATCCGCAAGACCGACGCCAAGATGAAAGAGCTGTTCCCGCACGACGCCCACCTACACCGCTGGCTCGAAATGGCCGGCGAGCGCATCGCGTTCCAGGGCCTGCCGGCGCGCATCTGCTGGATCGGCCTGGGCGAGCGCCACCGCGCGGGGCTGGCGTTCAACGAGATGGTGAAGTCGGGCGAGCTGAAGGCGCCGATCGTGATCGGGCGCGACCACCTAGATTCGGGCTCGGTGGCGAGCCCGAACCGCGAGACCGAGAGCATGCGTGACGGCTCGGATGCGGTCTCCGACTGGCCGCTGCTCAACGCATTGCTCAACACCGCGGGCGGCGCCACCTGGGTGTCGCTGCACCACGGCGGCGGGGTCGGCATGGGCTACTCGCAGCACGCCGGCGTCGTGATCGTCTGCGACGGCACCGACGCGGCCGCCAGGCGCATCGAACGCGTGCTGTGGAACGACCCAGCCACCGGCGTGATGCGCCATGCCGATGCCGGCTACGACGATGCGGTGCGTTGCGCCAGGGAGCAGGGGCTCAACCTGCCGATGATCGGCGCGTGATGCGCATCGACTCGATGCCGCCGGGCGCAGCGCCGATGAATCGTCTCGAACTCAACCCGGGCCGGCTCGCGCTGGAGCAGTTGCAGCAGATCCACGCCGGCGGCATGAGCCTGGCGCTGAGCCCGGCCGCGTTGCCGGCCATCCGCGCCAGCGCCGCGCTGGTGCAGCAGGCCGCGCAGGGCGCTGCGGCGGTCTACGGCGTGAACACCGGCTTCGGCAAGCTGGCCTCGACCCGCATCAGCGAAGCCGACCTCGCGACGCTGCAGCTCAACCTGATCCGCTCGCACAGCGTCGGCGTCGGCGAGCCGTTGCCCGCGGCCGTCGTGCGCCTGATGCTGGCGCTCAAGGCGGCCTCGCTGGCGCGCGGCGCCTCGGGCGTGCGCGAGCAGGTGATCGACGGTTTGCTCGCCGTGCACAACGCAGGGCTGGTGCCCTTCGTCCCGTGCCAGGGCTCGGTCGGCGCCTCGGGCGACCTGGCGCCGCTGGCACACATGACGCTGGCGCTGCTGGGCGAGGGCGAGTTCCTCGTCGACGGCAAGCGCGTTCCCGCCGCCGATGTGATGCGCGAAGCCGGTTTGCCGACGCTGGCGCTGCGGGCCAAGGAAGGCCTGGCGCTGATCAATGGCACCCAGGTTTCCACCGCGCTGGCCCTGCACGCGTTGCTGAGCTTCGAGCCGGTGCTCGAGGCCGCACTGGTCATCGGCGCGCTGACAGTAGATGCCGCGCGCGGCAGCGACGGGCCGTTCGATCCGCGCATCCACGCGCTGCGCGGCCAGCCCGGCCAGATCGACGTCGCGCGCTACTACCGCGCGCTGCTCGACGGCAGCGA
>Ga0209253_10001103_pt1 | contig 23593 bp, 21 predicted proteins | sample FrelakmetBRP12BR_FD_187145 | JGI IMG/M metagenome (GOLD analysis project Ga0209253, IMG submission 187145) | Freshwater lake sediment microbial communities from the University of Notre Dame, USA, for methane emissions studies - BRP12 BR (SPAdes)... | ecosystem: Environmental > Aquatic >...
CTGGGAACGCTCGCAGCGATCGTCATCGCCGTGTCGCTGGTGGCCGTGCAGTGGGTGGTCATGAAGATGCTGCCCTTCGACAACAAGTCGGAGTTCCAGGTCGTCGTGGACATGCCCGAGGGCACTGCGCTCGAGGAGACTGAGCGGGTGCTCGACGAACTCGCGGCCAGGATCGCCGAACTCCCCGAGGTCACCGATTACCAGGTCTACGCGGGCACGTCGGCGCCGATCAATTTCAACGGCCTGGTGAGGCAGTACTACCTGCGCAGCGGTCCGGAGCTCGGCGACATCCAGGTCAACCTGGTGGACAAGCATCACCGCGACCGCAAGAGTCATGAGATCGCACTCGCGATCCGGCCGGCGCTGGCGGAGATCGGCCGGAAACACGGCGCCTCGGTGAAGGTCGTCGAGGTGCCTCCGGGCCCCCCGGTGCAGGCGCCGCTCGTCGCGGAGATCTACGGACCGTTCCGCGACGTGCAGCAGCGGCTGACGAGGGTCGTGCGCCACGAATTCGACGTGCAGCCCGACATCGTCGACGTGGACGACAGCCTCGTGGCCTCGCGAACCCGTATCGTGGTTGCGATCGACCGCCAGAAGGCGGCGCTGCTCGGCGTCGACCAGGCCGAGGCGGTGAGGGTCCTCACGGCAGGACTCGCGGGCCTCGACGCGACCTACATCAAGGCAGGGCACGAGACCGACCCGATCCCGGTACGGCTCGAACTCGACGTGCCGGAGAAGGCGCGGATTGCCGACGTGCTGTCCCTGCAGGTGCGCTCGAGGAGCGGGGCCCGTGTCGCACTCTCCGAGATTGCCGTGGTCGAGAAGAAGCCGTGGGACGGCGCCATCTACCACAAGGACCTGCTGCCCCTGACCTGGGTCAGCGGCGATGCCGTGGGCGCGACCGACAGCCCGCTCTACGGGATGTTCGAAGTGGTGGGCGCGCTCCGCAAGGGCCTGCCCGCGGGACTCGAACTCGAGCAGCGCTTCTTCAGCGCGCCCGAGGACCCCTACACGCCGACGCTCAAGTGGGACGGCGAGTGGCAGATCACGTTCGAGACCTTCCGCGACATGGGGCTCGCCTATTCGGTCGGGCTCGTGCTGATCTACCTGCTGGTGGTGGCGCAATTCCGGTCCTATGCGGTGCCGCTCGTGATCATGGCGCCGATCCCCCTCACGATCATCGGGGTGATGCCGGGCCACGCGCTGCTTGGCGCGCAGTTCACGGCCACCTCCATGATCGGGATGATCGCGCTGGCGGGCATCATCGTGCGCAACTCCATCCTGCTCGTGGACTTCATCAACGTCGAGATCGCGAGGGGCCGCAGCCTTGCCGACGCGGTGATCGGCGCCGCGGCGGTGCGCGCACGGCCGATCGCGCTCACGGCGGTCGCCGCCATGATCGGCGCGTTCTTCATACTCGACGACCCGATCTTCAACGGGCTCGCCGTGTCGCTGATCTTCGGCATCCTGGTCTCGACGGTACTCACGCTGGTGCTGATCCCGATCCTGTATTTCAGCTATCGCAGCAGGCAGGCAAAGGCATGAACGCGATGCGTCGTGGAATTCGATGGGCACTTGCGACGACCGCGTTCGCACTCGCGCCGGCCGCGGGAGCGGAGACGCTTGCCGAGGCGTGGGCGCTCGCCGATGCGCAGGACAACGGACTTGCGGCAGTCCGCAGCCAGGCCGAGGCCGCAGAGTTCGATGCCGCCGCCGCCCGTGCCCAGCGCTGGCCGTCGCTGGCCGTCGGCGGTGCGTACACGCGGCTCGACAGCACGCCCGCGTTCGACTTCGGCAACACGGGCATGCCGATCGCGGCGCCGGAGCTCTTCGGCGGTAATGATTTCTGGATGGGTGCCGCGACCTTGACCGTGCCACTGTTCACCAGCGGCCGAATCTCATCGGGCATCGCTGCCGCAGAGGCGCGCGGGCGTGGCGCGGGTGCGCAGGCCCTGGGCGCCCAGGAGGACGTGAAGCTCGCGGTCGCCGAGGCCTACGTCGGGGTGCTGCGCGCGCGCAAGGCACTCGCGGTCGCCGAAAGCAACGTGAAGACGCTCGAGTCCATGGAGAGCGACGTGAGCGCGATGTTCGAGCGAGAGCTGGTGCCGAAGAACGACTTGCTGGCGGTGCAGGTCTCGCTCGCCGACGCCCGCCAGGGCCGGCTCAGGGCCGCGAATGCGGTCGAACTCGCCGTCGCGTCCTACAACCGCCGGCTGGGTGAGCCGATGTCCCGACCCATCGACCTCGAAGAGAACCTGCCCGCGCCGCAGGGACTGGCGGCCGACCCCGACGAACTGATCCGCGAAGCCGTGGAGCGTCGAAACGAACTCAAGGCCCTGGACGAGCAGGCGACGACCTACGGTCAGCTCGCGAAGGCCGAGCGGGCACGTGGCCTGCCGCAGTTCAACGTGACCGGAGCCTACAACTACCTGGAGAACACCTTCCTGAACGACCAGGAATTCGCCTCGGTGGGCATCGGCGTGCAGTGGTCGGTGTTCGACGGCGGCCAGATCCGCAAGCGCGCCTCGGCGCTGGACCGGTCGAGGCGCGCCACCGAGCAGCAGCGCGCCGACGTGCAGTCCATGATCGCGCTGCAGGTGCGACAGACGTGGCTGGATGTCGGCGAAACACGGGAGCGTCTCGTGGTCGCGGCGGGCGCGGTGGAGCAGGCAGAGGAAAACCTCAGGATCGCGCGCGAGCGCTATGGCGCGGGACTCGGCACGCAGACGCAGCTGCTCGAGGCCGAGAGCCTGCGCGTGCAGGCGCTGCGCAATCGCGACGACGCGGGACTGGACGCCGGGCTCGCGAAGCTCAGGCTCGCGCGGGCGGTCGGAGCCTTGTAGCGGAGCAGCGGCCTTGGTGCCGCGCGTTGCCGAGGGGAGTCGCGCGGCATGCTCCGACGTGCATCATGCCGATTGATGGCGCGGGGACGCCGTGAACCCGTCCCTGGGGGCTCGCGCGCGGCGTCCCTGCCGCGCGACGCCCCGCGCCGCCAATCGGCATGACGCGCGCACGCCGATCGGCCGTATCTACGCCGCCCGCACCGCGCGCGTAACGCCTGCGGTCAGCGCCCGCCCGAGCCTGCGCGTGCCGAGCGCGGGCGTGGCCTCGCGCCCGTCCCACACCTGCTCGCCCGCGATGAACACCGCCGTGACCACGCCGTCCGAGCGGTTCACGAGTTGGTCGTGATCGAAGATGTCACGGCGGACCATTCGGCGGTTCGCGTCGGTGTCGTAGCGCTTGAGCGCCTCCGGATCGACCAGCACGAGGTCGGCCTGAGCCCCCGGATCGAGGCGGCCGGCGTCTATACCGAAGAACTCCGCCGGCTCGCGCGTCAGGCGCCGCACGGCGCGAGCCACGAGCTCGACCGACTCGCGCGCGGCAACCTGCAGTGTGAGCAGGTTGCCGTCGAAGAAGGCGAGGTTGATGAGGTGCGCTCCGCTGTCGTTGAAGCCGGGCAACATGTGTTCGTGGAACAGCAGTTTCTTCAGGACCCCCGGCCGGTCGTTCGCGACCACGAACCACCAGCGAAGCTCACGGTCATAGCTGCGCAGCAGGTGCAGCAGGAACTCGCCGTCGCGGCTGATTGGAGAGGGGAACGAGCCCAGCGCCGCCGCTTCCGCGTTGCCGCGTGCCGCACCCGTGCGGCCCGACTGGAAATCGCGCAGCCGTCGCAGGATCGCGCCGAATGTCTCGCCGCGCCATTCCGGCACGGGGCAGCGCTCGACCCGCAGGGCGTCGAGGTCCCGGTTGAAGGTCGAGACCGCCCCCGCGTCGTGCCACTCGCGCACGAAGACCGCGCCGAATTCCTCCGTCGCCATGATCGCGCGACGCCCGGCCGCGTCCTCGATGTCGAGCGCCATGAGCTGCCGCGACGACTCGAATTCCTCGAAGATCGGGCAGATGCCGCCTTCGGCATACATGCGGAACGGCGTGCCCAGCACCTGGAAGTGAAAGCGTCCGTCCACGAGCTTCGAATTCAGCAGGTTTGCAATTGCCGGGAACAGCTTCCAGGTTTGCCGCGCGTGCGTCAGGTCCACGGCCGTGAGCGCCGACGTGCGCAAGGGTTTGCCGAACAGCCGCCCGCTGGTGAAGAAGAAGCGCAGGAACGTCGCGACACGGTTCGCGACATCGGGCGTGCACTGCCAGACGCGGTCGTGCCGCCGGACGATCTCGAGCAGCGATCGCAGTTCCCCCAGTGACGCGTGCTGCGCGGGAATGCGCTTGTCGGTGTGCGGGGCGTTCGCAAGGTAGTGGAACGGGATGGCGTCGGTCGAGAACCCGGCATAGCCCTGCTGCATCGCGCCCTCGAGCAGCTCGCGCATCCGTTTCAGTTCCGCCTCGGTGGGCGCGCGGCTCACGGCCGCATCGGTGCCCATGACCTCGATGCGCAGCATGGAGTGGGGAATGAGCGGAACCACGTTCGGGCCGAGCGGCAGCGAGTCGAGGTGCGCGAGGTATCCGGCGGTCGTGTCCCAGTCGATGCGGTCCACGACCTTGCGCAGCACGGACTTCGGGATGTTCTCGACGCGCGTGAAGCAGTCGAGGATCGGGTCGTCGTCACCCCTGCGCTGCGAGCCGAAGGCCGTGCCGAGACTGCAGTTGCCCACGACCACGGTCGTCGTGCCGTGCCGAACCGATTCAGGGAGACCGGGCGCGAGTTCCAGCTCGAGGTCGAGGTGGGTGTGGATGTCGAGGAGCCCCGGCATGAGCCAGAGGCCCCGGGCGTCCACGACGCGTTCAGCCTGCGACGCGTCGAGCGAGGGCCCACGAGCGGCGATGCGGCCATTGCGAATCGCGACATCCTCGCGGGACGGCGGCGCGCCCGTGCCGTCGAAGACGAGCGCGTTGCGGATCAGGAGGTCGATGCCCAGGGTCATATTTCGAGCATATCCAATGGGCGGAGATCGGCGGTCATGCTTGTAAAGACACGAAGCCAGTGTAAAATTCAAAACAGGCACAACTGGAGTGCGGCCGCATGAAGAACGTGACCATCACCATGGATGACGCCACCGGCGAATGGATCCGGCGGCTCGCCGCCGAGCGGGGAGTCAGCGTCTCACGCTGCGTGGGCGAGATCCTCAGCGAGCGGATGCAGAAAGAAAGCCGCTACGAGATCGCGATGCGCCAGTACATGTCGCTCAAGCCCAGGCCTCTCGGCGCACCCGGCCAGAAATACGCAACCAGGGAAGAGTTGTATGACCGGTCTCGTTTTCGTTGACGCCAACATACTGCTCTACGCGATCGATACAAGGGATCCGATCAAGCACGCCAGAGCCAATGAGTGGATGGCGCGCTTGTGGCAAGAACAATCCGGACGCACCGGTGTCCAGGTACTGAACGAGTTCTATGCCAACGCCACCCGGGTGCTGGACCCGAGCTTGACGACACACGAAGCCTGGGGCCACGTCGTCGCCTTGATGGGCTGGAATCCTCAGCCCGTAGACACCGAAGTACTTGCGCTCGGCTACCAGATCCAGACGCGCTACAAGCTCAGTTGGTGGGACAGCCTCGTCGTGGCGGCTGCCAACAAGCAGGCGTGTGCGCTGTTGTTGACCGAGGACCTGCAGCACTCGGCGGTCTATGCCGGAGTCACCGTGCTGAACCCGTTCCGCTCCGGCATCCAGGAGCCGGCCGGAGTCTATGCGGCACAGATTCGTCCGGCTCCAAGGCGCGGCCGTGGCAGGCCGCGCACGCGTCCCGTGCCCGCCTGAGCTTCCCGGCGTCCGCGCCGATCAGTCCGCGGCGAGCCGTCCGGCCGCTTCAAAGAAAGCCCGGGACAGCGCCTCGACCTGTTCGTCGCTCGTGGCCGGGCTCGTGAGCATCATGTTGTGGAATGGCGCGATCAGGCAGCCGCGATTCAGCAGCGCGAGGTGCATCGCGCGCTCGAGCTCAAGCGCATGCGCCGCCTCGGCCTCGCTACCGTTGCGTAGCGGACCCGGGGCGCAGATGAACTCGATGCGCGCGCCGACGCGCACGACGTGCCAAGGCAGCCGGTGCCTCGCGATCGAGGCCTCGAGGGCGGCCGCGAGCGTGGCCGCGAGCCTTTCCATGTGCGCGTAGGCGTCAACGGTCATCACGTGTTCCAGTGTGGCGCGCATGGCCGCGAGCGCGAGAGCGTTCGCCGACAGCGTCGTGCCCATGCCTGAATGTCCGGGCGGCATCGAAGCACGCACCGCGTCTAGCCGTCGCGCAACCTCGTCCGTGAATCCCCAGACGCTCGCAGGGACGCCCCCCGCGATCGGCTTGCCCAGTACAAAGACGTCGGGTTCGAGCCCGTGGGCGCGTGTGTAGCCGCCGGGGCCCGTGGAGATCGTGTGCGTCTCGTCGATGAGGAGCAGCGTCCCGGCCTTGTGCGTGAGGCGTCGCAGCTCCGCGTGGAAGCCGGGCTCGGGCAGGACCATGCACGAGTTCGTGAGCACGGGCTCGGTGATCACGCAGGCCACATCGCCGTGTGCGAGCGCGGCCTCGAGGGCAGGCAGGTCGTTGAACTCGACGACGCGAGCGAGCTGCGTCAGGTCCGTCACCTGCCCGAGGAGCCCCGGGCGATTGACCGCACGACCGTCGACGAGCCGAACGAAGGTTTCATCCACCGTGCCGTGGTAGCAGCCGTTGAAGACCAGGATCTTCGGCCGCCCGGTCACGGCCCGCGCAACCCGCAGCGCGAAACGATTCGCGTCCGTGGCCGTCGTCGCGACCTGCCAGTGCGGCAGGCCGAAGCGCTCGGCGAGGAGCCGCCCGACCGCAATCGCGTCCTCGGTCGGCAGCATGTATGTAAGGCCGCGTGTCGCCTGGCGCGCGATGGCCTCGGCCACGGCGGGCGGCGAGTGCCCGAACATCGAGCCCGTGTCGCCCAGGCAGAAATCCGCGTACTCGTTGCCGTCCACGTCGCGCAGCGTCGCGCCGTGCGCTTCCTCGACCAGGAAAGGGAAGGGCATGGGCCAGTCGCGCATCCAGTGCATGGGCACGCCGTCGTAGAAACCGGCGACACCACCGCCGATGCGCTCCTTCGAACGCGGGTGCGTCTGCACGTACACGTCCCGCTCGGAGTCGAATACGGCGGCGATGCGCTCGAGCGGAATGCCGCCCAGGGATGATTGCGACACGATGCGAGTCCGTGGCTGGCCTGTGTAGCGGGGATTGTAGGCCGGAGCTCACGCCGCCGCCTCGGGCCCGAGAGGGCGCGCGGCCACCCTCAGCCTTCTCTTCCTAACCGCTAACCGCTATCCCATATCCGCCATCCGCCACTCCCCATCCGCTTCTTCCTTGACGCTCCCCGGTTGCCCGTGGATACTGCAATGCGACATGAATGCGCACCCGGAAAATACGCTGAATCGCCGCTGGTGGTGGCGCCACTCCTAGGAGTGGGCCCGGACGCGCACGTCTCGTTCGCAGGATTCTAGGGACCCATCTCCGCGAGCCGCTCGGGGATGGGTTTTTTTGTGCGTCCCCGGGTCCTCGCGCCAGAGGAACCGTTAAGTGACGACCGCAATGTTCGATATCGCCGCTGACCTCGACACCCCCGTGTCGGCGTACCTGAAGCTGAAGCCGTTCCATCCGCGCTTCCTGCTGGAAAGCGTGGAGGGCGGCGAGCGCCTCGCCCGATACTCCTTCATCGGCTTCGGTGACTGCCTCGAGTTCCGGCTCGACGACTCGGGCCTGCGCCTGGGCGAAGACCGCCTGCCACGTCCAGCGAACCAGGGGGAACTCCTGGCCGTGCTGCGCCGGGCGCTGGCCGCCGCGCCGCACCCGGACCTGGCGGGCCAGGGCTTCCCGCTGCTCGGCGGCCTGGTGGGCGTGGCGAGCTACGATCTCGTGCGCTATTTCGAGCGCCTGCCGTCGCTGGCGCGCACCGACGACGACTGCCCCGACGCGCATTACGTCGCGCCGCGCTCGCTGCTCGTGTTCGACCACCTCACGCGTCGTGCGGCGCTGCTGCACGCGGGTTCCGAGCACGAACGGCAGGGCCTGCGCCGCGAGGTCATCCGCGCGCTCCGCGGCGGCCTGCCTGGGCCGGCCTGGGCCGCGAAGTTCAGCGCGCCCGATGCGAGCCTGTCCGAGGACGAGTTCCTCGGGCGCGTGGCGCGGACCAAGGAGTACATCGCCTCCGGCGACGTCTACCAGCTCGTGCTGTCGGTGCGCTTCTCGGGCCGCTGCGACCTCGATCCCTTCGAAGCGTACCGGGCACTCAGGCTGCTGAACCCCTCGCCCTACATGTACTACTGCGAGCTCGGCGACCGCGTGGTGGTGGGCTCCTCGCCCGAGGCGCTCGTGAAGCTGAACGGCCGCGAGGCGCAGATGCGCCCGATCGCGGGTACGCGCCCGCGCGGCGCGGATGCGGCCGAAGACACCGCGCTCGAAGCCGAGCTCCTCGCCGATCCGAAGGAGAATGCCGAGCACGTGATGCTGGTGGATCTCGCTCGCAACGACCTCGGGCGTGTGGCAACGGCGGGCAGCGTGAATGTGCAGCCCTATCGCTCCATCGAGCGATACAGCCACGTCATGCACATCGTGAGCGGCGTGCGGGGCGAACTCGCGCCGGGCAAGGACGCGTTCGACCTCTTCGCCGCCGCGTTTCCGGCGGGCACGCTGGTCGGGGCGCCGAAGGTGCGTGCGATGGAGATCATCGACGAACTCGAGCCCGTGCGCCGTGGCTTCTACGGCGGCACGGTCGGATATTTCGGTCACGGCGGCGACATGGACCAGGCGATCGCGATCCGCACCATGGTCTTCCACGGCGACACCTACAGCTTCCAGGCGGGCGCCGGCATCGTCGCCGACAGCGTGCCGGCGAGCGAGTACCAGGAGGTTTTCGCCAAGAGCGCCGTGCTGCGGCGCGCGCTGGAACTCGCGCGGGAGGGGTTGTGATGAGCGCTCCGCGCCTGCTGCTCGTCGACAACTACGACAGCTTCACCTACAACCTCGTGCAGGCGTTCCTGGTGCTCGGCGCCGAGGTGCTCGTGCATCGCAATGATGCGATCACGGGCGCTGAAGCCGAGGCGCTCGCGCCCACGCACCTCTGCATCTCCCCGGGCCCGGGCACGCCGCGCGATGCCGGCGTCTCGATCGAAATGATCAAGGCCTTCGCGGGCCGCATCCCGGTGCTGGGCGTGTGCCTTGGCCACCAGTCCATCGTCGAGGCGTTCGGCGGCGACGTCGTGCGCGCGGGCCGTCTCATGCACGGCAAGGTCTCGATGGTCGAGCACGATGGCCGCGGGATCTTCGCGGGAGTGCCGCGGCCCTTCGAAGCCGGCCGCTACCACTCGTTGATCGCGAAACCCGAGACGCTGCCCGCCGTGCTCGAGGTCTCGGCCCGGACCGCCGAGGGCGAGATCATGGGCGTGCGGCACCGGGAACTCGCCGTGGACGGTGTGCAGTTCCACCCTGAGAGCATCCTCACTCCCGACGGACCGACCCTGATGGGGAACTTCCTCGCGATGCGGGGCGGACGGCGAGAACCAGGCGTGGTGGCGCGCGGTGGCTGAGCTCCGCGACATCCTCGAGCGCCTGCTCGAGCGGCAGGACCTCCTGGAGGCGGAAGCGGGCGACCTGCTCGTCGCGCTGACGCGGGGCACGGTCGCCCCCGCGATGGCGGGCGCGCTGCTCGCGGCCCTGCGTTCCAAGGGCGTGACGGCGGGCGAGGTGCGCGGATTCGCGGCCGCGATGCGCGGCCTCGCGCGCCGTCCCCAGCTTCCGCCGGGTCCGCCCGCGATCGACATCGTCGGGACGGGCGGCGACGCCTCGGGCAGCTTCAATCTTTCGACGGGTGCGGCGCTGCTCGTGGCTGCGATGGGTGTGCGTGTCGTGAAGCACGGCAACCGCTCTGTTTCGAGCCGCGCCGGCAGCGCGGACATGCTCGAGGCGCTGGGCCTGCCGCTGCCGCTCGACGAGCGCGCAGCCGGCGACTGCCTCGTCGCGACCGGATTCACGTTCCTGTTCGCGCCGCACTATCACCCGGCGATGAAGGAAGTGGCCCCGGTGCGTCGCGAGCTCGGCGTGCGCACGGTGTTCAACCTGCTCGGCCCGCTGACGAATCCAGCGGAGCCGCCCTTCGCCCTGATCGGCGCCTACAGCCTGGACGCGGCGAAGCTCATGGCCGAGTCGCTGGCTGGCATGCCGATCGAGCGCGCATTCGTGATCCACGGCGCGGCCGGGTGGGACGAGGCGACGCCGATCGGGCCGTTCGAGCTCTTCGACGTGCGGCCGGGCCGCGTGACGCGTGAGCAGCGCGATCCGCGCGATCTCGGCTTGAGCCGCTGCACGACCGCAGACCTTGCCGGAGGCGACCCGGGGCAGAACGCAGCCGCACTCAAGGCCGTGTTCGAGGGCCGTGACCGCGGGCCGCACCGCGAGGCGCTCGCGCTCAACGCAGCACTCGCACTCGAGGTGCTGGGCAAGGTGGCGTCCCCGACGCAGGGCCTGCAGGCCGCGCATGCGGCGATCGACCGTGGCGATGCCGAGAGGCTGCTAGATCGCCTGGCCGAATTCGGGCGCCGGGCTGGATAGCGGATAGCGGATAGTGAATAGCGGATAGCGGATAGCAGATAGCAGGAAATCACGGCCATGCGAGCGCTTCAGGACAGACGTTCTTACTCTTCACTATCCGCGATTCACTAATCACTATCCGCTACTCCTCATGGGCCTTCTCTCCGACATGGTTCGCTCGAGCATCCGCCGCGTTGCGGAGGCGCGCGAGCGCGTGCCGGAAGCCGGGTTGCGTGCGGCGGCGCTGGCCGCGCCCGCCCCGCCACGACTCAGGCTTGGTCGCGAGGGATTCGACCTCATCGCCGAACTCAAGCTGCGCTCGCCGTCCATGGGCGACCTGTCGGCCAGCACGCTGGATCCACTGAAGCGGCTCGAGGCCTATGCAGAGGGCGGCGCCGCGATCTGCTCCATCCTCACCGAGCCGACACGCTTTGATGGGAATCTCGATCACCTCCGGATGGCGGCCGACGTGCTGCAGCCCTACGGCGTGCCCGCGATGCGCAAGGACTTCATCGTGGATCCGTACCAGGTGCTCGAGGCGCGCGCCTACGGAGCGTCGGGCGTCCTGCTGATCGTGCGCATGGTTCCGCGCGAGCGACTGGTCGCGATGCTGGACTGCGCCGCCGATCTCGGGCTCTTCGTCCTGCTCGAGGCGTTCTGCGCCGGCGACCTGAAGGTGGCCGGCGAGGTAGCGCGCGAGCGCGAGGGCCGCGAGGAGCAGGTGCTGATGGGCCTGAACTGCCGAGACCTCGAGACGCTCGAGATCGAATTCGGGCGATTCGCCGAACTGCGCGGCCGCATGCCACGCGACTGGCCCTGTGTCGCCGAGAGCGGCGTGCAGACCCCGGAGGATGCTGCGCGGGTCGCCTCGCTCGGATACCGGCTCGCGCTCGTGGGTACGAGCCTGATGAAGCGGGGCGATGCGAAGCAGGCCGTGCGGGAACTGGTCGTGGCCGGCCGCGCGGCGCGGAACTGAGGCGGGCGTGGCAAGGCTCTGGATCAAGATCTGCGGCTTGAAATCGCGCGAGGCCATCGAGGCCGCCGCGACCGCGGGCGCCGACGCCGTGGGCTTCGTGTTCCACGCGGACTCGCCGCGCAACCTGGCGGTGCCGGAGGCGCGCGAGCTGCAGGGCGCCGTGCCGCCGGGCATCGAGCGCGTCGCGGTCTTCCTGCACCCCGCGCAGTCGCTGGTGGATGCCGTCATTGAAGCGATCCGGCCGGACCGCATCCAGACCGACGTCGTGGATCTCGCAGCCCTGCGCCTGCCGGAGGGGCAGGCCGTGCTGCCGGTGGTGCGCGGTGGCGAGACGATCCCGGAGCCCCTGCCGCCGCGTCTCCTGCTCGAAGGTGCGCAGAGCGGGGCAGGCGAGAAGGCCGACTGGGCCCATGCCGCCCGGGTCGCGAGGCGCACGCAGCTCGTGCTGGCCGGCGGCCTCGATGCGCGAAACGTCGCGGAAGCCGTGCGCGCGGTTCGTCCGTTCGGCGTGGACGTGAGTTCGGGCGTGGAATCGAGCCGCGGCGTGAAGGACCTGTCCAGGATTCGTGAATTCATCGGGGCCGCCCGCGCGGCGGAGAAGGCCCTGGCCGTCGAGGAGAGTCGCTGATGAGAATCGAGGCATTGAAGGTGGACCGCGATGCGTTGCTAGCGCAGACGCTGGCTGGCGCTTTTCCGGACGAGCGCGGGCGCTACGGTCCGTTCGGCGGACGCTACGTTCCGGAGACGCTGGTGCCGGCGCTCGACCGCTTGCAGGAAGGCGTGCGCAGCATCCTGCCGGACCCTGCATTCCGAGCGGAACTCGAGTCGGAGCTGCGCACCTGGGTGGGCCGCCCGACGCCGCTCACCTACGCGCGCGAACTCTCGCGCCGCTGGGGCGCGGAAGTCTGGCTCAAGCGCGAGGACCTCGCGCACACGGGCGCACACAAGATCAACAACGCGATCGGCCAGGCGTTGCTTGCGAAGCGCCTCGGTGCAAAGCGTATCGTCGCCGAGACCGGGGCAGGGCAGCACGGCGTCGCATCGGCCGCCGCCTGCGCGCGACTCGGCCTGCCCTGCGTCGTGTACATGGGCGCGGTGGACATGGAACGGCAGGCGCCGAACGTCGGGCGCATGAAGCTCCTGGGCGCCGAGGTCGTGCCGGTGACCGGTGGCGACCAGACGCTGCGCGCCGCGATCGACGAGGCGCTGCGCGACTGGGTGTCGGATCCCGATGGAACGTACTATCTGCTCGGCTCGGCAGTCGGGCCGCACCCCTATCCGTACATGGTGCGCGAGTTCCAGTCGGTGATCGGCGTGGAAGCCCGTGCGCAGATGCTCGAACAGGCCGGTGCGCTGCCCGACGTCACGGTTGCCTGCGTCGGCGGCGGGTCGAACGCGATCGGTCTCTTTCACCCGTTCGTGCGCGACCTTGGTGTGAAGCTGCTGGGCTTCGAGGCCGGCGGCACCGGCACCGGCCTCGGGCAGAACGCCGCGTCGCTCGCCTACGGCCGCCCCGGCGTGCTGCAGGGCTGCTATTCGCTGCTGCTGCAGGACGAGCATGGACAGGTCCAGGAAACGCACTCGGTGTCGGCGGGACTCGACTATCCCGGCGTCGGGCCGGAGCACGCGCTGCTTGCCACGGTCGGTCGCGTGGCCTACGAGGCCGCGGAGGACGAAGAGTCGCTCGAGGCGCTCGCCGAGTGCTGCCAGGCCGAGGGCATCCTGCCCGCGATCGAAAGCGCGCACGCGTTCGCGGGTGCGAAGCGCTACGCGAAGGCGCACCCCGGCAGCCGCATCCTCATCGGCCTCTCGGGCCGCGGGGACAAGGACATGCCGACGCTGCAGCGCACGCTGCTCAAGGGGAAGCTGTGATGGGCCAGCCGCGTGACACGATCAGCGTCGCAATCCGCGCAACGGCGGCCTCCGGCCGGCCGGCGATCGTCGGCTTCATGACCGCAGGATTCCCGGACCGCGCGAACTTCACGCGCAACCTCCTGGCCATCGGCGGAGCGGCGGACGTGGTCGAGATCGGCGTGCCGTTCTCCGATCCCATGGCCGACGGCATGACGATCCAGAGGGCGAGCCACGTGGCCCTGCAGGGAGGCTTCACCTTGCCGTGGCTGCTCGGGGAATTGCGAGCGATGCAGCCGAAGCCGCAGGCGCCTCTGCTGCTCATGAGTTATCTCAACCCGCTGCTCGCCTACGGGCTCGACCGGCTGCCCGAGGCAGCGGCTGCATCCGGCGTCGCCGGCTTCATCATTCCTGACCTGCCATACGAGGAGAGCGCGGAGATTCGCGAGGCCCTCGACCGCGCGGGGCTCGCGCTGGTGCAGATGGTCACGCCGGTGACACCCGCTGCGAGGCTCAGGATGCTGTGCGAGGCGAGCCAGGGCTTCGTGTACGCCGTCACCATGACCGGCACGACGGGCAAGAGCGTCGCCGTGCCCGACGAAGTGCTCGCGTACATGGATCGCATCCGGGCCGTCTCGCCCGTCCCGGTCTGCGCCGGATTCGGCATCCGCGGCCGCGAGCAGGTGGCGCGGATGACGGGGCACGTGGACGGCGTGGTCGTGGGCTCTGCGCTGGTCGAGGTGCTGGAGCGCGGCGAGGATCCGGCCAGCTTCATCCGCGGCCTTCGCCCGTGAGCATGCCGGCCGGGTCTCCGGCATCGCGGCGCGCGACGAACGGGCGTGCTCGCCGGCAGCCGATCACGTGACCGCGATCGCCGTCTTCTGCGGGTCTGCCCACGGCACGGATCCAGAGTTCGCCGCCGCCGCGCGCGCGGTGGGCCTCGAACTTGCGCGCCGCAAGTGGACGGTGGTCTACGGCGGCGGCAAGGTCGGGCTGATGGGCGTGCTCGCGGACGCGGCGCTCGCCGCCGGCGGGCGGGTCGTGGGCGTGATTCCCCGGTTCCTGTACGAGTGGGAGGTAGGGCACGACGGCCTCACCGAACTCGAGATCGTCGCGACGCTGACGGAGCGCAAGGTCCGCATGGGCACGCTAGCCGACGCCTTCCTCACGCTGCCCGGGGGAATCGGCACGATGGATGAGCTCTTCGAGGCGCTGAGCTGGGCCCAGCTGGGGCTCGAGGCGAAGCCGAACGGGCTGCTCAACGTGAACGGCTACTACGACGATTTCGTCGCCTACATGGATCGCGCGGTGGCATCAGGTTTCGTGAAGCCGCAGCACCGCGCGCTGCTCAGGGTTTCCAGCGACTACGCCGCGCTCCTGGACGAGCTGGCCGGAAAATAGGGGACATTCTCCTTATTAAAAGGGGACATTCTCCTTTTCCCCGTCCGGCGTCTCCTGCAGATCTCCGGCGCAAGGCAGGAAAAAGGAGAATGTCCCCTTTTAATAAGGAGAATGTCCCCTATTTTCCCTAGGTCGCGGCTACCGTCGCCATCAGGCGATCGATGACGAGTGTCCGCATGTTCTGCAGCGGGTTCTTTTCCCACGTGAAGCACGGCGGCTCGCGGCGCAGCATGGACCAGCGCCTGGTCTGCAGCACGTGCTTCAGGTACGAGAGGTTGCTGTCGATCGCTTCCATGTATGGATTGCGGCCGCCGAAGAGCGGCTCGACATAGCGGTACGCGCCGCCGAACTCGCCGTCGAGCCGGGTGCGCATGGTTTCCGCCACGAATTCGGGCGTATGCCTCAGGATGTCGAGACCCGAGCCGTAGACGACCTTGAGGCCGCCATCCTCGCTGCTCGACAGCGCGACGCCGCCGAGCACGAATTCCGGATACAGCCGGTCGCGGCACTTCTCCAGGTAACAGCGGTCGGCCATCTGCGCCATCATGTCCGCCGTGCCGAGCAGGTGGCCGACCTTGCGGTCGAGCGGGTCGTCGAGCCGGATCTGGTCGAACGGCAGCTCGTAGCCCGTGAAGTGCACGATCTGCGTCGCGACGGGGACCCACTCGGCCATGCCGATGGTCGGCAGGTAGCGCGCCAGGAAGCGCGCGCTGCGACCGACGTGGGTCAGCGTGAATTCCGCCCCGTTGCGGTGCTGCGTGTCGTCGGTCTGCCGGATGTAGCCCGCGTCGTGGAACAGCGCGACGACGAGTCCCATCGCGGCGCGATCGGGACCCATGCGCTGCTCGGGCGCGTGCGAGCGGTCGTAGCCCGCGAGCAGCCGCGCCATCGCGAGCGTGTCGTCCAGCGTGTGCTGCAGGTCGTGGTAGACCGTGTCGCAGCCGAAGTATCCCGGGAACTGCCCGGTGAACAGGCGTTCGAAGTCGCCGAACGCTGCCGAGACGCGATCGAGCGGAACGGAGGGCCACGTCTGCGAGAAGATTTCTTCGACCGCGCGCCGCACCGACGCGACGGAACTCACCTGCACGGTGTTCGTCACGTCGTAGTCGCTGCGCCGATATCGCATGTCAGATTTCTTGTTCTCGGGGGCACCGTTCGCCGCGCAATCCCCCAATGCGCGCGAGTTTAGTCCTTCGCGACGGGAACGCCAGAGTAAAGAAATCCGACACCGCGCCCGTCGCGCCTATATGTCAAAAGCGGCGAGCACCGGCGTGTGGTCGGACGGCCGTTCGAGGCGTCGCGGGGCCTTGTCGATGCGACTCTCTCCACACTTTCTCGCGAGTTCTGCGCTCGCGAGGATCAGGTCGATTCTGAGACCTGCGTTGCGCCTGAACGCCATCATCCGGTAGTCCCACCAGGAAAAGGACTTCTCGGGCTGGTCGAAGAGCCGGAAGCAGTCCGCGAGCCCGCATTCCTGGAGCGAGCGAAGTGCGGCGCGCTCGGGTTCGCTCACGTGCACCGAGCCCTCCCAGGCCTTCGGATCGTGGACGTCGCGGTCTTCGGGGGCGATGTTGTAGTCGCCGAGCACCACGAGCCGCGGATGGCGCGCGAGCTCCGCCACCACGTAGCTGCGGAGCGCTGCGAGCCAGCGCAGCTTGTACTCGAACTTCTCGGAGCCGACCACCTGGCCGTTCGGCACGTAGACGTCGATCACGCGCACGTCCGAGACCGTGGCCGCGATCACGCGCCGCTGCTCGTCCTCGAAACCCGGGATGCCGGCGACGACGTCGGCGGGTTCCTGCTTGGACAGGATGGCGACGCCGTTGTAGGTGCGCTGGCCGCTGTACACGACGTGCATCCCGAGGGACTCGATTTCCCCGTGCGGGAAGTCCGCGTCGGGCAGCTTGGTCTCCTGCAGCGCCACGACGTCCACGGGATTCGCCGCGAGCCAGTCCTTGAGCTGCTGCAGCCGGACGCGCAGGGAATTGACGTTCCAGGTGGCGATGATCACGCCGCCAGCCCCATCTGCCGGAGCAGCGGTTCGATGTCGGGTTTGCGGCCTCGGAACTCGACGAAGGCCTCCATCGCGTCGCGGCTGCCTCCGCGCTCCAGGATCGAGTGCAGGAAACGCCGCGCCGTCGCGCGATCGAACACCCCGCGTTCCTCGAAGGCGCCGAACGCGTCGGCGGACAGGACCTCGGCCCACTTGTAGCTGTAGTACCCGGCGGCGTAGCCGCCCGAGAAGATGTGCTGAAAGCTGTGCGGAAAGCGGTTGAACGGGGGCGGGCGCACGACGGAGACTTCGCTGCGCACCTCCGCCAGCGTTTCGGCGATGCGGGGTGGCGACGCCGGCGAGTACTCGGCGTGGAGACGGAAATCGAAGAGTGCGAACTCGAGCTGGCGGACGGTCTGCATGCCGGCCTGGAACGTGCGCGTCGCCTGCAGCTTCGCGAGCGTGGCGGCCGGCAGCGCCTCGCCGGTCTCGACGTGCGCGGAGATGAGCGGCAGCACTTCCTTGCGCCAGGCAAAGTTCTCCATGAACTGGCTGGGCAGTTCGACCGCGTCCCAGGGCACGCCGTTGATGCCGGATACGCCGGGGTAGTCCACGCGCGTCAGCATGTGGTGGAGCCCGTGCCCGAACTCGTGGAACAGCGTGAGCACGTCGTTGTGCGTGAGCAGCGACGGTCGCTCACCGACGGGCGGCGCGAAGTTGCAGACCAGGTAGGCCACCGGCAGCGCGGTCGCGCCGCCCAGCCGGATGCGGCCCACGCAGTCGTCCATCCACGCGCCGCCGCGCTTCTTCGCGCGGGCGTACGGGTCCAGGAAGAACCCGCCGCGCGGCGTGCCGTCGCGGTCCACGACCTCGTAGTAACGCACGTCCGGGTGATACACGTCTGCGCCGGCGCGCGCGACCATGCGCACGCCATAGAGCTTCGTGACGACCGTGAAGAGTCCGGCGAGCACGCGCGGCAGCGGGAAGTAGGGCCGCAGCTCCTCCTCGGAGACGTCGAGCCGCTCGCGCTTCAGGCGCTCGGAATGGAACGCCACGTCCCAGGCTTCCAGCGTCTTTCCCGCGAAGCTCTCGAGTTCCGCAAACTCGCGCTCCGCGGCAGGGCGGCTCACGCGCGCGAGCTCGCGCAGGAAACCGAGCACCTCGCCCGTCTCCCGCGCCATCTTCGTTGCGAGCGAATACTGGGCGTAATTCGCGTAGCCGACGAGGTCAGCGGCCTCGTGCCTGAGCGCGAGGATCTCGGCCATCAGCGGCGTGTTGTCCCAGCGCCCGGCGTGCGGGCCCTGGTCCGACGCCCGGGTCGTCCAGGCCTCGTAGAACTCGCGGCGCAGTGATTCGTGCGCGGCGTGGGTCATGACGGCCTGGTAGTTCGGCGCGTCGAGCGTGAGCAGCCAGCCTTCGTGACCGGCGTCTGCGGCGGCCTTGCGCGCGCGTTGTACGGTCGTCCCGGGCAGGCCCTCGAGTTCCGCCGCATCATCCACCCGCCGCGACCAGGCGTTAGTGGCGTCGAGCACGTTCTCGTCGAACCTGGACTGCACCGTGGCGAGCCGTTCCATGACCTCGCCGAAGCGCCGCTTGTGCTCCTCGGGCAGGGAAACGCCGGCCAGCCGGAAGTCGCGCAAGGCGTGCTCAATGAGGGTTCTCTGCGCCGGGTCGAGCCGTTCGCCGTCGTGGTCCGCCACCCGCTGGTAGGCCGCGCACAGCCGGGCGTTCTGCGCGAGTTCCGTGTGATACGCGGTGAGCAGCGGCAGGCAGGCGTTGTAGGCTGCGCGCAGTTCGTCGCCGTTCATCACGCCGTTCAGGTGGCCGACGGGCGACCAGGCGCAGGCGAGCCTGTGGTGCATTCGCTCGATGGGTGCCACGAGCCCGTCCCAGCCTTCCGCACCGCCGTCGAGGAGCCCGGCGAGTTCGCGACGATTCTGCTCCAGCAGCTGCCGGATCGCCGGTTCGACGTGCGCAGGCTGGAAGGCCGAAAAGCCGGGCAGCGGGGAGTCCGTCAGCAGGGGGTTCGTCATCGGGCCCGTCCGGTCCACTTCAGCGAGCGGCTATTCTAGGCTCAGCCGAGCGTCCCCTGCAGCAGCCAGCCGAGCGCGCAGGTCGCGGCCACGAAGCCCGCGAAGGCGAGCATTGCGCGCCGACGATAGCGCCTGGCGACGGCGCCTTCCGGGAAGGCCGCGATGAGGAAGAGCTGGCCGCCGTCCGGCCGGCCGAGCACGTGGAGCGCTGGCGTGGTCGGGCGCTCCGCCTCGTGCTCGGCGACGGTTCGCTTCGCCTCGGCGCGGGCGTGTTCCCACTCGCCCACGCTCACGCGACCGTCGTGGTCGCTGTCGAACCGCCCGGCGAGCGCCACCTGGTCCTGCTTCCACTCGGCGAGCAGGGTCACGACCTCGGCTTCGACGTCGGTTCCCGTCGTTGTGGTGTGCGACCTGAACTGCCCGAGCAGGCAGAGCTGCTCGTGCTCGTAGACCCGCTCCTCGAAGTAGCGGTAGCGCTGCTCCTGGAAATGCACGAGACCGGCGCCCGCGGCCTGGGTCGGCCAGGGCGTGCTGCCGTACCAGGTCGTGGACTCGTCGGTGAGCACCTCCGCGCCGTCCGGCTGCACGATGCACTCGCCCGTGCCGTCGTCGAGCAGGAACGGCAACCCGGAGCGGCCGGAGTTGATCGTCGTCCAGGACTCGCGGCGGCCACCACCGGATTGCTTCTTCTGCTCGACCCTGTAGCGCCACCATACGCAGGGTCGCTGCGTGAGCGGAGCGAGGTTCCGGCTGCCGTCCATCGTGCGGCAGCGCCCCGAGAGCTCTACGTAACCCTGGGCGGCGGAGCGTATGCGCGAGGTCGGCGTGTCCTCGAGCATGCGCGCGATCCTGACCCAGCGCAGCGAGAGCCAGCCGCCGCCCGCAGCCGCGATCCCCAGCGTCAGGAGCCAGGGCCAGGCGTCGGACGGATCAGGCAAAGAGCCGGCCCAGGTCCACGTCGCGCTTCTGCTCCTCGGCGAATTCGAGCAGCGAGGCCGGCTTGAAGTCGAAGTTCCGCGCGATGAGGAGGTCCGGGAAGGTCTGGATGCGGATGTTGTTCAGGTTCACGGCCTCGTTGTAGAGCTCGCGCCGGTCCGCGATGCCTTCCTCGAGCTGCGTGATGCGCCCCTGCAGGTGGCGGAAGGTCTCGTCGGCCTTGAGGTCCGGGTAGCTCTCCGCGACCGCGAACAGGCGGCCGAGCCCCTCGCGCAGCAGCTGCTCAGCGGCGCCCACGGCCGCGACGTCGAGCTTGCCCTGCGCCTGGAAGATCGCCGCGCGGGCGTGCATGACCCGCTCGAGCGTCTCGCGCTCGTAGGTCATGTAGCGCTTGCAGGTCTCGACGAGCTTCGGCAGCTCGTCGTGCCGCTGCGTGAGCAGCACGTCGATGTTGGCCCAGGCCTTGCGCACGTTTTCGCGGAGCGCCACGAGCCCGTTGAAGATGCGCACGACGTAGACGGCCGCCACGACGACGAGCGCGAGGAAGAGCAGCAGGGCGAGGATCATGTTGCGGGCTCCCGGGCGGCATGGAGGCCGCCACGCCGCAAGCTTGCAGGCTCGGGCCCCCGACCGTCTAGACTAGGCGTCCCATTTCCGCGAGCCAGTCCACATGCCCGTCCAGCCCTATCTCGGGGTGTACCCGAAGCTCGGCAGCGGCGTCTACGTCGACCCGACGGCGCTCGTGATCGGCGACGTCGAGCTCGGCGAGGGCGTGTCGATCTGGCCCATGGCCGTCGTGCGCGGGGACGTGAACCAGGTCCGGATCGGCGCGCGCAGCAACGTGCAGGACGGCAGCGTGCTGCACGTGTCGCGGCCGTACCCCGGCAACGACAGCGGCTGGGCGCTGATCATCGGCCAGGACGTGGTGATTGCCCACAAGGTGGTGGTGCACGGCTGCACCATCGGCAACCGCGTGCTCGTGGGCATCGGCGCGATCGTGCTCGACGGTGTGGTGGTCGAGGACGACGTGACGATCGGTGCGGGCGCCGTGGTGACGCCAGGCAAGCGCCTGGAGTCCGGCGGGCTCTACGTAGGCAATCCGGCGCGGCGCGCGCGGGAACTCACGCCGCTCGAGGTCGCGCGGATCCCGATCATGGCCTCGTGGTACGTCAACCTGAAGAAGGACTACGAGCGGGCATAGAGGCGCGCGTACGCAGCGCCTTCAGGACCGGCGTCGTGTCCGGCCGGATTCCCCGCCAGAGATGGAAGGCCTCGGCCGCCTGTTCGACCAGCATGCCCCAGCCCTGCTCGGCGCGGCCGGCGCCCAGGCGCCTCGCCCAGGTGACGAAGGCCGTGTCGCCGACCCCGTAGGCCATGTCGTAGCAGGTGGTCATCGAGTCCACGACCCCGATCGGGATCACCGGCACCTCGCCGCGCAGGCTCGCCGACGTCGCGTTCACGACGAGGTCGAAGCGCTGGTTCTCGAGCGTCGAGAATGCGCAGCCGCGCACCGGGCCGAGATCGCTGAAGTCAGCAGCGAGTTCCTCGGCCTTGGCCACCGCACGGTTCGCGATCATGAGGAGGCGTGGCTTCAGCGACAGCAGCGGCCCGATGGCGCCGCGCGCAGCGCCGCCCGCCCCGAGCAGCAGGATCCGCGGCGACGACCACTTGAGGCCCAGGTTCACGGTCAGGTCGGTGAGCAGCCCCGCGCCATCCGTGTTGTCGCCGAGCAGGCCTTCGTCGCGGCGTACGATGGTATTGATCGCACCCGCCATCTGGGCGCGCGGCGTCAACTCGTTCACCAGCTCGGTCGCGGCCTGCTTGTGCGGCAGTGTGACGTTCGCGCCGTGACCCTCGCCGCTCAAGAACCCGAGTACCTCGCTGCGGAATCGCTCCGGCGGCGACTCGAACAGGCGGTAGGCCATGTCCTGCCCGGTCTGCTTCGCGAACATCCCGTGGATGAACGGCGACCAGCTGTGCTGGACGGGGTAACCGAAGAGGCCGTAGATGGCGGGCATGGTTGTCTGCTAACCGCCGGCCACTAACCGCCTTCCTTCAGCCACGTCGCCGCTTTCCTGGCGAAATACGTCAGGATCCCGTCGGCGCCGGCGCGCTTGATCGAGGTGAGGGACTCGAGCACGACGGCACGCTCGTCGAGCCAGCCGTTCTGCGCGGCGGCCATCAGCATCGCGTACTCGCCGCTCACCTGGTAGACGAAGGTCGGCACGCCGAAGCGGTCCTTCACGCGCCGCACGATATCGAGGTAGGGCATCCCCGGCTTGATCATCACCATGTCGGCGCCCTCGTCGAGGTCGAGCGCGACTTCGCGCAGCGCCTCGTCGGAATTCGCCGGGTCCATCTGGTAGTTGTACTTGTTGCCCTTGCCCAGGTTTCCCGCAGAGCCCACGGCGTCGCGGAACGGGCCGTAGAAGCTCGAGGCGTACTTGGCGGAGTAGGCCAGGATCTTCGTGTGGATGTGGCCGGCGGACTCGAGCGCGTCGCGGATCGCGCCGATGCGCCCGTCCATCATGTCGGACGGCGCGACGACGTCCGCGCCGGCCGCGGCGTGCGACACGGCCTGCTTCACCAGCGCCTCGACGGTCACGTCGTTCACCACGTAACCGGTCGCGTCGATGATGCCGTCCTGGCCGTGGGTAGTGAACGGGTCGAGCGCCACGTCGGTGACGACGCCGAGTTCCGGCACGGCCTTCTTGAGTGCACGCACGGCGCGCTGCGCGAGGCCCTCGGGATTCCAGGCTTCGCGGCCGTCGAGGGACTTGGCCTCGGGGGGCGTCACCGGAAAGAGCGCCATCGCCGGCACGCCGAGCTTTGCGATCGCCTCGGCGTCACGCACCAGCTCGTCCACCGTCACGCGCTCGACGCCCGGCATCGACGGCACGGCGACGCGCTGCTTCGATCCTTCCATCACGAAGACCGGGTAGATGAAGTCCGCGGCGGTCAGCGTCGTCTCCCGCATCAGGCGGCGGGAGAAGTCGTCGCGGCGCATGCGCCGCATTCGTACGCGCGGGTATTGCGAGGGCGTGTGGTGATGGCTCATCTGCGAACTCCGGGCCGGGCGGGCCCCGTTTGCTCCAGCGCGGCGCCAGGGCTATGGTGCGGGCCTGCCGGCGCCGGGATCGGGCCGGTGGCCAGCGCCTTGCGCCAAGCCGAATCAACACGGTCATTTGCCCGTTCTTTATACAGGAACGTGCCGATTGGCGGAAAGCGAGGGGAATCCGAATTCGTCCAGCGGGGCCAACCGGGACATTCCCCATTTTTCCCGAGCGGAAATAGGGGAATGTCCCCTATATAGAGGATCCAGCGTTGGCAGAGAAGCATCCGTTCGCGCCCGACTCCCGTCCGCGTTGCCAGTGGACCTTCGGCGGCATGAGCGAGGCGTACGTCCGCTACCACGACGAGGAGTGGGGCGTCCCAGTCCACGATGACCGCAGGCAGTTCGAGTTCCTGATCCTCGAGGGCGCGCAGGCGGGACTCAGCTGGTCCACGATCCTCAATAAGCGCGAGGGCTATCGCGAGGCGTTCGCGGACTTCGACGTCGAGCGAGTCGCGCGCTTCGATCGCCGCAAGGTCGAGAAGCTCCTGCAATTCCCCGGGATCGTGAGGAACCGGCTCAAGGTCGAGTCGGCGATCGGGAACGCGAAGGCGGTGTTGAAGCTCCAGGACGAGGTGGGGTCGCTGTCGGAGCACCTCTGGTCCTTCGTCGGCGGCAAGCCGATCGTGAACAGGTGGACGTCAATGAAGCAGGTGCCGGCGACGAGCAAGGAGTCGGACGCGCTCAGCAAGGACCTGAAGCAGCGCGGCTTCAAGTTCGTGGGCTCGACCATCATCTACGCCCACATGCAGGCGACCGGGATGGTCAACGATCACGCGGTGGGGTGCTTCCGGCACGCGGAGTGC